>Ga0209761_1000697_pt1 | contig 21051 bp, 23 predicted proteins | sample GraSoi013_1_40cm_4_FD_185818 | JGI IMG/M metagenome (GOLD analysis project Ga0209761, IMG submission 185818) | Grasslands soil microbial communities from the Angelo Coastal Reserve, California, USA - Sample 09_25_2013_1_40cm (SPAdes) (version 2) | ecosystem: Environmental > Terrestrial > Soil >...
TCCATCGCGGGGAGATAGAGGCCGAAGCGTAGCAAAAATGGACACAACAACAACCCAGACAACCAAACGAGTGGTTATCGAACGGGACATTCCGGGACCCGCGATAGAGGGACTTGTAGAATTTGTCAACAGATACTACTTCCCTCCGAAAATGAGATTCATCGAAGCCTTTTCCTATCGCAAAACCGAGAGCGGAGACGGCTTCGAACTCTTCTGGAGACTCAAGCCTGTAGGACCAGAACAAGCGAGACCTCTACCAGTAGCCCTCAGAATCACCAAAGCTGCCATCGAGCTCGATTTTCCCGGCTTGGATCACGACGACAAATCCCAGAAGAAAGTGATCTCGAGAACTGTTGATGAGATCGAAGCAGTTGTCCTTTCCTATTTCCAGAACGTAAAGACGACCAGTCTCTACTTTCGCGGGAAATACTACGAGCTTGTTCCTCTCGTTCACCCTTCTCAGCTTCGCCCTCTACTTCGTTATTGGAGTCTACACCGTCTTTCTATTGATAAGTGCCCAACTCGTCGCCCTAATATTCTCCGACAAGATTGTTTACAGACTGGGCAGTGTCCGCCCAAATGCTGAAAGGCCACTTGTAACGATCGCGAGTGTCCGGTCCAACCCGGAAACCCTCAAGGCAGTCTCACAGCACGGCAAGAAGATACTCTCACAAATTCGAGAAGAGATAGCAAGAAATGCCACCGTTGCGTCCACTGCCGCGGCCAACGAAGAACTCAAAGGAACAGTTATTGGCGCACTGCTCAGACATGGCATCATAGCGTCCGGAAAAGAGATTAGTGTAAAGACGAGAAACGTATACCGGATCGTTCAGGAAGTCTCGGAAAAGTTCAGCCAGCCAACTCCAAAGATCACCGTTGCGAACACGATCGTGTCCAACGCTTCTGCAACCGGAATCTCCTCAAGCCGCTCCACAGTAATGATCACGGCTGGTTCGCTGGAGGACCTGAATGATGAGGAACTAGAAGCGGTGATCGGTCACGAGCTCGGACATGTGAAGGGCCATGACCCCGTTATTCTGTTCGCCGCGACCTCGTTCGAGTTCCTGGGAAGGTTCTATCTCTGGTTCCCTCTACTGCTCTACCTGGGCATCTTCTATTTCGTTCTAGCGTTTGGCGCGATCTATCTCGTCGGAAAGCTCTTGGAGACTAGAGCCGACACTGAATCTGCCATGGTGCTAGGAACTTCAGGGTCACTGGCCTCTGCTTTGACAAAGATAGGATTCAGGCAGCTCTATCGCGAGAAATACAACCCTGGAACAAAACTGTTCGACTGGTTTCGGTTTGACCCCCACCCCCCTATCTATTTCAGAATCACTAGACTATCGAAGTATTCGGAGAAACAGAAAGCGGTGAGGCATGCCCTTCTGATCTCGATGCGAGATATCATAGTAGGCTTCTTCTCCGCTCTGTTTTCAGCCTAGACACAACCGCTGTGTATGCTTAAGTTCCGGAGAAACTTGGCCTTCAACTTGAGACTTGTCTAACATGATAGTTGAACGCAAGCTCGAACAGTTTCTAGACGAGGACGTAGGCAACGGGGACATCACCACGGACTCTCTCGTCGACCCGACGACAAGATCTATTGGACACGTTATCTGCAAGGAACGAGCTACAGTCTCCGGACTAGCTGAATCCATAATCCTACTCAAGCTCGTGGGCTGCGAGGGTAAACCAAAGGTACGCGACGGCCAGGAAGTTCCCGCTGGGACAGTCGTTCTCGAGGTTAGTGGTCGTGGAATCGACTTGCTCAAGGTAGAGCGGACCTTGCTGAACCTGCTATGTCACATGTCCGGAGTCGCTACAGCCACCGCTGAGCTTGTTAGTATCATCAAGACGAACGGCGGCTCGGCCAGAATAGCTTGCACCCGAAAGACACTTCCAGGTCTCAGGTACTTCGAGAAAAAAGCGGTCGAGCTAGGAGGTGGCGACACGCATCGTCTAAGGCTTGACGATGCTGTCTTGATCAAGGACAATCATCTGGAACTGGCCGGCTCAATAACTGAAACTGTCAGAAGAGCAAAGGCCAAGGTGAGCTTCACCAAGAAAATAGAAGTTGAGGCAACCAACCCGGACCAGGCAGTGGAAGCAGGGTTGGCTGGAGCTGACATCGTCCTTCTGGACAATATGACGCCTCAAGAGGTGAAAAAATCGGTGAGTCTGCTAGAAGCGAAAAAGCTTCGAGACCATATTCTGGTCGAGGTGTCCGGTGGCATTACACGAGAAAATCTCGCGAGCTACGCCAAGGCGAGCGTGGACGTGATCTCTGCCGGATCGATAACAAACTCCGCTGAGGCAATTGACATGAGTCTCGAACTCCACTCTGTCAGGAAATAGCCGGCACATTTTGTCCCGGCAATCTTAAACCTCTCAGGTGAATGACAGCGAAGTGAGATAGTTCGTCTGGAACAGAAGATCAGATTCTGCACCACAAAGGACGGGGTCAGACTTGCCTATTCCACACTGGGCCACGGGCCACCTTTGGTTAAAGCCGCGAACTGGCTTGGGCACTTGCAGTTCGACCTAGAAAGCCCGATATTTCGTCACTGGACCATGGAGCTGTCAAGGTACCACGAATACGTCCGTTATGATGATCGGGGATGTGGGCTATCCGACCGCGATGTTAGCAGTTCTACGTTCCAGGATTGGGTGCACGACCTAGAAACAGTTGTAGATTCGGCGGGTCTTGACAAGTTTGCACTGCTGGGAATTTCTCAGGGAGGCGCGGTCAGCATCGCCTATGCCGCTCGCCATCCCGACCGGGTGAGTCATCTGATTCTATACGGAGCCAGTGCCCTAGGCTGGTCAAAGGTCCACACCTCGCTGGAGGAGCTTGAAGAGGGAAAAGCCATGCTGACGCTGACGAAGATAGGATGGGGAAAGGACAACCCGGCCTACCGTCAACTCTTCACATCTCTATTCGTCCCTGGTGGGACAGCAGAGCAGGCCAGCTGGTTTAACGAGTTGCAGCGAAAATCCACGTCGCCAGAAAACGCGGTACGCTACCTGATGGAGTTTGCTCAAATCGACGTCCTTGACCAACTCGCCAAGGTATCAACGCCAACACTCGTAATCCACACCCGAGGCGACCTAGTGAACCGGTTCGAGGACGGAAGAGACCTGGCAACACTGATCTCAAGAGCCCACTTCATTCCACTAGAGAGTAGGAACCACATTCTCTTGGAGGACGAGCCAGCATGGAAGGACTTTCTAGTCCAGACTCGACGCTTTCTGGGCGTGAAGGAGACAGGGCCAGAACTGTCTTCAAAAGAGAAGGAACTAGGCGTCAGAAGCTGGCTCAGAGGACCCAAGAAATAGCCGGGCTCGAACCACGCCCATTCTAGGACAGTGTTTCTGAGTCGAACGCCAAACATCTGATCGAGAAAGCTGAAAAAATCCGGGAGCGAGAACACCGGCTAAGGCCGTCTCTCCGACTGAAAACCAAAGAAGAGATCTACAAGTTCATCCATAACAGGGGCCTCGTTTCGGCGCTAGGAGGAAACGAGCTTCCAAGCTTCATCAGTGCCATATTAGGCAGACCCTGGAAGCCATCGGCGAAGGGCTTCACTGGATGGAATGATTGGTGGTCAGTCAAGATATCCGGCCAGTCAGTGGCCCGCGTTTCCAGGGAAATCGAGGGAAGGCGAGATATTCTTGCTACTCGAATATTCAGGCGAACCAAGACCTTCGTATCTGATGAGCTCTGGCCAGAACTGGATAGCATTGTGAAGCATCATCAGGACCCCGCGGGACGGAAGACCTTCTCGGATCTGGAACAGAAGTTGTTGGAAACCATCGAGGATGAGGGTTCAATCCGGACGGACCGATTGAGAAAGAAGTTGAGGCTTGAAGCGAAAAAGAACAATTCCAAGTTTCACCACTCGTTAAGCAACCTGGAAAGCTATGCGCTGATAGTTGGCATTGAAGATCCTCATCCAGAGAAACATCTCCATGCCAACATATGGCAGACTTGGAGCGCGAGAACCGGCAAAGGAATCGATCGCGTCAACTTCTCCTACCGGGACGCGCTATCGGAACTCCTCGAGAAAGCTATCGAGGCGTGCGTTCTCGCCCGCGAAGACCAGATACGAAAATGGTTCCAGTGGAGCGACGACACGGAAACGGCCGAGAAAGATTTGCTGAAAAGCGAGAGAATTATGAAGGCAGGCCCCTTCCTTCTCACGTCTCGAATCCTGAGATCGTAAGAACGTAAATTTGTGACTGAGCAACACGTTGCTGGTCGCGAAGTCCTCAGGTTACAGGAGTTCGCGAGAACTTTTGAGGCAATGGAGCAAGTTACACTAGCGGTAAGTTCCCCTTCTGCACATACCATGCAGGACGAATCGTGAAGAAAATCGCGTTCTCTCTGTGCTTGATAATGGCGACCTTAGTGATTCTGAGTGTCCCGCTCCTCGCACATGCACCCCCGAATACTCCTCCAACGATTGGAACGCCTGTTATCCAACCATCCTCGCCAACTTACAATGCCCCGGCAACAGTCTCGGTAAACGTTACTGACCAGCACTCAAGTGTACAAAACGTGACCATCATTTACACGACTGACAACTGAAAATGGTTAACACAACTCTCCTCGCCTCGTACAATGCCACAACCACCACTGCCACCGCTCAGATACCAGCACTGGCGACCGGAGGCCACATCTCATTCTATGTTGTGGCCTTTAGCGGCAACGGCATTAAGGGTGTCAACAATAACTCGGGAAGCTACTTCGGCTACGATGTCGTGGCACCTCCTTCACTAATCACAACAACGAATGGCTGGATTACCATCGGCATAATCCTGGGAAGCTTAGGAGCATTCGCTGTCGCTGCACTGTATTTCCTCAGGAAGAGACCCCGGATCAGCTCTCACCCAACAAACTGAATCCGAAGTACGAGTTAGCAGTACTACCAACACCAGACAAAACTCACCTTCTTTCCCAAGGAAGGCGCCGATTCGCTGCCTCCTCTTATCCCGGTGCCTGATATCAACAATTAATGACCAGGCGCATTCCGATCTGAGCTATGACAGACTCGCCTGCTGGTTCCTCATTCTCAGATGTCGCTGGGAGAAGCCGAATTATAGAGAGAATTGAAAGGGATGCGGGGGTCCCGAACCTAACTGAGGTTCTCGTTGATCGTCTTCCCCCGACCGATCTGCAATCGTTGCTCTTGGAGGTGCATGGCCGCAGGGCAAAGAAGCGCGACCCCAAGGAATTGATCAAGGCCCATATCTCAAACCGGTTCACCCGGCCTTCTACCGCAAGTCCAACCCGCCTTCTTGAATGGGACCGCATAGCATTCTCGCGACTACCCAAGGTCTTCCAGCCCATCGAACTCTCACCGGTCTGCCCGCTAGGAACAGTCTCGGTGCTATCACCGATCAGCCAGGATTGGACTGTTTCGACGATTCGGAATACGGAAGTTGTGGCCGATTCGACGAACGTGATAGCGATTGAGTGCGCAGTCCGACGCCGCGAGCAGAAGAGCTTCTCTTCAGGTGAAGCGGCTACTATCCACCTTGCCGCGAGTCACCGTCTTTTGAGAGGCCAGAAATTTGGGGTCGGTCCCGGTACTAGACAACACTTCAGAGTCTTCACCCTCTGTAGCGCAGGCCGCGACCCAGGGAATCTTCGGTTTGAGACAGAGACCGTAGGTCTCCATATTGGATTCTATCTATTGGCACTCAAGAAGTTTCTGGGAACCAAGACAACTCTCCGGGTTGCAATTTCTGACTTCGGGTCCAAGGCCGCACGACCGACGGTTCTATCGGGGATAGTTGAGAAACTTCAGTCCGCACACAAGAAGGTCAGAATCGGAATCGACCAAGACCGGAAGCAAGGCAGAGGATACTATGGCGAGTTGTGTTTCAAGATCTTCGCAACTTCCTCCAAGGGTCGGGAGCAGGAACTTGTTGATGGTGGAGATGTCAATTGGACCCAGAAGCTCCTCAACAATGCGAAGGAGCGTCTCATCATCAGTGGATGTGGTAGCGAAAGAGTGTGTGAGCTCTTCGACCCGCCTGCGTCCCCAAAGAGCACCTAGGGTCCTAGCGCTACTGATGACTGCCTTTTTCCTTTTTCAGCAACTCGTCCAACCGTTCAAAACTCTCGTCCCAATACTGTTGGAATTCCGCAGCCCAAACAGCAACTTCCTGCAAGGGCTTAGCCTGAAGGCGACACCAGTGTCGCTGGGCTTCGCGTCGGCGCTCGATGAGGCCTGCCCTCTCTAGAACCTTGAGGTGTTTGGAGACCGCGGGTTGGCTGATCGGCAGAGGCTCTGCCAGTTCTTGAACTGTCGCCTCGCCTTGAGCGAGGCGGGCGAGAATGGTGCGGCGTGTCGGGTCGGCTACGGCCTGGAAGGTTGCGGAGAGCGTATCGTCTTTCAATGCACGGTCCGCAGGAGCTCGTCGAGGCGGTCATAGCCCTCGTTCAAACCGCTTTCCATGTTGCTGGCTAGCATACCGTCGCGATGCTCCTTGCGCTCGAACTTGACGATGGATGTGACTGTGGTGCGGCCATTGTGTTCTTGGAAGAGGGCTGTCTGAAGGGACTCGCCTGGCATGCCTTCGAAGTTCCAGGTCTGCACGATGCGCTCCGGGCGGACGATCTCGCGGTATTCGCCGTGGAAGCCGTATTTGGTGCCGTCCGTGTCGATGTGGGTGAATTGCCATCGGCCTCCGGGACGGACATCCATCTGTTCGATGGTCATCTTGTATTTTCGGGGCCCCATCCATTGGGAAAGGAGTTTGGCGTCGGTGTATGCTCGGAATACGAGGTCGCGGGGCGCGTCGAACGTCCTCTCTATCCGGATTTCCGTATCGTTAGGGGTTGTGATCACTGCGGGCTTCGATATTGATTGTGAAGCTTTCATAGCCAATTACATAACCATATGGCTATATAACTATTCTGTTAATAATCGGTCTATCTCGTCATCCAAGATTCTCGTCTAATCGTCGCCCAAGCGAAGAGGCTCAAGAAGGGAGAGATGAACAGGTTGTATGTGATCTGGAACAGCATTCGGTAGGGCCATGTTCCCCTCGGCTCACGCACCGCGTAGTAGAGAGCGTAGAGAAATCCTACGTACAACAATCCGATAACGTAGACGCTTGGAGAGAGGAATTTTCCCTCTAAAGCCGGCAGAAAAAGCATTCTCGCAACTACGACCGGTGTAAGATAGGCCAGAACTGTGTGCAAATAGTAGAGCAGAGATCCTAGCGGGTGTTTCTTCCACATGAACGTGAGAGCCTGTAGGTTGCCTCTGAACCAACCTCTCTTCCATCGAACTTGTTGTCTGAAGAATTTCCTGAGAGTGTTCGGGACAATCGTATAGGCAACGGCGTTACTGGCATAGACCACATCCTCGCCTCTCTTCGCCACTACATTGGTTAGAATCCGGTCGTCCGCATCAGCGCCGTACAACACTCTCGGTCTGAGAACGATGTTGGTCAAAGCCCGGTCTTCGCCTGCCTTAACCGGGATACCGAGAAAGGTCTCACTGGCCCAAGAGTCCATCATGCCCGTGATCGACTTTCTCCGATAGAACGAAAGTAGTCCTGAGCAACAGGTTACCATTCCGAACACGCTCTCGGCGCCCTTGAAGACCGTGAACATACCATCATACCATGCGTCCTGCATTTTCGTGATGGTGTTCTCTGTTTTGTTGTAGACTTTTCCGTGACCGCATACGGCGCCAACGTTTGAGCTGGAAAAATTCTGGACGCCGTTGTAAAGTGCGTCTGCCGCCAGGAATGTGTCGCTGTCCATTACCGCCACGACCTCGCCCTTGCTTTCCTTGAACCCGGCGACTACCGCCCTCCTTTTACCCGAGTTTCGATCAAGGTGTATGGCTCTGATACCGAAGTCTCTCTGGGCACGATCAAGTTCCTCCCGGGTGTTGTCGGTGCTGCCGTCATTGACTATGACGATGTCGAGGAGATCTCTTGGATAGGTTGAGGCTGCTGCCGCAGCAGCGGTCTGGTAGACAACCTTTCCTTCGTTGAAAGCCGGCATGACCAAGCTGATGGTGGGGAGATATTTCCTATCGCCTACTGGTCGGTAAACGAAGGTGGCGAGTCCGAATTCCAGCAAGAGGAACAAGGTGAAGGATATACTGACGAATACGAAGAAGAATGGTCCGGCGAGAAAATTGTCGAACTTGTACCAGAAGACGACCGCGAGGGTCAGAATGATCAGCGCTCCCGCGAAGCTTCTGGCAGCCATAAGTTAACTCGGCTCATGACTGGTTCGATATGAACAATGCTGAGGCGAATTACTGCGATAGATATCTGATTCATTCCGGTTATGTCCCCGGGACTCCACTCCCAGACCCTAGAACGTCCACTAGGTCGGAGTGTTCGATTGGTCAATCGCGAAAGGACTAAAGTAGCGTTTCGACTCTTTTCCTATAGGGCTCACGAATGTGTAGGAATATCAGGACCCTCTTCAACTTCGACCCGCCGGCCACAGACGCAGAGATTCGGGATGCTTCATTGCAGTTTGTTAGAAAAATCAGCGGCTTTCATCAGCCGTCGAAGGCAAACGAGCGATCATTCCGCGCTGCAGTTGATGAAATAGCCCAAGTCTCGACCAGTCTTCTCCGCTCTCTTGAAACGAACGCGCAACCGAGGACCCGGGAGCAGGAGATTGCGAAAGCGAAGGCTCGCTCCCACGCTAGGTTTACTGCCAGGTTGTCCGCCTAGCCGGCCTTAACGTTCTCTAGAAATGTCGCGGATGGCACGAAGAAGAGGTTCCCGGTGACCGCCCGGCTGAAATCGAGCAGTCGATCATAATTGCCCGGCGGCTTGCCAACGAACATGTTCTCGAGCATCTTCTCGATCGTGCTTGGTGAGCGACTGTAGCCGATAAAGTACGTCCCGAACTCTTTCTGGCCAGCATGTCCGAATGGCATATTGTCCCGGAGAATCTTGATCTCGTTACCATCCTCCACTATCTTGGTCAACGCATTATGTGCATAGGTGGGCTTGACCTTATCGTCCAACTCCACGTCATTCAGCTTCGTGCGACCGACAATCTTTTCCTGTTTCTCCGTCGGTAAAGCATTCCAGCCAGCGAGATCGTGGAGGTACTTCTGAATAATCACGTAGCTGCCCGCGGCGAACGCTGGGTCCTCATTGATTATGAGGGTGGCATCAACCGCGTCCTGACCTTTGGGATTTTCTGTCCCGTCGACGAAGCCGATGAGGTCGCGGCTGTCAAAGTAACGAAACCCATGAACCTCGTCAACCGGGCTGATTGCGGGTCCAAGCCGAGCCATAATCTGCGTCGCCAACTCGAAGCACAAGTCCGTGCGCTGCGCCCGAATATGCCAGAGCATGTCGCCGGGTGTTGAGACGGCGTGGCGCTCTCCTGCCCGGATCTCGCGAAACTTGTGCAGCTCTCTTGGCCGCGGCTTCCCGAATATCTGGTCCCAGGCATCGGATCCAAACCCCAAAACACAGGAAAGAGTTCCTTCCTGTTCACGAAATCCTACAGAGCGCACGAGCGCGGCTAGATCGGCGCAGAAAGATCGGATTGCAGCTCGATGCCCTGCACCCGGGTTAATGGTTACGACCAGAAAGATCGCGGCGCGAGTCAGCGGTGTTGCGACAGGCTGGGGCATGGCATGTACAATGTCTGACGCTCTGGGCGTCATAGACCGGAGGTTCACCTAGAGTGCTGAAAACGTTTGCTGCTCTGTTCTAGTAGTGTCCCACTCGCAAGGCTAGGCGGATGTTGTCAGTTCGAGCTTCTTCTCTTCTTTCAGAAAGCTCAGCAATGCAGTGTTGACTTCGTCGGCGTGTGTCCAGGATATGCAGTGCGGCCCGCCCTTGACCACGACTAGACGCGCTCCAGGGACCAGTTTGGCTGTCCGCCGTCCCGAGGCGGCGAAGGGAACGATCCGGTCCGCATCACCATGAATGACCAGAGTGGGCACCTGAACGCGAGATAGATCCTTACGGAAATCCTCATGCCACGTTGGAACACAGGCTAGGCTGGCGGTTGCGGAGGCACCTGCTGCGACGTTCCAGCTGGACTGGACGGCCTGCTCGCTAACCCTCTTGCCTAGGAACTGGTCCGTGTTGTAGAAGTTCTTGAAAAACTCGGTGAAGAACGCGTAACGATCCGCCTTGATCGCGGTCTGAATACCGTCGAAGACACTTCCGTCAACTCCTTCCGGGTTGTCCGATGCCTTCAGAAGATAAGGTGGGACCGATGAGACGAATACTGCTTTGCTGACATCTTTGGATCCATATTGTCCTATGAAGCGTGCAACTTCGCCGCCGCCCATCGAGAAACCTACCAACGCGAAATTGCGTAGGTCGAGGTGGCTCACGAGTTTGTGTAGATCTCTGGCGAACGTGTCATAGTTGTAGCCTGTGGTCGGCTGGCTGGACTTGCCAAACCCCCTGCGGTCGTAAGTGATGACACGGTAACCGGCATCGAGCAGGACTGGGACCTGTTTCTCCCAGGAGGCACCACTCAATGGATAGCCATGAATCAGTACGACTGGTCTACCCGAACCATGATCCTCGTAATAGAGATCAATACTCCCAGAGTTTTCCTGACCGACGTTAACGATTGGCATAAGACCTGCTTCTCGGTTGGGATTTGTTCTTATGACTATCGGCGGACGGGGACCAAATTCCTTCAATTAGGTCCAGGGCGGTTTCTTTTTTCTGGAACACTCTTTAGAAGCGAGAACTGGCGAAGCACCTTGCCAACTCGCCCGAACCTTGGGTTACCCCAAAGTTAAACGTCACGAGGTAGTACATGAGTCGCTAAAGGAATGATCCCGAAATATTTCTTTCTGACGAAAGGTGTTGGAAAGCACAAGGAGAATCTGGCGAGTTTCGAGCTGGCCCTCCGTGATGCAGGGATTCAACATTGTAACCTAGTACCTGTGTCCAGCATAATTCCGCCCGGGTGCAAGCTCATCCCGAAAGAAAGAGGCATCTCAATGTTGCATGCTGGTGAGATTACGTTTGTCGTGCTCGCAAGAAATTGTACAGATGAGCCCCACAGGCTGATCGCGTCATCTATTGGGATCGCCATTCCTTCCGAGGAAAATCAGTACGGATATCTCTCCGAGCACCATTCTTTCGGACAACCAGAAGAGATCGCGGGAGACTACTCAGAGGATCTGGCGGCTAGCATGTTGGCGACTACTATGGGGGTCGCATTTGATCCTGCCACAGCTTGGGACGAGAGAAAGCAGCTCTTCATGTCTAGCGGCCTGATCATTAAGACGACTAACATGACGCAGTCTGCGATAGGGGACAAGAGCGGCCTTTGGACCTCGGTAGTTGCAGCCGTGGTATTTCTGCCAGCAACCACCGCCTCGGTACAAGAACTTCTGCCCCCGTCAAACCAACCTGCAGTCTGACATCATGCATGCTCCCGACATTAAGACTTGTTTCCTTCGATTAACCTAGCGCATTACTTCCATTTTGTGAGAATCTCGTCTCTCCGGAAAGTAGCCGTGCTAATCCGGAAAAGAACCACATCAAGCGCTGCGACAATGGCAGAGATGATGAGGAGATTGTTGGTGTCGAGCGATATCAGGCCTATCTCACCTGCGACGTAGATGGCCGTGAACGGGAGGAACATGAGAGCTCCGAGCTGTGATGCTGCACGCACGTCACTAACCCTCGCGGACGCGATCACATTCAACTCGACGCTTAGTACCGCGGCTAGGGGAGCAAGAAGCAGGAGGATGACCCCGATGGTCCAGTTTGGAAAATACAGGTAGCCGAGCGTGCTGTGAGTTACGTTATCAATGAGAATCATGAAGATTGTAGCGCCAGCATAGGTCGCGGTGATGGTAAGCAGGAATGCGGCGATGCTCTTTCCGAGCAGGATCTCTCCATCAGTGGTGGGAGTTGCCAGGAGGGGTTCCAGGCTCTTCTCTACCTTTTCGCCGACTATGCTGTAAGAGGCGATCGGAGTGGGAAGGAGCGCCGCGATGATGACAAAGAAGAAGGAGAACGAGTTCAGAAGTCCCGGGAGAACCGCAGCCGGTATTCCCCCGTTCTTGTTTCCCTCGAACTTGATTACCAATGGGAATAGAATCGAAATCAGGAGAGGAAGAACGATGATAGTGTATCGAATCGTTTTTTCCGTATGATTACCTTGAGATCCTTGATTGCAATTATCCACGAATTTCCGAGATTCATTTTGTCTCCTTCACGAGTTTCAGATAGGCATCTTCTAATGTTGAACCGAGCACCGAGACTGATTGAACGTTGCCTCCTGCCTCGACAATTGCGCGTACGATGGCCGGATTCTCCTTTCCAGGATCAACTACGTGAATCGTTATTCTGTTGTCGTCCTTGAACATCTTCCCGGTCGATAGTTTCTTCAACGCGTTCAGAACCGCCTCGTCTACCCGTTCTAGCTGAATTACGGTCTTCCTACCTGTTACTGAGCGTTCGAGTTCTTCGGGAGTGCCTACGGCCATTAGCTTGGTGTTGAGTATCCCGATTCTATCGCAGATTCTTTGCGCTTCGTCGAGGTTGTGCGTGTTCAGAAAGATTGTCTTCTTCTCCTTCTTGAGCTCAAGAAGAAAGTCCCTGACTGTTTTTGACGATTCAGGGTCCAGGTTGACTGTCGGCTCGTCCAAGAACAGCACTTCAGGTTCATGAATCAGAGCGCGTGCTATCGCAAGTTTTTGCTTCATTCCCTTCGAAAACGCTCCAGCAGCAACATCCTTCTTCTCCCAGAGTCCCAACATCTTGAGGAACCGTTGGATGTTCTCTCTCCTCTGCGTCTCGGTACATTTGTACAGCTTCCCGTAAAAATCCAAGTTGTCGTAAGCGGTCAAGTCATCGTAGAGACCCACGCTGTCAGGAACCAATCCGATGATCTTCCGGATTTTCAAAGAATCCGCGTCATCGCCTACCTCGTAATTTGCTATCCTGGCTGCCCCACTGGTCTTTGATATCAAACAGCAAAGCATCCTGACCGTAGTGGTCTTTCCCGCCCCATTGGGTCCCAGAAATCCGAAAACCTCTCCCTCCTCAACGCGGAGACTCACACCATCGACCGCAGTTAGGTCACCAAACTTCTTCGTGAGGTTCACAGTCTCAATCAAACTGTTATTCCGCCGCTTTTTGTGAATGGTGATACCAGTTTAAGGGCAAGGGTCCTTTCACGGACCCTTTCGGAACTCAATGCGGATACGAAAAGAGAGAATTGTTGATATCTGGTTCTATCTTTCCTTACAATGATGATTCGAGTGGCTAAGACCCCGAGCGAGACTATCACTGAACGGAAGGACGAGATTCTCAACCAGATAGATTCTAGTAGCAACAAGTTTGTGGAACAGCTCCAGGCCTTTTGCAGACAACCAAGCGTGTCAGCCCAGAATCTGGGACTTGCTGAGACGACTGAGCTGGTTACCAAGTTTCTCAAGGAGACTGGCTTCACATTGGAACAGTTCTCTCCAAGCAACGGTCCCCCTATAGTATTCGCTGAACTCTCAACCAAGACCGGGAGAAAGACACTCGTCTTCTACAACCATTATGACGTGCAGCCAGTCGAACCTATCGAGCTGTGGAAAAATCCTCCATTCTCAGCGACGGTGGAGGATGGCAGAGTCTATGCTAGGGGAGCGAGCGACAATAAGGGAAACATCGTCTCTCGCTTGATGGCGATAAACGCGTTCTTGAAGGTGACTGGAGACGTTCCATGCAATATCAAGTGGGTGATCGAGGGTGAGGAAGAGATTGGTAGCCCCCATTTCTCTGTGTTCATTACGCGTTACAAGGAGAGGCTGACCGGAGACGCTGCTGTCTGGGAGTTCGGAGGCCTCGACTACGAGGACAGACCGTTGGTCACGTTGGGCTTGAAGGGAATGCTCTATGTTGAGTTTAGAGTTCAAACCGCTCTGAAGGATTCGCATTCAGCTCGTGCGGCGGTTGTCGAGAATCCAGCGTGGCGCCTGGTCCGAATGCTCGACACGATCACGGACGAGGATGGCAGAATCATGGTAGAAGGCTGGTATGACGATGTCAAACCATTCACGCAAGAAGAACTGGAGGTCATACGGGCGATGCCTTTGGAAGAACACAGTATTCGAGACGAGCTGGGGGTGAAGAATTTCCTCTTCGGCCTGACAGGATTCGAGTTCAAGAAAGCCTTCTACGGAAACCCTACAGCAAACATCGCAGGAATATGGTCAGGATACACGGGCCCGGGACATAAGACAGTTCTTCCCTCTGTTGCGCAGGCGAAGATGGACTTTCGCCTAGTGCCCAACCAGGACCCGGTAAAGCTGGCGGGGAGGTTGAGGCAACACTTGGTCCGCCTTGGATTTGCTGACGTGGAATTGAGCCTTCAGGCTGAGAATCCTGCAGCGCGGACCCCCATCGACGCGGCGATCGCGAAGATTGCAGCTAGGACAGGGAGGGAAGTGTTTCACAAAGAGCCCGTAACCCTCGTGACCTCGGCGGCTTCGGGTCCCATGCACTATTTCACAAACACACTGGGGCTACCAACAGTCGCTATTGGCTGTAACCATGCCAAGAGCAATACTCACGCTCCGAACGAGAACCAGAGGATCGACGTGTTCGTCCAAGGAAGCAAGTGGATAGCAAGGGTCATCGAGGAATTCGCGAAACAAGCCTAGTTGCTGCACCCGATCTTCTTCCGCCGACGACGCAAGCCCTTTTTGTGGACGAATCCTAAGCGCGGAGCTGCAGGTTCGGAAGATTGGAGATCAGGCTTCTCCGGCGCAGAGACTATTCCAGTGTTCGAGAAATTTACAAAACCGTGAGTAACGAGTATCTGCAATACCAAAGACAGAGATCGGGAGAAGTATACGACCCGGTTAGACCCGGCCTCGACACCTCCCAACTCGACTTCTATGTTGCTACTCAGAGTAGCTTCGCCGCGATAGAGAACGAGAAATTGCTTGGCGTTCTTCTGGCTCAGCCCCTCAAGTGGGTCAATGATTGGGACAGGGTGCTCTGGCTTGAGTTCATCGCCGTTAATGCTGATCATAGGCGAAAAGGTATTGGCCTAGCGCTAATTTCAGCGGCCAAAGATTTCGCACGGAAACACGATATCAAAGGATTGTTTGCCACTCTGAATGTAGACAATGAAGAGTCAAAGAGTCTCCTGCTGAAGGCAAAATTCGACGTGAAAGACTGGAGAATCGCGTCTTACTCAGCATAGGGGCTTTTGGTCTCGTCAATACTTCTTGGCGCGGCTCTCGCTGGGCTTGTGAGTGCAGTCATCATGACCCTGTTCGAGTTCCCTTTTTGGAAAAGGTGGGGAATGAACGGCCTCGCTGAGTGGCGATCAAACAGGGTGATCATTTCTAAGCTCACCCGTGAAAATTCCGGCCAAATCCAGGAGCCGAGAATTTTTTGGACTATCAGCCTCCATTTGTGGCATGGAGTTGCCGCTGGAATAGTGTTCGGACTCATTGCACCCCTTTGTTATCCTGCTACCAGCGATGGGCTTCTCGGTTGTCCCGGATGCTGTAGCCTATAGTGTTGCACTCTGGGTCATCTTCATGCTTGTGCCTAGGAAAGCGTTCGAGTCTGCAGGCGGCACTCGAATTTCAAACCGCAGCCTATTGGGTGCATTAGCGTCTCACTTTGTCTACGGGATAATTCTGGGACTTCTGGTTCCTCTTGCCTAGGATTGGTTGGTTCTAGGTGACAGTCAAGACCACTGTGATCGTATGGGTCAGACTGCCGCTTGCCGCGGTTATTGTGATCGTGTAGGTGCCAGGCGGGGTCTTGTGGAACGTGCGAACGGTTAGTGTGGATGTTCCGGATCCTCCTGAACTCAACGAGACGCTGCCGGAACTCAAGCTGAGCCGGGGCCCGCTGGGCGTGCAGACCGCAGTGAGAGATACTGTGCTAGTGAACCCGCCCGTGCCGGCTATACTAACCGTGACAGTCCCACTATTACCGGAAGCTATGCTGAGGGATGATGGGTTCACAGCAAGTGTGAAGTCTTGAACATTGACGGTGATTGTGACTGAATGAGTGGATGAGCCGCTTGTCCCAGTGACGATCACCGTGTATGTTCCTACCTTGGTGGAGTTGATGGTGAGAGTTGAGGAGCCTGATCCTCCAGGGCTCAAGCTGATGCTGGCCGGGCTGATAGAGGCGGTTAAGCCGCTAGGGGTAACTGCTATAGAGAAATTGATCGTGCCTGTGAAACCGGCAACACTCCTGAGCGTTATGGACGAGGTGCCGGAGCTGCCTGCCTGAACATTTACGGTGGTCGGGCTAGCGGAGATTGTGAAGTCTCTAACTCCGACTGTTATCGTTGCGGTGTGAGATAAAGAACCGCTAGAGGCTGTGATGGTAACTGTATAGGTGTTGGGGGTTGACGAGGTGAGCGTGCAGGTTGAGTTGGCGGAGCTTCCGGACGAAAGGAAGACGCTTGCCGGATCGCATGAGACGGTTAGACCCGTGGACGGAGTGACAGACTCTGATAGGTCTACGTCACCTGAGAAGTTTCCGAAGCTTGTTAGGGTGATGGTTGATGAGGCGTTAGAGCCTGACTGGAAGCTCACTGTGGACGGGTTCGCTGTGACGCTGAATCCGGATGATGCGACCACGCTGACGCTAATTGTGACCTGGTGGGATAGCGAGCTGCTTGTCCCGGTGACGGTGACTGTGTAGGTTCCTACTGTGCTTGAGCTGACGGTTAGGGTTGAGGTGCCTGTGCCTCCAGATGTGAGGGGCATGCTGGTTGGGCTCAGGGAAACGGTTACGCCTGCGGGAGAAGCTGATGGTGCCAGGTTGACCGTTCCTGCGAAGCCGTTGAGGCTGGTGAGGGTTACGGTGGATGTCGTGGCCGAGCCGGAAGTGACTGTAAGGCTTGATTGGGCAGAAACCATAAAGTCGGTTACTCTTACTGTCACCTGGACAGATTGAGCTGCTGAACCGCTAGTAGCCACAACTGTCACGGTGTATGTGCCGGTTGTAGTGGAGTTCGCGGTCAGCGTTGATGTTCCCGTTCCGCCACTGGTTAGGGTGATGCTAGAAGGACTCAGAGATGCAGTCAGACCCGAGGGAGAGATGTTTGTTGAGAGGGAGACAGTTCCTGTGAAACCATTCTGACTTGTCAGAGTGATGGTCGAGATCGCGGACGAACCGGCTTGAGTTGTCAGGGTAGTTGGATTAGCTGAGACGCTGAAACTGGACGGGTTAGATGGACGGACGCTGGTAAACTTGATGGTGGAGGGTGAGGAGGTTCCTGTGGCATACAACAGGTCAATTCTCGGACTCGTGCCTGTTGGCCTGAGGCTCAGTACCTGATCAGTAGTCGCGGAGTCGAGATAGTTGACGGTCGGGTTCCAGGCCCCGCCAGCAGGCAACCGGACATAGCCGAGGGGCCCGCTTCCACCGTCGGTGTTGACGTTCATGAAAAAGATGTAGTAGTCGCCGGTGGTGATGTGGACGGCTATTCCGGCCCAGCCCCGGTTAGTTACTGCGAGTGAGGGCGTGTCGAGATGAGTCTTCACGTCCTGAGAGGTCAACGTGAACACTCCATAACTTAGAGTTCCGGTTATGCCATAGGCGACGACCACTAGTGAGCGAACAGGGTCCCAGGCAAGCCCGACGAGATCATCATCTGCGTCAGAGCAATTGGTTTCATATGTGATGTTCTGGGATCCCCACGACCAGCCGGACCCGTTCCAAGTTGCTTTGTTGAGGGCTATGGTTTCTGGAGGTCCGGTGAACCTGTTGGCCATGAGGTAGACGTTGTTGTTATCCGGTCTCTCGATCATGTTCGGGACAAACCAAGTGATGCTGACCGAGTCCAGCAATGCTATGTCAGGAGTCGATGAAGAGCCTGCAAGATTAGTCCAACCTGTTGAGGAATCCCAGCGGAGACTCTTGACCATAGTCCGGGTGGAGTTCTGCCAGGCCCAAGCTGCCAGAATATCCCCGTTGTGGAGGAGAACGGCTGTAGGATATCTGCCTAGACCGGACGAGTCAAGGGTCTTGATGGTTCCGATGGTTAATCCTGTAATATTGTTCTGAGAGTCTCGCTGGATCACGACTGGAATGTCACTGACCATTCCGGCACCCGAACCACCTTCCACAATAAGTTCGAGCGACGTCAAAGACACGAGCGCCGCGGCTGGCCTCACATAGGCAGACGCCGGGGTCGATGATTTCACAGGAGCAGACCAGCCTCCAAGCATCGGGTCAGAATTATCATAAGCCAGCCCGATCCTTCCTGTGCTGTCGGTATAGACGGCGATCATCTTACCTGCAGAATCCTGGATCAGCTTTTCGCCGCCTGCCGTGGCCAGTGATGATGGCCCTGGTGCAGCATCGGAGGCGACGATGACTGATGTGGGTGGTGTCCCAGTCACAGTGACTGTGGTCGAGGCCGCCCCAGTCGCTCCCTTGGAGTCTGTGACAGAGAGTCCCGCACTATAACTGCCTGAGGCGGTGTACGTGTGGGTTGCCGGGTTGCCCGTGCCAGTTGCCCCATCACCGAGGGTCCAGGAAAAGGTGTAAGGTGCGGTTCCACCGGAAGCCGTTCCGTTGAAGGTCACGACTTGCCCGGTCACAGGTGAGGAGGGAGTGAAGCTGATGCCGACGTTTAGTGTCGACTGGTGGATTCTCCAACCGGTTAAGGGATGGAGTTCCCATCCTGAGAAGGAGTGACTAGCAGAGTTCGCATTATTACCATCCCAGTAGACGAAGCCTTGAAAATCGATCAGTGTAACGCCTTGGGTGGTCTGGCTGTTCAGTGCGTTAGGGTCGCAGGCTGTACCAGACCCGCAGTATTTCGCGGCTTGCCAGTCATGATCAATCTCGAGATGAATCCGGCCGTAACAGGTCAGGTCTTTGGCTGTGGTGCAGGACGTACCGTAGTTGGAGACAATAGCGGGGTCATAGATGTTGAAGGTAAAATCGTTGAATATTGGCCCGCCGTACGATCCGCCTCCGTTAGTCGGGTCATAGCTAGTCGACGAGTCCTCAAAGACTGCGCTCGCTCTTTTGACACCGTCAATCTCAACAAAGACTCCTTGCTGCTTCCCGAAATTATTGGTGATGGTACAGGCGGGACCTGGAGAATGCCAACCTGATGGCGTTGGCCCAGGGGTCAACCATCTCTTCGCATCACCCCCACCAACGGTCGTGGTAATCCCGGGACTGAATGGATTGGCATTGAAAGACGACGTCCCGGTCTGATTCGCAGTAATGTCTGTAATTCTCACAGTCGTGGGCGTACAGCTGACACCAGGATTCCAAGCTCCAACAAGAGGGGCGGTTGTTGTCAGTGTCGAGGCGAAGACGGGAACCGCGATTTGGATCAGAGGTATGAGAAGAACGGCTAAGGTGATAATTGCGGTGAACCATGAAAACCGAACTGTTGTCGGCACCTTCTAACCGCCTCCCGATAATATTCGCGATCCTGGATGAATCGTTACTTTCAGCACAGAAACGGGCCGGGACCCGCGGCCCATTTAGCCATTGCTTCCGACGGTCTACAGAAGGATAGAATGCGCAGTCGCACGATACAAATTGCAACATTTGCACGCGTGTTTCTGAATGTTAGCGCTATCCGAAGGTCGACCAAGAGAAGTAGATGGTTGATTTGTCTCCTACGCTTTTAGGACTCATTCTAAGGCCTGCCGAATTGTCTTCAGTGGCCCCAGTTGGTTGGAGCTTGCTGTTTTCCTGTTTGTAGGACCCAGTAGTCGTGTAGTTCCTTGCAGAGGCCGTTTCTTGCGAAGCGTAGCGTTAGGCAGCCAGCGAGGGTAACGTCGTTCAGTTTCTCTTTCATTGTGGTCCAGTATTCAACGGCGGCTCTTGAGCCTTCCACGACAGGCTTTCCAAATCGAACCTCGTACACCTGTCCAACATCTAATGCCCCCAATGTATAATCCAAGATACTCTTTCGTCCCTGGTTCACAGGCCGAAACGGATGCGAGTGGTACGTAGCGTCCTCAGTGAAGAGAGAAGCAATCGCCTTTGCATCTTTCTTCTGCCATGCCTTGGCGTAGGTACGAATCCACTTGTTAACGACCAGCCCAGTTCTGGGCATCTTGAGACTCCCTCGTCAGCCTTGCCGAAATAGCACTTATCCATTAAATCAATTGGGAATGCCCTCTGATTGGCCTCGCCGGAATACCGAAAGGCTGGTGAACTGTCTTAGAGTAGATGGGCCCGGGGCATTGCCTCTTTGTCCATATTCTCACAATAGCAGAATCTCGGATGGTTTTTCGGATGGGGCCTAATATTGTGTACACAAAAGGGTGCAACTAATTTTACTCTAAACCGAATTTGGGAACGAACAGGTTCTCCTGTCAGATCCACAAACTGTGCTACTGAATTGTCTCTCAAGAACAAATGGTCCATTTGGAATCACATAAAAAATCGGCACTATATCGAAATCCGAGAATATTCCCTGGCTGAACATTGCTTATCTTTCACTCTTGACATTAATGGCTAATCGAGATTAGAAGAATGGCGTTAGACAGGCAGTTGGAACAGAAGGATCCAATGGATGAAGCACGGGTCCCGGATCAGCTTTCTCTGCTGACCGCAACCATCGATACCCCGTTGCTGATACAGGCCCCAACAGGTGCTATTCCAAGAATAGGAGGAATTGCACCAGGCTCCCCTGCTAACGGAAATGGGATGAAACCTCGGAGAACCCGTCGGCTCAAAGACAAGCGCGTCTGCCTAGAGTGTGGCCTCAACTTTCGTCCCGAAGGTGGCAGTCATGTGATCTGCAACCCTTGTGGTCTGCAGGCCTGGGCAACCAAGCGAGCTGAAGAATACAGAACGCTCGTAGGTATGCTCAACGCACCATAGTCCTCTGGTCTGTTCGGTCTCATCGAGCCGTCGGCTCCACTTTCCAAAACGATTTGTTCATGCAACTTTTCATTTCTGCCAACGATTTTCCAAAACACTCTTTCTCTAGCGGCCTCCAAGGGCCTCTAAATCTCGCTACGCGCCCTTCATGACCCTAAGCTCGGCATCCCGGTACCCTAGACTTGGATTGCGGGGAACATCACAATTTAGACGACCCGATGGCGT
>Ga0209761_1000699_pt1 | contig 21020 bp, 15 predicted proteins | sample GraSoi013_1_40cm_4_FD_185818 | JGI IMG/M metagenome (GOLD analysis project Ga0209761, IMG submission 185818) | Grasslands soil microbial communities from the Angelo Coastal Reserve, California, USA - Sample 09_25_2013_1_40cm (SPAdes) (version 2) | ecosystem: Environmental > Terrestrial > Soil >...
TCCTGCTCGAGGTGCTGGTCCGGCCGCCTCAGGAAAGTTACCGAGGAAATGCCCAGTATACCGGCGGCATCTTCCGACTCCCGTTCTCGCACGCGCCGGGCATCTCCCTCCGACAGATCAGTCAGGCCCATTTCGCCGGAGGTCAGGAAAACTGCGGCCACACGGTCACCCCGGTCAGCGTGCAGGCAGATCGTTCCACCGCAGCCGATCGACTCATCATCGGGATGAGGAGCAATCACCAGGACATTCATACGAGCCCGCTCTTTTTCCTCAGATCGAAAACGACGAGGCAGTCGTTCTCCAGGAGACAGGGGAAACCTGTACGCAGGTGGCGATGCAGCCCTGCATAATGGTCAAACCACCAAAAAGTCGACCAGGCGAAAACGATGAATTCCGCCCCTGCTTCCCGTAACCGTTCGAATTCCTGGATAGCTGTCACATCGTCCGGGGGCCTTCCCCAATACTGGCCGTCGCATTCTATGAACGGGATGCGTTTGCGGCCAGAGAGGAACGAATCTGTCTTCCAGCAGTCCTCATCGACTAAAATGAAGGATCCGCCCATTGGTATGAATGAAACGATGCTTCGTGCCGCCTGCTGGAGTCGGTGCGCCCAGGATTTCGCCTTCCACCGCTCTTGATTGACACTGATCCCGAGCTTGCCGCAGTGTTCGGCCGCGGCCTTCGATACATAATCGAAGAGCGCTAGATCGAACTTGAGCCTGTCTTCAAATTTCAGCGATTGGTAGCCATTCCCTCCATGTATCCGGTAGCACATCTGTGGTTCCGCGACCTGCTTCAGGCGGCCATAAAGTGGCGCCAGAGTAGCTAGATACAAGTCGGGGCCCGGCCTTGCCGCCCAACTTCTTTCGCGGTCAGATGGACTGCATTCGCGGTTCCGCCGCACGTCGGGCAGCGGGAAAACACTTTCCAGGAACCCGCGCGTGTGCGCATTACCGGAAGGCAGGTAAGCCGTCACGCCGTCCGGGCCTTCGCGCAAGACCAAATCGCGCAAGTCAACATCGGAAAGAGATTTCCACCAGACTTTGCCTGTCTTCCGCGAGGAATCGTCGCATTCTAACCACGGCCAGTGCACTTTGACGACATCCGGCTCGGCCAACGCCTCCATGGCCGCTTCTACAGCTGTCGGAAGCAGAACATCGTCGGAATCGAGGAAGAGGATTACATCCCCGCGACTTAGGGAGAATCCTGCGTTCAAGGCCGAGTTCTGGCCGCCATTCTCCTTTAACACCGGTACAATTCTGTCGCCGTAACTGGCAATGATCTCGGGCGAGCCGTCCGTGGAACCGTCGTCCACCACAATGACCTCCGTATTTCGGTAAGTCTGGTTCAGAGCGCTGTCGACGGCTTCACGCAAGAAACGTCCATAGTTGTAGTTGTTGACGATGATACTGGCCAGGGGCGCTTTCGTCATGGAACGCTCCTCGAAATCAATGCAGCACTGCCGTTCAATTCCCCATGGACGAGCCTCTGATAGCTATCAAGATATGCGTCAACCATCCGTACGTGACTGAACCGCTGCCGGGCGTGCTCGCACACCAGGTTTCGATCGAGTGCGAGAGCGCGGCCAACCAGCGGCGAGAGCTCTTCCACGGAGTTCGCGTAGAAGCCGGTCTTACCAACGTCGACGACTTCTTCCACCGAACTTCTCCGGAGCGCGATGACCGGCGTGCCGCAGGCCATAGCTTCGATCATGACCATACCGAAGGCCTCTTCAGCCTGGATGGGAAACAGGAGGGCGGCGGCGTCTCGCAAAAAAGTGTTCTTCTGGCGCTGATCGACCGCGCCAATGTGGATCACGGTCCGCCCGTCGATCAAAGGTTGGATCTTTTCAGCGAAGTAAGCGTGTTCTTCCTGGTCCAGCGGTTGGCCTGCCAGCACAAGTGGTAGTCCGGATTGCTTTGCAATCCGGATCGCGTCATGCGGAGACTTACCCGGCCCCATCCGCCCGAGGAAAGCTAGATACTTTCCGGGAGCGGGCGAAAACGCCTGGGCTCCAAAATCGCAGCCGTTGTGGATCACCTGGATCCTCGAACGGCGTTGGTCCGGGATGCCGGCGATCTGGCTATGGCTAACCGCTGTCACGGGAGCCTCTACGTATCGCTCCAGCAGCCAGATAGCATCGGGCGTGATGGGATTGTGCAACGTGTGGAGAACCGGCGAACGCGAAAGGGCGCCCAGAGGAATCGCGTAGCAACCCACATGAAAGTGCACCACATCGAATGAGCCGCTTGTTTGCAGGGCTTCGGCGATGTTGCAGGTCTCGTAGTACTCGTACTCCCACGCCCGGCCACGCTCCATCGCTTCGATCAAGTTGCATTCGGTTAATGGAACTACTCTCGCCCCCGTCGTCGAGTCGCTCGACGTAAAGATCGTCACGTCGTGACCGCGCTTCACAAGCTCGTCCGCAAGCAGGTGGACAATGAATTCGACTCCGCCCATCGTGGAAGGGGCGACCCGCGCCCACAAGGGCGGAATCAGGGCGATTCGGAGTCGGGATGCGTTTGTCACCTTCATAGATGAGTTGCTCTCGCGGCCGACGAAATGGCAGTAACGCCGTTGAACGAGCAGAGACAGATCCCTAGTTCCCCCAGGGCGGAATGGACACGGGGATCACACAAAACCTTCACTTCTTGTTCCCGCTCCGTGAGGTATACCGTGTCCAGATCCTGCCCTTCACCCGGGTGGCAACCGACTTCTGTAATTCCGGGAGGCAACTCCGCCAGCAGGCTCATCAGCGCTTCCACCGAAATCCATTCCGGGTAAGCACAACCTTCAGCGTTTTGGCCGTAAAACCGCCCACAGTACTGGATGTCCGCGCTGCACTCGCGAAGCGGAATACTGAACTGGCGGGCCGCTTCCAGCGCTGCGGTCCGCACGGGTTCCCTCCGATGCACATGTTGGTGAGAATCGATGTGGCTGGGTTCGCGGCCCATCAGGTTACGAAACACCTCGAGCTGGCGGGACACCTCCTGCCGTACTGCAAACAGATCGTCGAGCGGCACCACCTCATAGAGAAGTATCCAGTTGGAGTTGCGGTAAACCCATTCGCCGAGGTCCAGGTGTAGGCCGACACTCAGTTTGGGGTTTATACGCGCGTACTCGGCCGCCTCCTCTGCCGCCGGCCATCGAACCATCAGGCTGGCGCTGGTTACAATGCCGTGCTGGTGGGCCCGCATAATCCCCCGGTTCACACCAGGACTCCGGCCGAAATCGTCCGCGTTGACAATCAAGTATCTCGCGTTACTCATGGTCAGAATCCCAAATCTTTCAGGAGCTGGGCCAACACTGTTTCTGCTTTGAAGTACTCTTCGCCAATGGCTCGCGCCGCGCGGCTGTGCTTTTCGTAATCCAAATTGATCGCATCGATGGCGTTTACAATGTCGTCCATCGTGCGGAAAGCAAACAGGCCCTCGCCAGTCGGAAGCACTGTGCTGAAACCCGTGTCCTGTGTGATGACCGGCCGTCCACACGCCAGATAACAGGCGCTGCGGTCACTGAACCACCCGGTCGACAGGCGCACGTTGGCATCTTTGGCCACCGTAAACTCACCACGCGAAGCTCGGATGTAATCGCGGTATGAAGTCAGCGTGAATGCATGGGAATCCGCCAGCCGCCAGCCGTTTTCCTGGAGCAGAACGCAGTCATCGGCTTCCAACTGGATCAAACCGGTGGCCAGTTCAAGCGGATGCGGCGTGCGGCGGGGAAGCTGGATGAATTTCAGATATTCGCGATGCTTGCTCCAGTAATAAGTTTCACCTCGATACTCGCTGTCGCGTCCCTTCTGTCTCCAGTTGCCCACCGTGGTGAACTCGGCTCTGGAGGGCACGCCGTTCTTCCAAAAATCAAGCACAACCGGCTGGCGAGTCCTGGCCCTCAAGCGTGGCAACGGCGTAAGAGGACAAAGTGGAGTTCCGATATTTTCTCCATAGGTCACCACATCATCGTGCTCATCGACCAGCGTCCGAATATCTTCATCGCCGTTCGCGTGGCGGCATTCATGGACGACGGGATCTGTACACACATAAACCAGCCGGCCGGCTTTTAAACCTTCTTCAGCCAGGCGCGTGGAACCGGTGATGCTGAGAATCGCGTCCGCATGCGCGAGCAGTTCCTCCGCTTTGGTACGGCTCAGGCCGAACCAGGCTTTGTCTCCATAGCTGCGCCGGTATGCCCAGCGGCCACCGAAACCGAAATGATCGGCCATCCGAGCTAAATAGGAGACCGCGTATTCCGAATCATTGACTCTGGCTTCGCGAATCGGATCGTAAGGCCATGCAGACGACGTCTCGAAGTAGTAGACGTCATGACCCAGGCGGCAAAGCCCAATCATAAAGTGCGCAACTTGCCAGGCGATGCCGGGGTACGGCTCGCCGGCGAGATTGCCGAGGACGACGAGGCGGAGCGTTCTCACGTTAGAGCACTCCCAATTCGCGGCCCAACCAATGTAGCCGCCGAAGACAAGCGGACAACCCGGAATAGTGAGTCCAGTCTTCGTGGTCGCCCAGCCACCGAAAGCAGAAGTAGAGGCGCGCGGCCAGAAACCGGTGGGTGAAGGCTGCCGGAGGTCCCTCGGGCCATCGCTCACTTTGATACGCGGATATGCAACTGCGCGTCGTTGTTGCGGACCAGTCTTCTGTCAGGGAAGCGATGTCGATTTCCCCGGCGGCTCTGGCAGCCGATTCCCAATCCACTGGGTAGACGCGGCCCCGGCAGTACAGAACATTGTGGGGGTAATACTCGCCGTGGATGATACTGAGTGGCTCTTCCAGCAGCGGCTCAAGCAGACTGCTCGCGCGCTCACAGACGGCTTGGAGCCACGGAAGCTTCCGCGGGAGAGACGAAGAGGACTTGAGCGTTCGGCGAATCCACCCCATGTAATATTGCCGTGTGTAGGCTTTCATCCAGCCGGTCCGACCGACAGTTCCAGTCTGCGTCAGCCTGTGAAACCGGCCGATCCACTCAGCGGCTGCTACCATGGCGCCGGAACGGTGCAATTTGCCGACTCCCAGCGCATCGGGCAGGTATTCGAGAGCCAGCCATGCCTGGCCCGACTTTGGATCCACTTCGCCTCCATAGCAAACCGGCGCCGACACTCCGATCGGCCGGAGGACTTCACGGTATACAGACAGTTCATAAGCTGGGCCACCACGATGACCGAACCCCGTATAGTCGACGTCCCCGGAATATTTACAAAATACGTCTGTCGTCTTGTTGTCAGGGAGCCGACAAGTGACGATTTCGCAAGGAAAAGTGGTGGAGTATGGCGACAACTCGCGCTTCAGGACTTTCGGTCCGCCCTTTCCATTCGTGTTGAAGGCTGCGGCCAGACAGGCCTCCAGGCGTTGGGTATCAGGCAAGTACCGGTAGGAGTCAGCCATCGCTCAAACCTCCAGGGCGGACGCAATCCATGCGTCCTCGAGCCTGACCTTCATGCGCCGAATCCCGCGCGGAGGCCAGCCTCCGATAAGGCTCGCGGATGCCCACTCGAACGCAGCGATATGTCTCAGAATTTTGCCGACCGCCGCCCAGCCGCGGATCGTCTCGGCGCTCCATGAGACGCCATACCTAAGGGCTTCGGTTTGGTAAGTGACCAAGTCCACACATTCGCCCATGTCCGCCGCCGGCGGCCCCCAGCCGGCGGTTTCCCAATCGATTGGAAAGGTCTCTAGAGCCCCGGCGGTCTGACGCACAAGGATGTTCTTCGCCGCGAAATCGCCGTGAATCAGTGTGCGTGGCCCACCGCCGCCCACGAGTGCGTCCAGTTTGTCCCACTCGTTCTCCACATGATCGAACCATTCGACGACTGACCGCAGTGTGGCATCGTCCTCGCCTTCGAGCTCCCGCAGACTCAGACTCTCGAGGATTTTCCGGCGGCCGGCGCGTAGCTTTTCGAGATACATGCCAAGACCGGTTTCAGGCAAGGAAAGGTCTTCCACATACCCAGCCAAGCAGGCGTGCAGAGCTGCCAACCAGGCGCTCAATGCACTCAGGTGTCGTGGGTCATGCGGCAAGCACTTCATGGATCCGGCGTCTTCGAGAAACACCCAAGACTTGCGAGTCGACGTGTGCAAACAGCCATAGAAGACCAGAGCCGGCTTAGGTACCAGCGGCAGCAACCGTTTGCAAATGATGCGCGTCATCTCTGCGTCCTCGCGCGAGCACAGCTTCGCGATCACCGAATCACCGTCTTCTTTCATTGCGAAGAGCCGGTACACCTCCGAGTGGCCCTGGTTGAGCCGGGTGATTCGGTTGGGCACGGCGCTGGCTCCCGTCAGCCGGTTCCAGGCCACGACGGCTGGATGCTCGGCCAGAGTAGCAATCGAAATATCGACGGGAATACGGTCAGCCACAGGGAACACCCCCTCGCAATGCCAAGGTATTGGTCGTGGAATCGAGAGCGCTCGTGCCGGCGTTTTCCTGGGTCGTCTTCACGGCGCTCTCCAGCGGTCCATGTTCCATTTCCAGTCGAATATCACAATGCTCCAACGTGCGCATCCGGTGGGCGACGAGGAGACCGGCTTCGAGGCAGCAGGTATCAGGCAAGTCCCAACAGAAGGCAGCCATTGCTCAAAACTCCAGGGCGGACGCAATCCGTGCACCCTCAAGTCCGAACCTCATGTGCCGCACGCTTCGAGGAGGCCAGCGTCGAAGAAGGCCCGCGGAAGCCCACTCGAATTCAGCGATATGTCGCAGGATTTTGCCAACTGTCGCCCAGCCGCGGATCGTTTCTGCGCTCCATGTGACGCCATACCTGAGTGCTTCTGCCCGGTAAGCGGCCAATTCCAGACATTCTCCCATGTCCACCGCCGGCGGCCCCCAGCCCGCAAATTCCCAATCGATCGGCAACACCTCTAAAGCTCCGGCGGTCTGACGCACAAAGATATTCTTCGGCGCGAAATCGCCGTGAACCAACGTGCGTGGCCCGCCGCCGCCCACGAGTGCGTCCAGTTTGTCCCACTCGTTCTCCACATGATCGAACCATTCAACGACTGACCGCAGTGTGGCAACCTCCTCAGCTTCGAGCTCCAGCAGACTCAGACCTTTGAGGACTCTCCGGCGGCTGGCGCGTAGCTTTTTGAGATACATGCTAAGACCGGCCTCAGGCAAAGAAAAGTCTTCAGCATGCCCCGCCAGGCAGGCGTGCAGAGCCGCCAACCAGGCGCTCGTGACACGCAGGTGCCCTGGGTCCTCCAGCGAGCACTTCACACGTCCGGCGTCTTCGAGAAACATCCAGGCCCTGTTAGTCCCCATCTGCAAACAGCCATAGAAGACCAGAGCCGGCTTTGGTACTAGCGGCAGCAGCCCTGTCGAAATCACGCGCGTCAACTCTGCGTCCTGACGCGAGCATAGCTTCGCGATCACCGAATCACCGTCTTTTTTCATTCCGAAGAGCCGGTACACCTCCCGGTTAAGCTGGGTGATTCGGTTGGGCACGGCGCTGGCTCCCGTCAGCCGGTTCCAGGCCACAACGGCTGGATGCTTGGCCAGAGTCGCAACCGGAGTATTGACGGGAACACGGTTAGCCACGGGGAGCACCCCCTGGCAATGCCACGGTATTGGCCGGTGAATCGAGAGCGTTCGGGCCAGCGTTTCGCTGAATTGTCGTCACGGCGCTCACCAGCCGTCCATGCTCAATTTCCAGCCGAACGTCACAATCGTCTAACGTGCTCAGCCGGTGTGCAATCAGGAAGGTCGTGCGGCCCTGCATGAGGCGCTCGGTGGCCGTCATGATCGCTTTCTCGGTCTTCATGTCAACGGAACTCGTGGGTTCGTCGAGCAGAAGGACCGGAGCGTTTTTCAGAAACGCCCGGGCTAATGCGATGCGTTGGCGTTCCCCGCCGGAAAGCCGCATCCCGCGTTCGCCCACGACTGTTTGGTAGCCGTTGGCCAGGCCGAGAATGAAATCGTGAGCGTCGGCCTGTTTCGCGGCGCGAACAATCTCTTCTTCCGTGGCGTCGGGGCGGGCATAGGCGATGTTCTCGGCGATGCTGGTCGAGAACAGTACCGGCTCCTGCAGAACAATCGCGAACTGGTTCCGCAGGTCGGCGAGCCGGTACTCTCGCAGATCCGACCCGTCCAACAGAATCGCGCCACTGGTTGGATCATAAAGACGCGTCAGCAAACTGAGCAGTGTGGTTTTTCCAGCACCGGTTCGGCCCGAGATTCCGACGCGCGCTCCAGCCGGAACGTCGAAAGAGATGTGGTGCAGAACCGGATGCCCTTCGTCATATGAGAAAGAAACATTTCGGAAACTGATCGAGCCCGACGCGCCTCTCAGAGAAACCGCGTTGGGTCGCTCGGGTACGTCCCGCTCCTGGTCCAGAACCGAAAAGGCGCGCTCTGCACCGACCAAATGGCCCTGCAAAGAAGCTGCCTTCTTGCCGATCGTCTTTAACGGCGAGTACAACTGGCCCAGGTAGCTCATCACGAGCAACAGGCTTCCCAAAGTCAACTCACCGGCGCGGACGTGGCGCATGCCGATCCAGAGAACCACAGCCGTCCCGGCGGCCGTGAGGAGGCCAATGACCAAGCTGTAGGCTGCGCCGATAAATTCCAGCTTGATCCGCGCCCACATTCCTGCGGTGCCTCGGCGCACGTAGCGATTTTCCTCGTGCTGCTCTCTGCCGAAGGCCTTTACGACGCGCAGCGCTGACAGGACTTCGTGCACCACCGCCATGGCCGAGCTTTCAATCTGTTTGACTTCTTTCGAGCATTCACGAAAAAGCGGCCGATACTTCTGGGAAAGCAAAAATAAAAAAGGTGCTATCGCCATTGCAACCAACGCCAGTTCCATGTCGATCCGGAAGGTGACGTAGAACATTGCCGCCAGCGTAAAGACCGAAGTGACAAAAGGAGTTAAGCTGTCCATGCAGATGTACTGGAGCGTGACGGTGTCATTCTGAATGCGATACACGGAATCGGCGGTTCCCTTGGCGTCGTGGTAACGCAGCGACATGCGCTGGAGGTGAGCAAAAACACGTTTGCGGAAATTCAGTACCAACTGTTCTGCCGTGTAAGAGCGAAGAACAGTACTGGCCAGACTCAACAGACCGCCGAGCGCCGCGACTCCTACGACCAGGAAAGCTGCAAACAGCAAAATGCCGGAAGGTGAACCTGCAATATTTGCCGGTAAAATGCGATCCAGAATACGAGGAAGAGGTTGCGATCCGATTCCGCTGTCGACCGCGATTTTCAGGGGCAGAGGCGCAACGAGTCCGAGAGGACCGTCTAACAAGCTCAGCAGAAAGATGCCGGTAATATGCAACCAGTAAGGCCGGGCCTGCAAAAACAGTCTTCGGTAAATTGCGAGATCGGAACGCCAGGTCTGCATCAGAACCTCACGGCGGCCGATATTTGTATCCGCCGCGCCGGAGCGGCGGAACTGGGATATCCAAAGAACGGCGAGCTCAGATTTCCGATGAAGCCCCTGTAGTTCACGCGGTTCATCACGTTGAATACGTCGACCGCTGTGTTCAACCGCAAACCATTCTTGTCGGAACGATGCAGCGGGAACTCGCGTGACCAACGCAGATCGAAGGTAGCGGCCCCTGCACCTTGCAGGCTGTTTCTGGTAACACCCGGCAGCCGGGCGTTCGTCATGCCGTTGTGGTAGGTGTCCACGCCGGTCGTCATGGTGTAAGGTTTTCCCGAATTCGCGGAAAAGATCACGCCCAATTTGAAAAACCTGCCCGCGCTGACCGTGCCGTAGAGGTACAGGTAATGACGTGTGTCGGAGGACGCACGCGACCACTCACCTCGTAGATCCCAGTTGTTTGCAGGAAATGAGTCGAATCCGTCTGTGTCGTTCATGGCGTGACTCAGTTCGTACATCACCATGCCACTGAAGAACCGGCTCAGGTTGCCCCGAAGCGCCGCCTGAAGCGCATGGTCCCGCGATGCGCCGGACGATTCGAACTGACGCAGCATCGCAACCGAGGGGTCGGGCCGCGAGAGGTAGAACGGCGGTAGCGGTGCATTGACGTCACGCGACCGGTACAGATGGACGCCTCGCCTCGCCGTGTACGTTGCTGTCAACGTCAGCGACTTCCGTAACGCTCGGTCCACGCCCAAGCTGTACTGAAATGTGTATGGGGACGCGAGGCCGGGGCTGAATCGCGCTAGATCTGGAGGGAGTCTTTGAACTGAAACGGCGCCAGGGAGGGTGTCTGGGTACACGGGGTTCAGCAACTGGACCTCATGAAGTCGGCTGCCATTCAGCAGAAGCGTGGCGGCAATCTCTGACGCGGGAACAGCGTCGTAGAAGAATCCGGCGCCACCACGGACCACCGTCTTCAAGGCTTTCCCAAGCCCATACGCGAAGGACAACCGCGGTGCGAAGTTGTGATAGTCGGCTCCGTAGTTTTGCCATTCGTAGCGAACACCGCCTGCCAGCGACAGGTTCTGGCGAAGCTTGACCTCGTCCTGAACGAACCCGGCGGCTTGCTTCTGCCAGAACACCAGGTGGCCGTCGCCGGCCTGCCGCATAAATGAAAAGGGCTTGTGCCGGGCATAATCGTCGAGCGAGGCAAAGTAGAAAGTACCGTCAAAATTCGAGCGGTCGGTTGAACCAATCCTGCCGAACGCTGGAACATTGAGTCCCGCTTTCACAAGATGACGGGAGTGGGACCAGGAGACCGTATCATTGAGTTCGAGCCGCCGCTCCGTTTCGCGCCTATCCACCTGCGCGCCACCGCTGGTAAACGCATCCGTCACGACGATTTTCGAAACGCCGGGAAGTTCGCTCGCGGTCGCCGAATCTCCCGCTTTCACACGAACGAAGAATTCGTTCAGCAGCGTGGGGCTGAAAACCGCCCGGTAACTCGAGTAGAGTTGATGATACCGGCTTGCTGATTTGTAAGCTGCCTGTGGGAGTACGAATCCCCCGGCGCCTGCGCCTGCGTTGGACCAGTCAAAGTGCGTGTAGCGGAACGACAAAGCATCCTCGTGAATACGCCGGGTGAACTGGGCCGACAAGTATGTGCTGCTTTGGGTTTGTGCAGCATTCTCCCGGATCGGACCTCCTAGACCGAAGGCATAGACAATCGGCTCCAGTCCGTCGCGTGTGCGGCTGGCGGTAAGCGAAAAGGTGTCGTTGTTGTCCTTCAGAAGAGGACCCGAGATGTTCGCTTCCAGTTGGCGCCGCCGTTGCAACGGCCGCTCTATAGCGAAAGCATTCCGCGCGTCAAGCCGGAAATCGCGTAGTCCATACTCAACGGACCCGTGGTACTTCGGCGAACCCGTCTTGGTGATGATCTCGATCCGGCCCCGCCCCGGACGCGCGTATTCGGCGGAGTATGGATTATTGTTGATTCGGACTTCTTGAATTTCAGACGCGCGAAGGTTGTGGTCGGAGCTTGGCAGTCCGTCAATCACAACGGTTGCGCCTCCCGACCCGACGGACGCCGGGTCCAGCAACCGTGCCAGAGCGCCCACCACATCCCCATCGAGCACCGGCAGATTTTCCAGGTCTCCGGAACGCAGACGTATCAGGTCGAGGTTTTCACTGGCGTTCGTATTCGTTTGCGATGCATCACTATCGACTCTGACTGTCTCTTCGACGTCTGCAATGGCCAACTCCAATCGCAAAGGGCTTGGAGCCGCGGCCCTCACGGTGATGCGGACCATTCCCGCTTTGAACCCGGGATATTCGGCCCCCACTTCGTAGCGTCCGGGCACAACGAAATCAAAGCGGAATTCACCTTTGGCATCAGTGGTCGTGCGGAGAACATCCTGTTTTCCACTGGTCAAGGTGACGGACGCTCCATAAAGGATTGCATTGCTCGGATCAACAACTGTCCCTGAAACGATTTGCACGGTCTGGCCGAAGCAAACTGCTGCAAGCGAGAGTGCGAGTGCTGCCCAGATCACACCTCGCTGGATCGTCCTCGACGGGATCAAAGACCTCCGCCGTAATTTGAATCTAAAATTCGTTTCCATCTGATCAAGCCGACTGCTGGTCGGCGTGGGCTATCGGGGCGCTCTTCTCGACCTCGGTATTTTGAACTGTCGCCTCTGAAACACTCAGAGGTTCTTCGATATTTTTCTTTTCCGCACTTACAACACGGCGCACGACCGCCGTCGCTGCGGCCGTATCGCCGGCGGTGCGCAGCACGAGTTGCGTTGCAATTATCCCAAGAAGAGCGGCCGCGATCACGGAGCCGTGCCGAGCCATGCCTTCCCCCAGACCCAACAGCAAGAGGATCGGGGCAAACGCCCACCGGGAGCAGCGTGGAACCAGTCGCACCCGAGCTAATTGCTTGCCTTCCCCATGTTCTTCGATGACAGCCGTGACCCGCACCGAGCCAAACGATCCGCGAGCCAGTTCCAAATCCCATCGGTCGTATGCACCACCGCGAATGACACGCGCGCCAGTCGCGCGTAGAGCCTTTTCAAGCGAGCGCAGCCAGTCTTCATGCGCCCTCCACTGCTCGCTCCATATCTTCCAGATCTGGATGCGCGGCCATGCCCAGCCCTCAAGACGGCGGCGCCGCCAGGGGCTGAGGCCGTTACGCAGCCGGCCGTCTAGACGCCAGAGTGGCTGAAGCAGGTACAGCAGAGCGGTCAGGCCGCGCAATACAAAACGTTTCGCGACGGATTCATGCTTCGTCGGAAACGAACCTCGTAGCGCGGCCGACGTGGCACGAATTGCACTCACACCAATCGCCCCGAGCAGCAGAACCAGCGGCAACGGTTTCCACGGAACGAGTGCGGCCGAGAGTCCCACTAGACACGCGATCGTCAGGTACCACTCCGGCATCAGCGGCAGCAGCCCAAGATAGCCGGCCGCCGGCTGATAGACGCGTTGAAACAACGCGCTGCCCCACACGCCATGAAATATTCGCCGGAAACGGCGTGCGGCGTACATGGCCGGCGAGTAGATTCGCCCGGCCCAAATCAAATGTCCGGGAACGTTATATTTCTCCGGCCACTTCTGTTCTAGAAGTGCTTCGGCCTTTCCGTAACCCCGCTGCTGCCTCAAGTAAGCTCGGATCGAATTACGCCGATGATGCCAGACGACCGCTGCGGCGCTGAAGCCCAAGGTCCACCCCTTCTCCTGCAGCCTCCAGCAAATGTCCACGTCGTCGCCCGCGACACGGAATTTCGGATCGAAACCTCCCACTGCGGCGAGAGCGGCTTTTCGAAATGCCATGTTGCAACCCGGGATGTGTTCAGCTTCACGGTCTGAGGTCAGGACGTGAATCGGACCGCCCGGCGCTACAGCGACACAGTCGGCAACCAGGCCGTCGCCGGGCGGCGGCAAATTAGGCCCGCCGACTCCAACATGATCCGTCGTCATAAATGTGTTTGCAAGGTACTGGAGCCAGTGCGGGTCGGGATACGCATCATCATCGATATAGGCAACGATCTCACCGCGAGCAGCTTCACAACCTGTGTTGCGCGCACTGCTCAAACCTCGATTTTCTGTACGAATGAGGCGAAATGGGTATTGCCTTGCGATTTCAGCCGTGTTGTCCGTCGATCCATCGTCCACAACAATCACTTCATAGTTGGGATAGTCCAGCGTCAGCAACCCTTCAAGACACTCGCGGATCACCCGGCCGCCGTTATAACTGCAGACGACGACGGAGATCGGCGGCCAGTTTTTCTCTGAGGGGAATGGGGCCTCCGTATAAGCGTTCCGGACGCTCGCCAACGCCGGTTTTGCGCGCCGTTCCCGGTCCGTCAGGCCGAAAGCCCAGTCGAGGATTTCGTGCCCTCCGCGGTACCATTCGTCGGTCCAGCTAAACACGAATGCCCCGGCGCAGCCTTCTGCAAATGCTGTTCGGACCTGCCGATCCAGAAAACGCGATTGGTTCTCGTGGCCGTTCCGAAGACTGTCCAATCCGATCTCGGCCAGCACCAGCGGCCGGTTGCCGACGGTATTCTGAAGACGCGCTATGTATGCGCTGAAGGACTGTTCGTCTTCTAAATAAACATTGATACACGCCAGATCGACGAAATCTAATTCCAGATATTCCGTCGACGGATAGTTGACGTAGGTGAACAAGCCTCCCGGATCTTCTTGCTTCGCCTCCATCCACAAGGTCTCAAGATACCGTTCCACCCGCCGCGCTCCATGCCACCTGACTATAGGCGCTGGGATTTCATTCCCAATCGCGTAACAAAGCACGGCAGGGTGCTTCGAGCAGAGACGCACACCGTCCCTCACACGCTTGCGAATCGCGACGCTCTGCTGGCGATCGTCGAGGAACGCAATGTGTTGCTCCCATGGAAGGCCAACCATGACATACAGCCCCTGCCTATAAGCAAGATCCAGGAACCACAGGGGCGGCACTGTGTATGTCCGGACAGCATTTATTCCTGCATCCGCGATCAGAAGAAAATCCGTCTTCACACGATCGCGATTATGAAATTCACTTCCGCGTTGGTCCGGCCGGAATGTTCCGTACGTGACTCCTCTGACCCATAGCTTTTGATCATTACAGTAAAGAAATTTCCCGCGAACCACCGGTCTGGCGAAACTATGGTTGGAAGAAATTGCATCAGCTATAGGGTGGGGTGGTTTCTCGTTAGGTTCCAAGTCAGTAAATCGCGTAATTTTTGAATCCTCCATGATCGCTTCTCTGATCTACAGCGCACCTTCTAGCGCTGGTATGGAACAGCTAACCGTTCTCGGCCTGACGTGCTCTTGTCTGTGCGCGTGTACCGTCTTTCTAGACCTTTTCCTAAAATCAACTTGTGAAAGCGAAATCTGCAGGCGCTCTCCCAACCCGGCCAATTTGATTCCCACGAGGATTTCCTCACCATCCGCGCTCTGTAGTTTGCGACTCTGAGTCCTGACGGCCGCTAACCCAGACGGGGCCTGAGCTTCGACGGTGCGAACGGCTGTCGAAACATAAGAGCTTATGTGTGACTTTTCGTCTTGGTGAAAATTGGTTTAATCCAATTGGGTTATTCCACTCGGCTATTCCATTCCACAGAACGACGGTTGCGGCGCCCCGTCTGGGCATTGGCGTCGTGGTTTACAAACCTCAGAGTTAAGCAGTTATTTCAGGCAATGACGTCGCGGAAACGCTCGCAAGCTTGGTGAAGGATCAACCGGAGGCGCGGTGCCCCTTCCAGGTGAGGCGGCTACTCAAGCCATGTCCGCAGAAGATGCGAAAATTTTAAAAATCCACACTGCTCGTGACAATTCTGTGTTGCTTTTCCGGAACCAGCGCAGCTCTCGAAAATCCCTTGTTGCTTTTAAAAATCGACACAATTCCAGAACCCAGCTGCCGCATGACTTCGAGATAGCGGCTCAAGACCCATTGCCGTTGGTCGGGGGAAAGTGGGCGAGGAGATTAGAGAGATCGTAGTTAACCGGGCCGACGCCCACTCGACATCGTAGCTCGTACTGCGTATCTTATTAAGCATGGCTCCGCCCCCTGAGTCACAGCGGCAGAATCAAACCCGATGCCGCACATCCATTCGCCTTGACCCAAAGCGTAACTGCCTGCCAGCGGCTATCGTTCAGCGGCCCCTATTTCTCTAGTCCTTTTCCTAAATCAGGTCGCAAAAGCGGGAACCTGAAGGCGGTTTCTCTCTCAACCCGGCCAATTTGATTCCCACTACGTTTTCCTCGCCATTCCGACAACGCAATTAGATCGAGCACGTATCTGAAGCACCGTCCTTAACTTTTCTCCCTTCAGATTGATAGCTGTCTCTGATTTGCGACTCTGAATCCTAACGGCCGTCAACCCAGACGGGTCCTGCGCTTGAATGGTGCCAAGAACTCTCAGAAAACCATAAGAGCTTACGTCTGATGTTTCGTCAATCTAATTGGGTTACTCCATTCGTCGGAACAACCGTTTGATTTCCGGATCAGTGCTGTTTTCAATGAATCTTGACGAATTGCGAGGCGGCTGCGCATCGGCAGCTTCCCCTATTTTTGTGAAATTCTTTTGGGATAAATGGCCCATGCCGCGGGGCTTAGACGAGCGAGAGGGGTTGCGGCGCTGAGTTGCGACGGAAGGCAGTCTAGGAGGCCAGGAGTTGGTCCGGAAGGTTCGCAGCAGGAGCCGGCGTAATTTTCGCCAGATTGTGCCGGTAGGCATAGACCAACAATTCCAGCCGGTCCTTGACATCCAGCTTGGAGAAGATCGAGCTCAGATGGTGGCCCACGGTCTTTTCAGAGATGAACAATCGGTTTGCGATCTCCTTGTTTTTCAATCCCTGACTCAGCATCACGATGACTTGCCGCTCGCGTGAACTCAGGTTGGCGATCTTAGCCGACTCAGGATCCGGTTTCTTCGCCGCAGTCGCCCGAAACGCTTCTGCCATCGCTGAGGCCATCATCGAGCGGTTAAGCCACATCTCTCCAGTGTGGACCTTCCGGATGGCCTTGAAGAGACAACCCGGCGATTCGGTCTTCAGCACGACACCCATAGCCCCAAGCTGCACGGCGCGCAGATGGCATTGGGGATCGGACACGCCGGTTACCACCAGAACGCGGGCGCCTTTTCCGGCTTCGATCAAATCCGCAAGAAAATCCAGGCTGTTCTCGCTGCCGAGAATTAAATCGATGATGATGACGTCTGGCCTTGTGCGAGCGCAGGCAATCGCTTCGGCGGCGTTGACAGCCTGCCCGACGACAGTGAGTCCCGGCTCGTCTCGCATCAAACAGCACAAACCGGCTAAGAAGAGCGTGTGGGCATCAACAAGGAGGATACGTATATTCGGCGTACCAGACTCCGTAGTTACTGGCTCAAAAGTTACTGGCTCAAAATCCACATTCTCGTAAGTTTTTTTCATAACGCCCCGGTGAATCCGATAGCGGTTTTACGTACGCCAGTCAACATGAGGCAATATTGTTACCCTTCGCAGAATAGTGCTTTCAATGCTTTGTGGTGGTAAACAGTTACCGCGTGGGTAAAACGGGCCGAAGTTAGGGGAAAATACCCCCGGTGATCACACGATGTTCGGCTTGCGTTTGTGCCAGTCTGTGGCTTGTTCGTAGGCGTGGGCAACTTGGAGCACAAGGGCATCGGCTCCAAGTGGACCGCTGATCTGTAATCCAATCGGCAAGCCCGACCGAGTGAAGCCGCAGGGAACGGAAATCGAAGGCCAACCGTATACGTTGAAAGGTGAAGTGTTTTGAATATTACGCGCCTGGAAATCGGGCGAGCCGTTTCGGTCGGTGCCAAAGTCGGCGATCCTCGGCGGGCCAACGGGACAGGTCGCCGTCACGATGACATCCACTGTCCGAAAAACCTGGCCGATACTCCGCCGCGTCCGTTCGATCTGCTGGCGGCCCTGAATGTAGGCCACCGTGCCGACGTTTGCGCCTGCGCGTAAACGCCCGAGAGTCTCGGGCTGATAGAGTTCCGCGCTCTTTCGAATGAACTCGGCGTGGTAGGCGTACGCTTCGGCTGCGCGCACTAACGCTCGCAGGTCTTCCTGCCCGCGCGCCGATATCGTCACCTCTGTGATACCCGCCGTCATCTTTTGGAGCACAGAAAGCGCCTGGTTCGTCGGCGTCTCGATCTCGGGTTCCAGTCCCTCGAAGAAGAAATCGTGCGCCACACCAACCCGGATTGATGTTGGCCGTGCGCGCAGAGCCGCCGTGTAGTTCGGCACATCCATCCTGACGCTCGTGATTTCTTCCGGATCGTAACCGGAAATGGCCTCGAGCAGGAGAGCCGTATCGGAAACCGTGCGCGTCATTGGGCCTACGTGGTCGAGTGTCCAGGACAAAGGAATGACGCCCCGCGTGCTGACCAGGCCATATGTCGGCTTGTGCCCTACGATTCCACAGTACGCCGCAGGATTTCTGATCGAGCCCGCTGTGTCCGATCCCAACGCGCCATAGCAGAGACCTGCGGCAACCGCCGCAGCCGACCCACCGGAAGAGCCGCCGGCAACACGGCCTAAGTCCCAGGGATTGTGAACACCGCCGAAGTACGTCACGAGAGAGCTTCCGCCAAACGCGAACTCATGCATGTTGGTTTTGCCGACAAGCACGGCGCCCGCAGCCTTCAGTTTGCGGATTACTTCGGCATCCTTATCGGGTACACGGTCCTTAAACACTGCGCTGCCGGCGGTCGTTTTGATCCCGGCCGTATCGAAAAGGTCCTTAACGGCAACAGGAACGCCGTGGAGAGGGCCGCGCCATTTCTTCTGCTGAATTTCGGATTCCGCTTCTTGTGCGGACTTCATCGCTACATCACGCGTAACCGTGATGTAGGCATTCAAGGCCGGCTGAAGTTTTTCGATGCGCTCCAGAATGTTTCGCGTGACTTCAACGGGCGAAACCTTCCTGCTGCGGATGAGTTCGCTCAATTCTGTGAGACTCAGGAACGCGAGATCGTTCGTTTGTGAACTGTTCTGCATAGGTCTGTCAGAACGTCGCAATCGGATTCATCGGCGATCCGGTGCCGCCCCGGATCGGCAGCGGCGCGGCCGTCAACAAGAACTCCCATCGTTTGCGGACAGCGGCAGCGGCGCTCAGAGCTTCAAGATCGCAGTTGTCAATCAGGTGGATTCCCAGCGAAACGAGAGCGAAGTCATGAACCGCGCCGACAACATCCGATGGAGAAACATACTGTGGGTGATCGGCAGCCAGTATGGCAATATCCTGCTTCTTCAACCACGGAATTACCGAAGGATCGAGACCGGCATCCTTGCCGCCCGGTGCTCTCCCGCGCAGATAGGGTCCAACTTCCTTCCGCCGCGCCCAGACGCCGGCACGCACGAACACGGCGTCACCGGCCGATAGCTTCAAGCCGGCCCTTTTCAGCCACGCCTCGATGTCTTCGACATAGATTGGCGTACCCGGCTCGAGATACTTCACTCCTTTCATCAGGGGAATGTCGATGAGGATCCCACGTGTGAAAATTCCGTTCTTCAAATTGTGAATCGAATTCTTCGCGTGACCATCGGCTTTCTTCACCTGGTCCGGGTCCGGCTTGTAGCCGTTATAGAACACACCGTCATAATTAATGTGCGCAAGAGAGTCGAGGTGCGTATGCGCGATGCCATGGAATGCCACGCCGATCCGGTCGGTGCCAAGCCCGAGCATCTCATGCTCATAGGGCTGCGGATTGTCGATTGCCTTTTCGGTATCCACATCCGCCGCCAGCGATACGGAGAAACCTTCTTTCACCAACGCCGCAGCCTGTTTCCGTTTCGCGGGCGTGATGAAGTTCATCGTACCGATCTCGTCGTCTTTGCCCCAGCGCCCCCAATTGTTGAGATCCTTCTTCCACTGCTCAAACTGCGGCGGCGTGACTTTGCGGTCTCCCGTGACAGTGCTTTGAGGTGTGCCCGCACTCAGGGTGAGCACTAGAACCGCGACCACTGAAACAATTCCGACCAACATGCGTTTCGACATTTTGTTCCTCCTTCCCTCTGGGAGAGGGTCTCAAACGATCGTGAGCCGGCATTGAAATGACAGCTGACAATTGAACAGTGAACATTGGCAATTTCCGTGAAGAAATGTTCAACGTTCAATGTTCAATTGTCATTTCGCGCGACCCTGCCCTCTCCCAGAGGGAGAGAGTATACTTGCCGCGGCCCCAACGATTATGAACGAAAAGACTGAGGGCGCGAACAAGATCGTCACGTGCGGTTTACTTTTCACCGCCCAATTATTTTCCTTCATGATCCGGTTCGCGTTCGGCGTTGTCGCGCCGGTCTTGATGGAAATGTATCGCATTTCGCCGAAAGCCATGGGTTACGTCTTATCGGGCTGGAACTGGTCGTACACAGCGGGACTGCCCATCATGGGTGTGATCGTCGACCGGTTCGGTCCGTATATTGTCTTGGGCGTTGGCTCGCTAGTCTGGGGATTATTCACGGTCGCTCTGCCGATCGCAGCGTCGGCTGTCCCTCTATTTCTAATGCGCATGGTTTTTGGATTGGGACAGACAACGCTCTTGCCTGCAGGAGCGCTTGCCGTTTTCCGAGGATTCAGCATACGAGAGCGCGCAAGGGTTATAGCGGTTGTTTTTTCGGGAAACCAGGTCGGCCTGGCGATCGGCGCCACTGTTGCCGCATTCATATTGGCAAGGTCAGGATGGCAGGCGGTCTTCTACTGTATTGGCACCGCCAGCCTGCTGCTCACTCTGGGTTGGTTCACTTTGTATCCCGATAAGCGGATCGGCGGTCCATCTGCGGCGCTTCCGGATTCGCTCACTCCCAATCCCGCGGCCCAGACTCCTTGGTTATGGCTTCTTCGTCATCGTTCGACTTGGGGAATTGCCTTCGGCCAGATGGGGTATCTATACGCCTATTTCTTTTTTGTCAGTTGGCTTCCGGGTTATCTCATCCTCGAGCGTAAGATGACGTTGCTTCAATCCGGAATCATTGCTGCACTCCCGTTCTGGGCCGGGCTGGTGGGCACATTGGGCGGCGGCTGGCTCGGCGATTACTTGATTGAACGCGGCGTTTCGACAACATTCTCTCGCAAGAGCATCATTGGAACGGGCCTGTCGGCATCGACCGTTTTTGTCGTCACGGCGGCATACGTTGAGCAAGCGTGGGTTGCCGTTACGCTGTTGACGCTTTGCGTCGGTTTTCTTCGGCTGGCAACCGGTTCAGTCAATTCGTATCCAATCGATTTGGCACCCCGGCCGATGGTGGGAGCCTTGACGGGAATTCAGAATTTTTTTGGCAACATCGGAGGGCTTCTTGCGCCCATCATCACCGGCTACATTGTCAATGCCACCGGATCATTCTCCGCATCCTTTGTCGTCGCGGGAGGCATGGCGCTCTTCGGTGCCGCCTCGTATGTGTTCATCGTCGATAATAGGTTGAAGTGAGGCGTGCGTCGGATTTATGGTGATGGCGATATGGTGACGGAGATTCCCCTCGCTCAAAACGCTATGCGGAAGACACTTTTGGGGTCCGGCGGGTTCCTGCTGTTGTTGGCTAGCTCTTTAAACACGTTCGCTACCCAGCGCCCTGCAGTCTCTCCTCAGCGCGCTGTCCTCAATACATACTGTGTCAGCTGCCATAATGAGAAGCTGAAGACGGCGGACCTGATGCTCGACAAAGCG
>Ga0209761_1000700_pt1 | contig 21018 bp, 28 predicted proteins | sample GraSoi013_1_40cm_4_FD_185818 | JGI IMG/M metagenome (GOLD analysis project Ga0209761, IMG submission 185818) | Grasslands soil microbial communities from the Angelo Coastal Reserve, California, USA - Sample 09_25_2013_1_40cm (SPAdes) (version 2) | ecosystem: Environmental > Terrestrial > Soil >...
CGCGCTGTTGAAGTCGAATCCTTCACTCAATCCTGTCACCCCTCACACAGTTTAGACCACGCATTAGTTCTTTTCGGCTACTTCCAAGAACCGGTTCAGGTAGTCTGCGAGAAGCTTTCGGTACTGCTCTCTAGTCATGTTCTCTTTCAGATTGACCATTAGGTCCCGGAAATATGGGAACCGGCTTGCGGTTGTCGGTGGCATTTGTGAGAGAAATCTCCTGGTCGAATCCGCAGCCTTTCCACCCGTATCTTCTATATTGTGTCTCGTCATCTGTCCGATTGCGCGTGCGTTGTGGACCATGATCGATGCATTCACCCAACGATCTCTTCCCATTTCTCCGGATTCGACAGGCTCATCCTTCACCCAGTCTTGGAGGAAACTGCTCATCTGGCCTGATTCGAGTATCGGATTTTTCTTGAGAACCTTCATTGAGATATCATCAGCGTACAAATCTTGAATATCGTTCAGAAGGTCATGGACGATCTTCTGCTGATAGTCATGCGACAGGTATTGTTTTCCAATCTTGTCAATCGCCTCCTCGATTACTTCAGCGTCGTGAGATGGGTGGTTATTTTCCATTCTGTAGATGTGTGACATCTCGTGAACCAGCAAGCCTTCGAGCATTCCTGATCCGACGGAGCCACCAGAGACAACTATTCGGTAGCCTCTGCCCAGCGGCATGGTGTATCCCATGAATGGGAGTTGGGGGTCGACGGCCACTTCGACGTTGCTCTTGATGCCAAAACCGGACTCCTTCATCATGCGAGACGCGTTCAAGTAGGCTTTCTTCACAAGTTCGCTTTTCGCGCTATCACTCGTCGAAGCAGCTGCATTGGCTACAGTCGTGTTTCTTCTAACCGACATCTTGTGTTCTCCCTTATAGTCCGAGCAGGTGGTCGATGGAATAGATTCCGCTGCCGAGGAGAGCCAACGCAAGTGCGGCCAGGAACAATGTGACGTCGATCTCATAGCCACCAGCGTATTTCTTCTTCACCTTGCTAATTGAGAACCATGTGGTTGACACCATCCATAATGCCGAAAGGACTGCGACGATGGGCGTGAGTAGTCCAAGAATCAACGCTAGTCCGCCGAAGAACTCCACAACGCCACCGAGCGGAACCATCGCGGCAGGCATTCCCACACTCTTCATCCAGGCGCCGCCTTGATTTCTTTGAGCTGCAGTCAGCTTTGGGTATCCGTGTATGATGAACAGAGTCCCGACCGCGAGCCTGAGAATCAGCGAGGAAAGGTCGATGTTCGTAAAGAGCGTTTGAATCATGTTTCAACCATGAGCATGGTCTTAATTATAAAGTAGGTAGTTATCTACTACCAAGTAGGTTGTCGTAAGCGTATCTAGTCAAGCGGGCTTGACCATGAGAGCAAACGCGCTGAGTCGTAACTGTAAACGCCACTGAGAATAGAACACCTCGCCTATCTTCTCGTGACCACCTATCTGCTCAACGTGAACCGAAACGGACAATCCGACCTACAAGACGGCGCAGGAGAATCTACTGTGAGAACCAAAGTCGGAATAGACGACATAGCCGTCTACATTCCTCGACTTTACTTGGAGCTAGCTGACGAGAATCGGCCTGAGAAACCAACCGAGTTCTCTACAGCGAGGAAGTCGGACCCTTCAAAATATCTTCATGGTATTGGAATCGCCAAGATGTCCATTCCAGATACCTACCAAGACAGCTCGGTCTTAGCCGCGAATGCAATCTTCGAGTTGATGGAGAGAAACAATGTTCAACCGGCAAGTCTGGCCAGAATTGACATAGCGACCGAGACAGGGGTGGACGAGTCCAAGCCGGTCGCAGCCTATGTTCACGGAATGCTGGAACAAAAATATGGCAAAGGATCACTCAATAGAACCTCAGGCGTCGAGTACAAGTTCGCATGCGTAAGCACTGCTGACGCTCTGGAAAGCTCACTCGACTGGGCATGGGCAGGTAGAAGCAATGGAAGATCCAGTATCATCTGCGCAACCGACATAGCCAGATATCCACTTACCAGCCCCGGAGAACCCACCCAGGGAGCAGGAGCAGTGGCCCTCCTAGTCAAGGAGGACCCTCGTTTGCTATCGATTGACCCCGTCATCGGTGTTCACATGGAGGACGAAGATGATTTCTGGAGACCATTGTTCTCGACGACGGCAGTCGTCCATGGAAAGCATTCTGAGAGATGTTATCTGAGAGCCATGGAAGGTGCGGTGGACAACTGGGCTGAACAGGCCATTGGTTCCGGCATTATCAGGGCCGGACCCGGCGAGTCTCTAGTAGATCACATAGGGCCCATGTCTTTTCACGTCCCGTATCCGAAAATGGCGGAGAAAGCCTTCGCGTACCTGCTGAGACATTTCTGGCGAGGCCTTCCCCGCTGGAAAGAAGTCCTGAACATGATCGGCGACGAGCCTCAAGCAGAGAGCTACAAGAAACGAGAAGAGTTTGAGAAAGCAGAGGCTGACTACATGAAACACTTCATGGAGACTAAACTATTCCAAACCGACTACCAAGACAAGGTGGCTGAAGGGCTAGTGCACGCAAGAGAGAGCGGCAATAGCTACTCCGCCTCCGAGAAAAGCTGCCTCTCAATGTTGTTAGAGACGAAGGCGATGAGAGGGATAGATCTCGCAGGGAGAAGAGGAGGGTCCGGAAACTATGGTAGCGGCTGCAAGGCCAAGGCATCGAGCTGGACCGTTCAGGAAGAATGGGCGGCGGTTGCGAAGAGATTTGGCCATGCTGAGAAACTAAGCCATCGCAAGCCATTGTCTCTCGCCGAGTATGAAATCTTACACGAGGAGAAATCGTTTCCTGATGGAAGAAAGTTTGTCGCAGAGCCTGAAAACGAGTTCGTCCTGATAGACGTGACCTCTCAAGGCTATCGACATTACAAGTTCGCCGACTGATTGCAAGCGGAGTCATTAGTCGACGCCTCTCAGATTACTTCGATCAAGTGTTCATGGTTTCAAACCGTTATTCAAGCAAGCTTCACAAGATAGCGGATTATGAGCGGGATCGGGGAAGAGAGGCCGAGTGGAGAAGATGAGCTCGTGCTGGTTTTTAGACCGCCCGAGAATCCTGCCGCCCAAGTTGCAGTGGATACACCTTTCAAGGGACATAGAGTAAGGCTTGACGAGCTGCTAGACTGGTTCAAGGCCCTCAGAGTAGACTCGATTGAGCTCTGGATTGAGGGGGCAAAGACGTCTGGAAAGAACACTGAGCTTTTTCTTTCGACCGAGGGCAAGACTGGAGCAAAGATCACCCTCAAGCCACACCTTGAGGATGCATCAAACGGACCCTCTCTGCCTCGGGTCGAAAACATTTCTTCCCCAGACACATTTGAAGCGTCACTGGGGAATGTGGCCGAGAACCTCACTACGAAACAAGGACAACAAATTGCGAATTCTTCAGGCTCACCTATCACCGCTTTCTTCTCTCCTAAAGGAGGAATTGAACAACAGATTCTCACAAGCGTAGGTGGAGCGGTCGCAACTATCGAGATGGCGGCCTACGCATTCACAAACGAGATCATCGCGCAGGCCTTGATCGACGCCATCAAGCGGGGCGTCAAAGTTTCCTTGGTTATGGACAAGTCTCAGACAAAGGGTCCCCAGGCCTCACTACATGACCAGCTGGAGAATGCGGGAACCGCGATCCGGTTGACATCCCCGCCTGGAGGGATAATGCACGACAAGTTCATCGTCATTGACGGCAAGAACGTCGAGTGGGGAAGCTACAACTATACCGGCCGAGCAGAAGACACGAATTTCGAGAACGCGACCTTTCTCTCTGATGGCAGTTTAGCCCAAAAGTACCACTCAGACTTTGTGTCCATTTACAATCAGGCAACTCCAGAAGCTCAGGGACTAGGACGCCCAATGCGACGGTTCCTAAGAAGGCTAAAGTCGCCCTTCAAGGCGAGAGCATGAAGCTCTAGATAATTGGAGAATTCATGAATGCCAGACCGGCCTGAAAGTACGATGTGGACGCGGAAGCTTTCGAAGATAGTATGGGCCAGATTGTCGTCTGGCAACTAATCGCTTTCAGGGTCTGTTTGCAGGGCGCGTCAGTCTGTCGATCAGAGGAGACGCGAGAGCGGTTACAAGAACTGCCAGACCCGCCACAGGGTAGAGCTGCGGACCAACTAGTCCGGCATCAACTCCGGTCTTAGCGAGTACTAGCGAGAACTCTCCGCGCGGGACGAGAATGGAACCAACTAGAAGAGGGCGCCCGATCCGAGCAAGTCGTGCTCCGAAGAATCCCCCAGCAAACTTACCGAGAATAGCACCGACCAAGATAATCACGAGTGGGAGGCCGAGGGATAACGCTGTCGACGTGTCGATCAGGGTCCCCATTGACAGAAAGAAGAACACGATGAATGCGTCCTTGAGGGGTAGAATTTTCTCTCTGACATACCTTGATTGTTTAACTGGAAGAAAGAATCCGACGAGCAGAGCTCCAATGGCGGGCGAGAAACCGAGATAGTCCGATAGGACCCCAAATAGGAAACCGAAAGACAAAGCTAGGAGAAATGCGACCTCCCCGATCTCCAGCTCGTACTGGCTCACTTTGTTGATTAGCCGCGGGCCAATATACCTCCCGAACACGAAGCTAGTGATGAACAAGAAAAACCCCTTCGACGCGATGAATAGCAGCCCTATTGTTTGAAGCTGGCTTCCCCCGGCAAGCTCTGGAATTAGGAAGAGCAAGAAAACTGCAATCACATCCTCCACAACCATCACCATCATCAATGCTGTGAAATTTTCATCGTGTTCGGGAAAACGATCGAGAATCAGTTTCGCAACAATAGCCGTGCTGCTGAGACCAAGGACAGACCCGAGAAAGAGGGCAGTCCCTAGAGCCAAGCCTGCCGACACAGCCGAGAATGTGCTGATCGTGAACGCAATGAGAAATTCTACCGTGCTCAGAATGAGGACTCTAGACCCAACCTTCCCAAACTTGCGCGGATCGAGTTCAAGCCCAACGACGAACAAGAGCAATATTATTCCGAGGGTCGCTAGAAAGTCGATGGCTGTTGTGTCACGGATCAGTCCAAGACCAAAGGGCCCAACGAGCATTCCAGCGACCAGCTGGCCGACGATCATTGGAAGTCCGAGTCGGTAGAAGAGGAGACTGACTAGGAGGGCTGCAGCTACGGCAATTCCAACATCTAATAGAAAAGTTGTCTGCAAGAACTACCCTTGATCGATCGCCTGTGAGTGGCTAAAGCACTTTTGGAAACTCGAACATCAGAACCCAATCAACAAGATTGCAGTTTTCCCTTCCGAATGGTTAACTAGTTGCTTCATTTCGTTTTGTTCTCAGGGCCCGTAGTCGAGCCAGGACCAAGACGTGGGCCTTCGGAGCCATCGATTCCAGAGTGAAGAGAGCCCAAAATCGTGGGTTCGAATCCCACCGGGCCCGCTTACCCTAATCCCACGTCGGGACTTGCAAAGAGATGCTATAGACGAAAATGGCCCTGCAAAAGGCTCTGCGCCATTAGCTTGTCCGGTTTGGTGATAGCGGTCTAAGCTAGCATCCTCAGTTGTCGTCGACGGGAGCGGTTCAGGTTGAGATTATGAATCTGGAACTGGGCTATTCTTGTTCTTGCTTCTCCTTCGCTTGTAGAGTCCCCATATCCAAACTGAATCTGCCCCTATCAGACAGCCTGACATGACCCCGGGAAGGGTGGCGTAAAGTATCGGGCTCACGAAGTTGTCGTATTGCTTCCCCCAAAAGACAAGACTGAGCCCAATTATTCCAATAGTAATCATGATGTTTGCGAAGGCGTTGAGCTCGCGCTTGGAGGATTTGTTTCTATACCCCCCATCCCAAGATGATGAAAGGCAGGGCCCAACCGAAGAAGGATGACCAAAAGATGGGTTTTGAAGGGATAGACTCATACGAAACTTGCCTGTAAGAATACCACCAGATCACAAGAAGAAAGCCGATCGTGGCGATTATGGAATAGGAATTCTTGATCGGATATCGTACACCAGGTTCGAGAGGTTTGATGGGGGTGACCCAGAGTCTTAAGAACGCCTTTGCCTTTCGGAGGAAGGCCCCCACGACGGAATCTGTCCTCTCCTAGTGAGAGAGCACCTTCGGCCTTGAAAAACTCACTGCCTACTTCATAGACCTATTGCTCGTTCTCAATGAATCCCGCCTCGTAGTAATAGGATGAGACCGAACGGCGAGTCGTATGCCTCTGAGTAAGGGAAGTACTTGAAGAGAGTTTGTTGCCCAGGACCAAATATTCTGTTCGCCGCCATGGTCTCGGGATCGCTGGTAAACTAGAATATGATTCACGAAAAAAAAGGAAATCGGAGAGTCGGGTCGGGTTATTCTGCTAGTAAGGTGATGTTGGTGTCCAGGCGACCAGTGTCTCCATGGCCGTTATTCCGTTGATGTTTCCTAGTTTCTCAACGGAGGTTTCGAGGAGCTCTTCTGGACTGTAGCCGTGGAATGTAGCGAATACGTATTCTCCAGGTATCACGTGGGCTTCAACGAAGTTCGGAAAGGTCTTGATTTTTTGTAGAACGTTTTTGAAAGCTCCTTTCACCTTTACGAGTGCGAAGGCGATGGGATCTTCTGATTCGTCCTTCTTCGCGTTCGAGATCCTCTGAAGGGAGATTCCTGTCTGAGTAGACGTGATCCCCTTGATCTTTCTGATCTTCTCGACAATGTTGAAGGCTTTGCGAGGCTCATTGGTTCTTAGCTTGATTACAAGATCGAATCTGCCTGTGACTGGTATGACAGTAACAACGCTGTTGATTTTTTGGAGTTGGCTGATGGTCCGTGTTATTCCTCCCTTAACATTGGCGAAGACCCAGCTGGTCTGTTCTGGTTTCGGCATTTTTTTCTCTACTAACGTGGGCGGTGAACGTTGCGCCTATTTCCAATGACGCGTACCTCGAACGTCGGCTGAGGGTAACGAAGTAGGTGCTGGGGAGAGACAAGTTTCGCTCTAAGAACGGGGTGGAGCGTTGGGGTCGTTTGAGCCAGGCGATAGATTAAAAAAGCCATAGATTGCTATTCGGCTACAACCATGAATGAGACTACACTCTCACTAAAGACAAACATGCGGAAACTCTGGGCAGACCACGCTATCTGGACCCGCCAATATGCTGTCTCAGCGCTCGACAATGCGGCAGATATGGTGGCGGCTAAGGAGAGACTCTTGAAGACTCCTGATAACATCGGCAACTCCTTCGTCCCATACTATGGCGAGGGAACGGGCAGAAAACTCGCGGAACTCTTGAGGAAACACGTCCTTCTGGGCGTTGACCTCATCGAGTTCGCAAAAGCAGGAGACCAGAAGAATTTCGAGAGCCAAGATAGCAAATGGACAGTGAATGCCGACGAGATAGCAGGATTCCTTAGCCAGACGAATCCTCACTGGACCAAGGACGACATGTTTGATCTGCTCCACCAGCATCTTACCCTGACTAAGAGACAGGTTGAAGCACGCCTTGACAAGAGATGGGACGATGACGTTGCAGCCTTCGACGACGTCTTCACTGAGATCAATACTGTCGCGGACACAATCTCGCAGGGCATCATGAAACACTTCCCCGACAAGTTCTAACCGGACGAGAATTAGCGCTCATCAACCGTTACCGACGGCCGATGAGTATCATAGGTACTGAAAGTGGAGCTTCCCCAGGCCAGAACAGAAACCCCCACAATAGGAGCGGGCGCTCCGGATTTCGGGAACCTACTCGGCGTGGACGGGGAGCGCTACTCTCTTTCATCATTCCAGGATAAGAGACTGCTCGTTTTGTTGTTCATCTCAAACGGTTGCCCAACAGTGAAAGCTTGCCAAGACCGCATGATCAAGATCCAAAGAGATTACTCAGGGAAAAAAGTCCAGTTGCTGGCTCTGAACTCAAACAACTCGTACCTCTCACCGGCCGATACCTATGCAGAAATGGTCCTGAGATTTCAGGAGAAAGGTTTCAACTTTCCATACGTAAAGGATGAGGACAGGTCGGTTGCGGGGGCCTACGGGGCTATTTGCACGCCCCATGTGTTTCTGCTAGATGAGGAAAGAAGGTTTCGCTACAGGGGTCGAATAGACGACTCTAGAAACCCCGAACGAGTAACGGTCAGCGACCTGAGAAACGCGATCGACGATCTTCTCGCAGACAAGTCTGTTCGAGTATCCGAGACAACGCCCTTTGGATGCAGCATAGTCTGGTGAGTTACGCGCCTGAGGTCCTTGTTAAAACCTGGTCATATCTACGAACGGTTCACTACTCCTAAGAGAAAACATGTAACTTTGCGTGTGATGAAGTGGGACGATCTCGATCGTCTTGTGTCGTTCATTAATGTCATTGTGGAAGAGAAACGGAGAGACTCGAGCTCTGGCCTATATGCAGGATTTGATGAGAAGGTCACCCGCGAGGAAGAAGCCGAATGGCTATCACAGACCCTAGTGGAGATAGAGAGAGGAGAGGTCATCAACGCAATTGCTGAACTCAGTGGAAAAGTAATCGCAAATGGCGAGGTTACACGGGGCAAATACAAAGACACACGTCGCCATGGACACATGGGGCTAACTACGATCAGTGAATACAGAGGACAGGGCATAGGACGCAGGATCATAGAGACTCTCGTCCGAGAAAGCCGCGGTGCAGGACTGAGGACCCTCGAAGTAGAGTTTCTCGCCGCGAACGAAACGGCCAGACGAGCCTATGAGAAAGCAGGATTCAATCAAGCAGGAATAATCCCTCACAAAATCTTCAGAAGTGGAAAGTACTTCGACGGCCTGATAATGTCCAGAGAACTATGCTAGAGATCTTAGCGAGTTTTCAACCCCGATTTACGCATGGGAATCCCTGAAGATTTCTATAGCACACGATTTTGTTCCACCTGTTTCTCATGTCACCATTTTACCGGGTCTTGCGGTTTTTCCTGGCTCCTCCAGAGATAGAGTGTTGCAATGGAACAGTAGGGGTGCCAATTTTTCGACAACTGTTCGAATTTTTCTTTTGACGGTAGTTTTCTTAATCTGTAGACTTTCTGGGTAGCTTTCCTCAGCCCAAGATCGTCGACTGGAAGGACGTCTGTTCGTCCTAGGACGAAGATGAGAAACATCTCTGCGGTCCATCTTCCGATCCCTTTTACCTCATCGAGTTCTTTCACAACTTCCTCGCTACGAAGCTCGGACAATCGTTTGAGGTCTAGGACACCGTTCTCGATTCTCTCGGATAGGTCTCGGATGTATCTGATCTTCTGAGGGGATAATCCGCTTGCGCGCAAGTGCCTCTCCTCTGTGTCAAGGTACTGGCGAGGCCTTGGAATCCTGCCATCGAAGATTCGTTTGAATCTGTTGAGTATTGCTCGCGCTGCGGCTCCGGCGAGTTGTTGGAAAATTATCGAGCCTACGAGGGCCTCGTAGTGATCCTCGTCCAATTGAAACTCATAGGGTCCTAGGCGGTTGATTATTCTTGCAAGTGCAGGGTCGTTTTTCTTGAGGTGTCTCATTCCCCGGGTCCAGACCCGTTTCTCAGCCAGGTTTGGTTCTGCCAATTTTTGAGTCAATCGAGCCCAATTCCAAGCTTTGAATAATGAGCGATGGTTGAGCGATATCTGTCAATGGCGCTTTCGGACAAGGAGATCACTTCCGCGATGGAGACGGGTGAGCTGGCCATCTTTCCCCGTGGATTCAGGATAAACCCTGCAGGAGTGGATCTGCGGATCGATCGGGACGTTCGTCTAAGACCGAAACAGCATTCGCTTGTGGCCAGCATGGAAAGGGTCGAGCTGTCTGATCGTATTGTCGGATTTTTACATCTTCGCTCGTCGCTGGCACGTGAAGGATTGTTCGCAAGTCTTGCTCTAGTGGACCCGGGCTTTCGCGGACAGCTTACTGTCAGTCTCTATAATTCCGGAGACAGCGCTGTCAATCTCGCAAAAGGTGAGAGGTTCATCCAGCTCTCCCTGCTAAGACTTGGAAAGCCCGCGATCAACAAGTACGCCGGCCGCTACCAGAATAGTACTGGAGTAGTTGCGAGTCGTCGCAGAAAAAAATCACGCACGCCAAAATAATGGAAAGCGTTATACAGGGTACGAGTGGCTAAGGGGCCGATACAAGAAATGAAGGACACTTCACGCATTCTAGATCTCAAATACAAACTCATGACGATCGAACTGCTCAACCTCGCCAAGCAACGGTTCACGTATCGAGAACTCTCGGCAATGGTTCACCTACCTGAAACAGTTCTCAGCCGGTATGTAAAAGGACATGTCTTGCCGACAGCTGAGAGAGCAGAAGAGATCAACAAGACTCTACAGAGGTACATGAGTTTAGACAAGGAACTCCTAGAAAGAATTCACTTTGACGACGGAGGATATTTCGACAACACCGCCATCATAGGAGACACGATGCTGATGGAACGAGCCGTCCAACATGCAGTGGGCAAGTTTGCTGGAAAGAGAGTTACAAAGATCATGACTGCGGCGGTTGACGGAATACCGCTCGCAACTCTCCTCGCTCACCGGCTCGGCGTGGGATTGCTTGTCGCTAAGAAACAGAGAGAGGTTGGAGTGCGGGAGTTTATCGAGGAAATTTTCGTGCCTCCAAAGACTGCTGTTGTGTTGAGCTTGTTCGTTCCGCGGGATGCGATCAAGAAAACGGACTGCGTACTCATCGTCGATGACATAATCGATAGTGGGGAGACGCAGCGGGCGATGATGAAGATCATTCAGAAGGCAAAGGCGGAGGTCATAGGAATCTATGCTCTCGTCTCGATTGGGACTGACTGGAAGGCTCGGATAGAGTCGGCTGGAAACGTGCCTGTGGAGGTGGTGACCCCGGTTATCAAGAAGGAGCCTAAGGAGAAGGAGAAAGAGTCGCGAGAAACGAGAGAAGTTCGGGAAATATCCGCCTGAACCCTACTATTTCTCAGTAGAAAAGGTATAGAGTTAGAATATCCTGGGATGAGCCCAGGAAGAAAGAGTTCTATCCGATGAATCAATGAACCGGCAAAGAATCTGCCCATTCCTACCCACCTCTTTCCAACCGACCGCTCACCAGCATTTTTCTCGATCTGAATTCAATTCTTGGAAACGATGCTGAAATCCCGGTATTCGAAACAGGTATTGAAATCGCGATCCTGAAACGGTTCTTGAAACGGTAATTGAAACGAACACTGAAATTAGTTTTGAAACGGGTTTTGGAATCGGCGTCGAAAACTATTACTGAAACGGTATCGAGATCGGATACGGGTGATTTCCAGGGCCCCGGGGGCCTACTCAAGTCGCGCACCGCGCCCCCTCCAAGCGATCAGCCAAACAGAACCCGAATATTCTCAGCGAACGGCTGACATACCACACCGCGATCCGTCACAATCCCAGTTACCAGTTCTGGCGGAGTGATGTCGAAGGCCGGGTTCAGAGCCTCCACGTTCCTCGGCGCAAAACGCCTCCCTCCGATCAACAATACCTCTTGTTGATCCCGTTCCTCAATAACCACCTGAGACACATCCGTCACCAAGTCCAGCGTTGATGCTGGAGCTGCGACGTAGAACGGAACGCCATAGAATTTGGCGGCAAGCGCGATTGGCAACGTCCCGATCTTGTTCGTAACATGCCCTGTTCCCAAGATCCTATCCGCACCGACAACGATCTTGTCCACCACTCCCTGAGCCATTAGCTGTGCGGCCGCACTATCAACAATCACGCGGACTGGAATCCCGTCCCGCGCCAGCTCAAACGCTGTGAGCCTCGACCCTTGCAACAATGGTCTCGTCTCTGTCGCGATTACAGACACTCTCTTCCCTTGTTCAACCGCGGACCGGACCACCGCCAACGCTGTTCCATATCCCGCGGTCGCCAGAGCCCCAGCATTGCAATGCGTCAGAACAGTATCCTCATCTTCAATCAAAGCCGCGCCAAAGCGTCCGATCTTGTGAGCGGACTCAAGCTCCTCGCGAAGAATCGCATCAGCCTCCCGCCTCAACTCATCGCCGAATAAGCCAACTGAGTTGACACGAGAAGACGCTTTGAAGACTCGCTCAACAGCCCAGCGAAGATTCACCCCAGTCGGCCTCGTTAGGATCAGAGCGTCAGCCGACTTGCGAAGCTGTGATCGAGCCTGCTTCAAATCACCGCTCCTGAGATTCATCGCCGCTAAGACCAGACCATAAGCGCCAACGACGCCGATCAACGGCGCCCCCCTGACTTTCATAGAGCGGATCGCCGAACAAACCTGATCAACTGTTCGCATACGAACATACACCAATCTACCGGGCAGCTTTGTCGTGTCAATCGCCTCCAGCACCCCATTCTTCCAACGCACGGGCTCAAGCGAGACTCGTTCTCTCCCAGCCATTTTCTCAAACCTCCGTTTGTCGATCCTAGTTGTTCGCATGCCTTTATAGACGCCTGCCCGGCTTTGACCGGTTTCAAACCACATCTAGGTGCGATTGCTTGATGACACTAGAAGTTCTCGAAGCTGTCCTCTCCAAGAACAAGATCTACCTGAAAGAACCGGAGAAACTCATGGAACTCCGGGAGAAAGCGTTCGGAACCCTGGTAAATGACAAACTCTTCCTAAGCCCTTACGAAACATTCTATCTTGTCGAGAAACGACGCGCCCATGTAACAGACGAGAAGACGGGAAAGGAGAAGACGCTTCAGAATCTCGTCACAAAGGTATCAACTGGCAAGTCAACAATATGGACGAAATACTTGGTATACAGGGATCTTCGAGACCGAGGCTATCTGGTCCGAGAGTCTGAAGAAGGCTTCGACTTCGAAACCTTTGGAAAAGGAGCCACACGCCGACAGGTCTCGATCGTCTTCGAAGGAGGAGAATCCACACTCGAAAAGCTCGCGAGACTCTCGGCAAAAGCGAACAAAGAAGGCAAAGACCTAGTCCTAGCCGTAATCGACAGACGAACAGACATCGTCTATTATACATTGAACACTGAACACTTCGAAGGAAAATAATCTCCCGGAAGGAGAAACACAGCACGTTGTCGACAACAGAATTCACCCTTCCACGAGGCATGAAAGACATTGAGCCGGAAGAGATGGCACGCAGGATCTGGCTCACTGACAAGATCCGACAGGTACTCTGGAACTATGGATTCCAGATGCTAGAGCCCAGCCCTGTAGAAAACTTGGAAACCCTGGAGGCAAAATCAGGCCCAGGCGTCAGAGATGAAATCTATTGGTTCAAAGACAAAGCAGAGCGAAACCTCGGACTACGATTCGACCTCACAGTCGGCATGACCCGGATGGTCGCAAACAGGTTCGACCTCCCCGAACCGATCAAGATCTCGTGCATCGGAGGAGTATGGCGATACGATGAACCGCAGTTCGCAAGGTACCGATACCACACCCAATGGGATGCGGAGATCTACGGAGCCGCAGAACCGACAGCCGATGCGGAGATCATCGCACTAGGCTCCGACATTCTAGAATCAGTCGGCCTCAAAGACCACATCGTCAAGATCAGTAACCGAAAGCTTGTAGAAGGCTTCCTGCGAGGTCTAGGAATCCAGTCGCAGAACGATCTCGATCAGCTCATCCGGATAATCGACAAGATGGGTAAGATCGGTGCGGAACAGGCAGAACGAGAATTCACCCGAGCAGGCTTGTCAAAAGACAAGGTCAAGCGAATCCTCGGCTTTACCGATATTGGTGGAGAACCAGGCACAGTCCTCGGGGAACTGGAGAACAAGCTGCCCAAAGGCGAGATGATCCACCAGGGATTCAAGGAACTCTCAGGAACAATCGACAGAGTAGAATCCCTTGGAAAGAAACACAGGATCAAGATCGACCTTGGAATCGTCCGCGGAATAAGCTACTACGACGGAACGGTTTTCGAGGGCTACGACAGAGACGGAGAAGACGTGGGCGCGATTTTCGGAGGCGGCCGCTTCGACAAGCTATGCAAGATCTATGGAAAACGAGACATGCCAGCAACAGGAGTAGCTGGCGGCTTCGAACGCCTCATGCTGTCCTTAGAGCGGAAAGACCTTTTCCCCGACATCCAACAAAGCCCACAGATCTTCGTTGTCACGGTCAACGAAACCGTATGGAATGAGGCCGTGAAAATCGTCCAACAACTTCGAGGCCAAGGCATCAGGGCCGACTACGACCTCAAACAGCGCCCCCTCAGCAAACAGATGGAATACGCTGACTCTTTGAAGGTCAGAATAGCTCTAGTCCTCGGCCCCCGAGAGATCAAGGAAGGAAGCGTACGCTTGAAGGATATGAAAACAGGCCAAGAAAAAAATATCAAGCTATCATCCGTAGTTGACGAGATCCAAAAGGCCCTCCAATGAACCCGGATTGGTCCGATTTTCGCGACAAGAACAAATCTCATTCGTTTCTTCCCTCGCACATTGGAGAAATTAGAATGGGAACGTCCGCGCCTCAGCTTGGTATATTAGGGTCTTTGATGATGTGAGGGAACCGTACAATGATGGGCTTTCGTTCGAGGGGTAGGAATCTGAGACGGAGACGCGTCAGAAGAGAAACCAGGGCTAGGCTCATTCATGTGACCGCGGCAGCAGGATAGCGCTCCCTGCGGCGACTGAGCCAGGATAATCTAGATAAGAAAAGCGGAATCCCTAACCGGTCGGCGACGTGTCGGGGTTCAAGTCGTACATCTCCGGCGGATTCGCCGGTAAGACGAAATGGATGTAGCCGTATCCGTATTTTTCGTGGAATTGATCGCTGCCGTGGATTCCTTTCTTGAAGGCCTCTTCAAACCTCCTCCAGTCTTGTAGGCGAATGGCTTCAGTCATGGGATGAAAATGTGTTTTGACGAAACCGTTCAAGTCCTCGGTGAACTTTGGCCTGAGAGTGGCGCCTATTCTGAAGAGGGCTATGACCTGGTTGAGCTGGTACTGTGCCAGCTTCCAGTTGAGCGCTTTCGCGGCGTAGTAAAGAACGTGATACCTTTCTCCAACCTCCTTCATCAGATGCGCCATACCGTGTTGAGCCTCTGCTAGCTGTTCAAGGCTGAGTTCTCCGTGCTTTGTCTTGATCACTATCTTATCGTCGGGCATTATGAACTCAACGGGCTTCCTGTCAGGATTTTCCTTTATAGGCCTAGCGTCGGCCACACGCAACGTAGGAAATAGCCATGTGGGTTGAGTTCAAGTGTCCGATCTGCGGAGGAGACCTTGATGATGACAAGTCAATGGCGAATTTCATGATCTGCAACGAATCGTCCCATGGAACATTGAGGTTCTTCACCGGGGACGGTTGTTTCTTCACGAGTAATGCGAAGGTGGCTGAGGAACTTGTGAAGAAGGGAAAACGTGTTCATGTGGTAGATCCGAAGGAGTTTTTCGCCAAACAAGACTAAGTCGCAAAGGCCGTGATATTGAGTCAAGCGTCGTTTCAGTAGCTTTGGATCCTTATCGGCCCACACTCCAACCCTGTATTCTTAGGAACAATTAACTAGGATTCACCATAGCCAACACTTTCGGGCCCGTAGCTCAGCCTGGATAGAGCGGCAGTCCACTTCTGGCCGAACCCCCTATGCCTCGGAGCGGGTTGAGCTGTAGGTCCGGGGTTCGAATCCCCGCGGGCCCGCCACAATCAATGAGACTTCTAGCGGATCGAAAGTTCTTCCCGTTTCCGAACGCATAGCTTGAAATCCCAGTTAACCCATCCCGGGATATTCTGAAATTGAAAAGAACCGAAGACCCAGTTAAGCTAACAGAAAAAGAGATTAGGTTTCTAGAACAGAACGAACTGTGCAGATTCGCGACAGCATCCAAGAAAGGCGAGCCGCACGTCGTACCGGTCTCTTACGTCTGGCATGAGGGTTCACCCTACATTGTAACTGACTACGGAACCAGGAAGCTCAAAAACCTGAGAGAAAATCCCCACGCCGCAATATTAGTTGACACAGCTGGGACCCAGAAACTGCTCCTGATCAGCGGCTCTGTCTCAATTATCGAAAAGGGAGAAGAGTACCGAAACCTCTACAAGATATTCCATTCCAAACTAGACTGGGTAAAACGCGACCCATGGAAAGAAGGCGAAGCGCCCTTCGTAAGGATCAACCCGACCTTCAAAGCTGGGTGGGGACTCGGCGGAAAGTAAGTGCAATCTTCGCCATCCTGATCGTACTCCGCCTAAAAGTCGAACTACTAAGCCGAGAGGCTCGTTACGCTAGTCGCCGTTGATGGTTTCGTTTTTGGAAGGGAGACCGGGTCTTAATCCTTCAATCTTCGCGGTTTTCCGTGTCTGCCCGTTGTCCTCTGCGAAGCTTTGGAATGGGCCTGCTCGTTGCACTCGTTGGATATTTCAGGTCGGCGGCTCCCTCATAGGACCTGTTCAATGGGTGGGCTGGATCCGGGGGGCTTATGGCGATAACCTGGTCGTCAGTGACGAATATGTCGGTCCCTAACCCAAGATGGGAGAATGCTGCTTTCACGGCCTCGGCGTAGAATACGCTCGCTTTGAGGCCCATGTCGTGTTTGACAATGAGTGTGTGGCTTCTGCCGTCGAATGCGTAGTCAGAGGTGAAGGCTCGGCCGTACTGGGCGCCGAGGAATTCCAGTGCTTTCAGGACGCTGTCGAAGTCGAATTTCTTGAACCAGAAGGTTATGATTCCTGGAGCCTGGTTTTCTCCCCACCAGCTCCCCATCTCCTTCGCCTGCTCAATGGTCAGGTAGTCGAAGAACTTCCTGATAGTGCTGGCTGAGGTCGTGACAGTTCCGAACTTCTCAGCGTTGACCTCCCATTCAACGTACCTTCTGAGTGCTTTATTGGCCATCTGATTCATGCTGACTCTTCCTTCAGAGGAAAGCCCTTCCATCTTCCTGTCAACGTCGCGATCTATGCGGAATGTCCGGGTAACTGTGTCAGGGGACCTGCGAGTCTCGGTCTTTAGAGCATTTTCAATCTGTGTCATTACAATCTGTCACATTCCATAGCATGTGCACTCACATGCAAACATAAAGATAAACTTGGCGCTTTTCTCTTACAACACGGGTATCCCCCGCTAAATGAGGGGGAGAGCATTAGTCCACTTGCAATATCTTGCAAACGGTCTGTCTGCACACTTTGCGCAAAACTATGCCGTGCACCCAGGCAATTTGATTGCCGATTGCAAGCGGAGAGAGACGTACCGCTTAAGTGCTTGCAACGACTAAATGGGTTCCAAGGAAGCAAAAATGACCTTAGCACCTACTCGAACCATGTTCGAGCTCAAATCTACGCCGGTTTCGAGCTCGAGAAGCGTGACCAGGACCCTTAGACTGGATGAGGATGTCGAAGCGGGAATCGTTGAGATGGCTGAAAGGGAACAGTTCTCATTCAACCTTTTGGCGAACAGATCTCTGAGGAAACTTGTGGAGTGGGAGGACAAGGCTACCAAGTTCGGCTTCATCCAAGTTCCCACATCCTTAGTGGAGAAAGTCTTCAGCATCCTCACGGATGAGGAGGCGCGAGAACTGGGAAAAGAGGCCGGGGCGAACACTATTCCTGAGATGGTCCTCTTCTGGTTCAAGAAATTCAACCCTGAGACCGTGCTAAAAGCGCTGGAGATGATCGGCAGCTACGGAAACGCGTTCAGGCTCCAATACACCATCGATGGAGAAACCGACACCGTGGTCTTGAAACATGACCGAGGCCCTAGGGTCTCGGCATTCTACGGCGAGTTGGTTCAATCCCTCTTCAAGCCTATGGGTGCAAAAGTTGAGACGCATGAAACAGACGGACAAATAGTCGCAACAATCACTCGCCCCCTGACAGGTCTCGCCAGCGAACACCGAGAAGCCCCGCTGATCCCAAGCTTTGCGGGGGCCAAGAATGGCAGAGGCTACAAACGATAGACGAACACGCACAAGGGCGCCCAAGCGAGGCAAGCAAAGGACACAGGGATGGATCCGAATGCACACTGATAATAAAACGATGCCCGAACTAGACAACGCAGAGGCAGACAAGCAAGAACAGTCGAAGAACAAGCCTCGTGACCGCAGAATTCTCAAGGAAGTAGAAAATTCGTAGATGGGGCCCAAGGTCCTCAAGAGGCAACGGTAACTACTCACGACACTGTTTAGAATTCACACAATTCGGTACAATCAGCTAAGTCTCAAATTGAGTAACGTAGTTCTACCCAAGCACTATTGAGTGGAGCTAGTTGAGTTATTCAGAGAGCGGAGGGTCTTCGATGACGTTGAGTTCGATCCGATCTGGAATAACGACTACTCGAAAGAGCTCTTGCATGGATATGTTTCGCCTCCTCGCCACATAAAGAAGCTCATTAAATACTCCGTCGTCCAGGGTTACCATAAATTACGCAATGTACAGGGCCTGAACCCGTAAGAGCCATCCAGCGATTTCCCGAATCAGTCAATCGCTCTATGCGCTACGAGTTTGATGGGACGAAATTCTCTTTCGCACATCTCAGTGATTTCAATTCGAACTCCGAGAATAATAGCGGGGTGCCTACAGTGTGTTAGGAGAGATTACCTTGCGCTACACTTTCACCACTTGTAAACGTGGTGATTATATGGAAAGGTAGCTAAATGTACCGACAGATGACAAATGGATGCCACTCTCGCCGACAACGAAAAGAGGGATGGACTTTCGGGGTCATATGTTCGAGACGCCAAGACTGATGGGCGTCTGAGAAACCTGCTGATCGACCTCATAGCGTCTTCGAAAGCATTGGACGCAAGAGTCTGGCTTGACGGAGTATACACTGACGTCGATGACGAACAGGTTCGTGGGGAATGGATCAACGATCGAGACGTTTACTTCAAAGTCGAAGGAAGGGTTGACAAGAGGAATAGCCTTTGATGAAGATGCTCGATCAAAACTCGACTCCTAACTGTTGCCCTTCATGTCTAGAAAACACTAGTCTAACATGTGATAGTTGCACGCTCTGCTTCGAACGCTGCTGCAGCTGCTCTAGGGATATCGACCCAACGGATACGATGGCGGGACAATAATGAACAAGGCAGGGGACAGGATCATGGAGAATTACAAGTGGACCGCCCTCATGAAACTGAGGGGCCAAACCGAGGCTCGCGGAGGGGAAGAGATCCTGAACGAGTTTGACGGGTTCGTCCAGTCGCTTAGAGGTGCAGATGTTGACTACAATATCATCGTTCTAGTCGAGGGAAAGCTCCTCGACGATTTCACCCCCAATTCAATACGACGGAACCCAAGATAACCCGAGGGAGGTCTGACGCATAGCAATGGCCAAGTTCATCCTATCGGTTGGAGACGGAACCTTCAAGATCCTAGCTTCAGAGGCGAAGAGAAGAGATGTTACCGTTCAGCAGCTCCTTAGGGCAGTCATTGTCCCAGAGTGGGTTAGAGAGAATATCGAACCTAGTCCTCCTTCGATTGCACCCAGGGAAGTCGCGCCTCACTTGATACATCAGTCAATCTACCCCAGTCAGCGTGACCAAATGTTGCAGGCTCCCGTTAACCGGCTTAGACCCTGATTAACGCTAACCAGAATGTTCGATCTCTCGTCAGGTGTCCAATGGAGGCTTGTGAGAGAACGGGTTACATGACTCTTTAATAGCGCTGGAACGGCATGTGCCGATTAGAGCTGAACTAGTAACATGGCAGATTTCTGCTCCAGATGCGGTAAGACCTTAAGCCTCATCGACCCCCTCTTAGAACTCAAGGGGCTGAGGTTCTGCGAAGACTGCTACCCGGACGTCAAACGTGAACACGCAGCTGCTAGCATGTCCGACAAAATGGACCGGAAGAACCGTGCTGCTTTTGCTGATGACGAGAGTGACGAGAACCTTCGCGGATCCATTATCAAAGGCAAACAAGCCTTGGCTGCCAAGGAAAACGAGTTCAAGTGGGATAACCCATCTCTCTCCCTAATCGCCAGTGCGTTGAGAATTCTTACTGACCAGAACAAGATCATAATGAAGCAGAACGAGCTGATTTTGAGAGAGCTTGAGAGCCGAACGCCCGCGGTCAAGTCCAAGTAAGAGACAATTCTCGTACATCGACAAGGGTGGTCCCGGGGACCGGAGTCTCATGGAGGCGAATAGCCTCCATTTTGAATTCGCCGAACCGTTCTTAGCGGTTCTCCGGCGACACTCCGGTGTCTACTGTTAGCCTGGTAAGGCTGACGTGGCTGCGCACTGGGCGCAAACCTACAGCGTCTTCGTCGCCCGCTGTTTTAGGGGGCGGCTCGGAAGCTCTTCCAGGCTGAGCTACCCCGGGACACAATCAAAGACGAGAGGTTCGCGTCTAGTTAAGATTTCTCGGGATCAGACTGGTGATTTTCTCTAATCCAGCGGGCAAGGTCTCGTAGTCCAACATTGGAGGTTACATCGATTACTGGGACTTCGATGTTTCCTACGCGTACGAAGTTGTTGTATTTCGCCATCGGGGCGTGGGATATGTTGGAGGCGTAGATTCTGCCTTTGACGTATTCCTCGGGGAGGGCTTCTGGTTCGACGAAGTCGGCTAGGAAGACTACTCCCTCGGCCCAGTAGAGGGCTAGTGGTTGGCCGGAGACGTTCATGACGAAGGCGACCATGGAGGCAAGGTTGACCTGGCTAGTGAAGCTGGTGAGGCCGGTGACGACGATTTCTTGGGGTGGTGAATGGATTATGGAGACCAAGATTAGCTGTCCTTGTTGGGCTAGGGGGTTCGCCTGTGTTAAGGGTTAGCCGGCTGGGCCGCCTTGGATACGTTGTGAATGGCGCGGCGTGCGACTTGAGTAGGCCCCGGGGGGGCCCGGAAAATTCACAGCTACCGTTTTCAAAGGCTGATTCAGGAAGCTGTTGCAAGAACCAGTTTCAGGGTCCAAGTTTGAGAACTGGGTTAAGACATTGGTTTCAAAACTGGGTTTCAAGATCCGATTTTTAGGACCGCTTTCAGATGCTGAATTGAAAAAATGTTGTGCGACGCCCTTTGGGCTGTTGGCGCCCAGGGCGGGATTCGAACCCGCAACGCGCTCGAGAAAATTCTCGAGTGTCGCACGGGTGACAGCCGTGCATACTCTCGGCCGGCTCCCGCAAGCCGCGGACCGGGCTATACTACCTCAACG
>Ga0209761_1000703_pt1 | contig 20949 bp, 21 predicted proteins | sample GraSoi013_1_40cm_4_FD_185818 | JGI IMG/M metagenome (GOLD analysis project Ga0209761, IMG submission 185818) | Grasslands soil microbial communities from the Angelo Coastal Reserve, California, USA - Sample 09_25_2013_1_40cm (SPAdes) (version 2) | ecosystem: Environmental > Terrestrial > Soil >...
CTACGACTTACAGGTACGACAGGGCCCTGAGGCCGTCGATCACGCCGTACCCGTAGTACGAGTCATGGGGCATCCCCTGGCCGGGCCGCACGGTGGCGGATCGGGCGAGCGCCCATTTGACGGCGAGGACGTTCGCGCTCCCCGCGGACCCGCCGGGACGCAGTTCCGGATGTGCCTGCAGGAGGAGGGCAACGATGCCGGCCACGAGCGCGGTCGAACCGCTCGTCCCAGTCGTGGTCACGTAGTGCGCTCCGGGAGCCGTCGAAATGAGCTGAACCCCGGGGGCGGTGACCTCGGGCTTGAGGTTCGGGTCGCTCCGATTCACGCTCGAGCCAATGGACGAGAAGGGGGCGATGTGGCCGGACGCGTCCACGGCCCCCACAGCGATCGCCAAGGGGACGAAGCCCGGACTCTCCACGTCCCCGTCGTCGAACATGCCGCCGTCATTCCCGGCAGATGCGACGAGGAACACGCCGCGGTCGAGCGCCCACTGGGCCGCCAGGGAGACGTCCGTGGCCACGAACAGCGGCGCCTTGGAGCCCAGCGATACGGAGATGATGTCCGCGCCCCGCGTGCCGTCCCCGAACGGGTCCACGCACATCCGGATGCCGTCCGCGACGGCCGCCGAACTTCCGAAACCGGCGGAGTTGATCACCTTGGCGACGACCAGGGACACGTCCGGCGCGACGCCATGCAGGCTGCCGCTCGCGACGATGAGTCCCGCCATCGCGGTCCCATGTCCGTTGTCGTCGTAGGGTTCGGAGCGGAGGTTCACGAAGTCCTTCCAGGCGACGAGGTGCAGGTGGGCGAAGTCGGGATGGAGGATGTCGATCCCGCTGTCCACGAGGCAGACCGTGACCCCCTTCCCCGTGAGGCCCTGCGCGTTCAGATCCCGCGCCCCGGTCATCGCGAAGGCCCAATCGGATCGGGCCACATGCGGACCGAAGAAGGTCGCCGGATCCACGAGGCCCGCGGCGGCCAGGCCCGCGAAGGCACCCACCACGAGGACGGCAGCCAGGATGGCGGCCCTTTGGGCTCGGGCCCGGCCTCGATAGAACTCCCGGGGAAGCGTCGAACGCGGTACTATCGGGGGACCTCGCCCCGTGGCCGACGAGTCCTCGTTCACGGCGTGCGACTCGAGGCTCACCTCCGCCGCGCTGGACGCGGCCGAATCGGGGACATGCGGGGGAGTCTCGGCTGGATCTCCCGACGGGCCCACCCCGTGCAGCGGTTCGCCGACTTCCTCGCGATGCGGAGATTCTCCGACGAGGGGCATCGTTCGTCCGAGGCGGCGACACCCTCGCAGGGGTATCAAGCATCTTGGACGAATTTCGAAATCGGACATTGATCGGATTCGGGACTACCGTCGTTCGAGATTCCGCGGGGATGAGGTCTGGACCGGGGGCGGTCGACGAGGCATGGCGTCCGCGGCCGCGCGTCTCCGGCGCCGCCGGCGGACCAACAACAGGGCCAGGAAAAACCCCGCGAGCAGAATGGCGACCGCGAGTCCCCAGAACGGTGGCTGAGGCAGGGCCAACCACGGCGGCTTGCTATTGCTCACGACGACATTCCGGGCGACAACGGGCGAGGCCGCGGAGCCCCACACCGCCTGGGCCTCGATCAGATGGTCCCCGTCGAACGTCGTGGTTGTGTCGATTCGGTAGCTCCACGTCGAGCCGATGGTGGAGGCGTTCACCCAAAAGCCGCCATCGAAGCGGATCTGGACGGTCGATCCCGCCGTCGTCGTCCCTGTCACCGTCAAGGTACCGGAGACTTGGGCTCGCTCCGCAGGATAGGAGATCAGGACCACGAGAGGCAAGACCTTGACGACGTAGATTTGGTCGTGGGTCGACTCCGCGCTCCCGTTGAATGCGCGGGCCTCGATCGCGATGGCCTGCATGTTCGCGAACCCAGAGAGGTCCAGCTGCGCGCTCCACCCGTCGAGGCTGCCGGCGACCGCAGACCACGATCCAGTTCCGGCGCGGACCTGCACGGCGTCCGCATGAGCCGACGTTCCCCGGACGACGATGAGGTTCGTCGTCACGTTGGAGCCGCTCGAGGGGGACGAAATCGCCACCGTCGGGGGCGGTCCCGCCGTGACCCCGACGCTCGAAGAACATGACGCGGATCGGCCGGAGTAGGTCACCGAGGCGACCACGGAGCCGGTCCCCGTTGTCGTCGCCGTGAAGACGCCGCCGGGCGTGATGTTCCCGAGGTTGCCGGTGACGGACCAGGCTGCGGACACGCCCGCGATCTCAGTGGTCCCGTTCCACCCGCTCGCCGCAAACGCCTGAGTCCCGCCGACCTGGATCGCCGCCACGTCGGGGCGGACCGTGCATCGGTCCAAGGCGAGCGCTGCGGGCGCCTTCTGGATTGTGATCGAATCGTGCGCCGATTCAACGGTGCCGTTGAACGCGCGGGCCTCGAAGACGATCGGTCCGTTCGGGAAAGGAGAGAGGTCGAATGTGATGGTCCACGACGCGACGCCCATCGCGTTCGTCCAAACCGCACTCCCGACACGGACTTGGACGAGCGTGGCACGCGACGCGATGCCGGTGACCGTCGCCGAGGTGGTCGCGACCGCACCGGACCTGGGGGACGTGATCTTCACCGCCGGCGCAAGCACGGCGCTGAGTTTCGCCACGAAGGATTCTGCGAAGCCCGAGTACGCGGTCCGGAACGCGCCCGGGGTCGTGGGGAAGTTGGACGAGCGGGTGTGACCGGTCACGTACACATTGGCGGCCGCATCGAGGGTAATCGCGTTTCCCCAATCGTCCGCACCGCCACCGAGGAAGGTGGAGTAGAGGAGTTGCGTGCCCGCGGCGCCGAGTTCCGAGATGAACACGTCGTTCGTCGCGCCGCCGCCGAACGTCGTATCGACCGCGCCGGGGGTGATCGGGAAGTCCGAGGAGTTGGTCCGGCCGACGACGTACGCGTTGCCCGACGCGTCGACGGCAATCCCATGTCCCTGGTCGGTGTTGCTCCCTCCCAAGAAGGTGGAGTAGACCAACGTGCTCCCGGTGGCGTCCAGCTTCGTGACGAACGCATGCCGGTTGCCCGTCCCCGCGTAGGCGCTCTCGTACGCTCCCGGGGTCACCGGGAAGTCCGTCGAATTCGTCTCTCCCGTGACGTACGCGGCCCCGCCGGCATCGATCGCGACCTCGTGGGCCAGGTCCGTCTTCGAACCGCCCAGGAAGGTCGAGTAGGACAAGGCCGTTCCGGTCGCGTTCACTTTGGCCACGAACCCCTCGCTGCAGGTGAAGGACCCGCAGGCTCCCGCGTGGAATGCGGTCCCGTAGGCTCCCGGGGTGACGGGGAAGTCGGACGAATTCGTGTAGCCGGTGACGTACGCGTCCCCGGACGCATCAACCGCGATCCCGAGCCCTCGGTCGCTGCTCCGCCCGCCGAGGTATGAGGAATAGACCATCGTGTTCCCGTTCGCATCGAGCTTCGAGACGAAGCCGTGGGCGCAGAGGACGGGCCCGCAGATCGTATTCTGGAAGGTGGGACCGAAGGCTCCCGCCGTGACAGGGAAATCGGGGGACTTCGTTCGCCCGGTGACGAATGCCTCGCCGTTCGCATCCAAGGCGATCGCGTAGATGCGATCGTCCGCGGTGCCCCCGAGGAACGTGGAATAGAGCAGGGCATTCCCCGCGGGGTTCAACTTCGTGACGAATCCTTCCATCCCGCCGCCGGCGAAGGACGTGCGCAATGCTCCGGGCGTCGTCGGGAAATCGCTCGAGTTCGTGTATCCGGCCACGTACGCGTCGCCTGCCGCGTCGATGGCGATGGCGAATCCCCGATCGTGGTTCGAGCCGCCCAGGAAGGTGGAATACACGGGCGCCGTCCCGGAGGGGTTCAGCTTGACCACAAACGCGTCCCAGGTCCCGGCTCCGCCGATCGAAGTCCGATAGGCGCCGGGCGTCGTGGGAAGGTCGGCGGACAGCGTGTAGCCCGTGACGTAGACGTTGCCGGAGGCGTCGACGGCAAGGGCCAGCCCCCGGGCGTCGGTGCTCCCACCGAGGAAGGTCGAGTAGAGGAGGGGATCAATGGTGAGGGCCTGGGTGCGATCCCAGGAGCCGCACTGGAGGCCGACGGTAAGGCGCTCGAGGGAGTAACCGCAACGCACCTCCCGGCCCCCCTGGTACGCGATCGGCGCCGCGTCCTCGAATTCGCCGAAGTCCGTTCGGACGAGTAGCGCACCCGCGGTAATCTCGAGGCCTACGACTCCCTGATAGGACCAACGAATCCGATCCGGGTCGGCGCCGGGGCGAATGACGAACTCGTACTTCAGGCCGGCTCCGTCCGCTCGGTACAGGAGGTCGATCCCATCGTACAGGTCCTCGTACACAACCTCGCGATAGCTCGTGATCCCGACGCGCCATTTCGTGGGATCGCTGCCCGCAAAGTAGTTGCTCCGGGCGGGGAGCTCCCCACGTGCCCGAGGAGCGACGCGATTCGATCCTTCGAACGCGATCCGGACGACCGACGCGCCCACTGTCGTTGCATCGCCTCCATCCTCTCGAACGGAGTCCGAGGGCGAGCGGGAGGACGCGGCCGATATTCTGGCCCCATGGTCGAGGACGCCGATCAGGAGACCGGACGCGACCATCCCGACACGCAGGCCGCCTGCGGCGAAGGTGTACCGGACGTCGCCGTCGCGCACCTGGCCTCGTTTTTCAGTGAACGATCCGGTGAGGCCCCGGAGGAAAGTCGCGTTGGTGGCAAGGACTCGATGGGGAGACGAGGGGACGGGAGGCGGACCCGTCGCGCGCTGCAGGGACGCCGTCACGAATGGGGTCGAGAGGACGACGAGACCCGCGAGGATTAGGGTCAACCAGGCGCTCGGCGAGCGATAACATGCCCATTCGGCGCGCCGGTCGGCTCGCATGGAACTTGCAGTTAGGAAGGGCCGGGATATCAATGAGACTGGACGGTTCTCGAACAACGAATCGACGCCGCCGCAAAGTGGTGCCCAGGGAGCGCCTCACGACCCATGTGCGCCTACAGCTTCGCCAAAGGGCTGACGATCTTGGCATTTCTCCGAGCCGTCCGAAGGGCGAATCGCGTGCTAGAGGAACGGCGCGACGAGGTACAAGATGACGTTCCCGAGGGTGTGACTCAGGATGACGCCCCAGAGGTTGCGCGTCTTAAGGACGATGAACCCGTAGAACAGTCCGACCGCGAACACGAAGACGAGGTCGACTCCATTGAGGAAGAAGATGTGGAGGGACGCGAAGATCGCGGTAACGTAGAGGAGGCCGCCTCGGGTTCCAAGGCCTTCCACCGCCCTTTTCAACAGGATCGCGCGGAAGATGAGTTCTTCGGAGAAGCCCGTCGCGAAGAAAATCACGAGTCCTCCGAGGACCAGGGAGCCGAACGTCAGCGGCGCAATCCACGCCGCGGGCCGCAGGATGAAGAACTCCACGAAGCCGAGCGGAATGCCCGTCAGGGCGATTGCCGTCTGCTGCACGACCTCCGGCCACCGTTGCACGGCCAGACCCAGATCCCGCGGTCGCAATCGCTGGACGTAGGCGACCGCCGCGACGGAAACGAGGAGGGGTACACTGACGAGGGCGAGCCACGGAATCGTGTTCAGCGGGTTCGTCTCCGGCGTCGTGAAGAACGGGTACCGCGGGACCGCGAGGGAGAAGACCCGGACGAGGGATGCGAGGCTTGCTGCGACGAGGAGCGGCGCGAGGGTTGCGTCCTTCGGCTGAATCAGGACGGAGAGGAACATGAGTGTGAAGACGAGGAGGATGTGAATCCCGAGACCGACGGACTGGAACGGCCGGTCCAATGGTGTCGCGCCAGGGATCGCGATGAGCACCTCGGCCGCAATCACGGCGGCGAGGTACGCAAGGAGATACGGCCACCGGGAAGCCGGCATCGCGGGAGTCGGATGAGCCGTCATCGTCGCCATGGTCCGACCTCACGGCGCGATCGGCGCCGGTTCGATCGCTTCTTCCTCGATCGGCTTGCCCGCGGCGAGGAACAGGTACGGCGTCGGAGCGACGTTTCCGATCACGACGGCCCACGCGAGCCCGATGAGGCCGAACCAAACGAGGAACAGATACCCGAGGACGAGGGTCGTCGCGGTCCCGATTGCGGAGGAGATGATCAGCGGGGCCACCTGCTTGCGGATCCGCACCCGGGTCCCGAAGACGGTGTTCAGGAACACAGGGATCGCAGCGAGGGCCAGGATCTGGAGCGCCGGGCCGCCCAGGTCCGCGAGCTCCGGCCTCAGGTCAAACAGGATTCGGAGGAGTGGGTCGGCGAGGAACCAGAGGGCAATGACGCCGGGGACCAGGAGGCCGACGGAGAGCGCGATCGCCCGGCGCTCGTCCTGACGGCGCGCGGCATTCCTCTGAGACGCTTCTGCGTAGAGGGACGTCATCGTCGCCGCGGGAATGGCCGCGAGGCTCCCCGCGACGACGGTGGCGGCGTAGTAGACCGCAGTGCTATCGGAGGAGGTGATGACGATGCTCCCGACGGTGGCCGGGCGGAGCGTGTTGATGATCACGAGGGGCAGGAGCAGGCTTCCCGCGCTCCCGATGACCGCGGCGGCCCAGTTCCCGATGCTGAATGCAAACATCGGCCGCAAGCGCTTTCGACTGAACCGGGGCCTGGGGCGGTATCCGGGGATGACGCGAGGGAGGAACACGAACGCCGCGACGAGGACGCTCACGCCGAATGCGATGGACCAGGACATGTAGATGCCCAACACCCGGATCCGGAGGAGCGCGTCCCCGAGCCACAGCGCGAAGACGACCGGCAGGGGGATCTTCGTCGCTGAAAAGATCACGATCCTCCAGAAGTAGAGGTCGGCGCGTCGCGCGGCGACGGCCGCCTGGTCCAAGACGGGGCCGAACGAGTACGCGATGGCGGTGAGCACCACGATCGGGACGTATTCGGGCCGCCAGAACTGGACCACGAGTCCGGGAGCCCAGAGTGGGAGGCCGACGATGAACACGAGGCTCAACACGAAGACGACCGCGCCGGAAACGGTCAGGACGGAGTTCACCAGGGCCGTCGGGTTGTCCGTGTCCGGCAGGAAGCGGATGAGGGCGACAGGCATCCCGAGCGTCGCGACGCCGGCGAGGAAGGTCAGCGTGTTGATCATCGCGATCGCGTAGCCCGCGTCGTTGGAAAAGTAGAATCGATATGCGACGACCCAGAAGGCGAGTCCGAGGGCCTGGCCGACGACGTAGGCCAGCATCAGATAGAACGCGTTCCGGTAGAGCGGACTCTTGACCTGGTCCCACGCCTTCCCCACGAACCGCACCATTCGATCGCGAGTCAGGTCCATGGGCCCGATCCGGCGTCGCAAGTCTCCGGGCGTGATAAAGACTTTGCTTCAGGGGACGCGCGTCAGGGATCCGGTGTCCAAACGATACGAGGTCGCGCCGAATCCCTTCACATCGGGATCGTGGGTCGCGACGACGAGGGCCGCATGGTAGGAGGTGCGGGCGAGTTGGAACGCGTCGAGGACCGCAGCGGTCCCGTTCGCGTCCAATGCGGCGGTCGGCTCGTCCGCGAGGATGACCTTCGGGCCGTTCGCCAGGGCCCGAGCGACGGCGACTCGTTGCGCCTCTCCGACGGAAATCTCCTTTGGTCGGCGGGTCGCGAGGCGCGCGAGCTGGAACGTGGCAAGCAGGTCCGCGACCCGAACGTCGGATGGCCTGCGGGCGAGCCGGAGGGGCAGTGCGACGTTTTCCTCGACCGTCAGGTCGTCGATCAGGTTGTGGGTCTGGAACACGAACCCGATGTCCAGGAGGCGGATCTTCGCGAGTGCGGAATCCTTGAGCCGCGAGATCTCGCGGCCGCCGATCGTCACGGATCCGCGGCTCGGCACGTCGAGCCCGCCCAGGATCGAGAGGAGCGTGGTCTTCCCGCTGCCGTTCGGCCCGAAGACGAGGACCGCCTCCGTCGGCGCCACGTCGAGGTCCACGCCCCGGAGGATGTCCGCGCGGCCATCGTAGCTCTTCCACAGGTCGCGCGCCCGCACGACGGGGTCGGCCATCGCGCGGTCCATCGGGGTCCGCCGGGAAAAACGTTCGGGCTCCCGGGGGAAGACACTCGTATTTCCGGAACCGTCGCTCCACCGCGAAGGTTCAAAGCCCCTCGCGCGTGATTGCCCCCGAGGTGCGCCGTGTCGGAACCCCAACGCGGAGCCGGTCGACTTTCCTCGCCGAAGCTGCTGTTCGCGAAGACGCCGGCGGAATTCAACGGCCGGTTTCAATCGGACCTCGCGAAGTGCCGGTCCCTCCTGAAGAGAATTCTGAAAACGAAAGGGCCGCGGACGATTGAGAACACGCTCGAGCCGTTCGACGAGCTCTCGCGGCGGCTCGAGGAGCTTCTCTCCCAGCCGAAGTTCCTCTTCGATGTGCATCCGGAAGCCGCGATGCGTCAGGCGGGAGACGAGGCGTATCAGGAAGCGGACCGGTTCGCCACGGAATTGAGCCTGAACCGCGAGGTCTACGACGCCGTCGCGGCGCTGGACATGTCCGGCGAAGGCCCGGCCACCCGCTTCGCGGTCAAGAAGATCCTTCGAGACTTTCACCTGGCGGGCGTCGACCGCGACGATGCGACGCGCGCCCGCGTGAAGGCGTTGCGCGACGAGATCACCGCGATTGGCCAGGAGTTTGACAAGGCCATCCGCGAGGACGTTCGCTCGATCCGTGTCGGGCCCGCGGACCTGGAAGGCCTGCCCGACGATTTCGTGAAGGCGCATCCGCCAGGTGACGACGGCAAGATCGCCCTCACGACGAACTACCCCGACTCCGTCCCCGTGTTCCGCTACGCCCGGAAGGAGTCGGTCCGGCACGACCTCATGGAGGCGTACCTGAACCGAGCGTATCCCGCGAACCTCGATGCCCTCGCGCGGCTCATCGCGAAGCGAGACGAGCTCGCGCGCCTCCTGGACTACGATCACTTCGCCGACTACGTCACCGCAGACAAGATGATCGAGACCGCGGCCGCGGCGCAAGCGTTCGTGTCGAAGGTCGCCACCGTCGCCGAGCCCCGGGCGCGGGACGACTTTGAAGAACTACTCAGCCGGAAACGTCAGGACGTCCCGGGGGCGAACACCCTGGCGCGCTGGGACCTGAATTACTACACGGAACTCGTGCGGGCCGAATCGTACGCGTTTGATGCGAAGCGTTTGCGTCCGTACTTCGAGTTCCGCAAGGTCCTCGACGGACTGTTCGCGATCACGAGCCGGATGTTCGGCGTGCGATACCGCCGGATCTCGGGCACGCCCGCGTGGCATCCCTCCGTGGAAGTGTACGACCTCTACCGCGGCCGTCGGCGGCTCGGCCGGTTCTACCTCGACCTCCATCCGAGGAAGGACAAGTACACCCACGCCGCCGCGGCCGGTCTGGTCGTCGGCACGGCCGGCCGTCGGCTCCCGCAGGCGGCGCTCATGTGCAACTTCCCGGACCCGGAGGCGGGACACGGACCCGCCCTGATGGACTTCTCCGAGGTCGAGACGCTCTTCCACGAGTTCGGTCACCTCCTCCACGGGCTGCTTTCCGGCGGCGTCCGATGGGCGCGCAACGCGCCTGGCGGCATCGAATGGGACTGCATCGAGGCCCCGTCTCAGATGCTGGAAGAATGGGTCCGAGACCCCGAGGTCTTGCGGACGTTCGCGGTGCATCACGAGACCGGTGAGCCGGTGTCCGCCGATCTGATCGCTCAGATGCGACGCGCGGAAGCGTTCGGCCGCGCGTACGAGGTGCAGCGACAGCTCCTGTACGCGACGTTGTCCCTCCTCTACTACACCCGGGACGCCGCGAACATGGATACGACCGCGGTGCTGCGGGAGGCCCATTCCCAGTTCCCGCTCATCCCTCATTTCGAGGGGACGCACTTCCAGTGCAACTTCGGCCACTTGAACGGCTACTCCGCGATTTACTACACGTACATGTGGTCCCTCGTCATCGCAAAGGACCTGTTCAGCCGGTTCCGCGCGGCCGGATCGTTGCTCGACCCCGCGGAGGCGGAGCGCTATCGGGATTTGATTCTAGGGCGGGGTAGCGAGAAGCCTGCTGCGGAATTGATCCGGGACTTCCTCGGTCGCGAGATGCAGTTCGGCCCGTTCGAGATCTGGCTCCGAGAGGCCGGTTGAGCCGTCCCCTCATGCCCTTTGTGTTCGATACGACGCCAGCGTTCGCTCGCATCCCTCCCGGAGCGAGGTGCGCGGTGCGAACCCGAGTTTCTCGGCGGCCCTCGTGATGTCGGCGCGAGAATCGCGGACATCGCCGGGTCGCGGCTCGAGGTGTTTCGTGCGAATCGGGACGCCCGCGATTTCCGACAGGAGGCCGGCCACCTCATTGACCGAAGTGGCGGATCCGGACCCCACGTTGATGATCTGTCCCGCGACCGGTCGTTCTCCCGCCAGCTCCAGCGCCGTAGTGAGATCCCCGACATACAGGAAGTCCCGCGTCTGTCCGCCGTCTCCGTAGATCTCGATTCCCTCGTTCGACGCCACGGACGCGCAGAATTTCGCGATGACGCTCGCATACGGCGACGTCGGGTCTTGCCGCGGGCCATACGCGTTGAAGATCCGCACGACGACCGCCTCGAGGCCTTTCAGGGAGGCGATCTCCTCGCACGCGAACTCGCCCACCATCTTCGAGGTCGCGTACGGCGACGCCGGCGCCGGCCGCATCGTCTCGACTTTCGGGTTCATCTCCGAGTTCCCGTACACCGCGGCGCTCGAGGCGAACACGACCCGCCGCACCTTTGCGTCGACGGCGGCCTTGAGGACGCCGAGCGTGCCCTGGACGTTCGTCCGCCAATATGCCTCCGGATGCGCGACGCTGTCCGGGACGGAGGTCCTTGCTGCGAGGTGGTAAACGATCTCGCGGCCCTCCATGGCAGTCGACAGCGCTTTGCGATTCAGGATCGAGGCCCTTTTGACGTGGACGTCACCTGGGACTGTCTCGAGATTCCGAAGTGAGCCTGCCGAAAGGTCGTCGAGGACGGCGACGTCGTTCCGCGCGCCGAGGTGCTCGACCAGATGGGAACCGATGAACCCGGCGCCGCCGGTGACAAGGACGCGCGTCCCTTGCATGGGCTCGCGCCGCACGGAAGGCGACGGCCATAAGGGTTCCGGTGCGGACCCGCGGACTCACACGGAGAGATGCGCGAGCTGCGCGCTGACCTCGAACAATCGGCGCGCGACGTCCGGGTCTTGGGCCGCGCGAGACGGTTCACGGACGTGTTGGTTTGCGAAGTATTGGCCCGTGACCCTCTCGACCTCCGGCGAGACCGCGAGGTAGATCGGCGTTTGAGCGCCTTTCTCCGGGCCCTTGAAGAACAACCTCACGAACCGCACAACCGCGGAGGTGCCGCCCATCCCGAGATTCGTCCGGATCACGCCGGGATGGCAGGCGTTCACGGTGACCCGGGTCCCTTCGAGGCGTCGCGCGAGTTCCCGCGTGAAGAGGACCTGCGCGAGCTTCGATTGACCGTACGCGCCGAAGCCGCCGTACCGCTGCTCGCCCTGAAGGTCGTCGAAATGGATTGTGCCACCCGAGTGTGCGCTCGAGGAGACGTTGACGATGCGCGAAGGCGCGGACTTCTTCAAGAGGTCGAGGAGGAGGTGGGTCAACAGGAACCCGGAGAGGTAGTTGACTTCGAACGTCCTCTCGAGGCCGTCTAGGGTGACTTCGCGGTGCGCTGTGTACACCCCGGCGTTATTGATGAGAACGTCGAGCCGCGGATACTTCCTCTTGAATTCCTCAGCGAAAGAACGCGTCGACTCTTCGCTCGCCAGATCGACGATCTCGAGGTAGACTCTCGAGTTCCCCGAGTCCCGGACGACGTCTTGTCGCGCGGCCTCGCCGCGCGTCGCACTCCGACACGCCATGACGACCGTCCCGCCCAGGCGGGCCAGACCGAGTGCCGTTGCCTTGCCGATGCCGGAGTTCGCACCGGTCACCAGGAACACGCGGTCCTCCAGGTTCGCGGACATCATCCACCTCACACGCCCTCGACATTCACGACCGGCACGCCGCTCCCGACGAGGATGTTGACGATGACCAGCTCGTGGGCGCGGTCCGGGTTCACGTCGCGGTGGACCAGGCCGGGAGGGACATGGAAGAAGTCCCCGGGACCCACGACCGCCGCCTCCGCGCCCCTCGGCCCGTACTCGAGTCGGAGCTGACCCGAGACCAGGAAGCCGTAGAGTTCGTGGGTCCCGTGATGATGCCAACCCGATACCGCTCCGCGATCGAGCCGCGTCCGCGAGACGAGGACATTGGTCGACTCGAACGCCTTCTCCCGAAAGATCCCGGGCGTCGATTCGCCCTTCTTCAGGTCCGTCCCGTGGACGACGTCGATCCGCGGCATGGGCCCGCTGACGAGAGGGTGATACTAAAAGTTCTGGTGAGTTCCCATCTTCGGAGACCCCATAGAAAAACACACGAGGATGGCCTCCACAGGAGGGGATTGACTCAAATCCGAGACTTGGGGGAAAGGGCTTTTTAACGCCCGCTCAGTACGTCGCGGGGGCTGATGGTCGAAGCCTCCCAGTGGTACTCCCTCATCTCGATTGGGAGCAGCTCGCTGGCCCTGCTCGCCGCCGCCTACGTCGTACGGAAGATCCCGAACCGTCGCGCGGGAGACACGTTCGTGTTGGCGATGGTGTTCTTCGTCCTCGCGGGGGTCTTCGCCTATCTCTTGCGGACTTCGACGCTGGACTACTACGGCGCGAATTCGGGGCCGCTCGCGATTGCGCGGCTCTTCTACTTCTTCCACATGCTCGCGGTCGGCTTCACGGCCTCGTTCATCGGCCAGTACTTCCTCGGATTCGAAATCATGCGACGCCGTCTCGTGAACCTTTTCCTGCAGGTCTCGCTGCTCGTGGTCGCGATCGGCGTGACGACTCAGGTGACGGAGGTGTACTACACCGCTCCGTTCGGCGTGGTCGTGAAGGATCGGTCCGCGATCGTGAGCCTCGCCGTGTTCGCGACGATCTTCATGGCGACGGCTCTCGCGGTCCTCGTCCGAAGGTTGCGTCGCAGCACGGATTCGATCGTCCGGAAGCAAGCCCTCCTCATGACGGCCGGGGTCGTGATCCACGGCGTTGGTGCGGAATCGTACGCCGTCTCCCGGATCACCTTGAACCTATACCCGCCGCCGTTCCTGACGATTACCGCGTTCGCGATGGCCGCTCTCTTCGCAGTCGCGGTCTTGCGCTACCGGATGTTCGTCGTCACGCCCCAAAAAGAACAACCGGTGGGCGTCCCCCGGCACTTCGACCTGAAAGGGGGTCGCGCGTACGCGATTCGCGAGCGACGGCCACGGCTCGCGTTCCTCGGCATCGCGGAGGCCGTGCGACTCGGATCCTTGGGCCTCGTGATCACACGCCGGACGCCGACCGAGGTCCGCGATGACTACGACCTTCAGGCCACTCCGATCCTCTGGCTCACGTCGGCCGTGGGCCAGAACTGCGTCCCCCCGACGAATCCAGAGTTGCTCGAGCGGCTCGTGCGCGAGTTCGTTGCCTTGCAGCCCAAATCCGTCGTCGTGCTCGAAGGGATCGAGTACCTATCGACCTACCTGAAGGCGGCGCGCGTCGTGCGTCTCGTACACACATTGCGGGATCTCGTGACCGCGGGCGATGGGGTCCTCCTCGCGAGCGCCGACCCCACGGCGCTCGACGAAGCGACCGCCGGAGTCCTCGACCGGGAGTTCGAGCCGCTCGCCGTGCCGGAAAAAGTCGGCTACGAGGTCGAGGACGTCTTCGTTATCGACGGGGGCGGTCTCCTCCTGACGCATGCGAGCCGCTCGGACGGCGCGTACGTCGACCCCGACGTCATGGCCGGGATGCTCACGGCGATCATGAATTTCGCGCGGGTGTCGTTCGCTGGCGGCGCGGACGAACTGCGTCGGCTCGAGCTCGGCGACCAGACCGTCGTCATCGAGCGCAGTCCCAAGTTCATCGTCGCGGTCGCGATCACGGGGAAGCCGCCTGCCGAGGTCCAGGAGGAAATGCGGATCTTCCTGGAACGCGCGGAGCGACGCTACGGCCCGATGATGGCCGGGTGGACCGGGGATCCGCAAGAGTTCCCCGGCTTGCAGGCGATGACGAGCCGACTCTTCCTATGAGGGTCCTGGATCGCCTTTGTTCAAGAGGCGCACATCGATCCACGTCATCTCCGGTGGCTCGACGTCGATTTGCCAGAGGAGAGCAATGAGCTCGCCGGTGTGGTGGGCCTGTTCGAACGTCACCTGCAGGAGGGCGTCGCGGAGGGAATGCGGTCGGGTCTTCCATTCCGGCTGGACGCCCCGGTCCAGATCCTTGTCGGTCAGTTTGGCGAGGAACCGCTTCTCCTTCGCAATGATTTTCTCCAGGTATCCTCGAAGAGGCTCCATCGATCGGACCTCGTCGAAATCCTTCTCGCGCATGGCGGGGTCCGCCGAGGCGCCCTGCGCGGTCACATTCAGCCATCCGTCGTGCACGGAGAGGATGTGGTGGAAGATGTTCTTCAGCGATTCGTGCGTCGCCTCGCGGTTCTTGAGGAGTTCGTCCTCCGGGAGTTTCGCGAGGGCTTCGCTATAGTCGCGAAGGACCCGCCAGTTGTACTCGTAGATGTCGCGGAAGTCGGCGACGCTTGGCATGCCGTTCGGGAGGCGGGCCCCCCGGATAAAGGATACGATGGGCAAAGCGAAGTGGCCGATGTAATCTCCAAGCGTATGGTTCTCACACCCCATCCGAATCTTGATATAGATGAAATTCATTACATAAGATAGTGAAGCACTTTGCTCCCGTTCGACATCGACAGAGTCCACATCTACGTGAGCAAACACTTCCGGAACACCTGGATGAGAAAATGGGACTGGGATCAGACCGACCTGAGGGAAGCGTTGCATGACGCCCTCCGGGTCTTGCGCGTCGGAAAGGGAAAGTGGGAGATCTTCGTTCAAAAGAAAGGACACAAGAAGCTGGTGATCGTGTACGACGCCGAATACGATGAGGTCTTCGTTATCACGGGATCCGAGGGATAGTCGAGCCACGCGATGTCCCAATTGCGGGAAGCGGAGGCTCGTCCCTGCGGACGATATCACTTCCGAGATCGAAGGCTACACATTCGTGGAGCAGGGGCTTCGGTGCGGAGCCTGCGGGGAGGAATTCCTCCCGGAAGAGGAGAGTCAGCGGATGATTCGGGTCGCACGCAGACTCGGCATCTGGGGCGAGCCGCTCAAGTTACGGCGCAAGCTCTCGCGGAGCGGGCGCGGGACGGTACTGCGGATTCCGACGGACATCGAGCGCAGCCTCCATCTACGGGGAGACGAGGAGGTCCTCGTCTCGAAGGCGGGGAAGAAGATCATCATCGAGCTGAGCCGCTAGCGGAAGCCTGATCGATCCCATGGACCCGCGAGGGATCAGCGGTGGACGCCGGTTCCGGGGCGGCCACAGAAGGCGCGCGGTAGTACCATCGGGCCATTAGGTACGCGAACGCCGCGCCGACGATCCCCATCCCCCGCCAGCCGGCCAACTCGAGGAACGCCGCGAGCACGATCAGAAAGCCGACGGCGCCCGCAACGAAGGCGAAGCGCTGCCGAGCCCACCTCGAAGGATCATCCGAGGTTCGGCGCACGAGGAGCATTGCGCCCAGGAGGACCGCAGCTCCTTCCAGGGCGGTAACGATTGGGACCATCCCGAAGAATGGCCCTCCGCCGTAGAGCAGGAAGGATCCCATCAGGAACCCGAAGCCCGCGAGCGCGTAGACGCGCGGCGATCGCGGTAGGCGTCTCACCGGCAATCGGGCCCAGAGCGGGCCGGCGTATTTCCTCGCGGCCCAGATGAGAAGCGCGACCGCCGCCACGGCTCCGAGAAGATGCCAGACGGATGGACGATACGGAGTGAGGACGATGTGGATAAACACGGTCGCACCGGCGAGCAATGCGGTCGCGGCGATGTAGCCGCGGCGGGACGTGAGCGGCATGCCTCGAGTCCGAGGCCAGATCCATTCCACAAGGAAGATCGGGATCGCGATGCTGACGACCGCGTGGTAGATCGTGAGCCACACGGCCCAGACCCAGTTCACGTCGAGCCACCGACCGTACCAACCGAGTGTCCCGAGGTCCATCCAGCCGGGGTCGAAGAACGACTTCACCGCGAGGCCTTCCTCGATGATCCCGTACGCCGCGCCGAGGAGGAGGATGCTCGGCCAACCCGTCTTCCAGCGGACCGCGGTCTCGCGCATGACGAGGACTCCGGCCCCGTACAGCCAGATCAACAGCAGCGCCGCAATCGGGTTCAGCCACTCGAGGGGTGGCGTGGATCCGGAGAGCATTTCCGCGATAACCGGCGAGAGCAAGATGAGCGCGAGGAGCGGACGCCGGTTCGGGTGGGCGCCCAGGTCTGCCATGTTATTCGGCGTGGGAGGGACGCCTCATAAAGGCCGCGGGAACAAAGTTTCTGGCGGTCCTCAAATCCGGAGACGTGAACACCGAACTGAGGAGAGTAACCTGCGTTCAGTCGCGGTGCGCCTCCCAAACCATGCTCCCTAGGTAGACCCCGCCGCGAACCCGCGAACGAGGGCCTCGACGGATCACGTCCTAGGTGGGGTCTTTCCCGGCGGCGGTAGCGCCCCGAGCTGTTGAAGCAGGCCGAGCGTGTCGTTCTGGCCCCAGTGCTCGATGATCTTGCCGTTCTTGATGCGCCAAATGACGATGCCGCTCATCTGGATCTTCTTGCCCGTTCGAGGGATGCCGAGGAGCTCGCCCTCGTGGGTGCCGTAACCGGTAACCTTGCCCGCGACCATATCTCCTTCCGCGAGCAAGACGTCCACCGTGTGATACCCGGGCGTCGATGTCTGGAACATGACGAACTGTTTCTTCAGCCCGTTGATGTCCGTCGGAAATCCGGGAGGTACATCATGCATGATGATCTTGGGATCGATGAATTCATCCAGCATCTCCTCGGTTACGTTCGGCCGGTCCATCACTTCGAAGTACCGTCGTATTAGGGCCTTGTTCTCCTTCGCGGACAACGATCTCTCCCTCCCCGCGGCTCTTCCGAGGGAATGCTTGGTCAGCTACTTAGTGGTGGCGACCTTCGAAGCCCGAGATTGGCGATCGATCCGCTCCGATAGCCAAGCGGAGAAGCCGGGCGCTTCCGTCTCTCCCAGGAAAGTCCGAAGCACTACATCGTGCACGCCCGCGACCGTCTTAGCGACAGCTCCGACCGAACTCTTGCGGATGCGGACGGGCGTGACGCAGGGGGCGTCCTGGCGCTACCGTGGGCATAAGGCCCGCATCGCCGGGTGCGCCTCGGCACCGGGTCTCGCGACTCAGCGCCAATCATCGATCACGAACACGCCCGGTCGATTGTACCCGGGCCGGCCTCGCTCCATCGCGACGCCTTGAAATGCCGTTCGAAAGCCTCGCGCCACCAGCGCGCGGTAGGATTCCTCGCGGGCCAGGTTAGCACCTGCGACGACTTTCTTCAGTCCACGCGATGCCGCGAGATCCTGGCATGCATCGAGCAACGTGTCAAACGTCTTCGGAGCATTTGGGCCCGGATGGACGGCACCGAACTTGATGTAGCATGTCCCGCTCCCGCCCTCCGTCCCAGGACCGCAGTGACAGACCGCGAAGGCGGCGAGCCTGTTGCCTTCGTGGACGAGTAAGGTCTCTCCCAATGACTGCGTGTCGACCGCCTGAATCTCTCGCCGCACATCGAGTCCCGGGTACACCGCATTCGTGAGTCCAGCACACGTCCGAAGAACATCTTGCCGCGAATCCTTCGACGCGTCCGAATAGGTCGATGCGGCGTTCTCTCCTTCCGTCTTCCGAGTCGGTGCCTCCATGATTGCGGTGAGGAACCTGGGCCAAAAGCCGAATTTCTGGTAGAGCCGGATATGTTTCCCGCTGTCGGCGAAGGTGAAGAGCCCCTCGTGGGTGGTCCCCCATTTTGCGAAGAGCTCCATCGTTGGGACCAGGAGTCGTTGCGCGATCCCCCGTCCCCAGTAATCGGGATGCACGGTCAAGGGGCCGAAGAATCCGACGGAGCCCCAGTTCGTGACAAACTCGGTCGCGACGAGTCGCCCCTCATAATCCGCGGCGAAGGCCGCCGCGGGGTCCGCCCGCCATCGCGTTCGGACGTAGTCCACGTCCCCGAAGGTATGTGCGGGATCCGGCATGTGGAGGTGAGTCCCGAATGCGATGCGGGTAATCCGATCGGCCTCAGGCAAATCCGCTTCCTCGAGCCGCCGCACCACGACATGTTCCGCCCCGTGTCCCTCTGCGAGCATGGCCTCCACGCATCCGGACATCGTCATCTCGTCAATCAAGATTTGGTCGCCCTCGGCCGCGACCGATTCGAGTCCTTCCGGGAGGGCCCTCCGATCGCGAAGACGCGGGCGGGCCCGGGGGGCGGAGTAAACAATCGGCTATCGGAGCCCAGGACTGTGATCGCGACGCCGCCGCCTATCAGCCCGGTCCCGAGGTAGAACAGACGCTCGTCTAACGCGCACCGCTCGAGGTCCCGGACCTCCATAGTAGTCCCGAGGAGGCGAAGATCCAGACGAGGATGAGGACCACCCCGCCCAGGATCGCGACGAATGCTCCCCCCACGGGCAACGCTCCCAGGAGGAACAGGACGGCCCCGAGGATCCCAACATAGCCGAGCCAGCGAGGAAATGGCCTTCCCCGGATCGTCGCAAAGCCGTACGCGGCGAACCCAGCGGCGAAAACCAGGAAGCCGAAGACCTCTACGGAGCCGAATCCGATGACGGCCTGCGCGACGATGACGGCGGCCGTCCTCGAAACGCCTCCCGTCGCGTACGGACCCGAGAGGACGTCCAGGGCGATCGCCTCACCGATGAACACGACCGCCGTTACGACGAACCCCGCGACCGCCAAGATCGTCGCGCTACCGACCACGAGGGGGTCCTTTCCGTTGAATGCGTTCCGTAGCCCGATGAAATACGGAATCGCGAACACCGCCGCGAGCCCGACGAAGATGTCCCCGGCGACGAACGCGCTCCGGAAGGAGCTGAACTGTGCGAGGGTTGCATCGGCCTGGGACGGACCCGACGGGAAGTTGTAGGATGCGGCAAACGTCGCGATTACGAGAATGCCAAGTAGAATTCCACAGACTCCTGCCAACTTCGAGCCCGATTCGCCCGGATTGCCCGTTGACGAGGCGTCGGCCGCCATGTCCCCCGCCCGGCAGGTCATATTTGGAAGACTACTCAAGTCTTTGCAGGCGCCGTCGAGGCGCCGGGTGATCAGGAGTGCCCGTTCCACTTGAACCGAGTCAATTGCCGGTGCCTGCGCTTTCGGCCTCAATCTTTCTGGAGCTGGGCGGGCTTGGACAAAGGGAGCGTGCCGTGGCCGATGAACTCCCGCAGTCCCTTCCACGACAAGATCCCGTGGGCCCAGCCAAATGCGACGAGCAGGACGAACCCGACGATTTCGCCGGCCTGGACGTACGGGTCGTGCAGCAACGTGTCGAACCACCCACCTACATTGAAGGGAGCCATCGGAAACGACCATCCGTACGCCGGATACAACACGACGGCCGGCTGATTCCAAATCTGATCGAGCAGCAGGTGCGTGGCCACTCCGAACCCGACGAGCCGGAACCCTCGCAACCTCGGGACGAAGCTGAGCGCGAGGATCGCGAACAGGAAGAGAAACGTGTGAGCCCAGATGCGCGAGTCGAGCCCGGTGACGTAGGCGAGAGGCTTGTCGATCAGATCCGGGAGGATCGCCCCGAAGAGGACGAGGCGATAATCGATTCGGGTCGGCGATTTCCAGGAGAGGACCCACGCGAGGCCGAGTCCAATCCCCAAATGGCCGAGCAGAAACATGGTGGGTCATCTCGACACGCGTGCGGAACGCACGTGCCGGCCTCGGGAACCGGCGGCTCGCAACAGCGATTCATCCGCCGTGTACACGACAGTGTCGAGCCGCTCTGCGAGGGAGATGTAGCTCGCATCGTAGATGGACAATCCTAAGCGGAAGGCCGAGTGGATCGCTGCGATCATCGAGGTCTCGGACGTCGGATCGAATCCGATGTCCAGGGCGAACAGGTCTCCGATGTGCTCGGCGAGCCGATCCATGCCTGTCCGGGGATGGTACCGCAACGCGTTGGCGACCTCATAGACCATCAGGTCCGGAGAGATGAGACGGATGTCCCCGTTCACGTGGCTCTCCCGCAGAGAGAGGGCCGCGTCGGTGTCCGTCTCCGGCAGATACCACTTCGTTGCAACCGACGCGTCTACGACGGCCGTCTTAGGTCGCGCCAACGTCGGATCTCCTTCGTGCTATTGTATTCGCTGGGGCCGATTTGACTCCGGAACTCGTCCATGCGACGCGCCGCCTCCAGGGCCTGCCGTCGATCGATTGGCGCACGAAGCCGCTCTTCGAGTTCGAGCCGCCGCCGGATCGCATCGCGGAGGACCTCGGACCAGTTGATGTCCCGAATACGGGACATCCGTCGCTTCGTCGCGGAGTCGACTTTGAAGCTTACGACTTCCATGATTCTCGATATTACTTGTAATACTTAAGGATTACCGAGTCTCTCCGTCCTTTGTTCTCCTCCGGCAATGGACCCGACATGCGGCTTCGCGGCGCGTGGAAAACGTTCATATCGTCCCGGGCCTTGCAAGCTGCAAATGGAGCCGCGAGGCCATGTCTGGTTGGACTTCAGCTTCGTGGTGTCGAGCGGCTACCGCGAGAAGGTGTTGGCGTCCCTGGCCCCGAAACCGAAGGTGCCGAGCCAACTTGCCGAGGAAACGGACCTGCGGATCGTGCACGTGAGCCGCGCGCTGCGCGAGCTCTCGGATCGCGGGCTGGTCGAATGCCTTACGCCGGACGTCAAGGCCCGCGGCCGGCTGTACGGCCTCACGCCGGACGGGGCGGCCCTCCTCAGCGAATTGAACGGGTCTCGGCGCTACGTCACCCCGACCGTCCGGGAAGCCA
>Ga0209761_1000705_pt1 | contig 20919 bp, 19 predicted proteins | sample GraSoi013_1_40cm_4_FD_185818 | JGI IMG/M metagenome (GOLD analysis project Ga0209761, IMG submission 185818) | Grasslands soil microbial communities from the Angelo Coastal Reserve, California, USA - Sample 09_25_2013_1_40cm (SPAdes) (version 2) | ecosystem: Environmental > Terrestrial > Soil >...
CTGACGTCGTTAGCGTGCTATTTGCAATAAAGGTCCAAGCGTTATCGTTGGGCTTCGCATACTGAAGGACTACCTGGGTATTGCTCGAAACTGGTTGTCCGTTGGGATCGGTAAGGGTTCCGGTAATGTTGTTGATATTGTTACCTCCCTTCAGGACATAGGGGTTGTTTAGCATAGCCGTGAGCGTGGGTGTCTGGGGGTAATTTACTCGGTACACTAGGACGTAGTCGTTTGTAGATTGGAAGACTTTTGTAAAGAAGTAAGGCCTCGCGTCTCCCCGGTTCCCCCCATCACAGGACGTTGTTTGACCGCTTGAACAAAAGCTCGGCGGGTTGCTGATCCCTGCAGGGTATCCGTCTCGCAACAGCACTCCTAGCAAGGTGTTGCTGGTGGGTATCAGGGCTCCCTGGTAGTTGCTTGTTATTCTAGTGCCATTGTCGGTTTGACGGTTCATCGTGATGTAGCGTATGTAATCAGTTTGTGTCTGGCCATTCGAGGCGCTCGTACTCCGTTGTTGGTAGGTTACCGTTGCCGGGCCGAGGGGGGTTTTGATCTGGGTACCATTCCCGATCCGGACCATCCAGTACCATTTACTGTCGTCGCCATAACCACAGACTGGTGGAGAGCCGGCTGGGGACGTGCGGGTGCTTGGACATAGAGGCGATCCGCCAGATTGGTAATTGTAGCTGATGAAGATGGCAACATGTGTCACACCATACTGGCGGAGTAGGTTTGCCGCCATAGACTCGTTAAGCATGAGCCCTGTAGCTATGATCTGTATCTGAGTCGAGTTTCCTGTTCCGTTATCGGCTAGAGTATGTAGTCCCGTGTTTACGGAGATCCAGTATCCGTAATCCCACCATGCAAAGACTACGCTCGTGGATGGCAGATTATTGTTCATCCAAGTGAGCGCCTGCAGCCAGTCCGGAAAGTTTCCGCGTACCGGAAGGCTCGCGGAGGCTATGGTGGTGGGCGTGTAGGCGGATTGTACAGCGTTGATGAATGTCGGCACAACCAGGATGAGGATTATGAGAAGGATTCCAAGGCTAAACTCTCGACTCACCCGGCTGGTAAACCTGAGCTTGCGACGTGGAAATATGACCGCTTGCTGTATAATGTCCATCGCGGGCTTTCCAAGTTCTACAACAGTTATGGCTGCCAGTGTTGCCATCGCTGGAGCCAGAATTAGGGTCAACCTGACTAGACTGGCGGCAAAGTAAAACCCGGTTACACCGAAGACGATGAGTAGAACATCACTGTCCCGCAGACGCTGGAAGGCAAAGAAGAAACCGAAGACAGCCAGGAGTATAACGCTCCCGATCTCTAGGTAGAGGCTTGACCAGGTCGAGGGCCTATTCTCTGCAACGGAGGCTACGAGTGGGATATTGTTCCTGACGAAGGGGTCCAGGGTCGCGAGGAATTTTCCTCGCAAGCCTGCTGAGATCAGCCCTGTTCCAACTCCGAGAACCGCGATGGCCACGACACCTGCGACCGCGAGGCCGAGCACGGTCAGCCTCCCCCTTGAGGTCGGGGCCAGTCTTGAGAGTTCCATAACTGCGAGTAGACCCATCACACCCAGCAAAGCAACCGTTGTGCTCTCTGTAAGGTAAGTGTGTCCTAGAAGGGGCAGTTCGGTGCCTGTGAACAGGAAGAAACCGATTGTGATTCCGTAGGACAGCAACAAGCGCGGAGTGTAGCGGCCCAGCACAATCAAGGCTAGGGTAAATAGCCCCAACACTTCAGCAGCGTATCTGAAGCTTCCCCAAGCGAAACTCATGTAGATGAGACTGACGCTTGAGAGCATGCTGTAGACGATGGTGCCTTTCAATGATCGGCTTGGGTTTATTGCTCGCATGAAAAATAGGAAGGCCATTACCATTGTGGGTATCCCGACCGCTTCATTGCGGAAGAAACCTAGGTTTGTCCGGCTGATCAGGCTGGAACTGAAGGCTGAGAAGAGCCCGGCTAAGAGCCCCGCGCTCTTGCCCCAAATATCTCGAGCGAAGAAGTAGACAACTAGCACGCCGAAGACTCCCAGAATTACTGGGGCGTATACGGCTGCATCATAGAGGCTGATGTTGATGCCAATTGCTTGGAGAAATTGATAGATGAGCGTGCCAGTGAAGCTGGTTCCAGGATAACTGGTGGAAACCGGGGGTCTACCGAAGGGATACCATGCTGCGAAGTTAACGTAGGAATACCAGCTCTGCCATCCGCTGGCGGTTATCGCACGCATATCGTTGAAGTTGAAGTAAGGGTCGAATTCGCTAATGTAGGCACCCCACCTCAAAGGCAGGAGTCGGATTATTGCCGCCAAGGCCAGAGTGAGACTGAGTATCGAATAATGGAGGACAGTTGCTCGCGGAATTCCGCCGAGGGTCTTTCTGATTGCTCTAAAGCGTGCTGAGATGTTTTCTCGACTAAGCCCTCCTTTTATCCCGGTGAGAAATCCCTCTGGCTCAATGGTCATTTGAAGCGTGGTCCCCTAATTGTCTCGGGCTACTGGGATAGGGGGCTGTTTGCCTTGGGTGTTAATATTCTTGTGCTCTGAGGATTAGGAGGAGTGCTGGGTCACGCGAGGGTTACAAGCCTAGTTTTGTCCCGCAATTCTTGCAATATACTGCGTGGTCCGGATTCTGGGCCTTACAGTTTTCACAGAAACCTTTGAAGTTCGAAGGTCTCGGTATCGTAAATGTCCTTGTTGCTCCAGCGTAGAGGTTGAACTTGTCGCCATTGTCGCATCGGAATCGAGAGACGCGGTACTTCTGGAAGTTCCACTCTCGTTCAGGCGGTGTGGAGATGGGGCTTCCGCATCTCGGACAGTTCATGACGAGTAATTCCCCTAGACTGGGGTTTCTAGAAAACGGATATTTAAGCTGGGTTGAAACCTGGAGTTTCACTCTTTACTGTCTTGCGTAATTGCCATCGGACTTCGTTACTATTGGTGTCGATCCATATTAGGAAGGCTTGTCCCTTGTTTGTTCCAAGGTTGTAAGAGTTCAAGTCTTCCAGAAGCTTGGGGTCGACTAGCGCTTCAGCTGAACCGCCTTCACCGGTGTTCGGATCCACTAGGTCGAAACTAATTCTGCTGAGTTTTTCTTCCGGGATTGCCGAGTAATGAAGCACGTAGAACCCTCGGCCATTGAGGCTCAATAAAACTGGCCTCTCGTCAGTCTTGATGGTCAATTGTCCTACCGCTCAGAAATAATGCAGAGTATTAGCCGTTTTTTCCCCGCAAGACTGTCTTGTCTGACTCTCTGTCCCGCTTCCAAGTTTTGTGTCGCAGGAAAGAATTTTTTTGTAAATTCTAGGAGGGGTCTTCTCGCCATCTAAAACAGTTTTGGGCGAAATTGTAGACTTATCCCGCAGAAATGGCTGATCAGCCATTTTTCGAGAAGCATCCATCTGTATCATTGCAAGGGTGAACTAGGCATCATATGATATGCCCGTCCCAGATCCCGGATCAGGGCGGATTCTGAACGATTTCTTTGCTGAATCTGCGATGAATTTTACGATGATGGTATCGCCCTGTTCTCCGGTGTAAGAGGGTCTTTTCGGATATGGTGGCGCCGGGAGTGGGATTTGAACCCACGAGGGCCTAAGGCCCATCGGATCTCCACACCCGCTTGGGCAGGTTTAGCAATCCGACGCCATACCTGGCTAGGCGATCCCGGCGTTCGATGAGCCTCGCGTTCAAGCTGTAAATAACTATGTTACGAACTTGTGATTCGTTTCTACGGAGTTTTGGAGACCTTTGAGGGTCGGTGTTAAGCATGCTTTTTCTAGAATTGGAAAACGTACTTTTTCCGTCTTGTCGGGACGTGTTTGGCCGTTTGTGGACGTTGTCGGGATTTTTCTGAGCGAATAGTATTCTTTGACTGTCTCGCTTAGTTGGTTAGAGATGGTTTATTTCGAGGATATCTGCTACGGTCTGCTGCCGTCTCAAGCTAAGACTCGTCCGAGTCATCTTCTCTCGAGAGGAAGACTTGCTTGCCATTAACACTCGGTGGTGAAGAGCATGGAGCGACTTGAGGTCGGAACTCCAGCTACATTCAATATCGAGCGATACGAGGTTTTCAAAGATTCTTTTATCACGAGTAATTGATGGTCCCACCGCGGTCCCAGACAACGGACAACTGTTACAAACTTCTTGACGAGACGCCTGCTCAACGCGATAAGTCGTAATATGTCAGGGAATCAATAGAGTTCTGTTCTTCGAGCCGTTAGGTTTATGGCCATTTCAGCGACATCTTCCGAATACTCCGAGATGCGTTTGAGGCTCTCGAGTACGAGGCGGACCGCGACGGTAGACTTAGGGCTCAGTTTGAAAGTGAAGAGCTTGTCCATCACGTTCTCAGCTTCTCTCTCAACGCTCTCGGCCGAGGCTATCGACTTGTTGGCAAGGATCCCATCGCTTTTAGCGAGTGCCTTTAGCGAGTCCTCTAACACGCTGATCGTAATGTCGCTGGCCTTGGATATCTCATCGACGAGGCGGGGCGGCAACGGATTTTCGATGCTGGCGGACATCTTGGCAATGGTGGTTGCGTGATCCGCGATGCGTTCCAAGCTCTTCGATACGACACGATAGACTAGGCAGTCCCTCGGATCAGCCAAACCTATCTCAAGGATGAGGCTTCGATTGAGAACAGCCATTGTCAGCTGTCGAATAATGAAAAGGTAGAATCGGTCAACCTCCTCATCTCTGCGAATGATCTCCTCGGCCAAGGCCGCGTCCCGCCCCTTCAAAGAATCCACCGCGTCTCTCAGCATCAGTTTCGCGATAAGGCTCATGCGGGAAATTACCTTCGGTGCAGGAAGATCGCCGTAGCTGGAGAGGCATTGCACTATGAGCTCGTCTTTGGACTCTTCGATGATTTCTGATCCTACGAACATCTTTCTCGCGGCCTCCCTTAGGTACGTTCTCAGGTCAGGCTTTGCACTGGCGGGAAATCTTACTCGTATTATATCGTATCCCGCAAGGTACTGGGCGAGAACGGTTCGAAGAATCTGTTCCTTGTCTTGCTCCTTTGAGGGAGAAACAGTAACCTCCGCACCTCGATTCTTACCGGTAGGGATCTTCTCATGGGGAATGAGCGTTAATGATGAGTCCGAGCGGGGCATTATCGCCACTACGTCGCCAACTTTGAGACCCTGCTCTTTCACCCAGTCCTTCGGCAGAGAAACCGTGTAGCTCGCGCCCCCAGTCATCTGGAGCTTTCGCAATTCAACCGAGTTCAATTTCGCACCTCTACTGACACATATGGATATATTTATGCCAACTATATACTCGGCCCGGCATCTACTTATATGCACACAGTTAGCGGCGCTTTGGAAAATAGTTGCGCATGGGCGTTTCTTGCATCGTCTAAAGGGCGAAGTCGAATTGGAGTCGCGCCATCCGGCCGTTTCTCAAGACTTCGTACACGACAGGTACGGGCGGGTCCAGAAGGGTGCGTCGACCGAACGATCAGAACTTCTTATCCAGATACGGGTGAAAGCGGAGAAGCTTACGACGTCGAACAAGTTGTTCGCAACGCGGGAGGATCAGTGGCAAGTCAAGCTCCAAGAATGGGAGAGGCTATTGTGAACTCCGGCTCTATGTAGCCGCTCCGTATAATCAGTGGGACGGTTAATTACACAGTATTCGAGGTTAGGACGCTGGTTAATCATGACGAGCGTTCCAGGGCAAATAGTAAGGCGTGGCGGAATAAGCAGAACGATATTCATCATCAGCTTAGTAGTGGTTGCCGTAGTAGCAGGACTTGGCGGATATTTCACCAACGCATTGTTGCATCCGGGCGTGCCTACAATCGAGTTGAACGGTGACGGTTCCACTTTGGTGTATCCCGTTCTGTCAGCATGGACTTCCAACTACAACAAATTACATACCAACGTGCAAATCAACTATCAACCCGTGGGCAGCGGCACTGGAGTGACAGACTTCACGAACAAAGTCGTGGACTTCGCTGGCACAGACGCCGCCCCCGTTCCTTCTTCGTTGCCAAATGTCACGCTTACCATTCCGGAGACAATTGGAGCAGTCACTCTTGCCTACAACATTCCAGGCGTCCAAACAGGACTTCATTTGAACGAGACAGTGGCCGCGGAGATTTTCAACGGGAACATAAGCAGATGGAATGATCCGGCCATAATGGCACTTAACAACGGGCTCAGTCTTCCTCCCAATACCATCACAACCGTTCACAGAAGCGACTCGTCGGGAACTACGTTCATCATAGAAGGATACTTGATCAAATCAGGGATATGGAAGTATCCGCAGAGCAAATCATGGCCAAGTGCTGCAGGAGGCACCTTCCTGGCCGGCCTTGGTAATCAAGCAGTAGCAACTGACATTCTAACGACGCCTTACAGTATGGGATACGTGGAAGTCGCTTACTCGCTCCAGAACAACATGAACGTCGCCTTTGTCCAGAACAAGGATCGGTCGTCTTTCGTAGAGCCCACGCTTGCCAACATTACTGCAGCTGTAAGCAATGCCGATGTCAGTAGCTTACCGACGGGACTCCATGATTGGAGTGGGGTCAGCCTTATCCTCGAACCGGGAGCGAATTCGTATCCAATAGTAAGCTTCACTTACATTCTAGTCTATCAGCAGCTGAATGTTCGGCCGTTGATGACTCTGGACAAGGCCAAGGCCCTAGTCGACTTCATCTGGTATATGGTGCATGAAGGGCAGTCGGCCGGGACTAGTCTCGATTATGCTACTCTCCCTCAGTCAATTGTGACGATCGACGAAACGTCGATTAAATCGATAACCTATAACGGCCAGAGCCTCCCAACCTAAGGCTTTGGGCCGTGATTCTCTCCGTCTGGTTTTTCGGCAATCTCTCCTGAATCTGGGTCTTCTGGAGCCAATAGTCAGTGTCAGACCGATTGAACTTTGAAAAGTTGCTGGAGGGCTTGAAACACCCTTCCTCTGATGTTTTCTTCAAGTACGGCTCCCTGGTCTTCGCTGCTTCGATCATAGGCGTCATCGCGCTATCAATGGTGGTCTTGGTTCGAGGAGCCTTCCCGGCCTTGACAAGCTTCGGTTTCAGGTTTCTCACGGGAGTCAATTGGGATGCTGCAGCCGGTTTCGGCGCTCTTCCATACATCCTAGGAACCCTAGTCACAGCATCAATAGCGATTATCATCGGGGTTCCGATTAGTCTTGGAATCGCGATCTTCCTCGCCGAGATGGCACCTGACGTCATAAAGGTGGCCGTGTCTAATATCATCGAGCTCCTCGCGGCTGTTCCGAGCATCATCTACGGCTTATGGGGTCTCTATGTTCTCCGGGTCTGGGTGGCCAACTACGTCCAATCTCCACTCCAGAATAGTTTTGGGTTTCTGCCCATTTTCAGTGGCACGTCTTATGGCTTGAACTTTCTGACTGCTGGTCTAATTCTAGCAATAATGATCATTCCTACAGTCGCCTCGATCTCCCGAGAAGTTATGGTCTCAGTTCCAATTTCTCAACGGGAAGCAGCCTATAGCGTAGGGGCGACCCGCTGGGAGGTTGTTCGAATGTCAGTGCTGAGTTATGCGCGGTCAGGAATATTCGGCGCTGCGGTCTTGGGTCTTGGAAGAGCCGTAGGAGAGACGATGGCCGTGACTATGGTCATAGGTGGAGCAACAGGTGCATCGGCCCTGCCGACCTCGCTGTTCAAACCTGGCCAAACCATGGCCACGATTCTAGTCAACCAACTAAGCGAGGCCGAGTCTGGGTCTCTTCAACTAGCCGCCTTACTAGGCATTGGCCTGGTCCTCTTCGCTATTGCATTCGCGATCAACATCGTTGCCCAGCTTCTTGTCTGGAGAGTACTCAAAGTGCAGGCAGGTGCTGTCGAGTAACAAATGTCAAACTACTCGATGCGACGATTCAAGAACAAACTTGCTCTCTGGATCGGTGCACTTTGTGCTGCGCTAGCCATGATACCCCTAGTCAGCATACTGTATGATGTCGTGAAATACGGGGCATCATCACTCAACGTAGATTTTCTCACCAGCGCGCCGGGCGTAATAGGACAAGCTGGAGGCGGAATCGGGCCCGCTATTCAGGGCACACTTCTCCTGGTGGGGCTTACAATCATCATGGGAGTGCCTTTGGGAGTTCTTTCCGGAATCTATCTCTCAGAATTTGGAGACAATCCTGTCGGGCGAGTTATCAGATTCTTAAACGATGTTCTGGCAGAGTTTCCGTCAGTCGTAATCGGCGTCGTAATCTTCACTCTCATAGTGCTAACTTTCAAGAGTTTTTCAGTTATTGCAGGTGCTCTTGCGCTGTCCATCATAATGCTTCCAATAATAACGCGCTCCACAGAGGAATCCCTGAAGCTAGTTCCGAATTCAATTCGTGACGCCTCCATGGCTCTCGGGATAAGACGATGGAGAACAACTCTGAGCGTCGTATTAACGACAGCCAAGAGCGGCGTTGTTACCGGAATATTGCTGGCGATTGCCAGGGTGGCTGGTGAAACTGCCCCCCTAGTCTTTACTATCTTGGGGAGCCAGTATTTCTTCTCAGGCCTAAACAGCCCGATGGACGCGCTTCCAATCCGAATATACCGGCTGGCGCTGCTGCCCTATCCTTATGCGCAGTCCCAAGGGTGGGGAGCAGCACTGGTGTTAATACTCATGGTCTTGGTTGTTAACATCGGAGTGAGATTGGCAACTAGGGGACGGCTGTACACAACAAGGTCACGGGCTTGACACTACACCTACAGACGGAAGAGAAACAACCCCTAAGTAGAGAGGAGATTCTGCAGCCTCACAGGACTTTGGAGAACAGTAAGGTCCGCACCGAGGACTTGGACGCATGGTACGGGAATAACCAAGTCTTGAAAAAGCTCAACATCGAGGTCCGTGAGCATTCAGTCACCGCAATAATCGGGCCTTCAGGGTGCGGAAAGTCCACGCTCATCCGCTGCCTCAATCGAATGCATGAGCTAGTCCCGAGAGCAAGGACTTCAGGCAGAGTAATACTTGACGGCTCTGACATTTACGCTAAAGGAGTCGACCCCGTAACCATAAGGCGGCGAGTCGGAATGGTCTTCCAGAAACCTAACCCGTTTCCAACCATGTCAGTCTACGATAATGTCGCCGCAGGTCTAAGACTGAACGGAGAGAGAAATCATTCAGTACTTGACACAGCTGTTCAACAGAGCCTTGAGCTAGCCTTTCTATGGGACGAGGTTAAGGGCGACCTGGATAAGTCAGGTGCAAGTCTCTCTGGAGGCCAGCAGCAACGACTTTGCATCGCTCGTGCACTAGCAGTTGAACCAGAAGTCATCTTGATGGATGAACCTTGTTCAGCACTCGACCCAACAGCCACCGCAAAGATAGAAGAATTGATTGCAAGCATCAAAGGGAATTACACGGTAGTGATTGTTACGCACAACATGCAACAAGCCGCGAGAGTATCAGACTTCACGGCATTCCTGTACTTGGGCCAACTGATCGAGTATGGCGAAACGACGAGCCTCTTTGAGAATCCCGTCGAGGAGTTAACAGAGAGATATCTCACGGGAAAATTTGGCTAGGACGAAGAGAAACGAATGCCAAGACTGATGGACATGGGCCTGGAGAAGCTTCGAAACATGGTCCTCGACATGGCAGAGCTCTCTCAGAACACCGTATCCACATCGATAGACGCTTATGTCCAAGGAAGGGACCTCAGAGATCGAATTTACAGCTGGTCCGAAGAGCTTCGCATGTTGCAAGACGAGGTGAGCGAGTTAGCGGTTGAACTGATCGCCCGATACCAGCCCGTAGCGTCAGACCTTAGATTCATCAAATCATGCATGGAAGTCGCTTACGGGTTTTCAAGATTTGGAAGATACGCCCACGATATTTCTGACGTAGTCGGAATCTTCGGAGATCTGTCAAACTGTGATAGGCAGACAATTCAGGAGGCTGGGTCTCAAGCCAAGGACATGATCCGAGTGAGCATCAAAGCGTTTACTGAACGAGACGTTGAACTGGCGGGTAGATTGAAGAAGATGGACGACGTTGTTGATAACATCTATCTCGATTTCGTCAAAAAGTCCGCTCTGGAACGCGAAGGGAACCTGAAATGCATTGTGTCAGGGACTCTGATTCTCCGATACTTGGAGCGAATAGCAGACCACGCTACGTATGTTGGCGAGACCGTACCTTACATCGTGTCGGGAGAGCGGGCAGCGAGAAAGTAAGATACGGATTACTACTGTGATCTACGTCCAAACATAGCTCGACCATACACTCGGTCGATTATCTAGTTATTCGGGATTTCTCGATCCCGAGAGCGTAGATTTCATGGCAAATGAACAGTTTCCCGTGAAAATGATCCTTGAGAAGCGAGAGGCACTAGCATCGAATTCTAGGTCAAGAAAGGAAACGAACCCGGCCGGCATAATTCGACCTAGAGATGTTTCGATAAGATTCTGTGAATTGAAAGCGTTCGGAGAGTAACGTAGCGTGGAGAACATCCCAAACCAGGCGTGTCCACGGTGTGGTAAAACGGAGATGAACATCTACTATTCAACCAACGCTGATGAGAAGCTTGGTGCTTGGTGTCAGAACTGTGATCTTCGAGCCTATTTCAATGGGCGCGAACTTGTCTCCATGACCGGGTATACCTAACGACACCGTCGAGGATCGAAAAGATGGCTAAAATAATCGTTGTCTTTGGGGACGGAAATTTTCAGTTGCTGAGCATTGAGGCTGGTCACAGAGGGATAACCATTCAGGAACTGATTAGGGCGGTAATCATTCCAGACTGGGTCCGTGGCAGCAGCCTCCCGAGGGCTTGACTAGGGGGAGGTCCTATTCAGGAGCCTGCGCCGAGACAGCGTACTGAACTTCCCCTGCTGCGTCACTCAAGTCGTTGAGAAACAGCTAACTCTACGGACCTACGGCCGTCCACATGGACTTCGAATCCGACTTTTGGACCGTTTCGCCTGCCCGCTCTGCCGGGATAGCTCATCGTAAGCTGGGGAAATATTCGGATCGAGCGATGTGAGTTCTGTGTCTGCCTATCAAGACTCGGGTTAGTTGATTACTGGTAGGAATCTTTCTTCAGAGACAGCAGAGCTGAGTCCGCCTATGATCGGGAGTTGATAGCCGCAACTATTACATTTATTCTGCTCATCTAGATTCCATCCGGTAATGTCGAATCCGTAGCGTTTGATGGCTATCGAGTTGCATCCGGGGCAGTAGGTGTGTTCCCAGGGATGGCCAGGAACATTTCCCACGTAAACGTATCTTAATCCTTCTTCTCTAGCAACTTTGCAATGCTCCTCTAACGTCTTGACCGGTGTGTGGGGTAGGTTCATCATTTTGTAGTCTGGGTGGAAGCGTAGGAAGTGGATTGGGTAGTCAGGACCCAGATTATCATACAGCCAGCGGCTGAGCTTACGAGCATCTTCTAGTTTGTCTCCGACTTCTGGGATTACTAGGTCTGTGAATTCCATGTGGACCTTGGTCTTGTTCTTGATCTCCAAAATAGTCTGGAAGATCGGATCGGCGTTCGCAATCCCGATATATTTCCTGACAAAACCTGTCTCAGCGTTCCCCTTGAAGTCAATCGTGATGCAATCCAGAAAATCATTCATCATACCTACCGTGTCCGGGGTGTCGTAGCCGTTCGAGACGAAGATATTGATCAAGCCACTCCTCCGCGCCTCTACACCTACATCGTGTGCGAACTCCATGAATATTGTCGGCTGATTGTAGGTGTAAGCGAGACCCTGACAGCCATGACTCACAGCCAACGTTGCGACTTCAGGGGGCGTCATGTCAGTCCCCTCAACCTTACGCCGTTGGCTGATGTCAAAGTTCTGACAGTAAGAACAAAGCCAGTTACAGCCAGTCGTGGCTATGGAGAATATTTTCGAACCGGGCATGTAATGGGTGACCGGCTTCTTCTCTATCGGATCAATGTGTCCCGTAATCACTTTCCCGTAGACCAAGAGATGGAGTTTGCCACCAATATTCTGTCTGACCCCACACAGTCCGACCTTTCCTTCGGGAATGTTACAATAACGAGCACACGCAGTACATCGGACCCTTGACTCCGCAAGTGGTTGGTACAGCTGGGCCTCTCTTATCATATCACACTATTCTTCTGAGCCGAACACAACTTTTCAACCACAACGGCTCATTCTATTCTAGGTCAATCAGCTTGAAATCCCTTTCCTTACCTCCTGGCCAGTAACGTGAGTTGATGGGATGAAGGCATACTCTGGAACGGGCGATAAAGGTGAGACGAGTCTCTACGGTGGGACCCGGGTTGAGAAGGCGGACCCGAGAGTGGAGGCGTATGGTGCTGTTGACGAGTTGAACTCTCAGGTGGGAGTTGCCAGGGCACACGTCAAAGCGAAGAAATTGGATCAGATACTGAAGAGCATTCAGAGGGATCTCTGGATCCTGGGAGGAGACTTGGCAAGCGAACTTGTGACAGCGAATATCCCTAGAATCAGCAAAGGACAACTTGACAGGCTAGAAAGTGTTACTGACGAACTGAACTCTGGACTGCCCCAACTCCGCAGATTCATCCTTCCTGGAGGAAGCGTTCCTGGGGCCGAACTTCATGTGGCTAGAGCAGTGTGCAGAAGGGCTGAGAGGAGAATCGTGACCTTGTCGAAGAGAGAGTCGATTAACCCTGACGTGCTCCCGTACATCAACAGGTTGTCTAGCCTCCTGTTCGTTCTCGCCCGGACAGCAAACAAGATGCAACGGGTCCCTGAAGAGGAATTTGTCCGAGAGAAATGATCGGTGTATCTCAATGAGGGAGAATTGTATCTTCTGTAAGATTGCAGACAAGGAAGCAGATGCGACGGTCGTCTATGAAGACCCTCACACCCTTGCGTTCTTGGACATTCATCCGCTGAATCCTGGACATACCTTGGTCATTCCCAAGAAGCATTATGTGAACATGCTAGAAATGCCCAGTGAAGAGGCTGGACGGGTCTTCGCTTCGGTACACAAGGTCATGAAGGGTGTTCAGAAAGCCTCGGGTGCGGATGGCATCAGTGTCGGCCAGTCAAACGGTCGAGCTGCTTCGCAGGAAGTGTTCCACATGCATGTCCACATTATCCCAAGATTCAACCATGAGATGATGAGCGGATTCCCGAACCGGAAACAGACTCATCGCGCGGAGCTGGACGAGATAGGCAAGAAGATCAAGGCAGCTATCGTAGCAAAGAACTCGACTGCCTAGAACGCCGGTCGATATAACAACGAATTCCATCGGGGTTGAATCAAGAGAACTCTCTTAGTGGCTATTGCCAATTTTCTTCAGATGTGCTACTACGCTTTGAAACGTCCCATTAAGCTGGTAATGAGAATAGCTCCTTGCCCATGGTGATGTCCAATGTCCGCCTGGATTCCATAAGATGACTGTCTTGCCGCTCATATAGGCGACATATTGTTCGACGGCGCTACCCTCACTAAAGTGACCTGAAGCATATCTGACTAAAGCTTGACAAGGTTCCAACAGCTCCAAATCTAACTTCGTAATCTCCTTCGGATCATCCTTCCTCTCATCCATAGGTCGAAGGCGCATAGGAGCTATACCTTCAAATCCCAACTTAGTTAGCTCATCTGCTATCTCATTGATTCTATCATAATCGTTGAAACTTCCTGCCACATAGACTCTCACCTTAGCTGCCTCCGTAACTCCGGAAACTCCTAACTGAGTTTCTGAAACTCACAAAAATCATTTGAAACATCTGGTATGCGAGGGAACTGGTGGAAGCCTCGAATGACAAAACCAAGCTCGACCAAATGCTCAGTTTTTGTCTCTGTAGTTTTCTCGGTACCATTGGCATCTATCCGTGAGTGGGCAGATGCTGCATTTGGGTCCGATGGGCCTACAGATCAGTTGTCCGAACTTGACGAAGACCTCGTTTAGTGGTAGCCAGTCTTTCCTGTCTACGATCCTTGTGAGCTCTTCTTCTGTCTCTTCAGGGGTCTCTGTCTTGACCACTCCAATTCTGTTGAATATTCTGTGTACGTGTGTGTCGACGGGAATGGCGGGTCGTTTGAAGCCGTAGACCAGTACGCAGTTGGCAGTTTTGCGGCCTACAGACGGAAGCTTGAGCAGTTCCTCCATATCGTCTGGGACTTTGCCCTTGTATTCCTTCAGGATTATCTGCGCTACGCGCTTGACAGTTCTAGCTTTTGTTTTGTAGAAGCCTACCGGCTTGATGAGCCGCGCGATCGTCCGGGGGTCTGCGCGTGAGAGTTGGGTTGGGCGGGGATACTTGGCGAAGAGTCGTGAGGATGCTAGCGCGGTGACAGGGTCCTTTGTCCGATGCGACAGGATGGTGGCTATGAGGACGCGGAAGGGGTCGCCATCTGTCGAGTCGCTTATCTCTTGGAGAGCTGTCGGGTCTTCACGCCTAGCTTTCTCGATCGCATGGGCCGCATCTCGTATTATTCGGTGCAGTTCACGAGGAGAGTATTGGCTAACGCTCGCCTGCAATTATCTTGCTAGCTTCCTGACGGCTTCTAGATTCCCGGCGTTTCCTCGTCTCTCGTCGATCGGCGTCTCAAGTATCAACGGCTGATCCTTGATGGATTTATGGTGGAGTATTGCCTTGAATCCTGTCGTCCCAATGTAGCCTAGTCCGATGTGCTGGTGCCGGTCGTGTCCAGAGCCCAGCCCATCCTCAGAATCGTTCAGATGGACGACCTTGAGATTCTCGAAACCGATCGTCTCGTCGAACTTGGCCAGGGTCCTATCCACTGCCTTCTCCACATGGAGGTCGTAGCCCGCCGCATAGGCATGACAGGTGTCGAGACAGACGGCGACATGTTCTTTCTGCTTGACGCTGTCGAAGATCTCCTGGACCTCCTCGAACTTTGAACCCATGCTGTTGCTGGTGCCTGCCATGTTCTCGAGGCAGATCTGAAAATTGCCCTTTGCATGCTTTGTTGCTTGGTTGAGGGCGTTGCTGATTCTCTTCAGCCCGATCTCTCTCCCCATGCCCAAGTGGCTGCCTAGATGCGTGACTAGGTATGGGATTCCGAGTTCTACACACCGGTCCACTTCAGCGACAAGAGTGTCAACCGATTTCTTGTAGAGTTCGTCCTCGGGACAGGATAAGTTCGGGAGGTACGGCATATGATCGACTACGGGTCCGAGACCGCTCTTCTCGAGCTTTTCCCGGAAACTCTTCACTTCCTCGGGGTCGAGGCTGCTGAACTTCCATCCTCTAGGATTCCGGGTGAAGACCTGGAAAGTATCGCATTTTTCATGCTCTGCTGTGTCTACGGCGTTGTGGAAGGACTTGGCGATGGAGACGTGGACTCCGACTCTGACCGTAATTGTCACTGGTCAATGGCTCTGTTGTTGTCTGGTAGATAGCTTTGGCTAGGTCGGACGGAGCAGGAGTTGTGAGAAAGATGAGGTTTCTCAGAGCTTGCCTTTGAGGGCGTCTAGGATTTCTTGCGGATGCTGGTCCGGTTTTACTGTCTGGAATGTTTTGAGAATTTTGCCGTGTTCGTCGATCAGAAATGTGACTCTACGGGACATGTTCGATTTCTCATTGAGGACGCCATATGCCTTGCTCACGCTCTTGTCCGTGTCTGCGAGGAGCGGGAACGGTAGGTGGAATTTCTCGGTGAACTTTTGATGGGACGCAGTGCTGTCTACGCTGACTCCCAGTACCTCGGCACCTTGGTCGCGGATCTTCTGATACTCGTCGCGGAGTCCGCAAGCTTCGACCGTGCAGCCCGGAGTATCATCCTTCGGGTAGAAGTAGAGGACGAGTTTCTTGCCTCGAAAGTCTCCCAGATGAACTGTCTTGCCAGTTGTGGTCTGTGCAGTAAAGTCTGGTGCCACTGTTCCGGCTTGGGGAGTCGTTAGGGTTTCCATTGTGATAGTGACGGATTTGCTTGGCAGATTTATGCCCATCGCTCTCTGAGAGATATCCGACAGTTACACCGGTTTTCTTCCAGGTCTAGAAGTCATGTACGACGGCTGAGTTCTAGTCTACTCATGTCAATCGATGCTCGAAGAAGTAGGGCGAGAGATAGGTGGCAGATCTGGATTCTGACGGTCCTGAGAAGAATCGCCTGAGACTAGGTCCGTAGACAGTCTCTCGCGTTGCAGAGTCCTTTTCCCTGCTATTGCAGAGGCTTCTATTCCGCGACCAATTTTTTCGTAATTTATTCGCGCCAAATTTGTTTACCCTGTTCCGGGTCAGATGATTTCTTCCAACTTTTCTGAGGTAATACGGTAATAGTCTGGTTCCGTGCGGAACGATTGAGAAGAATAGTCTGGATTCAGCGAACCCTCCTGGCCCTGGTTGACCGTCAAGGACGAGTCTCAGAACGACGCGAATCGATTTCGTGGAAAAACCTCCACTAGCTTAAAATAAGGAACGACCCCGAGAATACCTTGTTTTAGGAGCAAGACATCGAAAAATCTTGCCGGATGATGGGAGTGCACGTGATTGACTAGGATTGTTCTTACTGCTGATTCCACTCAGATGAGCGAGTATTGGGGCATACCTCTCCTTCCCTTCTTCAGCTGTGCTCCTGCTGAGAAGGTTCCACGGTTCGTCTTCGACTTTCTAGCCCCGTCAGTCCGACACTTTGACGGTGTGGCGGAGAAGGCGCCTTACGGGCTGCGAAAGCTAGAATCGTCCCTTCTCAGAAAGTATGGTGCGGACGAGGTGGTTGTTGCACACCCTGACCATGTCTCTAAGTTCGTAGACGACAAGACTAGTATTATCGGAATATCGACCATGGATCCGATGGGTCTGGGACCGGTGAGCATGATGTTCACCGATGGCGGAAAGCTGACAGCCTACACGAAGAGAAAGTTTCTGGAGCTTGTTGGAGAGATCAATCGGACCCGGAAGAAGTATCCGAAGGCCAAGCTGGTGCTGGGTGGGTCTGGCGGATGGCAGATGGAGGTCCGCGACCGGGATACCAAGGCGCTAGGCGTGGACCATGTGGTCATTGGCGAGTGCGACCATGTTATTGGAGATATTTACAATGACATCGAGTCGGGCAACAGTCCTGAGTTTGTTCATGTTCCTCGTGGGCCGAAGCTGGAGGATATTCCGGATATTCAGGCTCCTTCGACTCACGGGCTCGTAGAGGTGATGCGGGGCTGCGGTCGCAACTGCCAGTTTTGCGAGCCTAATCTTAGGATTGCGAAATATTATCCCAAAGACAAGGTTGAGCGAGAGATAGCGGTCAACCGGAAGATCGGAAACCCTAACGTCTGGGTCCACAGTGAAGACATTTTCCTCTACAAGCTGGAGGACAAGAAGGGCTTCATGCCCAACCATGATGCGGTGGTTGATCTATTCAACACTGTAATGTCCCAGAAGGGCATAGGGTATGCTAATCCGACTCATGGGACGGCGGCCCCTGCCTGGGCTGATCCAGATCTGATCCGGGACATTTCTGAGACTGTTCTGAAGGGATCAAAGAGGCACATTGGAATCCAGTCTGGTCTAGAAACAGGATCTAGTGAGCTGATCAAGAAGTATATGCCGTTGAAGGTGAAGCCTTTCAGCCCTGACGAATGGCAGGACGTTATCTACAATGGAACGAGGATATTCAACGAATACTACTGGTTCCCGGCCTACACCCTGATAGTCGGGTTGCCCGGCGAGACGTCTGAGGACGCGGTGGAGACTGTCCGTCTAATAGATCGGATGGAACACGGGCTGAAGAAGGAGGTTGGGGTCAAGGCACACTTCACAGTGACCCCGCTGAGCTTTGTCCCGCTTGGGGTCTTGAAGAAGAGTGGATTCTACAATATTGACGACCAGGTTGATGAGGCACGGTTCTGGGTCATATACCGGAGCTGGAGGCATACGGTGCTGGAGCTGCACACGATGCCGCCTACGCTTCTGCAACTGAACCCGGTGCTCAAGGGGGTCTTCACGACGCTCTGCTGGTTCGGCTCAAAGAAGATTCTCGACGGGATCAAGGCTTGGGGACGGCGTAGGGGTTTCGACGCCGACAAAAGCCTACGGCTAAACTAGGAAACTCCGACTGGTTTGTCGTAGTCTCAAAGAGCAGCCTCGTGTCGCGAGAAAATATTTTCTACCCCCCTTTTCTCCGAGGGCTCTCGCCAGCTGGAACTGTTCTGGGCGAGTCTTCCAGTTCAGGGCTTAGAACAGGCCAATCAAGCATTCTCTCAATAGGGATTTCTCCGGGTCATCAAGCGTGAATCTCCCCTAGGTCAAAAATGGCCTGCCTAGATTTCCGATCAGGGTTTATTCTGTGCCTGTCAGGTTTACAACGGAACAGTCTGTGCGATTCGTATCCTCGAAGAACCGAGCGGAGGAAGAGTTGCCTTTCGTTAGTTCCCTCCCAACTGCGAGTTTCGTGTCGCGAGCCTCAACTTTTTTTGTTGGCCTTGTTGGCGGGAGAAATTTTCCCGGTGACGGGTTTTTCTGGGCGAGTCTGATGGTTCTGGGCATAGAATCGGCCAATCGGGCTCTATAGAATGTGCTAGCTTCTAGGAAGTAACCCGCAGGAGAACTGAACTATCCAGATCTTGGCTGATTCTAGGCTGGGTCTATCGACCGGGATACGGGCTTGATGTGGCGTCATGCTAAAAAGCAAGTCCGAGGCTCCGCTCTCTCCCAAGTTCATAGGGCTTAGAGCATGGTCAAGACCTCAAGCGGAATGTTTGCGGGCCGCAAATTGTGTAAGCGGCGTCAGAGCTTCAGGTGGGCCTATGCTCCCTACAAGCGACGCATGCTCGGACTAGACTACAAAGCAGACCCACTGGAAGGATCACCCCAGGCTCGAGCGATCGTCTTGGAGAAGGTTGGGGTTGAATGCCGCCAGCCCAACAGCGCAGTCAGAAAATGCGTCCGCGCACAGATCATCAAGAATGGAAAGGTCATAACTGCATTCCTGCCCGGCGACGGTGCGCTGAATTTCATCGACGAACATGACGAAGTCCAGATCGAGGGCATTGGAGGAGCAGAAGGCAAGGCATACGGCGACTTACCGGGGACGAGGTATCGGGTCTTCACCGTTAACGGCGTCAGTCTCGACGCTTTGTTGAAGGGTAAGAAAGAGAAGCCGCGTCGATAAGCGATCACTAAGAAGAATCAGGTCGTTTGCTTGTTACATGTCTTGTCAGGTAGAAGTTCAAGTATCTTTTTGAGTAAAAATAGTCCATACTTCTTTTCTAATCAGGGCTAATGGACCCAGTAATATTACAGGAAGCGAATAGAAAAAATTGGCGTTAGTATGGGGCGTCGTCTGCTCCGAGTGCCAGCTACTGGCCGTAGAGAACTGCCCCCACTGCACAAGAGACCTCTGCGAGAAACACAGCGGCCGCCACGACTGCGAAAGACTACGATCCCGAGAATACGCAGTCGCAGGCTAAGAAAAAGAGACCATAAAATCGGCCGATACTCAGACACTGATTCTACGCGTAGACCTCGCTCAATGGTGAACCACTGCCGTCTCTGCAACACCATGTTTCATCCGAAAATCCCGAAGTCCCATCTCCTGACCCAGAACCACAACCGTATCCTCTGACCGTCGCTGATAGAAAGGCAGCTTCACGACCTCCGCAGAAACCACGCGCTCCCTAATCTTGACCCCGAAGACTGTCCCCACTTTCGAGATGTTTGGAGGAACATAGCCCATGCCGATGCTGATGCCTAGAGTTGGAGAGAACGTTCCACTCGAAACCGTTCCAACACCCTGATCTTCGAGAACGATTTCCTGGCCCTGTCGAGGAATTCCTTTCCCTGTAATCTTGAAGCCGACTCGGACCCGAGCGGGTCCCTGCTCCTTCTCCCTTTGAATAGGTCCTCGTCCCACAAAATCACTCTTCTTGTCTAGTCGAACAGCGAAATTGAGTCTTGCTTCGACAGGCGTTGTCTTCTCGTCAATGTCGTTTCCGTACAAGCACATCCCCGCCTCCAACCGCAAAACATCCCTGGCTCCAAGACCAGACGGTTTCAGTCCATCATGCTTGCCTGCTGAAAGGAGCCTGTCCCAGATTCTCAACGCCGGCTCAGCATTCTGGCTGGTCGCGTTCCAGACATAGATCTCGAAACCATCCTCACCAGTGTAGCCACTACGCGTCACCAGACACGAAAGGTCTCCCACCTTGACGTCTTTTCCCGAATACTTGTCGATCTCTTCAAGCCTAGCACCGGAGATACTCCGTAGTAATTGCCCTGCCTTCGGCCCCTGCACTGCAAACATGGCAGATTGGTCAGAGACATCTCTCAACTCTACTTCGGGATCTCGATGTTTTTCAAGCCACGCCCAATTTTTTTCTCGATTAGCAGCATTGTACACAACCAGATACTTCATCTGACCAGTTCGGAAGATCGTAAGATCGTCGATTATTCCCGCGCTTGGATTGCAGAGGAGAGAATAGTGTCCATGGCCGATTGAAAGTGTGGAAACATCGTTGGTCACTAGGCGGTTGAGAAATGCCTCCGCGTTCTTGCCCTCAACCATAATTCTTCCCATGTGCGAGACGTCGAATAGCCCCGCATGTGTCCGGACGGCCTTACACTCGGGAATTATTCCCTCGAACCATACGGAAAGCTCGTAGCCGGCGTAATCGACGATGTTGCCGTGTTTCTTATGATAGTCATAGACCTGTGTTCTCTTCGGCATAGTCAGCCTTGCTTCGGAAGCTGGTTTCTGGGTAGAAAAGGGAGATTATTGCGTAGGCGGAGCTGTCTGGGGGCCTATCTTCAAAGTCTCAATCGTGAATCCGAGTTTCTTGCCGCACTTGGGACAGTAGCCACCGTTTCGCTGGATAATCTCACTGGGCGTTTCTAGTTCAAGCCCAGTGTAGAGGAGGTCTCCGCACTTCGAACATATTATTCTCTGAGGGGACAAATAGTCGCAAGACCTCGACGATGAGCGTAAATTCTCCGATCCGGTATTAAAACAGTTCCAGAAGACGCGCGAAGACGA
>Ga0209761_1000708_pt1 | contig 20881 bp, 14 predicted proteins | sample GraSoi013_1_40cm_4_FD_185818 | JGI IMG/M metagenome (GOLD analysis project Ga0209761, IMG submission 185818) | Grasslands soil microbial communities from the Angelo Coastal Reserve, California, USA - Sample 09_25_2013_1_40cm (SPAdes) (version 2) | ecosystem: Environmental > Terrestrial > Soil >...
GACGTGGTCGAGGAGTTCGCGTCGGATGGTGCCGATCACGCGCTCGGCGAATGGGTTTTGCCACGGCGAGCGCGGCGTGGTGAGAACCTCGGCGATGCCGACGCTCTTCACCCGTCGTCGAAACTCGGCGCCGTAGACACTGTCGCGATCGCGGAGGAGGAAGCGCGGCGCTGAGTCATCGGGAAAAGCTTCGATGATCTGCTGCGCCGTCCACGCAGCAGTAGGGGAGTCGGTCACGTTGAAATGCACGACCTTGCGGCGGTGATGAAGTAGGACCACGAACACATAGAGCACGCGAAAGGTCACCGTGGGCACCAAGAAGAAGTCGATAGAGACGAGATCGGCGACGTGGTTCTGGAGGAAGGTTCGCCAGGTCTGCGAGGGTCGTTTCGCGCGACGAGGCATGAGCCGACCAACGGTGCGTTGTGAAACGTCGAGACCGAGCTTGAGGAGCTCACCATGGATGCGCGGCGCGCCCCAGAGGGGATTGGTGAGGGCCATGGTGCGAACGAGCTTTGCAACCTCGCAGTTGACGGGCGGTCGACCGGTTGGACCGCGTCGGGACTTCCAGTTCCAGAAGGCGCGGAAGCCCTGCCTGTGCCAGCGAATGACGGTCTGCGGCTGAACGACATGGAGCGCCTCGCGCCACCGCACCGACCGATGCGAGAGCCACATCCAGAAGAGGCGATCGAGTTGTCCGAACCGAGGCCGCTTCGCGCGGCGGCGGAGCAGGGCGAGCTGCTGTCGTAGCGCCAAGTTCTCAAGAACGAGGTCCGAGCGGGCCCCGAGCGCAGCGCGCAGAGCGCCCAGTAGAGCGAGTACGAGGGGCATTTGCCGTCCAGCCTCGCTTCCCTGTCGGCCACTGTCCAGCGTAGCGACTGAGTTTTGGCCAACGACAGGTGGCCAGACGCGATTACGAACTCTCTCTGTGTTAACCGCGTGCGAGTATCGCAGCGGGTTAACACAACAGAGAATCTGTCCAGGTGGCGCCGGTGTTCTCGCGGGCACCCACGGTTACACCGCGGCGCGCGGAGCCGCCCTCGACCGCTCGCCACGTCCACGCGGCCTATCAGACCCTCCAAACCGAAAACGAAAACGCGGCTTGATTGTCCTACAGCCGCAACCCTACGGCATCGCCGTCACCCCCGACGGCATCGTCTGGTGTATGCGAATCGGGCGTGAAACCGAACACACTGGTGCGCTTCGATCCGCCGGACGAAGCAGTTCTCCTCGACGCCCATCCCCTCGGGCGGCGGCGTCGTGCGCAACATGTTATCGACCGGCGATGGCCGGCTCTACCTCGCCTGCAGCGGGGTGAACAAGGTTGCGGTGGCAGACCCTCACTCGAGGTGAAGGCACTTCAGCAGTTGCTTGAAGCGCGGGTCCGAGCGGACCGGGTCGAACGAAGGGTCCGATTTCACGTAATGCAAAAGGGAATCGCGCTCGGAACATCCCTTTTCGAAGAGCGCAAACGCCCGGTCCTTGTCGCCGAGCGCCACCCAGACGATGCCGAGCTGTGATGCCCGAACGTACCCGCGACCCGAGCGCTCCTCCATGTCGTGCAGCAGCTGCAGCGCCTCGGGCCGCCGCCCGGCCCGCGCATGGATGCGTGCGCGGAGCGCTTCCGCCAAGCCGCTCGGCGCCTGCCGGATCTTGTCCAGTTCCGCCAGCGCGTCGTCGTACTTGCCTTGCAGCATGTATGCGCCGGCGAGATCAAGATGCGATAGCCAGAAGCTCGAATCCATTTCCAGATTCTTCTTCAACCGCGAGGCGGCGCCACCGTAGTCGCGTGCGACGAGGTGACTGTACGCGATGTTGTTGTTGATGATGAGCGAGGTAGGATCCTCCTGGCGCGCGCGCTCCAGCTCCGCGAGCCCCTCCTCCAGCTGCCCGAAGCCGGTGAGCGCCTGCCCGTAGAACTTGTGGGCCGCCGCGTAATCGGGCTTGAGCTCGATGGCGGCGCGAAACTCGTTCAGCGCGGTCTGCCAGTCGAAGTCGTAAAGAGAGATGAGCCCCAACGAAGCGTGGGCTTCGGCGAGCCCGGGGTCGATCTCGAGCGCGCGCAGCGCGGCTCGTTTCGCCACCGGAAGGACCTCGGCTGGGGAAGCTCCCTCGTAGTCCACGCGGGCCACGGTCACATCCGCCAGACCGACGTAGGCCAGCGCGTAGGCTGGGTCCTTGTCGATCGCCTGCTGGTAGTAGGAGACCGCCTGGTGGAGCGCCTCGGAGTTCCGCTTTTCCCAGAAATACCTGCCTTTCAAGTACAGGTCGTGCGCCTCCTGGCTCGTCGTCGAGGGCTTGACGCCGCCGCGCAGCAGCTTGTGCCGCAGCGCCTGCGCGATGGAGCGCGCGATCTCGTCCTCCAGGGCGAAGACGCTCTTCAGCTCGCGGTCGTAGCTCTTCGACCAGAGGTGGTAGCCGTCGCTCACGTTGATGAGCTGCGCCGTCACGCGCAGCGCATTGCCCTCGCGCCGGACGCTTCCCTCGAGCAGGGTATTCACGTTGAGCTTGTCGCCGATCTGCTGCACTTCGAGGTTCTGCCCCTTGAGCGCGAACACCGCCGTGCGCGACACAACCCGCAGCCCTTCGACGTTCGCCAGCGCGTTGATCAGCTCCTCGGTCATCCCGTCGGAGAAGTACTCGTTCTCGCGGTCGCTGCTCATGTTGACGAACGGCAGCACCGCGATCGAGTTGCCCGGCCCCTCGCCGCGAGTGCGCAGCCTCCACCCGAGCACGGCGAGCACAACCAGGGTGAGCGCGGCGCCGGCGCCGAGCGCCCATCCGTAAGTGCCTCGCCTCTGCACCGGGGCCCGCTCACCCGCAGCGGAGGCGAGGGCGTCGACCAACTCTTGTGCCGACGGAAACCTGTCCTCCGGCCGCTTCGCCAGGCAGCGACGGACGAGACGATCCAGCGCCGTCGGGACCTCGGCGGGGAGTTGCGGCGGATCGTCGTTGAGGATCGCGTATCCGGTCTCGACGGCGGTGTCGCGCTCGAACGGGCTGCGACCCGCGAGCATCTCGTAGACGATGGCCCCGAAAGCAAAGACGTCCGAGCGTTGATCCGCAGGCTGGCCCCGCACCTGCTCGGGCGACATGTAGCCGACCGTGCCGAGGATCGCGCCTTCCTCGGTGTGCGGCTGCGGCGAGGGCAGCGTCTCGCCCGTTCCCAGTGTCATCGGCGCCACCAGCTTGGCGATGCCGAAGTCGAGGATCTTCAGCCGACCCTCCTCGGTGATGAAGAGGTTCTCGGGTTTGAGGTCGCGGTGGACGATGCCCTTCTCATGCGCAGCCGAGAGGCCTTGCGCGAGCTGAAGCGCGTAGCCGCTCGCCTCCTGCACTGACAAGGGCCTTTCCGGCAGGCACTCGCGCAGCGTGGTTCCGTGCAGCAACTCGGAGACGATGTACGGGCTACCCTCGCACGTCCCGATGTCGTGCACGTCGAGGATGTTGGCGTGATTGAGCGCGCAGGTGGCGCGCGCTTCCTGCTCGAAACGGCGCAGCGCCTCCTCTCCGTGCAGACCAGAAGCGAGCACCTTGATGGCGACGTCGCGGCCGAGCTTGCGGTCGTGGGCGACGAAGACGCGCCCCATCCCGCCACGCCCGATCTCCTTCTCGATGCGGTAGCGCTCGTCGATCCGGGGAGGGTGCGATCTTTCGTGCGCCGGGACCGGCGGAGCCATCTCCTCGGTCTTGCTCATGATGCCCCCGCACCACGCTGCCCCCCGCGGGAAGTCGCGTCAAGCGGCGCACGCCGCAGGACGATCCGACGTTCGTGAGGGTAAACTGTCGCTCGGCCCGAGATGGCTCTCGACCAGGTGCCCCAAGTCGCGGACACTCCGGGATAGCTTCACCACCAGCAGGCGGTCGATCTCGGAACGCGGCGCTTCGCGAGCTCGACCCGTCTTTCTAACCCCCCGCAGACTACTCCGGGAACCGCGGCAGCTTCTTGCCGCCCGCCGGCAGCGGATAGCGAGACATGTTCATCTCCATGGCGAGAAGCACGTAGTAGCCGCTGATGCCGGCGATATCGACCACGCCGCTCTCGCCGAACTTCTTCAGCGCGCGCTCGTACGTCGCGTCGGCGACGCGCCTGTTGCGGTGCAGCTCCACGCAGAAGTCGTAGATGATCTCCTGATCCTCGCTCATTCCCATGGGTCTCCGGCCGTCGCGGATGGCCTCGAGGATCTCCGGCTTGATCCCCGCCTTCAACGCGATTGGCGCGTGCACGTGCCACTCGTAGTCCTGGGTCCACTCGCGCGCGGTGATCAGGATGACCAGCTCGGACAGCGTGTTGCCGATGGCCGACTTGAAGCGCAGGTGATCGCCCATCGCTCGCGCCGCGCTCATCAGCTCGGGGCTGCGCATCAGGATCTCGAACGGACCAAAGACGGGAACCTTGCGCACCGCCAGGAACTCGGCCGCGGCCTTCTTCTGGGCGTCGTCGTACTTCTCCGGCGGAATCGGCGGCAGGCGGTCCTGCGCGGCGGCGGCGGTTACCTGCAGCAGGGATGCGAAGATTACGGCGGCCAGTCTCCTCGGCAGCGCTTCGGACATGGCTCCTCCTCGGCAAGCGGCGAATCGGCTTGCGGGACAAGCGACCAGGGACTTGAATCCGACCCGCACCCCATCCGTCAACCCAGCCGTGGGGCGGACAAATGGCAGCAACAAAGCGATGCCGGCTAGCGCACCAGTGCCTACCAACCAGGGTGCTTTTTGACTCAACCCTTCCCGGCAACATACTTCGGCGCTCCAAGATGGCGGCGTGACGGTAAGTCTCACGCGCCGCTGGCCGGGCTGTTCGGTCGGGCCTTGGGAGGCAAGGAGGAGGAGCTGATCTTCGACACCGATATGCGATTCATGCAGGGGACGTTCGTTGGCACCGACGGGAAGTGACATCACGGGACATTCGGGTTCGTTTGACTCGACGTATATCGGGGTCAGTTTGACCCCTTGGCGCCCGACACTCACCAGATCGTCGACAACAACCCCGTCATCACCGCCAACGGCGTGGTCTGGACGGTCCGGATTCGAACGAGCGCCGTCGACGTGGAACTCGAGAAGGGGCAAGCCACGTACGAGGTCGAGCATCTCGCAATGACCGATTCCGGCACGCTCTTCAACGCGTTCTACGGCAACCCCAGCCACACGCCCGGCGTTCCCGGTCCGGGGATCCCGTCGACAGTGTCCTTCCGGCGTTCCCGGTCCGGGGATCCCGTCGACAGTGTCCTTCGAAGTGGACTGGCATGATGTGCTCAAGACGCAGGCCGTGCGCGACACTACCCTGCGCTTCGAAGGAACGTACAAGCAGACCAAGGCGCATATTGAGTGGTCGATGCACAATGCCAACGGGTTCCGCTTCCGCTCGAAATCGGCGGGTCAGACAGCGGTGTCGGCGGTGCTCGGCCGCGAACGAAACGGGGTCTTTTTCACCGCCCCGGGACGCCATGGGCGCGACAGCACCCCAAGCGCTGGACGAAGTGACCGAGGTTGAAATGCGGGAATGCCTCCCGCGTACCGATGTTCGTCGCTCGAAGGGGGCCTTCCATGACACTGCTCACATCGCTGTGTGCGTTCGCGCTCCTCGCCGCTGCGCCCGAAGGCGGCACCATCAGCATCACCACCGCTTCCCCGGAGGCCGCGGCCGACTATGTCGAGGCTTTCGATCAGCTCTTCGCCGGACATGGCGATCGCGCGCGCGCCGCCGCGAAGAAGGCCCTCTCTCGCGATCCGAACCTGCTGCTCGCCCAGGCGCTGCTCTACGCCATCACGCCGGGCACGGAATCGATGCAGAAAGTGGACGCCGCAGCGGAGGCGGGAGCGTCGTTGCCGGAGGCGGAGCGGACCGAGCTGGCCGCCTGGGCCGCCGCCAAGCATGCCGATTCCGAGAAGGCCCGCGCGCTGCAACTGAAGCTGGTCGAGTTCGCACCCCGCGACTGGCGCGCCCACGTCTACGTCGGCACGACGGAGTTATCTCACGGAGAATCCTCGGCCCCAAACCGTATCAGTGGGGTCCGGCTGTTACACGAGTCCCGTTCTCGCTGGAGTCTGCGCGCTCGGCGGGCGTCCGCAGAAGCTGCCCGCCGTCGGTGCCACGTTCTTGATCAGGGTCTCTGAGGCAGTGGATTACCCGGATGCGCCAAGCGCATCCAGAAGACGAGGACGGTGTATCCGTCGGAGGCCTCCTCGATGCTGGCGAGCTCGGCGCTGTACAGATCGCGCCAGGCCAGCGGGCCCGAACATGGATCTCTGCACCCGCTGATCGAATCTTCGTGGCCATTGTCAGATAAGTCGCTTTCCGTTGCCTCCGTTCTCCAGCTTCAACTTGGTCGACGGCAGCAGTTCTCCACGCGGCCCGTGCTGCGCACCGGCCGCGCAGGGAGCTGAACATGCAATTGAAGTCGCTCACGCTGGCTGCGGTCGCGTCGGTTGCCATTTCAGCGACGGCGATGCCGCAAACTCCGCCGGCCGATCAGACCCAGACGCAGAATCCTCCTGCGGCGACGGCCCCCGCCGAACAGCCGCCAGCCGCGGCGCCGGGTGGACGACGACGCAGGCGGCGCATGCCAGGGCGACAAGGAGGGCCCGACGCACGCTTCCTTCTACATCGCGGCGATATCACCGGAAACTTTCTGCCGACCTCGGGTTGGCCGCTTGAGTGGCGCGGCGCACGGCGGTCGGATAGCAACGCGTGAACCAGATCGCGCCGAGGAAAGCGGCGATCGATGCAATACCCGTTAAGCGGCTCCCGGTCGAGCGTGCCTGGGAGGGGCAATCGAGGGAGCTGCGACCTGTTGCGCCACAGTGGCGCCGCGTGGGAGGGGGCGGGCCCACGGACCATCTCAAGCGGCCGAGGCTTGTGTAACAACGCGTGCCTTGTGCTACACGAAACCCGGCCAGTTGCGGCGCGATGCCGCGCTTGACCGCCTCCATCGCCACCAACCGCACCATCCAGCGGGCGCGCCCCTCCGGCGGCGGGCCGCACACCATCGCAACGATCGCTGCCTGCTGCGTGCTGTCGAGCATCGGCGCGGGCTTGGGGCGCGGATCGTCTCCCAGCGCATGCTCCAGCCCACCCGCCAGATAGCGCTTGCCGATCCGCGCCGTCTCTCGACGGTACGTGCCCAGCGCCTCGGCTGTGGCCATCACCGTGTAGCCCAGATCGAGCAGCAGCAGCGTGCGCACTCGCCGCCAAGTCCGCACGCTCATGCGTGCGCCGCCAGTCTCCATCTGCTTGAGGCGAGCGCGGTCGCCCTCGTCCAGCTTGAGTCCCGCGAACCGAGATCGGGTCGGCATCTCAAGCTGTAGATCAGAAACCGATCCGGCTTGCAAGCGGCGCGGTGGACCACGGCGCTCTGGTCAGAGCACTAGTTGTACCCGTACCGCGCAAGTATCCACCAATCCCGCTCGCGTTCGACAGGCCGCGGCTGTTGGCGTATTCAGGCATGAGCACCAGGACACCGTTGCGCCACGGCGACACCGCCCTGAAAAGCGAGGCAGTGAGCGACCATCCGTAGCTCGGTTCGGTCCCGAAGCTCAGGTCCGGGGTGAATGGGCCGCGCGAGACTCGGGTGTTGACCTGGTTGACGCTCGTGATCTGCGCCCCGGCGATCCACCCCTGCGCCGTCTCCTCCGCAGCCGACGGCAGTGGCGATAGGAGCATTGCGCCCGCGAAGATCACCGACATGTTCGAGGCGGGCTCCACTCATCTCCTGATCGGACCGCTGCACCGGATTGGCTGGAGCACCAGGCTGTACCGCGCCGGCCGTGCGCGTTTTCCTGTGGGCTGGCGGGTTGAGGCGGACGGCGCTGGCCGTCTCCAAGCAGGGTGCAGCATCGGGCTCGTGCGAGGCGCCATGAACGAGATTCCCGAATCAGGCCGCGGGGTTCCCCTATAGATGATGGACCATCGCACGCCCCCCGGGTCCGGTGCGGAAGGATGGCGGTATTGGCACCATGAATCGGCCAGTTGGCGCCTTACCCCGGGCCGCGCGAGGACTCGAACTGCTCCACGTCAGACTCGCTCCTCAGGGTGGCGAAGGTGATGAACCTGCCTTTCAGGCCGGGCAGCGTGTCCACCAGCATCTCCTCCACCTGACGAGGCAGCACGGTGGGGTCGGCGACGCGAATCCACATCCCCGCCGCCGCAGGAACCGCACTCCCTTGGTGATCAGGGGCCAGCGCCGTGATCCTGCCGTTGAAGTAGTACGCGGTCTGCTTGGCCAGCTTGGGCATCGGCGCCGCCTCTACCCGGACAGAAGTCCGACGGCAACGGCCTCCAGCTCCTTCTCGAAGTCATCCACGTCGTCGTCCGACATCAGGGCGACGAAGGCCAGTTGCTTCGCATCGAGGCCGGAGAAGGCGGCGTCCAACAGCTCCGATACGACCCACGGCGGCTGCTCGTTGGTGGCCACCGGGACCCAAGTGCCGGTGGTGGTGGGCATGCGAACGCCGCGGCCCACCAGCGCGAGGTGGCGAATGACGGCGGCTGCTCGTTGGTGGCCACCGGGACCCAAGTGCCGGTGGTGGTGGGCATGCGAACGCCGCGGCCCACCAGCGCGAGGTGGCGAATGACGCGGTTGAGGAAATAGCCCGTACGCAGCGCTCGTCGGATCATCGACGAGTCCCAGTCACATGAACGGCGCGGCGGTGGCAAGAAACTCGTCGTGAATACGGCGCATTGCTGTCGCCCGCCTGACAGCTGTGCGCATCCTGTGGACGGGGATTCAGGCCACTGCTGAACGATCGATCAGAGTCGCGCTCCGAGTGCCTGTCGTTGGCCAAAACTCGATCTGGCGACTCCACGACTAGAAGGCATCATAGGCGTGGGCCGAATGATGGCCTTCTCAGACTGGAGGCGGGCGTCCCGGTGGCGACGAACCGCTCACGCAAGATGCTGGTGGCGTGAGCCGGCGTTCATGGGGCGAGGTCGGATCACGCTCGCTTCTCTGACGAATGAAGACTGACTGCTCTTGGTGCTACGCCGCGCGGACGTAGCGGTGGTGGAGGCCGCCGACCTGCGGAAGAGCGACGACGAGTCCACGATCGAGTGGCTCGACGGCGCGCCGGTCGGGAGAGTCCTTGTCGAGAGCGAGGTGCGTGCGCGAGGCGTGGTAGTAGCGAAAGTAACTGCGCAGGCGACGACGAAGGTGTTGCTCGTTGAGGACGATGACATGGTCGAGAAGCTCACGGCGTATGGTGCCGATCACACGTTCGGCGAACGCGTTCTGCCAAGGCGAACGTGGCGTAGTGAGAACCTCGGCGATGCCAATCCCATTCACTCGTTGCCGGAACTCCTCGCCATAGGTGCCATCGCGATCGCGCAGAAGGTAGCGCGGCGCTGAGTCATCCCTGGGGAATGCCTCTACGATCTGCTGCGCGGTCCAAGCTGCCGTCGGGGTTTCGGTTACGTTGAAGTGGACGACTCGGCGCCGATGGTGCAGGAGAACCACGAAAACATAGAGCAGCCGGAATGTCGCAGTCGGCACGAGGAAGAAGTCCACGGAGGCAAGATCGGCGACGTGGTTCTGGAGGAAAGTGCGCCAGGTCTGCGAGGGTGGCTTCGGCCGGCGCGGCATGAGACGTGCGACGGTCCGCTGCGAAACCTCGAACCCCAACTTGAGCAGTTCGCCATGGATGCGCGGCGCACCCCAGAGAGTATTTGCGAGCGCCATGGTGCGGACGAGGTGGGCAAGCTCCAGACCGACGGACGGACGACCCAAGCGCTTGCGCTGAGATCTCCAGGTCCAGAAGGCGCGAAAGCCCAGCCGATGCCAGCCTATGACCGTCTCGGGGCGAATGATGTGAAGCGCTCCGCGCCAGCCTGCCCATCGTTGCGAGAGCCCCACCCAGAGCAAGCGATCGAGGCGGCCGAATTGCGGACGCCTCGATCGGCGGCGGAGCAGGGCGAGTTGTTGCCGGAGCGCCAGGTTCTCGAGCGTGAGGTCGGTTCGGGTTCTGAGCGCCGCGCGTAGGGCGCCCAATAGAGCGAGTACGAGGGACATTGCTCTCCATGGCTTGCACGCCGCGCGCCCTTCGTCCAGCCTCGGGACGAGTTTTGGCAAACGACAAGTGCCGTCGTGGCCAGCAGGCGACTCGGCGGCCTCCATCACCGATACAATTGGGCGGTGGAGAAGCTGGCCGGATGAGTTTTGGCGAGCAACAGCGTTCTGCCAACTCGACGCTCCCTTTCCTTCGCTGGCCCGAGCGTAGCAGACTAGCCCGCGGCCGTGCCACGCACCGGCCGCGCAGGACCTTCACGGTTCCGAATAAGGGGCGTCCCCGGAACAGAGTGGTGTTTCCGGCTTTCCCACCGCCTTCTCCAGGAACGGCATGTTGTTCTTCACCCATGGGGCCATCTGGTTGTCGACCCAATGCAGCTTCTCCGGCGCCCTCTTCGTTTCGAAGCTCTTCCTCGCCTTCTTCAAGGTCCGGGCGTTGAAGAAGAAGGCGAGGATGGGCAGGTCGCAGTTCAAGTCGTAGCCGGACTGGCGCGCGATGCGGATGAACTCGTGCATGGCTGCACCGATGTATTCGAGCGAACCGTCTACGGTGGACAGATACTGCTTGCGCTGATCCTCCGTTCGGATGGGATTGATGACCCCTGACATCTCCAACTCCTTCGCCAGGGACCAATCCGTCGGTGGCTCCATGATGTTGTCGTCGTAAACGCGATGTTCCAGGTCCGTGTCGTGCACCTTGCCTGCGCCTCTGAATCGCCCGAGAGGCCCGTAGTACGACTTATGCGGATTCCACAGCGCCTCCCAGGCGATCGCACCTGCGATCGCGCGCCGGTCGACGCCCCATGTCCTCTCGGCCTTCGCGATGTTCGGTTGGTACTTCTCGAGCCAGGACAAGACGCGCAGCTCGGGGGTGGGCGCGTCTGGCGCATCCTGAAGCTCGATGGAAAGATCGGTGGCCTCCGGAGTCGGCGGCGGCGACCCGAGCAGGATCCCTCGCCACGCCTGGCGGTACTTGTCATTGGACCCGACGGCGTTCCGCTTCTCGGGCTCCCAGTTCCACATGAAATCGTCGATGTCGACGCTCTTGGTTTCGCCACCGACGCTGATCGTGATGGTGCGTCCGGCGTGACGCAGGATCATCGGGCGTGTGCCCTCGAACTGCGGATCCTGTTCGTACTCCATCTGCCCCCGCATCCGCTTCTGCAGGGCGACGATGGAGGTGTACCCGGTCTTCGCCTCGCTCGAGCACACCCATCGGGCCACCGCCTGCGCGCACAAGGCCTCTTTCGCGTCGAGCGCCGCGAACGTCCGGGCGTCCCAGTCGAACGAGCGCGACAGCGGCCCTTTGCTGGAGACCGTGTCTTCGGCGAAACGCAGGGCGGCGAAGAGGACCGGCGGTTCGGCCGCAGGCCGCTTCGAAGGCACGCGAAAATCCTGGATGAACTTCAGGAGCTCGTCTGGCGCGCCGTCATCCGCGTCGGCAAATCGATAGATTTCGACGTCGAAGTGGCCGCCGGCGGCGAAAGCGAAAGAGGGGGTACCGAAACGGGACAACACCCCGCGGACTTTCCGGAAGAGCGCGAGCTCGAGCTTGATCACGACCTGCGCATCGAATCCCTCGATCGTACCACTGGCCACGAGCCTTGGAGAGGGCTTGCCGTCTTCCGCGGAACCCTCGAAGCGAAGGCTGAACGAAGTCAATCGCGGCCGGGAAGTGAGCAGCCACAGCCGGTCCGTCACCAGCTCCTGGTACGCATCGCCCTGCTTGGCGACGGCCATGGAATACGCGAGCTCGAACTCGCCGCGTTCGTTCGATTCCTGGTAGTTGAAGATCGCGAATGCCTGCTCGGGCTGCAGCTCGCAACCGACCCGGTAGACATGCGTGCGCAGAGTGCGAGCCGGGCCCTCCGGCCAGATGACCTGTTCGCGCACACCCTCGTTGGAGGGGACCTCGCCCTTGCCCTCGTCGATCTCGCGGATGCTGAGCTTGAAGCTTCCGGTCCCGCCCATGTATCGAGCAGCGACGCCCGTGGTCGAAAGGGACAGGTACAACGGCGCTCCAATGCTCACGCGCGCCGGTATGCGTGGCGTATCGAGCACCCCGAGGCTGCTCGTGCCTTGCGCCGTACGCACTTCGACGATGAACGCGTTGTCGAAGGTGATCTGTCCCGGCTCGAGCAGCGCCGGCTTGCAATGAGGGTACTTGACCTCCAGCCGTACGCAGACCTTCCCCTTGCCGAAGAGCCGGTGGTCGAAGACCTTCAACACCGGGCGGCCTTCGGTATTGTCGGCACGGCGCTCGAGGAACTCGAAACGAGATGGTTGGGGAAAGTGAAGCGACCCTTCGACCTTGAACTCGGTGGTGGTTCCGTCTTCGTACCGCACGCTCCAGAACAGGTTCGCATCGAGTGGATGGTCGGTCGGCAGACTGACATGACTGCCTTTGATGTCGACCGTCGTATCCTCGGAAGAGACCTGGAGCGACAGACTATCGAGCGTGACCCGGGTTTCGGGTACCGCGGTGAATTGCAGAACCCCAACCGCGCCGATATCGACCGAGATAGAACCGCTTGGTTGCGAGCTCATGGACTTTTCCCCGGCTGCGTCGAGGTGCCAGGCGGACTGGCTCTCGTCCAGGCGCGGTTGAGCTCGGGCGGGGCGATCTCGTCCCGGGCGATGCCCAGCACCGCGTTGGACACGGGCCGCGCCGTGAATTTGACGGCATGTCCCGATGGAAGCTGCGACTTGACGACGGTGGCCGAAAAGACGCCGTTCGCATTGCAGAGACCGCCGATGAGGGCACCGTCCTTGTCCTTCAGCGGGATTGCGTACCGCACGGCCAACTTGACGTCTTTTCCCGTGACGTCATCGACGCCTCTGACACGAATCGGCTGGTGGGTGGGGAAATCTTCCAGCTTGGCCGTGAATACCAGCGAATTGCGGGCCGGATTCATTTCGAAGCTCGCCATCCGCGGCTTGATGTTCCTCGGAAGATACCTCCGCTCGTGCACCTGCAAACGCTCCATGTCGAAAACGGCGTCTGCGTTTCTCGGGCGGGCAACGAAGCCTGTGTCTTGCCCGACGATGGCTTCGTCGGGAACCCAAGCATTCCCCTCCGGCCGTATGAGGTACAGATCGGCAACGAGGGTGACCTGATTCGCAGTGTGCGTGACCAGGTTTCGAGGCAGCAGACGCTCCGAGTTGTCGGCCAGGACCGCATAGATCGCCGGATCCGCGTTCGTCCAATCCTTGGCGGACCCTTTGAGCATCACCTTCACGACCAGCGTATTCTTGTTCATGCTGAAGCCGATCTCGTCGAACGCGGGGCGAGCGAGACGCTTGAAGATGTCCAGAGAGCGCGCTTGCAACCAATCACCGGTTTGGACGTCCAGTTCCTTTCCTGCAAAGGCATCGAGTCTTTTCCTGACGTCTTTCAGTGGTCCATCATCTGGCCGGAGATCCATGAGTGGTGCATTGAGAGCCTCGGGGAACGCCGGCGGCGGCAACGCATTGCGGGTGATGAACTCGGCGCGGACCTGCAGCACTTTCGTGTCGTCGAACTCGACGTCATGAAGCAGGCCACCGAACGCCTCCGCGGGATCGAACTCGATCTCGAGCTGCCCCGCCGTCACCACCGTCGGGTCGTGTCTCACCGTGAGCACGACTCCCGAGCGTCCGACGGCTGCGACCTCCTCGAACAGCGAGGGATTTGCTGCCTTGAGCCGGTTCGCAGTCGCCAGCAGGTCCCGTTGAGCGATCCTTGCGGACCGTATCTCGATGCTCCAGAGGCCGCCGTCGTCGAATTCGATGTTTCCTGGTTTCAGGTTGATCCATTGTCCGGGTCCGAATCGATCGCGCAGCTTCTGGACAGCGGCGACCAGGTTCGGGCTCACGCGGAAGCCGGTCGCCGGCCGCTCGTCACCGCGGTCAAAAGCCTGGATGTAGTCGTGCAAGGTGAAGTTCGCGCTGACGCGCACGTCGTCACCGAAGCCGGCGCGCGGGCCACTGATCAGGCCCTTCTCGTCATGAACGACCTTCTCGTTCCCGGCGGCGCTCTCGCCGAGAACAGGGACGCACTTGTCCCAGCGTTTCCACCCTTCCGAAACTCGTGCAGTGACGGTCAGCTCGCCGCTGTTCTTGTCGAAAGCAGCTTCGGTCGAGAGCGGCCCGGCATCCGTGCCGGCGAACGAGGAAACGGCTGCAGCGAGCCCGTCCGCTTCGTCGTCGTTCTCGAGGTGGAGTTTCACCTGCAGCCCATCCGTCGTGACCGAGATGACCTCCAACGAGGGCAGCTTGTGAGCGTTCGCGTCTGCATATGCATTGCAGACGAGTTGGACCGCCTTGCAGGCCTTCATGGCAACGCGCGGCCGCTCGGGGGCCTCCTCGTCCGGAATGTCCGATGAGTCCGATGACTCCGCAGATATCGCTGTCTCGTATTTTTCGAAGTATGCCTGCAGCGTGTACGAGGCGGTGACGTTCTTGTCGGAACCATCCATCAATCCGACGACGAACTGACCGGTGGCGCGATCGAGGATCCAACGCGCCGCCTGGGGAAATCTTGCGTCGACGTCGACGAGCAGGTACTCGAATGCGACGAACCCGTAGAGCGCGTCGGGGCAGTTCTGCGTGAACTGGAGGGAGAGCTTGTACCAGCCGCTCTTCGGGTCCTTCTCCATGTGGAACGTTGGAGACATCTCCGGGGCCTCGATGTCGACCGGTCCCGGCGGGTCCATTTCCTGACCCGGCGAGCTGGTGTTCGGATATTCGACGACCTTCAGCTCCCATTTTCCCCATAGAGGCGTGCCCACGCGCAATGCGAACATGCCTTCCGCATAGTGGCCTCCCCCCAGCTCGACTTCGGTAGGGGCGGCGTTTTGCGCAGCTCCGCCCGACGACACCCGTTGCGCCTTGAATGAGATGGGGGTCTCGTCGTAACCGCTTCGGATTGCTACCGCCCAGAGCGGGTGACCGACGCGCAGCGGGCGGCTCCCGTCATCGAACCAGCCGAAAAACTCGGGCTCGGCCGGCTGTTGCGATCGCAGGATTTCCCAGCCGCTCTTCAGCGAGCACACCCGCGGATTGGCCGCCTCGCTCTGTAGAAGCTTGAGGGCCCAGAGCAGGGTGACTGGGTTGAGGTTATCGATGCGGCCGTCGGTGGGCAGCTTGCCGTCCTGGTTTCCAAACAGAGAGCTGCTCGAACCGTCCGGGCTGACGACCGCGTGCTCTCCCAGCTGCGTCTCCGACGCGGGATCCACGCCGTACCATGCACATCCAAGATACGGCTCGGTGTTTTCGTTCTGAGGCAGCAGACCAACGCTCTTGAGTTTCGTGAGCAGTCCGTCGATCGACCCCTTGGACCACTCGGTGACATGACGGAGAAGTACGTTGCGCCACTTGTGCGAAGCGGATTTCTTGGCCAGAGCGTAGAGCTCGCCGGGAGCGACAGGTTCTCCCGGATCGAGGAAGAAGCCGTAGGTGTCGATCCCGATCCGCATCGTCCCCGGCGGGACCGTCAGCGTGTCCTCGATTGGGTTGGCGTTGCGGCGGGCGCCCACGGTGAGGCGCTGCGTTCCCAGCTTCTCGGACGATTCGCCGTAGTAGGTGACGACGAAGGCGTAGTCCCCGGAGGGGGGCGCCGGGAGTGGAAACTTGGCATTGTCGATTCGTACAGTGAGCTGGTAATTGCAGGGCGGCAGCTGGTCCGGCGGGCGCTGCGTGCCATCCGGCTCGTCGAAGAAAGTAGCGCGGCCGCTGAAAAAGTCGCGGATGCTTTCGGCAAGCTCCGGCGCAGGAGGTTCCGACTTGTTGTCCGGGATGGCGACCTCGATGATTTTCGCGAGCTCTTGCCTGTCGGCAGCTGGCAAGAGCGGGTCGAGCTGCTGTCTCAATTCGCCCTGGGTCCAGAAATTGTCGGCCACCGGATCGACCACCGGATGCAAGTCGACCCCCCGTGCGCTCGCCGCCAGAAGCTCCTTGATTTTTTCGAAGGCCGAAGGGCTGGGTGCCGCCGGCGCGAACACCTCCCAGTGAAGATAACCCGAGAGCAGGTTCGTTCGCGTGTCCGTCGTCTGCCCGACAGGCTTGCACCAGCCGAGAATGTCGCCGGGGCTCACCTGCAAGAGCGGCTTGGAGAATGTAACGACGTCGCCTCGCTTGAGAGCGTCATAGGCGGCTTTCAGGTTGCCCGGCGGCTCCTTCACATAAGACAGGTACCTGTGGTCCTGCCGGTCCCTCACCCAGCGCGAGATCCGTGGACCGAAGATATCGGCTTCATCAACCAGGTCCACGCGGTCGGCCTTCGCCCCGCTCGTCGCGGGCGGCACCGCCAGCCAATGACGCTCGCCCACGGCGCCCCGGGTGGGATCGAGATTGACGACCGCGTTGTGGCGCGCGAGGTAGAAGCGCTTGAGCCACTCGACCTTCGCGTACTCGTCCTTGGAGTCCGGCCATGTCGTCGGCGACAGATGCATGTACAAGCTGTAGAAGGGAAACTCCTTCGCGCCGCCCTGGGTGGGGACGACCAGATCATGCCTAACGAGAACGAACCCGGAGTAGGCGTTGAGAAACCTCTTCTCGAAGTCCCATCCTCCGGTCTGCGGCTCCTTTCGCAATCGCGCCGCGACGATGTACCCCGGCGCCATGCAGCGTATCGGAATGCTCTTTTGCGAAAGCAAGTGCACGCCGCCGTGAACGGTGGAGTTGGTCCCTAAAGGATAGTACCCACCCCAACCGTCATGCGTCCGCGACGGACGGACTCGCGGAGCCGAGCCCGACGACGGGGTACTCGAGCGCGGTGCGGGTGCGGGCTGGCTCCCCAGCTCCGGGGGCATCTCGCATCGCTCGTAGCAAGCGAGCGGGCTGTCGAGCTTGTCCGCATTCTCTTGCAGCGGAAAGCAGAGGTTGTTGTAGCAATTGCTCCTGACGAAGATCTCGTCGTAAGGCGTTTCTTCGGAGCAATCCGAGAACAGTCCACCCGCCCTCGCCCCGTTGTAATACATGTAATCCATCCACAGCACGTTGTCTTGCGGAAACACACTGTTCTGTTCGAACAGTTTGCGCGCCCGGAGGAGATAGACGAAGCCCTCGGCGTCAGCCCAATCACCGTAATGGAAGCGGATGATATCGTCCCGCGCTTTCAAGTAGAGAAGGTAATCGAGGTCGCGTTGAGAGCGAAGCGCCTCGATCGGCCGGTCCTTGTCGCGCGGCGGGCTGAAGATGCTGCCGACCTTCGGTGGCGCGGGATCGGTGATCTGGAGCCAGAGGCGAGGCTGACCGTCCTCCATCAAGTAGCAAAAGCCGGAGATGACGATGATGTGGGATTTGAATTTGCGCCCCGTCGAAAAGCCGGAATAGAACACCATCGGGTTGTTGTTCAAGAGATTGGAGAGGACCGGGCCGAGCAGCTTCTCCACCTCCGGTTCGCTCGATGCGATCTGCGCCGCTTTTTTCACCCTGGCGGTGCGGCTTCCATCGAGCGGAAAGATGCGGTGGTAGGAATCCTCCGGAATGGTGACCTCGACCATCTTCAGCGTGCTTCCGAGGTCGTAATTCTTGCAGGCGATCTGGCTGGGATCGGGCAGCCGCAGCTCCATTCCCTTGCCGTCGCGGTTGTCCCAATGCGTGATGTAGTCGGCCTTCGCGCTCACCTGGCCGGTTGCCAGCCGCCGGTAGCACCAGACCATGCAGGAAGACGTGCGGCCACACCAGTCGCCGCCGCGGTCGTGCGTGTTGTGCTGACCCAACACGGGAACGCGCAGCAGGTGATACTTGCATCGTACTTGTCGATGGGATAAATCCGTGTCAGCCCCGTGCCGGCCGGCTCACGGTTTTCTCCCTTCCCGACCTGCAGAAGAATAGGCATCTGATGCTCTTATCTGGCGACCGTCTGTGGCAGTGGAGACTTGCGATAACCCGGGCGATTGATCTGCCGAGGCGGTGTCTCGCCCAGCGAGAATGCGTACCCGCCTTCGACGAGGACCGCCGGCTTGCCCGTTTCTGCCGGGGAGAACGACACCTGGGCGAGTCCGCGTTCGACGGGCATCGTTCCGGCGGGATTCTTCACGGAGAGGAATGTCATCCGAAGCGGCATTCCCGGGATCGTCGATGGCTGCGCGGACGCTCCAGCGATGCGCGACAGCTCCATCGCCTGTGGATAAGGAGCAGTGGGCGAACGTTGACCGGAACCACGAATGCGCCCAGCGACCAGAGCGAGAAAATCATACAGATCGACGTTTCCCTGCACTGCTTCCATCGTTCGTGGATTCCATACGGTACCCGCGGGATTCCACCAGGCGCCGTGCTTGAAGGCGGCACAGCCGCTTCGATAGAAATCCACCGTCTCTGGCGAGAGCTCCCAGCCCGCTTGAAAGAATGCCGACTGGTCCATGTCGACCCAGCCCAATACCGTTCCTTTGTCGGTCTCGAGGAGAAAATGTCCGTTGTTCGTTGCCGAAAGGTAGTCTTTGACGGCGATCGTCTCCTTGCGCTTCCACTGCTGACTGTGAGCTTCGACCTTGTCCTCGTATGTGTGCGCCAACCTTGCCTTCCAGGGTCCCTCTCGCGGGTCCAACACCGCCACGGCCGAATCCTGACGTCCCGGCCAAGCGGTCAACACCTGCGGCTCGATGACGAACACGAGCCCCGGATTGGCGATTGCAGGCTTGAGGGCGCTCTTGCCTTGCGCAGTCTTGCCGAGGATCAGGCCGGCGATCAGGATACCACGCCCATCCACCTTGCTCATCAACGCATCCACGCACTCCGCAAGCTCAGGTCGCGCTTCTGTGGACCTGCGCGCGGCCCGTATCGCCTCCTGCTCGCCCTGGGCGTCGCGTGCATCGAAGAAGGCGACCACGGCGTCTGCGAGGGGCTCGGGCAGCGCGCCAGCGCATCTTTCCGCCGTCGCCTTGCGGCTGGACAGGAACCGATTGTAGCTCTCGGGTGAAACCTTGCTGAGGGTCTGCCTGAAAGTCTCCGTCTGCCCCCGGATCGTCTCCGCGTACCAGAGCCGGATCGCCGCGAGAGCGTCCTTGGGGTCCTGGTCCTCCGGCGGAGGCTCGCGCAGCGTCGGACCTGCATAGGGGTTCGTCTGCGCATGCGCCGCGATGACTTCGGCGACGCGCTTGGATGTTTGTTCGCCGAGCGCGGGCGTCGGATGCGCCGATACGGCCAAGGCCGTGAACACGCTCGCGATCGCGCGGCAGCGCCACATCGACTGTCCCCCTCGCGCCGACGGAAGAGCCTAGCGTGCGGCCCGCGAGGATTCAACCGCCGTGGTGACCGCACTCGTCCCCGAGGTGACGGCCAAAGCTGGTCGACGTTCCTGCGAAACCATGTGACGTGGGCATGTGACTTCGTCCAGACCTTCGACATCCGGTTCCGCGAGGTGTTCGTGCTCTTCTTCCTGGACCTGCGTCGCCGAACGATCCTCCATGCCGCGGTGACGTATGCACCGACCGACGAGTGGTGCGCGCAGCAGGCCAGAAACGCCACCATGGATCGCGTACCGCAGGTTGTCGTCTGCGACCACGATACGAAGCTGGGCACCCGGTTCGCTGGCGTATTCAGCTCGTCTGGGGTGCGCGTCGTGCGCACGGCGATACGCGCACCCGATATGAATGCCTTCGCTGAACGCTTCGCCGGCACGCTCCGCAGAGAGGTGCTCGACCACGTCCTCACCCTCAGCGAGAATCACCTCTGGCGCGTCGTCGCCGAGTACGTCCGCTTCTACAACGAAGCGCGTCCGCACCAAGCTCTTGGGCACCAGCAGCCGATTCCACGGCCTCTCGAGACGAAGGGCCGCGTTCACGCGGTTCCCGTACTCGGTGGGCTCCATCACGACAACCGGCGTGTCGCTTGATGTGGTCTGCCCGATCTCCTCGTGCGGGACGGGATTTGTAGCCAGCACGGCTCTCCATCGCCACCGCGGTGCCCGAGCCCATCGCTGCACCCACGGTGGGCTGCACTAGCGCCGTAGCGTCGTTCACGCCGTCGCCGATCATCGCCACCATCTGACCGTCCCTCTGCAACGCCTCGACATGCTGCTGCGTCTGATGCGGCATCAACTCGGCGTGTACTTCGTCTACCTGAAGCTGGTTGCCGACGGCCTGCGCGACCAAACCCGAGTCGCCCGTGAGCAAGACCGTGAGTAGGCCGAGCCCGCGGAGCTGCCGAATGGCGTCCCGGGCGCTCCTACGAGTGCCTGATGCCGGGGCGGAGGACGACCGAACACAGCGATAAGTCATGCCTCGACAACATCCAGAAGGCCGTTCGAACTTGAACCATGGCACGAACCACATCGCCGGCCCACGCCGCGTTCGAGATCGGGATCTTCCTCAAGGGACTCAATGGCGTAGCGGAGATCGTTGGCGGCTTGCTCCTCTACTTCGTGCCATCTAGCGCGGTCACCCGCGCGTTGGCGAGGGCTACCCAGCATGAGCTCAGCGAGGATCCCAGTGACTTCATTGCATTGCATCTACTCCGGCTCTCGAAGCAATTCTCAGCGAGCACCCAACTCTTCGCCGCCGCGTATTTGTTGATCCATGGGGTCGTGAAGATTGCTCTCGTTTGGGCGCTCTACCGCAGAAAACTTTGGGCATACCCGGCGGCGATCGCGATCTTTGCGGCGTTCGGCGTCTATCAGATGTATCGATACCAGGTGTCTCCCTCCTTCGCGATGGTCGCGCTGACGGTCCTCGATGCAGTCATCATCGTGCTGACGTGGATTGAGTACGGCCGACTCAGGCGTGAGGAACCGCTTCACTCGACCTGATCAGGCCAGCGGGCACTCGGAGCCGCTTGTCCTTGGCCAAAACTCGATCTGAAGGCAGTTGACCAAACAGTTGCTCGATCGGCGCTATCGGCCATGGCCCTCAAGAACGGCAGCGGACAAAGAATCCAGCAGAGCGCAGCGTGACGGCAGTCGA
>Ga0209761_1000712_pt1 | contig 20842 bp, 28 predicted proteins | sample GraSoi013_1_40cm_4_FD_185818 | JGI IMG/M metagenome (GOLD analysis project Ga0209761, IMG submission 185818) | Grasslands soil microbial communities from the Angelo Coastal Reserve, California, USA - Sample 09_25_2013_1_40cm (SPAdes) (version 2) | ecosystem: Environmental > Terrestrial > Soil >...
GCTGCGCCCATTCCGGCGTCGGCGTTGCGGTCGTACGTGCGCGCCCGGCAGCAGACATTCGTCGGGAAGTGGCTGCTCGAGCGGTTCATCGGGGTCGGCGTCGGCTGGCCCGCGCTCACCGACCGCGTGGTGCGCCGCCTGGCGGGGCGGCCGGACCTCGCGGATCTTCTGGTGAGCGCGACCGGGAACCTCGTCCCCGCGCGTCGGGTGCTCGCGGCCAGCGTCCTGGCCCAATTGCTCTGGTGACCACATGTCCGGCGTCGATCCCGCTCAGTTCCGCCAGCTACTCGGTCGCTTTGCGACAGGCGTGACCGTCTTGACCACGCGCGACCCGGCCGGCCGGCCGGTCGGCATGACGGCGAGCTCGGTCGCTTCCGTGTCGCTCGAGCCCCCTCTGGTGCTCGTGTCGGTGGATCAGAAGAACGACATGTACCCCGCGCTTCAGGCCGCGAAACGCTTCGTATTGAACGTGCTCGCGGCGGACCAGGAAGCCGTTTCGCGGCGGTTCGCGGAGGACCACCCGAACCGCTTCGACGGCATCGGCTACCGGGAGACCAGGCACGGCGTCCCGGTACTGGAAGGCGTACTCGCGAGCATCGAGTGCGAGAAACAGGCGGAGGCCGCAGGCGGGGATCACACCGTGTTCTTCGGCTTGGTCACGGGCGGCGCCGTCTCGGACCGCCGGCCCCTGCTCTACTACCGCGGTGGCTACGCCGGCCTCGGCGGCGGAGGCCAATGATCGGAAGCGAGCTGCTGGACGATCCGCGGGCCGATCCCCTTCTGGTCGGAAGAGAGCTCCGCGACATCGCGCGCCTGAACGCGTTGTTCGGAGGAACGAGAGCCGTCCTGCGGGAGCTGGAGCGCGTCTTCGAGCGGGGGGAACGGGAGAGGGGAAACCCTAAAGGACTCCCTGACGGTCGCGGGAAAGGGGAAACATGGACACTGCTCGACGTCGGCACGGGCTCCGGCGACATCGCCCGCGCCGCGGTCGCCGCCGCGCGTCGCCACGGCCTCGAGCTCACGCCCCTGGGCATCGACCTGAACCGGACCGCCGCGCGCTTGGCTCGCTCCAGCGGCCTGGCGACGATCGTGGCCGACGGTTCCCGGCTGCCGCTCGGACCTCGCTCGGTGGACGTGGTCGTGGCGAGCCAGGTGCTGCACCACCTACCGCGTCCGGTCGCGGTGCGGTGGATCGCGACGTTCGACCGCGTCGCCCGGTGGGCCGTGGTGCTCGCGGACCTGCGCCGCTCCCGTGTGGCCATGGCCGGCGTGTGGGCGGCGTCGGTCGGCCTCGCGATGAGCGGCGTGACCCGTCACGACGCTGTGGTGTCGCTCAAGCGGGGGTACACGAAGGCAGAGTTCGACGAGATGCTGCGGCAGGCGGGCGTGCGAACAGTGGCGCGGTACAGACGGGGGGCCCGGATAGTAGCCGCATGGTCACCGTCGACCGAGTAGTGATCCGGGCGCCCATCGATCGGGTGCTCCATATGGCGGCGGACGTGGAGCGCTGGCCACAGATCCTCTCTCACTACCGGTGGGTTCGCTTCCTCGAGCGCCGAAACGGCGGCGGCACCGTGGAAATGGCGGCTTGGCGCCCCTTCGGCGCCTTCCGCTACCCCACGTGGTGGGTGTCGGAGATGATCGTGGACCGGCGGGCTCGGGAAATCCGTTACCGGCACGTCCGGGGTATCACGCGGCGGATGGACGTCGTCTGGCGGCTGGCGGAGGAGCCGGGCGGCGTGGCAGTGACGATCGTGCACGAGTGGGCGGGCCCGGCGTGGCCGCTCATCGGTCCGTTGGCTGCCCGGCTCGTCATCGGGCCGGTATTCATCCACGGGATCGCGTCACGGACCCTTGCCGGACTAAAACGTGTGCTGGAGAGTGCGTGAAGTGCGCGGGTATAGCCGCGGACCAACGGGGAGTGCAAGGTGAAAAACGGTGGACGAAGGGTGGTCATCACGGGTGTCGGCGCGGTCACGCCGATCGGCACGGGGGCGGACGGCTTGTGGGCCGGGCTCGCCGCCCGGACCTCGGCCGTCCGGGAGATCACACGCTTCGATCCGGCCCCGTTCAGGAGCCGGATCGCCGCCGAGATCCCCGATTTTCGGCCGCAAGACCACCTCGACGTGAGGCGGGCCAAGCGACTCGACCGCTTCTCCCAGCTGGCGGTGACGAGCGCGCGGTTCGCGCTCACCGATGCCGCTCTCGACCCGGCGCGCGAGGACCGCGACCAGATCGGGGTGATGATTGGATCGGCGCTCGGAGGCGTGGCGTTCGCCGAGTCGCAGATCGAGCGATTTCGCGCGGAGGGCCCCCGTGGGCTCGACCCGGCGCTCGCGCTGGCCGTGTTCCCGGGTGCCGCGAGCTGCAATATCGCGATCGAATTCGGGTGCACGGGCCCGAACTCGACCAACGCCATGAGCTGCGCCTCCGGCACCATCGCGGTCGGGGAAGCGTTCCACACGATCCGCGAGGGACGCGCCGACGTGATGATCGCGGGCGGCGCCGAGGCGCCGCTCGCGCCGATGACGTACGCGGCCTTCAGCGTGATCCGCGCGATGAGCACCCGCAACGACGATCCGGCCCACGCCTCGCGCCCGTTCGACGAGGACCGCGACGGGTTCGTGATGGGCGAGGGGGCGGCCGTGCTGGTGCTCGAGGCGCGGGACCGCGCCGTCGCCCGGGGGGCCAGGATCTACGCCGAGCTCGCGGGCTACGCTTTTACCAACGACGCCTACCACATGACGGCGCCGCGCCCCGATGGTCGCCAGGCGGCCCGCGCGATGCAGCTCGCCCTTGCAGACGCCCGCGTCGCGCCCGTCGAGGTCGGCTACATCAACGCCCACGGATCGTCCACTCCGCTCAACGATGCGACGGAGACCGCGGCGATCAAGCAGGTCTTCGGCGACCACGCCTACCGGCTCAGCGTCAGCGGCACGAAGGGCTACTACGGCCACGCGCTCGGCGCGAGCGGCGCGATCGAGGTGGCGATCTGCGCGCTCGCCATGGAGCGGCGCTGGCTCCCCCCTACCATCAATCTCGAGCGTCCCGACCCGGCCTGCGACCTGGACTGCCTGCGCGGCGAGGGCCGAGCGGCGGCGCCGGACGTCGTGCTCACCAACTCGTTCGGGTTCGGCGGGATCAACGCCGCGGTGGTGTTGCGACGTCCCGATTGACGTAGATTCTCCCCGCCCACAACCTCGAGGACCTCGTCATGCCCAAGCTCCTGCGGCCGCTCGCGGCCGAGTTCATCGGCACGCTGCTCTTCGTGTTCCTGGGCGCGGGCAGCGTCGTGGCATTCGTCGCCAACAGCCCCGCGACCGGCAGCATCGGCCCGCTTGGCGTGGCCCTGGCGCACGGCGTCGGGATGGCCGTCATCGTGTCGATGACCATGAGCATCTCCGGCGGCCACATCAATCCGGCTGTGACGTTCGGTTTGTGGATCGCGAACCGGGTGGAAGGTAACCTGGCCTGGCAGTACATCCTCGCCCAGGTCCTCGGGGCCGTGACCGGCGCGGCGCTGGTGAAGGCCGTGCTGCCGCGCATGGCCGTGGGCCTCGCACTCGTGGGCACGCCACGCCTCGCGAGTGAAGTGGGCTTCATGCAGGGCGTCTGGATCGAGGCACTGCTCACCTTCTTCCTGGTGAGCGCGGTGTTCGGCACCGCTGTCTCGTCGGAAGCGCCGAAAATCGCCGGCTTCGGCATCGGCCTCGCCATCTTCGTGGCGGCGCTGGTGGGAGGGAGCTTCACCGGAGCGGTGATGAACCCCGCCCGCGCGATCGGACCCGCGCTGGTCGCGTGGCAATGGAACGCCCACGCGGTCTACTGGATCGGCCCGTTGATCGGCGCCGGTGTCGCGGGAGCGTTGTGGAAGGCGGTGCTGCTACCGCGCAGCTAGACGGCTTCGGCGACCGTCGGCGCGAAGTAGCTGATGATGATATCAGCGCCGGCCCGCCGGATGGCGTACAGCGTTTCCCACATCGCGCGCGCCTCCTCGAGCATGCCGCGCGCTGCCGCCGCCTTGATCATCGCGTACTCACCGCTCACCTGGTACGCGGCCAGCGGGGACCCGAACTCCTGCTTGGCGCGGCGGATGAGATCGAGGCACGGCAGCGCGGGCTTCACCAGGACGACGTCCGCCCCTTCCTCGACGTCCAGCCGGATCTCCCGCATCGCCTCGTCGGCGTTGGTCCCCTGCATCTGGTAGGACTGGCGGTCGCCGAACTGAGGGGTCGAGCCGGCCGCTTCGCGAAACGGCCCGTAGAATGCCGACGCCATCTTCGCGGCGTACGACATGATCGGGACGCGTGAGAACCCGGCGGCGTCGAGCGCTTTGCGGATCCCCGCCACCCGGCCGTCCATCATGTCGCTCGGTGCGACGATGTCGATGCCCGCGCGCGCCTGCGTGACCGCGACCTTGCCGAGCAGATACACCGACGCGTCGTTGTCGACCTCGCCGTCCTGCACGACGCCGCAGTGCCCGTGGTCGGTATACTCGCACAGGCAGGCATCCCCGATTACGAGCAGCTCGGGCGCCGCCCGCTTCACCGCCCGTGCCGCCTGCTGCACGATCCCCTGCTCGTCGTGCGCCTCCGAACCGGTCGCGTCCTTGGCGGCGGGAAGGCCAAAGAGAATGATGCCGCCGAGCCCGAGCCGCCGTGCCCGCTCGGCATCCTTCACGAGCTCGTCGACTGACGTCTGATAGACACCGGGCAAGGCGGCCACTTCCCGCCGGATGCCCTCCCCGTGGCACGCGAACAGGGGCCACACGAGCTGCGAGGGGACGAGGTGCGTCTCCTGCACCAGGCGGCGCAACGCCGGCGTACGGCGCAACCGGCGCATGCGGCGGTTCGGGAATTGGCTCATCGGCCGAGCAATCTCGACGCACCCTGGGCGCGGAGCAAGTCCGCCACCGCGACGCCCGCCGCCGCCGGATTGCTCGCATCGATGTCGGCGGATGCCGTGAGCTGAACCGAGCCACCTTGGGCCGTCACGCGCCCAAACAGGCGCATCCCGCCTCCCGCATCCCGCATCCCGACCCACGCGGCCACCGGCGCCTGGCATCCTCCCTCGAGCGAGGCAAGGAGGCCCCGCTCCGCCGCGACCTGACACGCGCTCGCCGGATCCTCGAGCGGCGCCAGTGCGGCTCGGGCCTTGCGGTCGTCCGCGCGGATCTCGAGTCCGAGCGCGCCCTGACCCGGCGCCGGCATGACGTCCAGCGGATCGAGCCGCGCGGCGATCTGCCCCGCGAGCTCGAGCCGCTCGAGCCCCGCCCCCGCCAGGAGCGCCGCGTCGAGGCCGTCGCGCCCCTCCTTCACCTTCTGCACCCGCGTGGGGACGTTGCCGCGCAGCGGCACGACATCGAGGTCGGCCCGGAGGTATCGGACCTGCGCCACACGCCGCAAGCTCGACGTGCCGAGCCTGGCGCCCGCGGCGAGGTCGGCGATCGACGTGACGCCCGACTCGCGCGTCACCAACGCCTCGGCGGGATCCGCCCGTTTCGGCACCGCCGCCAGCACCAAGCCCGCCGGGAGGCTGGTCGGCAGATCCTTGAGCGAATGCACCGCCACGTCGATGCGACCGTCGCGCAGCGCCTCCTCGATCTCCTTCGTAAAGAAGCCCTTGCCCTCAAGCTCGTGCAGCGGGCGATCGACCTCCGCATCGCCGCGCGTCTTGATGATCACGAGCTCGGCGGCTACGCCGGCCCGCGCCAGCGCGGCCTTCACCCACTCGGCCTGCCACAGCGCGAGCTTGCTGCCGCGGGTGCCCAGCTTGAAGGTGGTCACCCCGCCCCCGCATAGTGCCGCACGATCGCATCCACGAGCCCGGGAACCGTGAAGTCCCGGGCCTCTATCGCGACCGTGATCCCGAGCTCCCGGGCCGTCCCCGCCGTGACGGGGCCGATCACCGCCGCGGCGAACCGGCCGGACGCCGCGACCGGCCTGCCCACCAGCTCGACAAAACCCCGAACGGTCGAGGCGGAGGTGAACGTGACGGCGTCGATCGCCCCGGCGAGGATCTCCGCCGCCAGTCCGCTCCCGTCTCCCGTCTCCCGGATGGTCTCGTAGACCGGGATCACGTCGACCAGCGCGCCGAGAGCGCGCAGCCCGTCGGGCAGGGCGTCGCGGGCCTCCCGCGCCCGCGGGAGCAGCACCGTCTTCCCGCGCACATCGCCCTGCGCCGCGAGCGCGGTGACGACCGCCTCGGCGACGAACCGGTCGGGCACGAGGTCGGGGATGACGCCGCGGCGCACGAGCGCCTCCGCGGTGGCGGGTCCGATCGCCGCGACAGCAGCGCGCGCCACATCGCGCGGCGCGAGCTCCCACTCCGGCAGCCGGTCGCACACCACCTGCACGGCGTTCTGGCTGGTGAAGACGATCCAGTCGTAGGGCGGGACGCGGGTGAGCGCGGCGCGGAGCGCGGCGAGGTCGGCGAGTCGCGCGATGCGGATCGTCGGGGCGGCGACGACCTCGGCGCCGAGCGCCTCCAGCTCCCGTGCGAGGTCGCCCGCCTGCTCGCGCGCGCGGGTGACCGCGATGCGCCGGCCCGCGAGCGGGTGGGCGCGCGCGGGACCCGGCGGACGCGGCGCATGTGACATAGATTGGTGCAATCTACCATGCTCCGCTCCCTGCGCTCCGCGCTCGCTCGGTTCGCCGTGCGGCGGGCGGCGGCCTGTCAACGCGAAGCGCCCAAACGCGCCGACATGTGGCTGCGGCTCGGCTGCGCGCTCGCGCCGACGTTCGCGGAATCCCATCCAGCGCTGGTGCGGTTGCGGCGCGCCATCGAAGACCGCTGGGGCGCGCTGGCCGCGGCGCAGGAAGCGGCGCAGCGCTTCCCCGCGAATCCCGACGCCTGGATGCTACTGGGGGAAGCCTGGCAGATGGTGTACCGCCAGCAGGATGCGCTCGTGGCGTACGAGCAGGTGCTCACGATCGAAGAGCGGCCCGATGCGGCGCTCGCCGCGGGCGATCTGTATCGCCGGGCCGGTCGCCACGCCGACGCGGCGGCGCGGTTCGCCCGCGCGTACGCCGCCGGCGGCGGTGCCGAGGCGCTGTGGCTCAATGCCCAAGCGTTGTTCCAGGCGGGCGACTTGCGTGCCGCCGACGAAGCGCTGCACCTCTGGGCCACGCAGGTGCCCGATGGGCTGGCGCGCCTGTCCGAGGCGCGCGCCGAGTTGTTCCCCCAGAAGCGCGGTGGCTAAGGCTTGTTGGTGCGGCGGTAGAGGGAAACGGCGTAGGCGACCAAGATCACCGCCGTCACGACGTACGCCGCCACCATGTAACCAGTGTTCTGCGGCACGTCAGGCATGGCCGGGGCTCCCCCCACCGTGCGCGTCGCGCACGAGCGACAATGCGTAGCGCTGCGTCACGAATCCCACGTACAACAGGGTGAACGCCGCCAGGGAAAAGAGCCACGTCGCCAGCATGCTGCTCGGCAGCGACGGCGCGCTCGGTTTCAGGATGATGGGCTGGGGATGCAGCGTGCGGAACAGAAAGACGCTCAGGTGGATGAAGGGCACCAGGCACATCCCGCAGATGCCGAGCACGGCGGCGTAGCGGGCGCGGAGTCCCGGATCCCGCACGGCCCCGCGCACGAGCAGATATCCCACGTACAGGAAGAAGAGAAGCAGGGTAGTCGTGAGCCGGGCATCCCAGGTCCACCACGTCCCCCAGATCGGCTTTCCCCAGATGGGGCCGGTCGTCAGCACGATCGTCGCGAACACCGTGCCCACCTCCGCCGACGCCTCGGCGAACCGGTCCAGGCGCGGATCCTTCAGGAACAGATAGAAGATCCCGGCCAATCCCACGAGGATCATCGCTGCCTCGGTCCAGATCGCGGCGGGCACGTGCAGATAGAAGATCTTCTGCGCGGGCCCCTGCAACCGCTCCACCGGGGTGAACGCCAGCGCCCGAACGTACACGGCGGCGAGGCACACCAGCGCGACCACCGTGATCCAGCGACCCTTTTGCGTCAGGCTCATTCGTCCACCGTGAAGCGAAACAGGAAACTCGCGAGCGACACGAACACGATGTCGTAAGCGGCGAGCAACTTAAGGTACCCCACCGACTCGCTCAAGGGACGCCCGCCGAGGAGCCGCGCGGTGACCTGCACGGCGCCGATGAGCGGGGGGACAAGGAACGGCAGCAGAATCACGACGAGGAGCAACTCGGCGAACCGGGTTCGAATCACGAGGGCGCTGAACAGCGTGCCCACCGCGACGAACCCGAGCGTCGCGAGCGCGATGACCCCGATGAGCGGGACCAGCACGCGACCCACGGGCACGTCGAAGAACAGGACGAACAGCGGCAGCCCCACGCCTTCCACCACCGCGACGAACACGAGATTCGCGATCAGCTTGCCCCAGTAGAGGCTGGTGCGGCTGAGCGGCGACACCAGCAGCCCCTCGAGCGCCTGGTTTTCGAGCTCGAGCTGGAAGGCGCGATTCAGGGCGAGCATCGCGGCGAACGTGAACGTCACCCACAGAATGGTCGGGGCGAGATCGATGGTGGGGACGGCCGTGGGGTCGCGTCCGAAGTTGAACACCGTGAGGACGAGCGCGGTGAACACGACGGCCGAGACGAGGGCGGTGCGCGTGCGGAACTCGAGCACGAGGTCTTTGCGCGCCACCGTCCACGCCTGCGCGATCAGCTCACGCATCGGTCGCCTTCCCCGCAACCACCCGCCGGTACGCCTCCGCGATCTCGGAGGAGCCTCGCCCTCCACGCGGCGCGAAGTGGACGAACCGGCCGCGCCGCTGAAACGCCACGTCGGTCGCGAGCTCGACCCCCTCGTCCACGTTGTGCGTCGCCAGCACGACCACGCGACCGCCTGCGCCTCCACCGCGCACCTCGCCGAGCAGCGCCCGGAGCTCGGCCGCCGCGGCGAGATCGAGCCCCGTGAACGGCTCGTCGAGGAGCAAGACGGACGGATCGTGGATCAGGGCCTTGGCGATTGCCGCGCGCTGTGCCAGACCCCGGGAGAGCGACCACACCGGCTGATCCGCCCGATCGCTCATGCCGAGACGTCCGAGGACTAGGGCGGCGCGGGGACCGCGGCGCGCCGCGGGCACGCCGTAGAGGGACGCCCAGAAGAGCAGGTTCTCGCGTACCGTGAGGTGCTCGTAGAGGTGGGATTCGTGGCCGATCCAGCCGATCTCGCGCCGCCCCCCGGCCACCCGCACCGACCCCTCCTGGGGGCGGATCAGACCCGCGAGCACCTTGAGGAGTGTGGTCTTGCCGGCGCCGTTCGGCCCGAAGATCGCGAGGGTCTGGCCCGACGTGAGGTTGAAGGACACGCCGTCGAGCGCGACCACCTGCCCTCCCCCCTCGCCGAAGGCGTGCCGCAGGCCCTCAGCCGAGAGCATCGATGCGGGCGGCGAGATCTTCCAGGTCGAACGGCTTGACGAGGTACCCCGAGTGGCCGAGGTCGAGCACGTTGATGAGCGGCTCCATGCTCACGTACGAGGTGGTAACGATCACGGGGAGAGCAGGCTGCGACTGCCGGATCTCCTGAAGCAGGGTGATACCGTCGGTGTCGGGCAGTCGGAGATCGAGCACCAGCACTTCGGGGTGGAACTCGTCCATCTGCCGGCGAGCCTCGGTCCCGCTCGCGGCGAAGGCCAGGTGGTAGCGTTCGGCGAAGAATCGCTTGTAGGTCCGCCGCAGCGTCGACTCGTCCTCGACGAACAGCACTTTGCGCCGCGGGCCGAGGGTGGGGGGCCCCATGGTGGGCCAATATATGCGGGTCCCCCCCGCCGTCTACGGCCGGCTCAACTCGGGCTGCTCTCCAGTTCGAACAGATCGTCGAGCTTGGTCAGCACGAGCAGGAATCGCAGCTCCTCGTTCGCCCCGCGCAGGCACACTGTCAGCCGGCGCTCCGCGGCCTTCCGCTGAATCAACATCAGAGCACCGAGACCGGCGCTGTCGATCTGCCGCGTGCCCGCGAGGTCGATGACCAGACGCCCGGCACCCTCCGCCAGCTGTTCCAGCAGCTCGGTGGCCGCACGGCGGAACGCCGTACGTGAGTCGAGCCCCAGCTCCTCGGGAGCGGCCAAGACCTTCTCGCTCGGACGCATGGACATTGTCACCAGCTCCTCCACAGTCGGCTCCAGTAGTTCACCGGCTGGGGGTTATGCGACTCCGATGCCATACAGCTAACCTGCGGGCCGTCAACCGCTTGTCAAAGCAGGGTGAGGCGTGTCACCCGCTTGGCTGCCGCAGACGGAACGCCTGCTGGGCAGTTTGCAAGGGCCGCCTTGACCGCCGTCCATCTCCGGGGCATACGTTTACCCTCTCCCCCTGAACACACGACATCCCGAGCAAGCCTTGCGAACAAGGGGTAGGTGCCGGCTAGGAGGCAGAATCAGATGGCGAAGACGATGAAGCCGACGGAGCAAACGGAGGTTAGCGAAGCGCAGATCGCCGTGCATTGGAAGGAAGAGGCGTACTATCAGCCTTCCGAGAAATTCAAGGCACAAGCGAACATGCGAGATCCGCACATCTTTGAGAGGTTCGGGCTCGACAAGTTCCCCGACTGCTTCAAGGAATATGCGGATATGCTGACCTGGTTCGAGCCATATCACACCGTCCTCGACACCAGCGACGCGCCGTTCTGGAAATGGTTCGTCGGCGGCAAGATCAACGCGTCGTACAACTGCGTGGATCGCAATCTGGCCAAGTACGGGACCAAAGCAGCCTTCATTTTTGTGCCCGAGCCTGAAGCGGAGCGGGACGTGGTGATCAAGTATCAGGAGCTATACGACCGCGTAAATGAAGTGGCTGCGCTGCTTCGCGGCTTGGGGCTCAAGGCCGGGGACCGCGTCACCTTTCACATGCCGATGGTCCCGGAGCTGCCGATCACGATGCTGGCGTGTGCGCGGCTGGGAATCATCCACTCGCAAGTCTTCGGGGGGTTCAGCGGTCAGGCGTGCGGCTCGCGCATTCAGGACTCGGGCAGCCGGGTGCTGATTACGATGGACAGCTACTGGCGCAATGGCGCGCTCGTCGATCACAAGGCGAACGCCGACATCGCGGTGCGGACGGCGAAGGACTTGGGACAAGACGTCGACAAGGTTTTGGTGTGGCAGCGGTATCCCGGGAAATATTCTGGCAAGACGCCGATGGTTCCCGGCCGCGACTTCTTTGTCAACGACCTGCTCAAGGATTACAAGGGCCAAGAGGTAGAGCCCGTTGCCCTGCCGTCGGAGGCGCCACTGTTCTTGATGTACTCGAGCGGCACGACCGGTAAACCCAAGGGCGCGCAACACAGCATCGCGGGCTATTTGTCCTACGTGACCGCCACCTCCAAGTGGATCCTCGATATCCATCCAGACGATATCTATTGGTGTATGGCGGACATCGGCTGGATCACCGGGCATTCCTACATCGTCTACGGTCCCCTGGCGAACGCGGCGACGAGCGTGCTGTACGAAGGCGTGCCGACGTTTCCTGACGCGGGGCGGCCGTGGCGCATTGCCGAGCGTTTGGGTGTGAACATTTTCCATACCGCGCCGACGGCGATTCGGATGCTGCGGAAGCTCGGTCCCCAGGAGCCGCGCAAGTACAAATACCAATTCAAGTCGATGACGACGGTGGGCGAGCCGATCGAGCCGGAGACGTGGCGCTGGTACTACGACGAGGTCGGCAAACGGGAGGCCGTGATCACCGATACGTGGTGGATGACCGAAACAGGAGGGTTTCTCGGCACCACGGTTCCGGCGATTCATGCGATGAAACCGGGTAGCTGCGGCCCCGCCGCGCCGGGGATTCATCCGGTCATTTACGACGAGACCGGCGCAGAGATTCCCAAGGGCTCCGGCAAGGCGGGCAACATCTGCATCCGCCATCCGTGGCCGGGCATCATGCAGACGATCTGGGGCGACCACGACCGCTACATCAAGACGTACTACGGCAAGTACAACAAGAATCCCCGGAGCAAGGATTGGCGCGACTGGCCTTTTCTGTGCGGCGACGGCGCGGTGCAGGCAGCAGATGGCTATTACCGCATCCTGGGCCGTATTGATGACGTGATCAATGTTGCCGGGCACCGCCTCGGTACGAAGGAAATCGAGTCCGCCTGCCTCACGGTCCCCGAAGTCGCCGAGGCCGCCGTTGTGCCCGTTCAGGATGAGGTCAAGGGACGCGTGCCCGAAGTGTACATCGCGGTCAAGCCGGGCGTGCAGCCGAGCCAGGAGGTCATCGACCGCGTGATCAAGGCGAACGAAGAAGTGATCGGTAAGATCGCGCGGCCCAAGCACGTGTACATCGTGCCGGATATGCCCAAGACGCGCTCGGGGAAGATCATGCGCCGCGTGCTGGCGGCCATCTCAAATCGCAGGGATGTCGGCGATGTGACGACCCTGGCGAACCCCGATGTCGTCGAGCAAATCCGCATCATGGTTCAAGGCAAGGACACCGTCACCACGCACGACGCGCTACCGGAGGACATCGCGAAGTTCGGCCAGGCAGAATAGCTACAGCTCGACCTGCGCCCCCACCTCGAACACCTGATTCGCCGGGATCTTGAAGAACGCGGTCGCCCGCAGGGCGTTCCGCGACATGAACGCGAACAGCTGTTCCCGCCATTGGGCCATGCCGGGCCGATCGGAGGCGACGAGCGTCTCGCGACCGAGGAAAAAGGTGGCTCCCTCCATCCGGATGTCGAGTGTCTGCGCGCGGCAAGACCCCAGGACGTCTTCGATGTCCGGATCGTCCATGAACCCGTACCGGGCGACCACCGTGTGAAATCCCTTCCCGACGTGCTTGACCGTCACGCGCTCGCGCGGCTCCACATGGGGGACGTCTTGCGTGACGACGGTGAGGAACACCACCTTCTCGTGCAGCACCTTGTTGTGGGCCAGGTTGTGGACGAGGGCCGGGGGCGTGTGATCGGCGGTGCCGTACATGAAGACGGCGGTGCCGGGCACGCGGATCGGCGGCTCCGCCGCTAGATCGGCGAGCAGCATTTTCAGCGGCACCGTCTTCTCCAGCATGCGCTTCGCGAGGATCTCGCGCCCACGCTTCCAGGTGGTCATCAGCAGGAAGATGGCCGCCGCGATGACCAGGGGGACCCAGCCGCCGTAGCGGATCTTGAGCATGTTCGCGCCGAAGAACAGAATGTCCACCCACAAGAACAGTCCAGACACGATCGCGGCGCGCCCGAAGCTCCAGCGCCACACCTCGCGACTCATCACGTAGAACATCAGCGTCGTGATCAGCATCAACGTGGACAGCGCCACGCCGTACGCGCCCGCGATGTTGCTGGACGTCCGGAACCAGAGGACCAGCGCGCACGTGAGCAGCATGAGACCCCAATTGACCGCCGGGACATAGATCTGGCCGATCTCGCGGGACGACGTGTGCTCGATTTGCAGCCGCGGGCTGTAGCCGAGCTGCACCGCCTGCCGCGTCAGGGAGAACGCGCCCGAGATCACCGCCTGCGACGCGATGATCGTGGCCGCCGTCGCCAGCGCGATCAACGGGTACAAGGCCCAGCCCGGCGCGAGGTGGTAAAAGGGATTCACCGCGGCGGCCGGGTCCCGAAGCAGCAGCGCCCCCTGCCCGAAGTAGTTGAGCAGCAGGCAGGGGAGCGCGACGCCGAACCACGCCATCTGAATCGCACGATGGCCGAAGTGGCCGAGGTCCGCGTACAGCGCCTCACCCCCGGTGACCACGAGGAACACGGCGCCTAACACCACGAAGCTCCGGTGCAGATCCTCGGCGAAGAAGCGCACGGCGTGGTAGGGAGAGATCGCGGCCAACACGCCGGGTTGGTGGGTGATCTCGCTCAATCCGAGCAGGCCGATGGTGGCGAACCAGACGAGCATCACCGGGCCGAACACCGCGCCGATCCGGGCGGTCCCGCGACTCTGCAACAGGAACAAGCCGACCAGGATCACGAGCGTCCCCGGGATCACCCACGAGGCCAGCGCCGGCGTCGCGATCTCGAGTCCCTCGACGGCGCTCAACACCGAGATCGCCGGCGTGAGGGCGCCGTCCGCATACAGGAGCGCCGAACCGAAGATCCCCAGGATGATCATGACGCGGCGTGGAGACAGCCCCCGGGCCAGACGGCTGCCGTTGACGAGCGCCATCAGGGCGAGCACACCGCCTTCACCCTTGTTGTCCGCCCGGATGATGACGATGTGGTACTTGATCGTGACGACGATGACCAGGGACCAGAACACGAGCGACAGCACGCCGAGCACGTTGCCCGGTGTGACCGCGATGCCGTGGGGCCCATAGAAGGACTCGCGGATCGCGTACAGTGGGCTCGTGCCGATGTCGCCGTACACCACGCCCAGCGCCGCGAGCGCGAGCGTGACGAGATAGCCGCCGCGCCTGCCGGCCCGAGCGTCCGCGTGCGCCGTCATGGCGTCGTCGGCGGCCGGTGACGGAGGCCCACGATGGACAGCACCCAGATCGCCGTCATGATCACGGCGGAAACGACGCACCACCGGCAGACCTCGTGCAGCACGAACAGCTCGATCGCGGTGAGGTACAGCGTGAACGCGAACCCCAGGGTGGCGAGTGTCGCCAGCAGCGCGCCTACGCGCCGGTCCGCTGCAAACCTGGGCCGCAGACCCGCGAGCCCAAGTCCCATCAGCGCCGCGTATCCGGCCACTCCGTAGAAGGCGACGGGGATGCCGAACAGCTCGGCGTAGCGGCTCGCCTGCACGTACTCGCAGCTCCCGGTGCCGCACTGCAGCTCGCCGAGCACGCCGATCTTGTAGAGCCAGAGATAGGTCGCGACGAGCAGCCCCACAAGCGCGAGGAGCACGATCGCCTGCCGCCGGATCACTTGTGCTTCTTGGTCAGGCTGTCGACGAGGGCCTTGAAATCGTCCGAGGTGGCGCGCCCCGTAAACGGACGCCCGTTCACGAAGAAGCTCGGCGTGCCCCGCACGCCGAGCGCCTCGCCTTCCTGTACGCTCGCCTCGAGCCGCGCGACGTAGCGCTGGCCGTCCATACAGGCGTCGTACTTGTCGAGGTTGAGCCCGAGGCCCCGAGCGAAGTCGCGGAACAACGAGCGCGGGTTCTTCCCCGTCTGGGCCCACTGGTGGTTGGTGAACAGCTGGTCGTGCATCTCCCAGAACTTGCCCTGCTCTCCGGCGCACTGGGCGGCCATGGCCGCGTAGCGGGAGTACTTGTGCGAGGGCAACGGAAAGTCGCGAAAGCGCCACCGCAGCTTCCCCGCGGAAATCAGCTGCTCGCGGATCACCGGCATTTGCACGGTCGCAAACGACGCGCAGAACGGACACTCGAAGTCCGAATACTCCGTGACCTCGATCGGCGCGGAGTCCGACCCCAGCGTATAACCGTGGAACGCATCCGCCGCCGCGACCGGGAGCGGCGCACTCGGCGTGGGGGGCGCGGGGCTGCGCTGCGAACCGTACCACAGCGCCCCGCCGCCGATCACGGCCACCGCCACGAGCAACAGGTAGAACCCTTTCATTCGTCCCGAGCCCTCCGCCACGGTTCGTCGTCCTCGTCGTCGTCGAATCCGGCGGCGGCGTCGCGCGCTCGCCGCTCCGCCTCGTCCACGATGCGCCGACCCTCCGCGGTCTCCGGCGTATCGTACGTCACTCGCACCTCATAGTGAAACAGCTCGCTCCGCGCGTTCCCCAGGAGTTTCTGGAGCTCCGGCGCTCCCTCGAGCAGCCGACCCGTCCGGTCCAGCGCCTGAATGCGCTCGGCCAGCGCGCGCAGCATGGCGAGCAGGCGCTCGGCGCGGTCCGGTCCGTACACTTCTTCCGAGTGATCGCTCATGTGCCCACCTTCCCTGATGTGTCCACCGCCCGCCCACCTCCCCATCCATGATAATACCACCCCCGGCGCCGGTGGTCGGCCTTTGCGTGACGCAAAGCGCCCTATTACATTGCGGCGCCGATTGATCGGCGGCTCGCGCGACCTGAGCCGTCTCCCAGTCCCCGCGTTCCCGGTCCAGACAAAAGAGGAGCACCCCACGCATGACCAAGAAGCGTTCGGAACCTCGCAAGATGTCCACCCCCACCCCTTTCGAACAGGCCCGCGACGAGCTGTTCTCGCACATTCTGCGCTGCGGCGTGCTGGAAGCCACCCCCGAGCACCAGAAGGAATGGTTCGACGACACGATGCTGTACCTCGCCGAGCGCTACGATGCGTTGGACGAGCCGCAGCTGGCGGAGTTGCGCGTGCTGGGGGAGCGCTACTGTCGGCCCGTGGTAGCGCGGAGCGCGCCCGTGGGCGCAAGCGCCTGAGCGTCGCCGACCGGGAAACATCTCCGGGCGCCGCCACTCGCGGGCGCCCTTTTTAACGCGGCCACGAGGAGGGGAAGCGGCGGAAACGCCGCCCCAAGGCAAGCCGCATGCCGCCGCCCAATCCGAGTTCCGCGTACCACCCCGCCCCGGCGCCCGGTCCCTGGTCGACGCCGAGCAGCGCGGTGAGGTAGCTCGCGCCCCGCGCCCCTTCCGAGCCGACGAACGCCAACCCCAGCCCGCCGTACGGCCCGACGCCACTGCGCTCGCCCGCGCGGAGCAGGAACTGCGCGGTCGCCTCGAGGCGAACGCCCAGCGCGCGCTCGTAGTCGCCGCACGCGGCCGCGAAGGCGAACCGTCCCTGGCCTCCGGAGCGCCGCGCCACCCCCAACTCCGGACCCCAGAAGCCGCGGTGCGCCAGAATCACCGTCGCCCCGGCGCTGATCTCCGTGGCTCTGACGGCCTGGGCGCGCACCGGCGCCGCCACGCCCGCGGCCAGCCCGGTCGCGGCGACCACCGTCCTAGCGAAGCGCGACGTCGTAGGTGACGTGGATGTCGGGGGCGAGCGACGCGACGACCGAGCAATACTTCTCGAGCGAGAGATCGATTGCGCGGCGGGCCTTGGTCTCGTCCACTCCGTCGCCCGAGATCGTGAAGACGAAGTGAAGAGCGGTGTAGCGTCGCGGCTCTTCCTCGCGCCGCGTCCCCCGCAGCGCGACCTCGAAGGCCCGCAGGGTCACGCGCTGCTTCTCGAGGATCAGCACGACGTCCGACGCGGAGCACGTGGCCGCGGCGACGAGCAACATCTCGACCGGGGACGTGGCGACCGCGCCGTCGCCATCCACCAGAACAGAAGGCCGGCCGGACGCGCTGGCCTCGAACAGCAGCCGCTCGCGCCATCGCGCGGTGATCTCGCGCTTGTCGCCCGCCACGTCAATTCCCTCGCCGCGTCGTCAGGCCCACGTACAATCGATTGTGGTGGAAGCCACCCATGCCGTGGTACTCGAACAGCCAATTGAACGTGGACCGGTAGTGGAGCTCGAAGCCGACCACCAGGTTGGCCCACACGTCGGGACAGTCGGGGTCGGCACCGCAGGACTGATGTCCCACCAGGCTGAACCCCGCCCCCGCGTACGGCGTGGCCACCTGCTCGTCCCCGGTGAAGCGATACAGCGCCTCGAGACTGCCGACGTAGCTGTTGCGCCCATTGAAGAAGCCGATCTCGCCGGAGGGACGGATCCGGAAGCGGGGGGAGACGAGATCGCCGGCGTCGAGCGTGACGCCGAACACCATCTGCGTGCCGCCGGCCAGATCGATCCCGCCGCGCACGCCGAATCCGAAGAGCCCGAGGTGGGTGCCGTGACCGGCCGCCCGTCGTACCTGCGGCGGATGGAACTCCTGGGCGCCGAGCCCCGTGACTCCGCCCGCCGCGAGTAGCATGGCCAGCCACACCCGCCGCATCAGGTCCCCTTCCCCCGCGTCTGCGTTGCGCGCGCTCGGGCGGCCGCCCGGCCGTAGTCCCAGATGGCGTACAACCCTACCGCCGCGGTGGCCCAGGCAAGCGGCCGCACCAGCGGGGAGCGGGCGATGAACGCCACCAACGTGAGCAGCTGCAGCACGGTGACCGCCTTTCCACCGGCGCGGGCCGGCAGCGCGGTCGGCCGCCGCCACAGCCACGCTCCCACGTACCCCAGCGTCGCCACGATGTCCCGAGCCACCACCCCGACGATCTCCAGGGGATGCAGCAGACCGGTGCGCGCGACGGTGAGGAACGCCGCCGCCATGAAGACCTTGTCGGCGGTCGGGTCGAGGACGGCGCCGGCGCGCGACCCGCCGAACCGGCGCGCCAGCATCCCGTCGAAGAAGTCCGACGCGGCGGCCGCGCCCACGAGCGCGAGCTGCCACGCCGGCTGGTGCACGAACGGAAACGCGGCGGCCAGAGGAAGGCGAAGCGCCGTCAGGAGATCCGCCCGCGTCACCCACGGTTTCACTTGCCCCTCCCTCCGGTGCGTCATACCTTCGTCCGCGTGAACCTCAATTTGCTGAAGCAGGCGGCGATCTTCCAAGACCTCGATGACGGCGAGCTGGCCCGCGTGTCCGAGGTCTGCCGGGAGCAGAAGTTCGCCGTCGGCCAACAGGTCTTCAAGGAAGGGGAGCCGGGCAACCGGCTCTTCATTATTTCCGAGGGCGAGGTGCGCATCTCCCGCACCATCCCCGGGTCGGGGGAAGAAGCCCTGGCGGTCCTCAAGCCGGGCGCCTGCTTCGGCGAGATGGCGATCTTCGACCGCTCGGAGCGCTCCACCGACGCGATCGCCAACACCTCTTGTACGCTGATCACCATCGCCCGCTCGGACTTCGAGCTGCTGCTCGATTTCAACCGCGACATCGCCTACAAGGTGCTGTGGTCGGTGGTGCGGTTGTTGTCGGCCCGGCTGCGCGTGACCAACGACAACCTCCGGTCGTTCCTCGCGATGTCGATGTTCTAGAGCCCCGCGGAGCAATCGCCGGCCGCCGGTGTTCCATAATGGTCCCGACGGCCTGGTCACCAGCGACCGACTCCCTTTACACTTAGGCGCCATGAAACCACACGTGTTCGCGATGATCCGGGGCACGTTCGTGGCACCGCTACGCGAGCGGCACCACATCTGGCCGGCGTGATGTTCGAGCACGTCCGAGCGGATCTCGGGGGGATCCCAGCGAACAGCCTTACTGACCTTCAGGGGCTCGCCGGGTTGCTGCTCGCCGCCGCCAACGCCGCGGCGTTGAATCCGGCCAACCCCCCGGTCGTGCAGCTCGGCCCCCGCGGCGTCTCGGCGGCCTTGGTATGCCACGGCGGCCACGTCGCGCTGCACGGCCTGCCGGAGGCGGGACTCTGTTTCGCGGACGTGGCGGGAGTGAGCGGCGCGCTGCCGCAGCGTGGGCTCGAGGTGATCATCAAACGGCTCGGCGCGCGCGAAGTGCGGACGGACGCGCGCCGGCGCGGTCCCGTGACGCAAGCCATCCACCCGGAGGGTCCATGAACGCACTCACCCCCTACGCGGCCTTCTTCATGCGCCTCGCGGTGGGCGGCGTGTTCCTCGTGCACGGTGTGACAAAGTTTCACCGCGGCATCCCCGCCACGACCGCCTTCCTTCACGACATCGGCTTCCCGTTCGCCGTCATCTTCGCGGTCATGCTGATCGCGATCGAGACGATCGGCGCGGCCTGCGTCGTGCTGGGCATCTTCACCCGCTTCTGGGCGTTGTGCATGGCGGTGGAGATGGTCGTCGCGATCCTTGCCGTGAAGCTCCCGCATGGCGGCAACATCGAGCTCGAGGGCCTGCTCTTCGCCGGGGCCATCACGCTCGTCGCGCTAGGAGACGGGCCGTTGTCGATCGCGGTGAAACTGAAGCACAGTAGCACGTGACGGGCGGACGGCCGGGGTCTCCCGGAGCGACTGCGTCGTTTTGTCGCGAAGGGAGACCCTGGCCGTCCGCGTCCTAGTGCAGGATCCTGAGCAGTCCGGCATCCGCGCTTCCGCGGATGAAGCTCTCCGGGTCCGTGGCCGGAATGGCAACGCCGGTCTCCTTCCGTCTGCGGTGCGCCACCGCGGCCATGTACTGCTCGAGCGATCGGCGGGCCCACTCCGCCGCGTCGTCCTTCATCTGCTGCACGATCTCCTCCCAGGTACCCACGTACGTCGCACCGTTGAGCATACTGACGCGATGGACGTCGCCCGGCCCCGATCGGGCTTTCATCCCCTGCAGCTCCGTGAGCAGCGTGCCGAACAGCTCGATCTGCCGAGGATCCCGCATCTGGCCGTCCGGCCCCATGGCCTCGATCTCCGCGAGCAGCAGGTCCTCCGGACCAGCGTCCGCAGCCAACTCGTCCAGGCGGTGATGCCACGGCACGAGCTCAGGGTCGTCGTCCGGTAGGCGGTAGACGCTCTTCTTGAGCTCGACGAGGCGCCAGATCGCGAGGCCGTCGAAGTGGTCGGCCGGCGCGGTGCGCTCGAGGTGGAACAGGGCGGCTTCGTACTCACCCCGATCGTACAGCAGGTTCGCGAGGTAGACGCGCGCCTCGGCGTGCTCGAGGTCGAGCTCGAGCGCCCGCCGGAGCCAATAGAGGGCGCCGCCCTCGTCGGCGAGGCGATGGGACGCGTAGCCCACGCACGCCGCCGCTTCCGCCGATTCCGGATGGCCGGTGATCGCTACTTCGAAGAAGCGCCGGGCCTGGTCCAGCACGCCCTCGCGGAACAGCGCGCGTCCGACCTGAAGCATGAGGTCGTGGTCGTCGCGAAATCCGAGCGCGAGAAGGCGGTCGAAACACGCGACGGCACCCGCGCGATCGCCGAACTTGAGCAGCACCTCGCCGAGCCCCGCGAGCGCGTCTTCGTGCTCGGGGTCGAGGCCCACTGCTTCCTCGAACGCGCGGCGCGCCCACAAATATTCCTCCCGCGCAAGCCGGGCGTATCCCATGCCCACATGCAGCTCGACGGCGTGGGGGTAGAGCCCCAGGCCTTCTCGCAGGGTCTCGATCGCTTCGTCGTATTGGGCTTCGTTGTAGAGCTGATGCGCGCGTTCGTCGTAGTCGTCGGAGCTCAAGAACGGTTCCGACATCGAACGGGCCT
>Ga0209761_1000714_pt1 | contig 20834 bp, 17 predicted proteins | sample GraSoi013_1_40cm_4_FD_185818 | JGI IMG/M metagenome (GOLD analysis project Ga0209761, IMG submission 185818) | Grasslands soil microbial communities from the Angelo Coastal Reserve, California, USA - Sample 09_25_2013_1_40cm (SPAdes) (version 2) | ecosystem: Environmental > Terrestrial > Soil >...
GTCAAATGATGCGGTGCCTCGTGAAGCCTCGGGAAGGCGACCGCGGATGACGCTTTATATCGAAGCCGACGCTGAGGTGTCAAGAAGGACAAAGAAAACCTAAGGTTTGTGATGCTAACACTGTAAATATCTGAATCTAAATAGTTTATTACTTGCGGCCGAAGACCGGCAGGCTACATCTCGTACTTGCCCATCTCGTCGGGGTCGAGGTTCTCCAGCCACTTCCGGATGCGCTCCGATTCCCCGGCGTCTTTCGTGAGGTCGGTGTTCTTCGCCTTCTCGATGACGTCGCTCTTGACGAAGATCGGAGAGCCGGTGCGCAGCGCGAGAGCGATGGCGTCGCTCGGTCGCGAATCGATCGGCACCACCTTGCCATCGTGAAGGAGGAAAATGAGGGCGTAGAATGTGTTGTCCTTAAGGTCGGTGATGACGACTTTCTCGACGCTCGCGTGCATGCTGCCGAGCATGCTCTTGAGGAGGTCATGGGTCATGGGTCGCGGCGTGACGATCTTCTCGATCTGAAGGGCGATGGCGTTGGCCTCGAAGATCCCGACCCAGATGGGCAGCACCGCCGAGCTGGAGGGATCGCGCAGGATGATGATCGGCATGTTCGTAATCGGATCGATCATCAGTCCTTTGATTTTCATTTCGAGTTCCATCGTGCCCATCCTCTCCCCCCGATCGCTCTTATAACCCGGCCATCCAGGCAAGTCAAGCAGCGCCGCGCTCCCGCAGGGGCTCGCCGATGAGAGAGTGCGGGTGTCCGTGCGTGATCCGCACGTCCAGAGACTCGCCGCGGCGCGCCGTTCCCGGGAAGTGGACGATGCGGTTGCAGCGCGTCCGCCCCTTCAAGAGCCCGTTGTCCAGGCGACCTATCCCGTCCACGAGCACCTCGAACACACGTCCGACGAGCGCTTCGTTTCGACGGGCCTGGATCAATTCCTGAGCCCCCAGGAGCTCGCGCAGCCGCTCCTGCTTCACTTTGTCCGGCACCGCCCCTTCGATGCGCGTCGCTTCGGTGCCTGGTCTCGGCGAGTACGCGAAGGCGTAGACCTGATCGAATTCGAGCTCGCGCAGAAGCTGGAGGGTCTCATGGAACTCGGAGTCCGTTTCTCCCGGGAAACCTACGATGACGTCGGTGCTGAAAGCCATCCCGGGCACTGCCTTCTTCAAGTAGTCAATTTTCGACACGTAGCGGTCGCGCGTGTAGCCGCGATTCATCGCCTTCAGGACCCGGTCGCACCCGGACTGCGCCGGCAGATGGAGATGGTTGCACACCGTCGGAACGTCCCGGATGGCGTCCATGATCGTCCTCTTCAGGTGGCCGGGGTGCGACGTGGTGAAGCGGACGCGGCGGATGCCCGGAACCCGGTCCGCCATGTACAAAAGTGAGGCGAGGTCGTGGTTCCCGTCGTGATAGGCGTTGACGTTCTGTCCGAGAAATTCGATCTCGCAATATCCCTGCGCCGCGAGATCGCGCACCTCGGCCAGAATTTCCACGGGAGGACGATACACTTCGCGCCCGCGTGTGAAGGGCACGATGCAATAGGTGCACGACTTGTTGCACCCCTCCATCACCGTGACAAAGGCCTTGGGTCCCGAGGCGCGGGCCGTCGTGCCGGAGGGAAAGACGATCGGATCATCGTCCCGCGCGAGGCCGATGGAGCGTCCCTCGCGCCGGGCCTTCTCGATCAGCTCCCCGAGGCGCGAAAGGTTGCGCGGACCCATCACCAGATCCACGAAAGGCGCCCGGCGAAAGATCCCTTCTCCGGCCTGCTGCGCCACGCAGCCGACGACGCCGATGAGCAGGTCGGGGTTTGCAATCTTGAGGCGGCGGAGTCTGCCGAGTCGCCCGAAGACCTTGCTCTCGGCCTTCTCCCTGACGCTGCAGGTGTTCAGGAGAATGATGTCGGCTTCCCGGTCCTCCAGGGTGGGGGCATACCCGAGGCCCGCCAGAACGCCCGCCATCTTTTCCGTGTCGTGCTGGTTCATCTGGCAGCCCCAGGTCGAGATGAGGTAGCGCTTCGGACGGCTGTCAATCATTCTCTCGCCTTCCCCGCCGGAACCATGGAACGGCCGCGGGCCCGGTCCGCGTGTGGCGCCGCACCGTCGGCGGACAGCAGAAGCGGCCGCAAGCGGCGGTAGGTCGCCTGCAGGGATTCGGGAATGACCCGCGTGCCATGGACCACCGACATGAAGTTAGTGTCACCGTCCCAGCGTGGCACGATGTGCAGGTGGAAGTGCTTCTCGATCCCTGCGCCGGCGCTGCGCCCAAGGTTCATCCCCAGATTGATACCCGTCGGACGGTAGGCGCTCCGCAGGGCCCTCTCGCAGCGGACCGCGAGCTCCATCATCTCCTGGAGCGTCTCCGACGGGGCGCCCTCGAGCGACGGTGCGTGGGCGAACGGCACGATCATCATGTGTCCGTTGTTGTAGGGATACTTGTTCAGGATGACATAATTGCGACGGCCGCGCACCAGGACCAGATTCTTCCGATCACGGCGGCCCCGGACCGCCCGGCAGAAAACGCAGCCGCGGTCACGGCTGCGTCCCGCCGCCCTGATGTAGCGGAGACGCCAGGGGCTGAAGAGCTTGTCCATGGTGGAGGGTCCCACCGGGTCCAGGACGCCTAGGGAGACCAGGCGCTCAGGGCTCCGCGCCGGTCGAGGAGACAGACGACGCTGCCGGTTCGGATGGCCGCGCCGAGCTGTTGATCAATTCCTTCAGCTCCTTCCCGGGCTTGAAGTACGGGATTCGCTTCGCAGGGACGTCCACCTTGTCCCCGGTCTTGGGATTGCGGCCCTGGCGGGACCGGCGCTGCCGGATGCGGAAGCTTCCGAAGCCGCGCAACTCAATCTTCTGGTCCTTGCGCAAGGCGTCGATGATCGAGTCGAAGACCGTGTTCACGATAATTTCGGAGTGCTTTTTTGTCAGCTCCGAGACCCGCGCCACCTCTTCCACCAGCTCGGCCTTAGTCATGGACGCGCCTGCCCTCGCCCTCTCGCGGCCCGCGCCCCCGAGGCGCGACACCGCGTCCGTGGCCTCTAGTCCTCGTCCTCGCTCTCTTCGAAGCCGTCGCGCCCCCGCCGGCGCTTCTCCTCGCGGCGACGACCGGAGTGACCGGCGACCTCGCCGAGGTTGATCGAACCGCCGCCCTGCGACTTCATGTAGTTCTTCAGCTCCTCGCGGCTCTGGTCCTGCACCGCGGCCTTGATGGAAAGTCCGATCTTCTGCTCGGCGATATCCATCTTGATGATCTTGGTGGTCACCGCGTCGTCCACTCGCAGCTTGTCCGAGGGCTTGTCCACGCGCTCTTCGGCGATCTCGGACACGTGCACCAGCCCCTCGATTCCTTCGGAGATTTCAACGAAGGCCCCGAAGTCGGTGAGACGAACGATGCGGCCGGTGACAAGATCACCGACGGAGTAGGTCTTGAAGAACTCCTCCCAAATGTTGGGCTGCAGCTGCTTAATGCCCAGAGACAACCGCTGGTTCTCCGAGTCGATCTTCAAGATCACGGCGTCGACGTCGTCTCCCTTCTTCAACATCTCCGAAGGGTGCTTGAGGCGTTTGGTCCAGGACATGTCCGAGATGTGCACCAGCCCGTCGATCCCCTCCTCCACCTCGATGAAGGCGCCGAAGTCGGTCAGGTTGCGGACCTTTCCCGTGATCCTGTCGCCCTCATGGTATTTCTCGCTTATGGTCTGCCACGGATTGGGTTCGGTTTGACGCAGCCCCAAGGACAGGCGGCGCGCCGCCTTGTCCACGTCCAGGACGACCGCTTCGACCATGTCTCCGACCGTCATGACCTTGGAAGGGTGTTTCACACGCTTGGTCCAGGACATCTCCGAAACGTGGATCAGCCCCTCGACGCCCGGTTCGAGCTCGATGAAGGCACCATAGTCGGTGAGGCTCACGACTTTTCCCTTGACACGCGACTCGCGTGGGTACTTCTCGTCAACGGATTCCCATGGATCGAGGCTGCGCTGCTTGAAGCCCAGAGAGACGCGTTCTTTCTCGGGGTCGAACTTGAGCACGACGACCTCGACCTCGTGACCCACGTTGAACATCTCGCTGGGGTGATTGACGCGTCCCCAGGACATGTCAGTTTTGTGCAAAAGGCCGTCGATTCCGCCCAGATCGATAAAGGCACCGTACTCGGTGATGTTCTTCACAACCCCCCGGACCACTTTCCCTTCGGTGAGGCCGCCGAGGGTGCGACGTTTCTTCTCGGCGTTCTCCTCCTCAAGGACCGCCTTCCTTGACAGGACGATGTTACCGCGCTTGCGGTTCACCTTGATGACCCGCATCTGCAGCTCTTTGCCCTTCATGGCGTCAAGATTGCGCACGGGTCTAAGGTCAACCAGCGATCCGGGCAGGAAGGCACGGACGCCGATGTCCACCGCAAGGCCGCCCTTGATCCGTTCCTTGACCACGCCAGTCACCGGGCGGCCGTCGGCGTAGGCCCGCTCGATCTCCTCCCACACCTTCATCTTCTCGGCCTTCTCCTTGGAGAGGACGACGTAGCCATCCTTGTTCTCGGTCTTCTCCAGGAGCACGTCGATCTCATCGCCGACGTTGACGTGAATCTGCCCGTCCGGTCCAAGGAACTCGTCCTTGTCGATGATCCCTTCGGACTTGTACCCCACGTCCACGATGACCTCGTTCCCGCTGATCCGCAGAACGCGTCCCCGAACCACTTCCCCTTCCGCCAGGGTGCGGAGAGACTGGTCGTACATCTCGAGAAGTTGTTCGTATTCGCCGTCCTTGAGCTCGGCGTCGACGCCGTCCATGGGTCTGAGACGTTCGGTCCGTTTGGGCTTGGGAGAGGGATTCAGGTTCTGGGGGGCCGCGTCAAGCGGTCCGAGGGTGGGGTCGTCCTTCATTTTCTGCAAATCCATGCAGGCAGGTACCTCCTTAGTCGTTTCGGTGGCCGGCTGCCTAAAAACCGGCCGCACCGCTTTTTGGACGCGAATTTGCGTCCCGGCTCACGGATCATCACGCGGAGATTCAGGGGGCCGATCCGGCTGGGTCTCCGTCCCGCCGCGGGCCGGAGGCAGGGACATCAACTATCCGGAAGGGCCTCCGCCCCGGCAACAGGATTCGTGAAGCATACTGACCGTCCGCCGGTCTGTCAATAAGAAAAACTTTATTTTCATCAGATTACGAGACCCGGTAGCTCTTCCTGGCGCGGCCCGAAGCACCGACCGCGGTGTGATCCAGCGCATCGAGAAACCGTTCGTTCTCCGTCCTGAGCCCGACCGAAACTCGGATGGCACGATCGAATCCGTATGCCTCCATCGGGCGGACGATGACCCCCAGGCGGAGGAGGGCCTGGTACACCTCCTCTCCCTTCTGCGGGGTGAAGACGAGGAAGAAGTTGGCCACGGACGGTACGAATCTCACCCCCCTCCGCGCCAGTTCGGTTCCGAGAAAGGTCGCCTCCTGGCTGTTTTCCGCCTTCGAGAGGGCGACATGGTGGACATCATCGAGCGCGGCGCGGGCGGCCGCCTGGGCCAGAACAGAGGTGTTGAAAGGAGAACGGACACCGTCGAGGGCCTGCGCCACTTCCTTGACAGTAGCGGCGTAGCCGATACGCATTCCGGCGAGACCATGGATCTTCGAGAAGGTCCTCAGAACGACGACATTACGGCCGTTCCGCAGATCCTCCAGACAGTCGGGGTAGTCAGGGGCCTCGACGTAGTCCCGGTAGGCCTCATCGACGACGGTCAGGACATGCCGGGGAACGCTTCGGAAATAGGCATCGAAGGCCGCGCGCGTCACGTGCGTCCCGGTCGGGTTGTTGGGGTTGGCGATGTAGACGAGCGCGGTGGTGTCCCGACAGGCGGCGGCCATCGCCTCGAGGTCGTGGCGATAGTCCTTGAGCGCGACCAGCTTCAGGGGAGCCCCCATCGCCCTGACGGCGATCGAATACATGATGAAGGACTGGTCGGCGACCACCGCCCCGCGCTCGCGGGACAGAAACGCCTTGGACAGAATCTCGACCAACTCGGTCGAGCCGTTGCCGAGGACGATCTGATCCACGGGGAGGTGCAAACGCCCCGACAGGGCATGGCGCAAATCGTGCCCCTGGCTGTCGGGGTAGCGGTGGGCACGACCGGCCCCTTCACGGATCGCCTCGAGCGCCCGCGGCGATGGCCCCAGCGGGTTCTCGTTGCTCGCGAGCTTGACGACCTGGCGCATCCCGAGCTGCCGCTCGGCCTCTTCGATCGGCTTCCCGGAGACGTACGGCGCGATCTTCAGAAGGTGGCCCGGCACGCGAAACTTCACGATCCCTCCAGCAGGCGCCTGATTTCCTCGGGGGTGAGCCGGCGCCATTCCCCCGGTTTCAATCCACGATCGCGGATCGGCCCGATGGCAATCCGCTTGAGCTTCTGTACGCGGTGACCGAGGCGATCGAGCATCCGGCGTATCTGGTTCTTCCGCCCCTCGTACAGGGTGACCTCGAGCCAGGAGTTCACCTGGGAAGAGATCCGCTCGACGCGCGCCGGCAGGGTCCGGCGGCCGTCCAGGAGCAGCCCGCGCCGCAACGTCCGGATCTCCTCCTCCCCCACCGAGCCTTTGACCTTGACCCGGTACACCTTCGCGACGTGGTTCGCCGGGTGCGTCAGGCGGTAGGTCAGGTTGCCGTCATTGGTCAGGATCAGGAGGCCTTCACTGTTCCAGTCCAGGCGCCCTACGGGAAAGACGCGCTCGCGAACACCCTGGAGGAGATCCACCACCGTCGGCCGTCCCTCCGGATCGGAAGCGGATGTGATCATCCCCTTCGGCTTGTTCAGGAGATAGTAGGCCCGCCTTCCGACAGGGCGCACGCGGCGCCCGTCGACCCGCACCTGGTCCCGCTCAGGCTCGACGCGCACTCCGAGCGCGGTGATCACCTGCCCGTTCACCTCCACTCGTCCGGCCTGGATCAGGCGCTCCCCTTCGCGTCGCGAGGCAATGCCGGCGTCGGCCAGGAACTTCTGCAGGCGGATGCCGCCCGGGCCCTCAGGAGTCGTCTCCGTCGTCTCTCCGCTCGTTCTCGTCGTCATTCTCCTCGGGGTCTTCCCCATTGCCGCCGTCGTCCTCGTCCTCTTCCTCGAACGGTCCGAGAGCGTCGCCCGCCGGCCGGGCCGCGAGGGGCGCCGCGGAGACAACCTCTGGCGCGTCACCCTGCGTCGCGGAGGCAGGAACATCCGCGCCCGCCGCCAGGGCTCCGAACTCCGAGATGTCCGGGAGGTCCTGAAGGGAGTTCAGCCCGAAGTGCGCCAGGAACTCGGGCGTCGTGCCGTAGAGGAACGGCTTTCCGACCACCTTCTTGCGCCCCAGGATCCGCACCAGCTTCTTCTCCAGGAGAGCCTCCAGAACCGACGACGGGTCAGTGCCCCGGATCGTCTGGATCTCTGGCGTGGTGACCGGCTGCCGGTAGGCGATGATCGCCAGGGTCTCGAGCGCCTGGGCCGACAGCCGTCGCCGGTTGCGCGATCGGAACAACGCTCGCACCCACTCACCGAGGTCCGGCTTGGTGGCCATGCGGTACCCGCCGGCCACGCGTTGCACCATCAGTCCGCGCTCTTCCGACTCGCAGGCCCGGGACACCGCATCGAGCGCTGCCTGAAGCGCGTCCCGGTCCGCACCCGGAAACAGATCGACCAGATCATCGATCGTCAGCGGCTCCTCGGCGGCGAACACCAGGGCCTCGAGAATCGCCCGCAGTCTGCCGCCCTCCGGTGGCGCCGTCTCAGGCATGGTCGGACCCCGTCTCCCGGATCGGCGGCAGCGTCTCGTCCGCCAGGACGATGAGGATGTCTTCATGGTGGTGGCTCACGTGCGCACGCACCAGGCGAAGACGGATGACTTCCAGGAGCGCAAGGAACGTCAGGATGCAGGCGAGGCGGTCGCCCAGGCCGCTGAACAGAGCCTGGAAATGGACTCGGCGCTCCCGCTGCAGGGTGTTCATCAGCCAGTCGATCCGCTCCACCAGAGTGATCCGCTCGCGGCTGATGTGCGCCGCCCCCTCGCTCCCCAGCCGTCGCAGGATGTCCCGGAAGGCGCGAAGAAGCGTGAAGAGATCCGCGTCGATCTGCTCCTCGCCGGCGTACTCGGCGATGGCGGCCCGCGGCCGGAGATAAACCAACTCCATGATCGCCTCCCTCTCCTGCAAGTGCTCGGCGACCTCGCGCAGGGCTCCGGCTCGTCCCGCACCTTCGAACCGGGCCTGTTCCTCGGCTGACAGCGAGAACTCGGTCGCGGCAGCGGGGTCGGGTGGCAGGAGGCGACGCGACTTGATGTGGATGAGCGTCGCCACCCCGACAACGTGGTCACCGGCGGCCCCCGGCTCCACCTCGCTCGCCATCGCGAGAAAGTCGTTGTACTGCCGGGCGATCTCGGCGATCGGAAGGGTCGTGACGTCGATCTCATCCGTACGGATGAGATGCAGCAGGAGCTCCAGAGGCCCCTGGAACGTGTCGAGCTGCACCTCGCCCGGCCGGAACGTGGCGGCCGCAGGCGGGGCGGCGTGCGAATCGGCGGTCTGCGGTGGAGGCGGGTGGGCGTCGTTCAAGGTCGGATCCCCGTGTCGATTTTCATGGCGGCGCGCACCAGCTCCATCGTCTTCCTCGCTTCACTCCGTGCCCGGCGTGCCCCCTCGGCAAGGATGTCGCGCACCCGGCCCCTGTCCTGAACCAGTCGCGCACGGCGCTCCTGGATCGGCCGCAGCACGGGCTCGAGATGGCTCAGGAGATACGTCTTGCAGTCGATACAGCCGATCCCGGCCCGTCGGCATTCCACATTGACCAGGTCCAGCGTGGCCCGGTCCGAGAACGCCTTGTGCAGATCATAAACCGGGCAAACGTCCGGATTGCCGGGATCCTTGCGGGTCTTGCGCGCCGGGTCAGTCACCATCTTGAGGATCTTCTGCCGGCTCTCCTCGATCGGATCCGCGAGGTTGATAGCGTTGCCGTAGGATTTGCTCATCTTGCGTCCGTCGGTGCCCGGCACGCGCGGCACCCTCGTGGTGATCGCCCGGGGCTCGGGGAAGACCGGGCCGTACAGCGAGTTGAAGCGCCGGGCGATTTCCCGGCACAGCTCCAGATGAGCCAGCTGATCTTCTCCCACCGGCACCACCTCCGCTCGATAGATCAGGATGTCGGCGGCCTGCAGCACCGGGTAGCCGAGGAAGCCGTAGTTCGTCAGGTCGCGGTTGGCGATCTGCTGCTGTTGCTCCTTGTAGGACGGCACCCGCTCGAGCCAGGCGACCGGAACGATCATCGACAGGAGGAGGTGCAACTCGGCATGCTCCGGGACGTGAGACTGCACAAAGATCGTGCTCTTGTCCGGATCGAGGCCGGCCGCCAGCCAGTCGAGCGCCATGTCCTCCACGTAGTCCCTGATCCGTGAGGTGTCGGCGTACTCGCTGGTCAGGGCGTGCCAGTCGCAGATCGCGAAAAAACACTCGTGCGTGTCTTGCATCTTGATCCAGTTGTCCAGCGCGCCCACGAGGTGGCCGATGTGCATCGGCCCCGTCGGGCGGAAACCGGACAGGACCCTCGGGCGCTTCGCGACCGCGGGAACTTCGACGGGTCTCGTCACCTCTTCATCATCGCCTGGTTGATGATCTGCAGTGCGGTCGTAATGCGGCCCAGCTTGCGCCCCCGCTTCTGGATCGCCTGGGTGTCCTCGCCCAGCGGCTGCTCGGAGCGGGCCTCCTTCTGGACCTTGTCCAGCTCGAAGCTGAGCTGCTTCAGCTCGGCCACCGTGAACTTCTTGAAGTTGTTGGCGTTGACCAGAATCAGCCCCTCCGCGATGTCACGCGACATGGCGTAGGCAGAGCCCCCGATGAAGTTGCCCATCCCTCCCCCTATCCGAGGCCGTACTTCGGCCACTTCTTTTCGATCAGTTCGAGCGTGGCCGCGTCGTGCCGAATCTCGTCAGGCCATTCGCGCTGGAACCCTTCCGAGGGTCCCTTGCGCGTGGCGTCCACCCCCATGTGGGAGCCGTACTGCGGCAGACGCGAGGAGTGGTCGAGGACGTCGACGGGGCCCAGGACAAACTCGATGTCCCTCTCGGGATCGATGTGATTGAGCACCTTCCAGGCCGCCTCGCGCGCGTCCTGCACGTTGACGTCGTCGTCCACCACCACGATGACCTTGCTGAACATCGCCTGCCCCATGCCCCAGATGGCGTGCATCACCTTGCGGGCGTGCCCGGGATACCTCTTGCGCATCGAGACCAGGATCAGATTGTGGAAGATCCCCTCGGCGGGCATGTTGATGTCCACGATTTCGGGGAGCTGCCGTTTCATGATCGGCAGGAACACCCTCTCGATCGCCTTGCCGATGTAATAGTCCTCCATCGGGGGCGGACCGACGATCGTGGTCTGGTAGATCGGTCTCAGTCTCCGCGTGATGCAGGTCAGGTGGAACACCGGGTAGTCGTCGGGCAGCGAGTAGTATCCCGTGTGATCGCCGAATGGTCCTTCTCGTCGCTTCTCTTGAGGGTCGACGTATCCCTCCAGGACGATCTCGGCGCCCGCCGGCACCTCGACGTCCACCGTGACGCCCTTCACCATCGCCACCGGCTCGCGCCGCACGAATCCTGCCAGGAACATCTCGTCGACGTCGTCGGGCAGTGGCGCCGCCGCGGCGAACACCAGGGATGGCTCGGCGCCGACGGCGCAGGCCACCTCCAGGCGGCGCCCGCGCTCCTCGGCGCGGCGATAGTGGTGGGCACCGTGCTTGTGGATCTGCCAGTGCATGGCGGCAGTGGTCGCGTCGAAGACCTGCATCCGGTAGATGCCGCAGTTGCGCTTGCCGGTCGCCGGATCCTTCGTGAACACCAGGGGGAGCGTGACGTAGCGACCGGCGTCCTTGGGCCAGCACTTGATGACCGGTAGCGTGAGGAGCGACGGACGTTCCTTCTCGACGACCTCCTGGCAGGGCGCCTTTTTGACGGTCACGGGAAAGAGATCTGCCAGATCTTTCAGCTTCGGCAACATCTTGATTTTGTCCAGGAGGGATGTCGGAGTCCGACCCTCCAGCAAGGCGTCGATCCGTTCGCCGAACGCGTCGAGCGAGTCCACCTCCAACGCCAGCCTCATCCTGTTCAGCGAGCCGAGAGCGTTAATGAGCACGGGCGTATCGAACCCCTCCGGCCGCTCGAACAGTAGCGCCGGCCCGCCCCCCGGAAATTTCGAAACGCGGTCGGTCACGGCGCTGATTTCGAGGTCGACGCTCACCGTCTCGCGCACGCGCACCAACTCGCGGCGCGCTTCCAGGAGGTTGAGAAAGGCACGCAGGTCGGCGTGCGCCAAGACCCTCTCCTCAGGACCGGCCAGCCGCGGCCGGCTTGCGGCCGGTCGTCTTCGCCGCCGCCTTGAAGACGAGGGACACCATGCCCAGCCCCAGCTTGTCGCCGCTGACGACCGGAGTGGGAGTGCCGACCGCGAGGCGCTGGCCGTTGACAAACGTGCCGTTCAGCGCTCCCACCTCCTCGAAGAGCAGGAAGGCCCCGTCCTTCAGGACGATGCGGGCGTGGCGCCGGGAGACCGAACGGTTGATGTCGACCTGGGTGAGATCAACCTCGGGTCGCGTGCCGGTCACGGGGTCGTAGCGGCCGATGAGGGCCGTTTCGGCTGTGATGGGGAAGTGTCGCGACCCACCCTCGAGGACCAGGAGTGCGAAGGCGCCTTCCGGGACCTCCACCTCGCCGATCGGCTTGGGAGCCGCCTGTATGCCGGCAGCGGGTGCCGCGGTGGGGGCCGGGGGCGGCGCCTCGGCCGGCTGGTCCATGTCGACGGCAGTCACGCGCGCCGCCGCAGCGGCGGCCGGCTTCCCCGAGGCGGTCGCGCGCGACAGGAGCTCGATCTTGCGGTTCGCCTCCTGCAGCCGGTTGCTCAGCTTGCGGAGCATGCGCACGGCGATCTCGATGTTGGCGCGGATCATCGTATCGAAGGTGGCGCTGTTGATCTCGATGATTTCGGAGGTGTCGAGCGCCTCCGCCGACGCTGTGCGTGGGAGGCCCTCCAGGACGGCGATTTCGCCGAAGAAGTCCCCTTTCTCCATGATCGCCAACTCCTGCTTCACGCCGCCGAGGGTCCGGTAAATGCGCACGGCACCCGACTGGACGACATACATCTCGCTGCCGAGGTCCCCTTCGACGTAGATCATCTCCCCTTTCTTGCGTTTGACCGTGAACTCTTTGAAGGGATCGCCTGCCATTGCGCTATTTTTTGGCCGCCATGGACTTGCGGGCGGGACGCTGGCGATGATAGCGGATGGCAAAAGATGATGTCAAACCTTGCGTGAGTCGCACCGTTCTTCTTTGCCGCTACAATGTCACCCTCATGGGCCGTCAACTTCGACAGATCTGTCGTCGTATCCGGATGTCATGTCGAATGTCCGTGGCAAGCCTGCTCATCGCGTACGGGGCGGCCGCACTCGCGGCTCCTCCGTCCCCGTCCCAAAAGGCGTCTGCCTCACCGACCGCGGGCGAAACGGGGACGCCTTCGGCCCACTCCGCCACGGCCTCACTCGGCTGGCCGCTGCAAATTCCCGGAGAGATCCTGTCGTCGTTCGGCGAGTACCGTTACGACCACCTGCACGCCGGGATCGACATCTCGACGGCGGGCGGCACCGGCTACAAGGTCCTGGCGGCGGCCTCCGGGGTAGTGTTCCGCCTCAAGGTGGAATGGAGGGGCTATGGGCGTGCCTTGTACCTGCGCCATCCCGGTGGGAGGGTCACGGTCTACGGCCATCTCGAGCGGTACGAGGACAGGATCCTGGGCCTCGAGCGCCTGGTGGCCCGCCGCCAGGTGGCGGCCGGGAGCCGCTACCCTGGAGACATCTACCCGGATCGGCCGATCCGCGTGTCGCGTGGACAGGTCATTGCTTACTCGGGCGAGTCGGGCGTCGGACTTCCCCACCTGCACTTCGAAGTGCGCGACGCGGGCGACGCCCCGGTCGATCCATTCGAGGCCGGCTTGCCGCGTCCCGCCGATCGACGCCCCCCGGTCCCCGAGTCACTGACCGTCACGGCCGCATCGGCCTCGACCTTCATCGACGGGGACGCGCGCGAGGTGGTCTACCCGATCAGACGGGAGGATGGCGGTCTGTCGACGACCGCCATCCCGGTGAAGGTGAACGGGCCGTTCCTTGCGGCCCTGGCCGCCTACGATCCGGCGGGCAACGCGGGCCGCGCGGGCATCGGCTCCATCGAGGTGAGGGTCGATGGTGAGGTCCGATACCGTCTCTCCCTCCGTTCCTTCCGTTTCGATCAGTATCCACAGTCCGGGCTCGTGTTCGACCACCGCTTCAGCAGGCTGGCGCCCGCCGCCTTCAGCTACCGTCTGTTCCGGCTTCCCGGCAATGATTTCGGCAGGGCCCCGATCGACGCCGGTCCTGTCGTGGAGGATGTCTACCCCGGGGCGTTCAATCTCGCGCCGGGATCCCACCTGATGGAGATCGCGGTGGCCGACGCCGCCTCGAACCGTTCACGCACCCGGGTCTGCGTCCAGGTCGGGCGTCCCCGGGCCGCGGACTCGCTCCAATGGGACGACGGTACGAGCGGCCCTACCGTGGTGCGTTTCAGTCTGCCGCCAGGAGAAGCCGCCTCGACTGCCGTCCGGAAAGGAGCGTCGCCGTCTCCCTGCGCAGTGCCGCCGAGGGGCGTTGAAGGAGAAGTCTGGGATGAGCAGAAACGCCAGTTCCGGCCCACAACGTGCAGGATCGACGAGGGGACCTGCATTCTTCCTGAGCCGAGCGATCGAAGCGCTCCGCCCGCCGTCCGTCTGCGGGAGGTCATGAACGGGGTCCCCGGTCCCTGGCGGCTCCTGGGCCGTGCAGTCGCGGCGCCTTTCCCCCATGACGGCCTGTCGGCGCAGATCGAGACTTGGCCCGCGCTCCTGGACGTCCTCGTGCCACTGGAACATCCTCTGACCCCTTCCCTGCGGCTGGCGGCGGGATTGGAGCGTCATCCGCTGGAAGATTTGCCGTACCGCGGAGATCTCGTGCTCGGCGCCGGCATGAGCTACGCTCGCGCGGCGGGCCTCGCCCCGTTCTTCATCATGGCCCCCGACGACCCGGCCCCCCTGGCCAGCCTGGTCCTCGACGTGCGCTGGGTGGAGCCGGGACGTCCGCTCGACTATGAGGGCCCGGGGTTCTCCCTTCACCTTCCGGAGAGGGCGCGCTTCTTCGCCGGTCCGCTCGCCCTCCGAACCGAGAGGACTCCCGGAACCGAAAGGCTCCCCTCCCTCGCCGACGCGATCGAGATTCTTCCCGAGGGCGAGGCGCTGAATGACAGGGCGACTCTGTCGTTCGATCTGGCTCCCGGCGCCGTCGCCCCTGAGACGCTCGGGATCTACCGCTGGGACCCGTTCCGCGCGCGCTGGTCGTATGAGGGGGGGGACGTGGAGGAGGGCGGTTCCCGCCTGTCGCTGCGCTTTCGGCGCTACGGCCGTTTCGCACTCCTGCAGGACGCCTCGCCCCCCGACCTGCTCGAGGTGCGGCCGTCACCGGGATCGAACCTGACGTCGCGCCGGCCGGCGCTGGTGGCCCGCGTCGAAGACGAAGGGAAGGGTCTCAACTACGACGGCGTGGCCTTCGATCTGGACGGACGCCGCCTCGAATCCGAATTCGATCCCGATCGCGGTCTCTCGAAGGTCCTCGATCCACCGCGGCTCTCCCCCGGCACCCACCACCTGAAGGTCGTGGCGGTCGATCTGGCAGGCAACAGCTCGGCGCCGATCGAAGGGGATTTCCGGATCCTGCCCCGTTAGGCCGCACCCGTCATCGCTCGCGCACGACCTCCCGATACACGCGTTGCACGGCCGCCGCGTGACGGCGGAAGGTTTCCTTCAGGTGCGCGCCGCGTTGCGCCGGGTCGGCCGCGGCTCCGTCGAGGGCCAGCGCGATTTCCGCCAGACGGACGGGATCGTCGGGGAGGCTGACCAGCGGATGGTCGTAGATCAGCCGCATCTCGTGGTCGAGCGCGCGGAAGAACAGGTATGACTCGTACAGCACCTGCATCTGCGCATCGCTCAGATGGCCGAGCCTATTCAGATGGGTCAGCAGTCGGATGGTGTCCTTGTCAGGAGGGTTGCGCACCGCGTGTCGAAGCTGCAGGAACTCGATGATGAAGTGGATGTCGAACAGGCCCCCCTCGCCCAGCTTGACGCTCCGCCGCGCCTCACGCTGCGCCTCTCGGATCAGCCGTCGCCGCATATCGTCAACGGCCGCGCGCAGGGCATCCGGGCCCTGCCTCGCGCACCTTTCTAGAATCAGGGCTTCGAGCCTCTCCACGGCCCGCGCTCCAAGGGCCCCGTCGCCCGCCACCGGCCGCGCCTTGAGGAACGACTGCATCTCCCAGACCTCGGCCGTCCCGCCGAAGTAGTCCATGAGCCCCTCGAGTGACGTGACCAGCTCGCCTTCCCGGCCCGAGGGGCGGAGTCTGAGATCCACCCAGTAGAGCTGGCCGTCGCGGCTCAACGTCGAGAGAATCCTGACGATCCGCTCGCACCATGAACGGGCCAGGGACTGAGCCCCGCCCCTCCCGCGCGCCGTCTCGTACAGGAAGACCAGATCGACGTCCGAGACGTAGTCCATCTCCCGGTATCCCAGCCGCCCGAGTCCGAGAACGGACAGGCGGAGACCGCGGGGCTCACCCCGGGCGGGTCCCGCGAGGTCCTGCCGTGCCAGCCGCACGGTGGCTTCGAGGGTCGCCTCGGCCAGGTCGGAGAGATTCTTGAGGACTTCCCGCAGCGTGGCCTGGCGATTGATGTCGCGCAGGGCGATGGTGGCCAGGGCCTCCTGGTGGCGCCGGCGTAGCCCCGCGGCCCGGACGCGGACCTCTCCGGGGCGGCGCACGATCGGCAGGAGCGACTTCAGATAATCCTCGGCGGCCGGAGTACGTACGATCCGCCCACGGTCCTCCAGCGAGCCCAGGATGCCGGGCTGGCGGATCAGGATGCCGGCGAGCAGATCGCTGCGGCCGAGAAGGTGCACCGTCGGGCCGACCATCGAGCGACGCGACAGGAAGCGCAGGAGAGCCCCTTCCTCGGCCAGAAGCGAGGAGACCAGCTTCTCGAGGTTTTCGAGGGCGCGCCGCGGGTTGACGGAGCGCCCGATCGCGGAGAGAAGGAGCGGACCGCTCTTGCGCAGCGCCCGGCGCACCTCGGGGGTGACCGCCGCCGACTGCAGGAGCTTGCGGATCAGCTTGACCGGCCGCAGCGCCTCGTTCGGGTCTGCGAGGCCCGAGCGCCGCAGACGTTCCCGTAGAGTCTCGTCATCCATTCGGTCGAGCCACAAATCGGCGCTCTCCTCCTCGAGTCGCGCCTGCGCGGCTGCGCCTGTGACCGAGTCGTAAAAGCGGCGCACGACCTCACGGTGCCGTTCCAGCTCTTCGAGAAGGGCGTCGATTTCCCGTCCCGGCGCCCGCTCGTGCATCCGCATCCGGCGCGCCACCAGCCGGAGCTCTCCCGCGCCGGCCGGCAGCGTCGCCGTCTGCCGGTTCTGGCCGAGCTGGAGCCGGTGCTCCAGGTTTCGGAGGAAGACGTAGGCATTGCTGAGCGCGGCATACTCCTCGTACCCCACGAACCCCTTGTCCGCCAAGCGATGCAGGGCCAGCAGCGTGTTTCCCTGTCGCAGCCAGGGATCGCGCCCGCCATGCAGAAGCTGCAGCGCCTGCACGGCGAACTCCAGCTCCCGGATGCCTCCCCGACCGAGCTTGATGTCGGTCGAGGAGCGCCCCTCCGCGCTCAGCTGCGCATCGATCCGGTCCTTCATCTGGCCGATCTCGAGGATCACGTAAGGATCGGCCTGCGCCGGGTAGACGAGCGGCTCGACGCTTTCCACGAACTGGCGGCCCCGCGCCAGGTCTCCCGCGACGGGGCGAGCCTTGATGAGCGCCTGCCGCTCCCACGCCTCCGCCCAATTGGCGTAGTAGGCGACCGCGGCGGCGAGCGCGATCGTAATGTCTCCGTCGCTGCCACCGGGGCGCAGCCCGAGATCGACCCGGAACACCTGTCCTTCCGGGCCCGGCCCGGCGATGAGGCGGGTGATGTCGGCGGCCAGGCGGGCGAAGAACTCCCTGTTGCTGATGGAAGAGGCTCCCGAGGCGTCGGTGCCGGATGTCTCACCGTCGCGCGAAAACAGGTAGACCAGATCGATGTCGCTGCTGTAGTTGAGCTCCTCGCCACCCAATTTGCCGAGCGCGATGACGGAAAACGTGGCCTCCTCCAGGTGACCCTGGTCGTCGCGGCAGGTCGGGCGCCCGAACCGTCCCTCCAGCGGCATACGCGCCATTCGCACCGCCCGGTCGACGAGGACGTCGGCGAGGAGCGACAAGGCCCGAGTGATGCCCGGCAGGTCGGCAACGGCGAGGATGTCCGCCAGGGCGATGCGCAGGATTTCGCGCTTCTTGAAGCGACGCAGCACGATGGAGGGGTCGTGCCCGGCGTTCAGTTGGACGAACCGCGCCAGATCCTCCTCCAGGTCCTCGCGCGTGCGGGGCCCGCGCGGCAGACCTCCCGGGGGAATCGCTTCCAGGAACTCCGGATTCTGCACCAGGAGAGAGCCGAGGTAGGGACTGAAGCCGGCCAGAGTCAGACAATTCAGGACGCGCGACGGGTCGACCGGGCGGCCGGCCTCCGCCTGGAATGCCTGCAGCGCGCGCAGGGCCGATGCCGGATCGGGCAGGCGCTCCACCTGCTCTGCCAGGCAGGCGACCTCGCCCGGCGGCAGGAGGTCGGAACCTCGGCCACAACGGTCCTCCCCGCGCCGGCGGAGTCAGGGCACGATCATAAGCCGCCGACGCGGGGACAGGCCCGGCCTTCGATCAAATGTCGAAGTACAGGGAGAACTCGTAGGGATGGGGCCGGAGGCGCATCGGGTTGACCTCGCGCTCCCGCTTGTACTCGATCCAGGTCTTCAAGTTGTCTTCGGTGAACACGTCACCCTTGAGCAGGAAATCGTGGTCCTGCTCCAGGTACCGCAGCGCCTCGTCGAGTGAGCCGGGCAGCGACGGGACGCTCTTCAGCTCCTTGGGCCCCAGCCCGTAGATATCCTTGTCGAGCGGCTTGCCGGGATCGATCTTGTTTTCGATGCCGTCGAGACCCGCCATCAGCATCGCCCCGAACGCCAGATAGGGGTTGCAGGACGGATCGGGTGGACGGTACTCGAGGCGCTTGGCCGACGGGCTGTTCGAGATCATCGGGATGCGGATTGCGGCGGAGCGGTTGCGGCGCGAGTACGCCAGGTTCACCGGCGCCTCGAACCCCGGCGTGAGGCGCTTATAGGAATTGGTGGTCGGGGCGATGATCGCCGCCAGGGCCGGTGAGTGCTTCAGGAGCCCGCCGATATAGTGCAGGCCCATCTGCGAGAATCCGCCGTAGCCGTCACCCGCGAACAGGTTCTTCCCGCCCTTCCACAGGCTCTGGTGGCAGTGCATGCCCGAGCCGTTGTCCCCGAACAGCGGCTTCGGCATGAAGGTGACGGTCCGGCCGCGCTTTGTGGCCGTGTTCTTGACGATATACTTGTACATGATCACGTGGTCGGCGGCCCGTGTCAGGCTGTCGAAGCGGACGTCGATCTCCATCTGTCCGCCGGTCGCCACCTCGTGGTGGTGGGCTTCCACCTGCATCCCGGCGCGTTCCAGGTTCAGCACCATCTCGGTGCGCAGATCCTGGAAATGATCGTGCGGCGGGACCGGAAAGTACCCTTCCTTGTGCCGCGGCCGGTACCCGAGGTTCGGCTTCTCGTCCTTGCCGGTGTTCCACTGTCCTTCGACCGAATCGAGGAAGTAGTAACCGCTGTGGGCGTTCTGATCGAAGCGGACGTCGTCGAAGATGAAGAACTCCGCCTCCGGACCGAAGTAGGCCGTGTCGGCGATCTTCGTGTACTGCAGATAGCTCTCGGCCCGCTGGGCGATGCCGCGCGGGTCGCGGCCGTAGCGCTCCTTGGTCACCGGATCGACGACGTTGCAGATCAGGTTCAGGGTGGGGACCTCGGTGAACGCGTCCACGAAGGCGGTGTCGGGATCGGGCACGACGAGCATGTCGCTCTCGTGGATCGCCTGGAAGCCGCGGATGGAAGAACCGTCGAAGCCGAACCCTTCCTCGAAGCTGCTCTCGGTCAGCTCGTGTGTGGGCACCGAGAAGTGCTGCCACAGACCGGGCATATCCATGAAGCGCAGATCAATGATCTTGATGTCGTTGTCTTTGACCAGTTTCAACACGTCCGCCGGCTTTCGCATTTTGTTTGGCGTCTCCTTCGTGAGAGGGGTCCGGGCCAAGAAGAGGTCGCGGATTATAGCACGGCGCCCCGCGCCGTCAACGCGCTCCCTCCTGTCCGCCACCCTTCTTGTCCGGCCATCGGGCCGATGCTAGAGTAGCCGCCCGTGAGAGGACGACTCGTCCCCGCGCTCGCGATCGCCGCGGCGCTCACCGCTGCGCCTGTCCGCCGCGCCCCGGAGGCCGCCACCCCCGCGCCAGCGCCGGCGCCTTCCCCTACGCCCGCCAGCGAGACCCGGCCAGCACAGGCGAGCCCACCTGAAACGGCACCTTCCCCGTCTCCGGCGCCCGACTGCCCGGCCCGGCCCCTGGATGCCGTCGAGCGCGACACTCTCATGAAGCTCGCGTGGCGCACGCTCTCCGGACACTTGACCGGCAACCCGATCAGGGACGCCGATCTGGAGGCCTACGTCTTCACGCCGTGCCTCACGGTACCGCGCGGTCTGTTCGTTACCCTCAAGAAGGGCGAGCAGGTGCGGGGCCGGCAAGGCGAGATCGAGGCCACGCGTCCCCTGTACCAACAGGTGATCGTGTTCACGCGGCGCGCCGCGACGCGCGATCCTCGCTTCCTGCCACTGACGGACCGCGATCTTGCCGGGCTGACCGTCGAGCTGTCGATCATCGGTGCCCGCCGGACGGTCTCCGGCCCGGGCGATATCCGTCTGGACACCGAGGGTGTCTTCCTGGAGAAATGGGGTCGGAGGGCCGTCTTCCTCCCTGGAACCGCGCTGCGGCAGGGCTGGACGCCGGAGAGGACACTCGACGAGCTGTGCTCCCAGGCGGCCCTGCCGAAGGGATGCTGGTCCGAGTCGGCGCGCATCCAGGTGTTCACGACGGAAGACGTGGCCGGCGGACCGCCGCCCGAGGCGGCCACGACATCATCACCAGAGCCGTCTGCGTCGCCGGAACCCTCCCCGACGCCGGCGGTCACGGCGCCGCCCGGACAGACTCCTAGCGGCGCCTCTCGTACGACAGCGGCACGATCGACGACTTGAAGGTGTCGAGCAGGCGATCGATCTGCCCAGTGAGCTGAGCTTCCTTGTCGGGGCTCGGGTTGGCGCTGTCCACCCCAAGGGCGCGTCCGTGCGCAAGCGCCAGGACGAAATACTCGACATCCTCCCGCGCCCCCCAGAAGACCTTCGCCTTCAAAGGACCCTCGCCCAGCCGATTCTTGACCGTATCGACCCATCGCCCCTCGATCGACCAGCTGTCGTCGTACTTCTTCCACTGCCCCTGCGTGACCTTCAGGGCGTCCGGCTGGACGTCGAACTCGCCGCACCAGTGGAGGTAGTCGCGCAGGAGCTTCATGAGTGTCTCTTGATCCTTGACGCGCTCGTTCTTCTGGGCCGCCTTATAGGCGACGACGACCTGGATGTTATCCCCCGGAGGGCCACTGCGCAGCCGGAAGTGTCCGTTGTATTGATTGTCGCCGGGAAAAGTACCGATGATGCCGGTGGGAAACCGACCCTGGGCGCTCGCTGCGATCGGCGCGAACTCCCACTCCTTGCGGTTCGGCACCGCCTTGGCGAAATCGAACGTGATGTTGTTATAT
>Ga0209761_1000716_pt1 | contig 20825 bp, 19 predicted proteins | sample GraSoi013_1_40cm_4_FD_185818 | JGI IMG/M metagenome (GOLD analysis project Ga0209761, IMG submission 185818) | Grasslands soil microbial communities from the Angelo Coastal Reserve, California, USA - Sample 09_25_2013_1_40cm (SPAdes) (version 2) | ecosystem: Environmental > Terrestrial > Soil >...
TCCCTCGCCCGGGTTCCCGGGCTTGGCTTCATAGTGTTGCTGGTAGCGAAGATCCAGCAGGGTCGTGAGACGCCCTGAGGCGACCACGATTACACTCCCTCCATTGCCCCCGTCGCCCCCATCAGGTCCGCCGCGCGGCACGTACTTCTCGCGTCGAAAGCTGCAGACCCCGTCCCCCCCGCGACCGGAGCGAACGAAAATGCGGACTTCATCGACGAACATAGCAGTGGTTGAACCTTTCCAAGATCGAGTCCGTGTCCGTGGCCACGACAGTATAAATGTCAATGACTTGCAAAGCAAACCGAACGGGTCGGCCAGGGTGCGCATGGCGAGGAGCACCGGATCTATCTGGTTGGGCCTGGGAAGATGGAAGAGAAGGAGAAGCCTGGCGCGGCGTGTGGCTTACGAGTCGGGAAACAGCCTCTGGATCAACGGCAGGAGGTCGGTGCTCATCTGCGCTTTGGCAAGAAAGCCATCGACCTTGATGGCATAAGCCTCGGTTCTGAGTGACGCGTCCGTTTCAATGGTCACCAGCACAATGCGTGGCGCGCCGGGCTTGGCTTTGATTTTCCGTGCGGTCTCCAACCCGTCCATATCCGCTATGGTCACATCCATCAACACGAGATCGGGGCTCAGTCGAGTCACGTGCTCGACCGCCTTCTGGCCGGAGTCGGTGCGCCCCACGATCTGAACTCGCGGATCCTTCGAAAGCCAGCGTTCCTCAACCTTCAGAAACATGTCGCTGTCATCAACCAAGAGCACACGGATCTGCGACATTTCTCCCCCCCGGTGAACGGGACAGCAGGCGATGAGAGGCGCCTGACGGGTCAGGCAGAGGAATGATGCACCGATTCAGGTCGTCGTCGAGGCAAGAACTGGGGGATAGACGCTGACTTTCTGCCTCGCCCGGCCGCCTTCGTATTTGACGATGCCGGTGATCCGTGCAAACAGCGTGTGGTCGCGCCCGAGGCCCACATTGAAGCCGGGATGAATCTTGGTTCCTCTCTGACGCACAAGGATGCTCCCGGCCTTGACAGGCTCCCCGCTGAACGCTTTGACGCCGAGATACTGCGGATTGCTGTCTCGGCCGTTCCGGGATGACCCGCCGCCCTTTTTGGTTGCCATGCCCCTTTCCCTCTGGCTTCGCTAGGCCGTTGCGATGCCGGTGATCCGAACCTGCGTGAAACTTTGGCGGTGGCCTTTGGTCCGCCGGTAGTTTTTCCGCCGCTTCTTCTTAAACACCATGATGGACCGGGTTCGCCCCTGAGCGATGATCTCGGCGGTCACACGAGCGCGCTCAACCCAGGGACGGCCGACCAGGAGTCCGGCGTCGCCTTGGACCAATCGAACCTGGGTCAATTCGACCGTTCCGCCCACATCGCCGGGCAGTTTTTCGATCCGGAGGACCTCACCCGGCTGGACCCGGTACTGTTTTCCCCCGGTCTCCACGATGGCGTACATAAGCAGAAGTCTCCAGAAATACAAAAGTTTTCTATCATAGACTATCGAGAAGTGTCAAGGTTCTCTGACGATCCGCACGCTCCAGCCACGTGCTACCATACTGGAAAAAGAGAGGAGAACCGGGCATGCCACTGACGCACTTGCAGAGCGGGGTGATCGCTGGTCTGTTGCTGACCACGATGCTTGTCGTGATCGGGCTGTTTGTAGGGCAGAGTCTGCTGAAGACGGAGCGGGAGGCCTACGAGCGCGGCGTCCGTATGGCGGTCATGCATTCGCGGTGCCGCGGCGCCCCTCCCTCCGCGGAATATGTTGCTCGGGCCTTCGCGTGGGGCGATCCGAAAACCTGTGAAGAGATTCAGAAGATCGACCGGAGCCAGACCGGCACCAACTGAACCACCCGAGGATTCAAGCGAAGGCGCCGGGAACTTTCGAGTGGGTCACGCGTCAGGCCGGATGCCCGAGTTGCTTGACGGCTCTTCGGAGGCGCTGCTATAGTTGCGAAGCCGGACACTTTCGACGATGATTCTCCCATCCTTGCGGGCTCTACGGAGCGTGTGATGCTGGAACCGAGCAAGAAGATCTGGATGGACGGCGCGTTCGTCAATTGGGAGGATGCCTCGGTCCATGTGTTGACGCATTCGCTCCACTATGGCTTGGCCGCGTTCGAGGGGATCCGCTGCTATAAGGGTCGGAACGGGTCGGCGATCTTCCGGCTCCAGGACCACGTGGACCGGCTGTTTGAATCGGCCCACATCGCCCTGATGACGATCCCGTACGATAAGAAACAGGTGACCGACGCGATCATCGAAACAGTACGTGTCAATCGGTTGGAGGCCTGTTACATCCGGCCGCTGGTGTACATCGGACATGGGGTGATGGGGCTCTATCCGGGTGAGAACCCGATTCGCATGGCGATCGCCGCCTGGCGGTGGGGCACCTATCTCGGAGAGGACGCCTTGGCCAACGGCATCCGGGCGAAGGTTTCCTCGTTTACGCGGCATCACGTCAACATTGCCATGACGCGCGCCAAGATCTCGGGACACTATGTGAATTCGATCCTGGCCAAGCAGGAAGTGAAGGCGGACGGGTACGACGAGGCCATCCTGCTCGACCCGGACGGCTACGTGGCGGAGGGGACAGGGGAGAATGTCTTCATCGTCCGCAAGGGGGTGCTGAAGACGACGCCGCTCACCTCCATTCTGGAAGGCGTCACCCGCCAGTCGGTGCTGCAGCTCGCGCGGGAACGGAATGTTTCCGTCATCGAGGAACGGTTCACGCGCGATGCCATGTACGTGGCGGATGAGGTGTTCCTGACGGGCACCGCCGCGGAAATTACCCCGGTCCGTGAAATAGATGGCCGCCGGATCGGAGCCGGCACTCCAGGCCCGGTGACGAAGGACCTGCAAAAGACCTTCTTCGAGATCGTGCGCGGGGAGGACCGCGCCCATAGCGCGTGGCTCACGCGCGTCTGACGCGACCTCATCCTCACTTCCCTTCAATTCAGGTTTGGTACGACGGCGCGCTACGGCGTGGCTGGGGCTGGAGGCGGTGATTCGCCGGAGGGCGGAGCCGCTGGAGCGGGTTCGTGTGTCGGCGTTCCGGGCGGGGACGCGGGGGCGGTGGAGGTGTCCGTCTTATTGAGGTCGATGACGGTCGAGGAGAAGGTCCTTTCCCTGGACAACACGGCTAGGCCGAGCGAGGTCAGCATGAATATAATTGCCGCCACCACCGTCACTTTGCTCAGGAACGTGCCGGGTCCCCGGCTGCCGAACACCGTCTGGCTCGATCCCCCGAAGGCGGCTCCGATCTCGGCGCCCTTGCCGGCCTGCAACAGAATGGCGGCGATCATCAAGAAGCACACGATCACGTGAACCACGACGGCCAGGGTGTACATGCCTCCTCCTTACTTCCGTAAGACCTTCACTTAGCGGGCGGCTTTCTGCGCAACGGCAATAATAGTAGCAAAGGACTGCGGATCGAGACAAGCCCCTCCCACTAATGCGCCGTCGATCTGGGACGAAGCCAGAAACTCGCCGGCATTCTCCGCCGTCACACTGCCCCCGTACAGAATCCGGACCTGCTCGCCGGCCCCAGCGCCCCAACTCTTGGCGAGGGCACCCCGAAGCGTCTCGTGGACCGCCCCCGCCTGGGCGGGCGAGGCGGCTTGGCCGGTCCCGATGGCCCACACCGGCTCGTAGGCGATGGTGACCAGGCGGATCTCATCCTTTGAGATTCCGTCGAGGCCCTTCCGGAGCTGTCCGGTGACCACGGTCTCGGTCCGTCCTTTCTTGTGATCCGAGAGCGACTCCCCCACGCAGAGGATCGGGCGTAGCCCGTGTCGGAGGGAGGCGCGGACTTTTCTCTTGATCCCCTCATCATCCTCGCCGAACAATTGCCTCCGTTCCGAATGGCCCAGAATCACGTACCGGCACCCCAGGTCCTTGAGCATGGGAGCAGAGATTTCACCCGTGAAGGGACCTTCGTCTTCCCAGTACAGGTTCTGCGCGGCGAGCGCGAAGGACGGAGAAGCCGGCAGTGCCCGAGCGGCGGCATGCAGCGCGGTGAACGGGGGGGCGATGACCACCTCGACCTGCCCCGGCTCGGAGACCAGGTCCGAGAGGCGACGCACCAGGACCGCCGCTTCGGTCGCGGTCTTGTGCATCTTCCAATTGCCCACGATGAGTCGTCGGCGCACAGAACCCTCGCGGGAAGAGCCACGCGCCCGCGGCCGGTGGGCGTGGCTCAACGCTCCTGATCAGGCAGGGCCGCGAGCCCTGGCAGCTCTTTGCCTTCCAGCAGTTGGAGGGTCGCGCCTCCGCCGGTGGAGACGAACGACATGCTTTCCGATTCACCGGCTCGATGGACCGCGTCGTTGGTCTCGCCTCCGCCCACGATGGTCAGCGCATAGGCATTGGCGACGGCGTGGGCCATGGCCTGGGTTCCTCGGGAGAACGCGTCGACCTCGAAGACTCCCATCGGGCCGTTCCAGAGAATGGTCTTGGCGTTCTGCACCGCCTCGGTGAACAGTCTGACGGAGGCCGGGCCGATGTCCATCCCGTACCAACCCTTGGGGATCTCCTGCATGGGCACGATCTTGGTTTCGGCGCCGGCCTCACGACCGGCTGCCACGACGCAGTCCACGGGGAGATAGAACTTCACCCCGCGCAAGAGAGCATGTTCCTGGATCCCCCGGGCGAAGTCCAACATATCGTCTTCGACCAGCGAGTTGCCGATTTCCAACCCCATCGCCTTGAGGAACGTGAAGGCCATGCCTCCTCCGATGATGACCTTGTCCACGCGCTTCCCCAGGTTCTCGATCACCCCGATTTTCCCCGAGACCTTGGCTCCGCCCAGGATCGCGACGAACGGTCGGATGGGGTCGGCGACCGCCCCTTGCAGATATTCGATCTCCTTCTTCATGAGGTAGCCGGCGGCAGCCGTCTTGATGAATTTCGGAATGCCCACGATCGACGCATGCGCGCGATGGGCGGCGCCGAAGGCGTCGTTGATATAGACATCGGCGAGCGACGCGAGCGACCGCGCAAACGCGTCGTCGTTTTTCTCCTCGCCGGGGTGAAAACGGAGGTTTTCCAGGAGGAGCACATCGCCCGGCTTCATCCGGGCGACCAGTTTCTCGACCTCCGGCCCGACACAATCCGGCGCGAAGAGGACTTCTTTGCCCAGAAGGCGTTGGAGCCGTCGGGCGATCGGTGCCAGGCTGTATCTCGGGTCCGGTTTGCCGTTGGGGCGGCCCAGGTGGGAGCACAGGATGACCTTGGCCCCCTCATCCACGGCGCGGTTGATCGTGGGCAACGTGGAGCGGATCCGGGTATCGTCGGTGATCTGATGATCGTGGTCGAGAGGGACATTGAAGTCAGCCCGGATGATGACGCGCTTATTGCGAAGATCGGTCTCGTCGATCGTCCGCTTACGAATGATCATCTGCGCTCCCGGGCCCGGGCTCATGTCCTGTGGTTACGTGGACGATTGGTGCGTGAAAACTCGTCAGTGTGTTGGAGTGAAAAGCGGTCAGGGCTTCGCCGCGATAAACTTGATGAGATCGCGGACGCGACAGGAATAGCCCCACTCGTTGTCGTACCAGGCGATGACCTTCACCATGCGGTGTTCCATGACCGTGGTCAGCGGCGCGTCCAGCGTGGCGGAGTGGGGATCGCCGTTCTGATCCACCGACACGATCGGCGCCTCGGAATATTGCAGAATGCCCTTCAAGGGCCCCTGGGCCGCCCGGCGGAAAGCCGCGTTGACCGATGCGGTGTCGCAGTCCTTCTCCGTCTCCACCGTCAGGTCGACCAACGACACGTTGGGCGTCGGCACGCGGATCGCCATCCCGTCCAGCTTGCCCTTGAGCTGCGGGAGCACCAGGTGGAGCGCCTTGGCGGCACCGGTGCTGGTCGGCACCATGGAGACCGCGGCGGCGCGCGCGCGGCGCAGGTCCTTGTGCGGGAGGTCCAGGAGCTGCTGGTCATTCGTATAGGAGTGGATCGTGGTCATCACGCCGTGGCGAATCCCGAAGTTCTCCAAGAGAACCTTGGCCACCGGGGCCAGGCAGTTGGTCGTGCAGGACGCGTTCGAGATGACCTGATGCGAGCGGGGATCGTAGGTCTGTTCATTGACGCCCAGCACGAGCGTCACATCCGGATCCTTGGCCGGGGCCGTGATGATCACCCGCTTGGCGCCGGCCGACAGGTGACGGCTGGCCCCCTCCCGATCCGTGAACCGCCCGGTGGACTCGATCACCAGGTCCACGCCAAGGTCTTTCCAGGGCAGTTCCTTCGGGTCTTTCTTGGCGAGAACCTGGATCGACTTGCCGTCCACGACGAGGTGGTCATCGTGAGCTTCGACGGTTGCTTTCAGGGTCCCGTGAATCGAGTCATACTTCAGGAGATAGGCCAGCGTCTTGGCGTCCGTGAGGTCATTGATCGCGAGAAAATTCAGCTCGGGATCGCCCAACGACGCCCGCAACACGTTGCGCCCGATCCGCCCGAACCCGTTGATTCCGATACGTACGGCCATGTCTCAGCCAGCTCACTCCCAAAGACAAAAATGCCGGCCGAACAGCGACCGGCACACAGCACGGCATCGTACTCAGGCCTGTACCGGATGTCAAGCAATTGGGGAAGCGCGGCTGGGGATTCTCCAGCGAGCACATCAGCCGCCCGCTGAGGTGTGTCCCCTCATCCCTCTCCCCGAGTGGCGAGGTGGTGGCTGGGGGTGTGAGGCGGCCCAAAGCGACTTCACCGGAGAGCCATACTTCGTTCACACTCGCAGGCGCATGAAGTATTGAAGAGATGGCTCAGCGGGTGGCGCCGACCGGGGAGCCTGGCCGCCCGCCGAGGTGCTGCCCCTTCATCGCATCCCTCTCCCCGAGGGGCGAGGGACACTTAAGCAGGATATTGCCTCGGATGGAAGGGGTTATCTGACGGGCGGGTGGCCAGGTGGCCTCAGACTGCGCGCGTCGAGCGAGCACACTATCCATCTGTGGCCGCAACTATAGATCCCGTGTGCGCGCTCCGCGAGCACATGAGACCGCCAGACCCCCTCAAGCCCGCCTCTTGAGTGCGCGACGCGCGAGCACATGAGGCTACCTGGCCACCGAGCCCGCTAAATGTTCATCGCCGCTTTTACTTCTTCCAGCGTCCGGTGCGACACCTCTTGGGCGCGCTTGCCGCCCTCGCGGACAATTTCCTCGACCCGATCCGGCTTCGCCGTTAATTTATTTCGTTCGTCCCAGATCGGCGTCAGCCGTTCCACCATCGCGTCCGCGACCAGCTTCTTGCAGTCGATGCAGCCAATCTCGGCGGTCCGGCATTCGCGGTTCACGCGTTCGATCACCGCCGCCGGCGAGAAGATCTTGTGGAAGTCATAGACCGGGCAGACATCCGGGTTGCCGGGATCGGTGCGCTTGACCCGTGCAGGATCCGTGACCATCGTCTTGAGCTTCTGGCGCACGACCGGCTCCGCATCGGACAAGTTGATGGTGTTCCCGTAGCTCTTGCTCATTTTCCGCCCGTCCGTTCCGAGCACCTTGGGAAACTGCGTCAGGTGTTCCCGGGGCTCTGGAAAGACCGGCCGGTAGAGGCTGTTGAAGCGGCGGGCCAGCTCCCGCGTCAGTTCCAGGTGGGGGAGTTGGTCCTTGCCGACCGGCACATAGTCCGGCTTGTAGAGCAGGATGTCGGCCGCTTGGAGAACCGGGTAGCCCAGGAACCCGTAGGTGGAAAGATCCCGATCTTTGATCTCCTCCTGCTTCTCCTTGTAGGTGGGGTTTCGCTCCAGCCAGGGCACCGGCACGATCATCGAGAGCAGCAGATGCAGGATGGCGTGGTCCGGGTTGCGCGACTGGATAAAGACCGCTGCCCGCTGTGGGTCAATCCCGGCTGCCAGCCAGTCAATCAGTAACTCCCGAGTAAATTCCTTGATCCGGCTGGTGTCGGCATAATTCGTGGAGATGGCGTGCCAATCCGCCACGAAGAAGAAACACTCGTACTTTTCTTGAAGGGCTTTCCAATTGTCCAGGGCACCCAGCAGGTTCCCCAGGTGGAGCAAACCGCTGGGCTGCATCCCGCTGAGGACGCGTTTCCGCGCGGGTGGGCTCATCGGATGAATCGACTCCCTCAACGATCGGCTAGTCGAGCTGGACGAATTGGCCGTGTTTCACCTGGATGAGGAACACGGGCCGGCGGAGGACGCCTCCAGGGCCGAACTCGGCCGGCCCCCCCAACGTGGGCACCTCTTGCAGCTTCAGCAGGTGATCGCGGATCTCTTTGCCGGATGTCGCGCCCTTCACAATCGCATCCAGAACCAGCCACGCGGCATCGTAGGCCAGCGCCGAGAACAAAGACGGATTAGACTGGTAGCGCCGCCGGTAGCGCTCGACAAAATCCTGAACGTTGGCGTCACGGCTGTCCAGGAAGAATCCGTCCACGAAGACGCCCCCTTCAACCCAGCGGTCCGCCAAACGCAGCAACTCGGGAGAATTCCAGCCGTTGCTTCCCAAGAGGGGAACGTTGACGTCGTAAAACGCCAGTTGGGCGGAAATCAGCGCAATCTGCGTGTAGTCGCCGGGCAGGAATATCGCGTCGAACCCCGGCCTGTACAGGACCCGCGTCACGCCCTTGCCGATCTTCACCGCATGCGTTCTCCCATGGCGTTTGAGATCCTCCGCCTTCAGCCTTTTGATCTGGGGGCCGTAGTCAGTGTCGGTCTCTTTGTAGGACTCCACGGCGATGACCTCTCCACCGAGCAGCCGGACCTCTGCAATGAACAGACGGGCGAGGTCCTGACCGTAGGCGGTGTCGGGATACAGCACGCAGAAACGGTGGTGGCCCCCCTGCGTCACCGCAAAATCCGCGATGCGGTGAATCTGCAGCGGATAGGTGAGGGCGGTGCTGAAGAGAAATGATCCGTACCGTCGGACGTCGGGGAGGGTGGCTGCGGGGGTGATAAACGGGATTTCCGCCTGCTCTGCAAATCCCGCCACCGCTTGGAGATCGCGCGAGAGGAGCGGCCCGACGACGGCCAGAGGCTGGTACTCGCTCACGATGTCTGCAAGCTGGGATCGGAGCAGGGTCCTGTCGGTCACGCTGTCTTTGACCAGGAGGCCGACCGAGTTCGGGCCCAGCGTCTCTTTCGCTCTCTCGAGGGCGAGTCGGATCCCGTTCAAGGAGTCGGTCCCGAAGGGGGCCATTCGTCCGGACAGGGGAAGCACCGCCGCGATCACGTGCTGGCTGGCTTTGAGTCTCTCTTTGAAGGAACGGAGCGTGTCCGTCGCGGTCGGCGCATACGCGTGGGTCGGAAAGCGGTTCAGGAAAATGCGGATGTTCCGCTCCGCCAGATGCTCCTCCCCGCGGGCGGTGTGCAGCTCGATCAGTCGGATCAAGGCCACATCGCCGGGGAACACGGTTGGATAGATATCCCGGAGCCGAAGCAAGTCCTTCTTGTCCATCTTGACCTGCACCAGGCTCTGGATGCGCTCGTGGATTTCGGCGCGCTGCTCCTTCGGGGCGAGCGTCACTTCATCCAGCCAGGCCTGGATCGCTCGCACAAAGTCCCCCTTGCGTGTGTGGATGTCCCCGATCAGCGTGAGCGCTTCGCGCTGGGTCTCACCGTCCGGCGAGAGGCTGCGTGCCTCCGCGAGCACGGGTAACGCCGCGTCCAAGTTGCCCAATTGAGCATACTCGGCGCCCAGCTTGAGGCGGGCGCGGCCGACCAGGTCGGAGGTCGGAAACTCGTTCAGGAGTTGGTCCAGGTAGCTGATGGCCTCCGCGTGCTCATTTCTGCCGCTGAGCGCGGCGGCCATGAGAAGATAGGCGTGGTCCAGATACTCCGTGGGGGATGACGCGATGAGCTTGTTGAGCAAGTCCACTGCCTCATCCACCTCGTGGGCATCGATCAGGGTCTTGGCACGCTCGATGACAGACTGAGGAGAGGCCTCGGCGGCTGGACCGCTTTGATTCGTCTGGGGGACCTCAGCCTTGGCCGGCGAATGGTCCCAGAGTGAGAGACCGTGCGGGAAGGCCGTGGCGAATAGAAACGCGAGCAGCAAGGCGCACGAGAGGTGGATGCCTCGCCTCGCGCGTCGTCGTGATGAAGGAGGAATGAGCATTGGCTCCGGACATATCGGACGCTCGAGCCGATCCAGTCTTTCACTATAGGAGACCAACTTGAGGGTGTCAAGGCGCCACGCCATGGCCTCTGCTTGTCCTCGATGGTCGACTTGGTTATAGTGATGGACACCTCCGATGAATCCTTGTCCGGCAGACCCGGTCGATGCTGCTCGCTCACTGATGGACAGACTCGTTGACAGATACTTGAACAGTCTTCGCGTGGAAAGCGGCTTGGCGGTGAACACGCTGGAGGCCTACCGCAGGGACCTGCGCAAGCTGCAGGCGTATCTTGCAGCGACGGGCATGCACGACCCCGCCGGCGCCACGCGGCAGACGATGTCGGGGTTCTTCGGGCAGGTGAAACGGTCGAGTCCCTCCCCGGCCTCGTCTGCGCGCTGCATGGCGGCACTCCGGGGGTTCTATCGGTTTCTGTGCAAGGAGCGTCTCGTGCGCGAGAACCCGATGATGCACCTGGGCCCGCCACGCCCGTGGGTCAAGCTTCCCAGGATCCTGACCCAGAGCGAAGTGACCATGCTGCTGGAGCGTGCCGGTGGATCGCGGCCTGAGGGCCAGCGCGACGCGGCGATGATCGAGCTGCTCTACGCGACCGGCCTCCGGGTCTCCGAGCTGGTGAATCTGGAGCTCTCCCAACTGAACCTCGCGGTGGGGTATGTGCTGGCCTTCGGCAAGGGCGCGAAGCAGCGGGTGGTGCCGATCGGAGACCTGGCGCGGCGGAAGGTGGCGGCCTATTTGGAAACGGCCCGGAGCAGGCTGATGAAGACCAGGCAATCGCCCCACGTGTTCGTGACGCGGCGTGGGGGCAAGCTCACACGGCAGGGGTTCTGGAAGTTGCTCCGTGTCCGCGCGCGGAAAGCCGGCATCTCCAAGCCGATCACGCCGCACATGCTCAGGCACTCGTTCGCCACCCATCTGTTGGACCACGGAGCAGACCTTCGATCCGTCCAGGCGATGCTGGGCCATGCCAGGATCTCCACCACCCAAATCTACACGCATGTCGAGCGCGAGCGGCTGAAGCGCCTTCATTCGGCGCTGTTTCCGAGGAAGCAGCGCCGTCTCCCAAGACGTGAAGCATGAGGGTGGAGCGCGTTCTCGGAGGCTGCGCGGTTGACAAGACCCGGCGGACTTGATACCATTCGCCACCATCCGCAACCATTTGGCCAACTTGAGAATTCGGGCGGATAGCTCAGCCGGGAGAGCGCTGCCCTTACAAGGCAGAGGTCACAGGTTCGATCCCTGTTCCGCCTACCAAACCGCGTGAGACGGGGGACTGCTTTCATCGTGGATGCCATTCGGAATCCGGGCGGCATCCATGTTCTCGTACAAGCCTATCCGGTATGGGGCCGTCGTTCAGCCTGGTTTAGGACGCCAGATTGTCAATCTGGAGGTCGCGGGTTCAAATCCCGTCGGCCCCGCCACTTTCCCCGGTACGGCGTCGTGGGATGTGAACCCGCGACCGGGGGCTGCGAAGGGGGTGTGCCCCCTTCGTGGGGAGCATACGAGGGGGCTGGCCCCCTCAGTAGGAGCCGGCGAGGCACGCTTCAGCGCCGAGTTGGCGACGGAGCGTGGTTCAAATCCCGTCGGCCCCGCCATTGTCCCCGGTCGGTTGCGGTGCTCTCTGTGCAGGGCCGGTCTATCGATGCGCAAGGGTGATGATGTTTCAATCCGGTCCCATGGGGCTCTTCGGTTCGCTCGGGGCGGTGTCAAAGATTGTTCTTCTGATTCTCTTCCTCTTCTCCGTCATTTCTTGGGCCATCATCCTGTACAAGTGGCGCGCGTTCCGTTTGAGTGACCAGGAGGATCAGCGCTTCCTGAGCGCCTATTCGCGGGCTCGGGACGGCGACGACCTGCGCCGCCGCGCGCGACGCCTCGCGGCCAGTCCGAGCGCGGCGGTGTTCGTGGGGGTCATGGACCGAATCACCCCTGAAGACGAGGGCTCAGGGCGCGAGCAGGGTGCCAGAGGGGCACATCTTGAACAGCCGGGCGAGCGCGCCGCAGCCGACCGGCCGTACCTGGATCGCGTCGTGACACTCATTCTGCAGGGGCAAATATCCAAACAGGAAGCCTACTTGCACTTCCTGGCTACGGCCGGGAACATCACGCCCTTTATCGGCCTGTTCGGGACGGTGATAGGCATCATTAATGCATTTCAAGAGATCGGCAAACAGGGAACCGCCAACATCGCGGCGGTCGCGCCCGGCGTCGCAGAAGCCCTCGTCGCCACTGCGGCCGGGCTGTTCGCGGCGATTCCGGCGGTGATCGCCTATAACTATTACTTAACCCGGATCCGGCGGACGGCCTTCCGGGTGGAATCGTTTAGCCTCGAGTTTCTGAATTCACTCGACTCCTGGGTCAAACAGGTGGGTGTGCGCGCGTGATCTTCGAAAGTCGACGTCGCCGGTTTCTGGCCGAGATCAACGTGATCCCGTTGGTGGATGTGGTGCTCGTCCTGCTGGTAATCTTCATGGTAACGGCACCGATGCTGTACCGTGGAATGGACATCAAGCTTCCCACCTCCACGAGTAACACCATCACGCCGGAAGAGCGCATCGTCCTGACGATCGAGCGAGACCAGAAGCTGTATCTGGATAAAGATCCGGTGACTACGGGCCAGATGGAGTTCAAGCTCAGGTCGGCGAAACAACGGAACGCCGACATCGCGGTGTACCTCCGTGCTGACCGGGATGTCCCGTACGGGACGGTGGTGCAGGTCATGGACGGGGTCAAGCGGTCGGGGATCGAAAAGCTGGGGATGGTGACGGACCCGGAAGGGCCGGAGCGTGTGATGGAAGACCTCATCAAGATCCAAGTACCAGGGGCCCGCTGAACAGCCGTGGGGTCGCCTCCGTGAAGGATGGGGGATGGTGGGACCGTGACGGTGGCTGAATCGTATCGCAGTCTCGAAGCCTTGTTGGAAGACCCGCCCGGGCTGGTCGGAAGGATGCTGGCCGTTTCACTGGCGCTGCATCTGTGCCTCCTGGCGCTGGTCAGCGGCTTACGCTTGTCGCCGGCGGGTGAGCGGCCGCTGACTTCATACCAGGTCTCGCTGGTCTCCATGCCACGGCCGGTTCGGTCCACGCCGCCGCCAGCCGTGCGTTCCACGGAGCCGGACCGGATCCGGGAACCGGCCGAGCCTCCTCCCTTGCGCGCGTCCAAGCCGGCCACGACGCCTCCGGTAAGGCCGAGCGCGCCGAAGGTTGCTCCTGCCATCACCGTGTCGCCTCTCCGCATGGGGATGGACATCAAGCGCCAGCCGAAGACCGAGATGCAGGACCTGCTGCGCTCGATCGAGCTGCCACCCGAGGCACCCAAGCTGGGCAAACTCAGCCCGGTGTCGCCGCTCGACCGGGTCGAGACGTCCAGACAAGACATTGCGAAGCTCTTGGACCCATTGAAAGTGCCGGAGGTGCAGGCGCTGCCGCCGCCTCCGATCGAGTTGTCCGTCGCGTCAATAGAGGTCCCGCCACAGGTGCCTTCCCGCCACTCCTTGCAGCAGCCGACGGAGCAAGCCGCGACCGAACCAATCGTGGCTGCCAAGCCGGCAAGTCTCAACCAGCCAACGACCGCGATCCAGGTGCCGGGGATCGTTCCGGGGTTGAACCGTTACTTGGCTCTCGTCCAGAGCAAGATCAGCAGCCAGTGGGTGGCGCCACAGGTTGACCTCACGGGCCGATCGCTCCAGGTGGTCATCAAGTTCCGGCTGGACCGAGCCGGCGTCGTGAGTCACGTGGCGGTCGAAAAGCCATCAGGAAACGAGTATTACGACATGGCCGGCACGCGAGCGGTCCTCTCGGCCAATCCGTTGCCCCCGTTCCCGCAGGATATGTCGGACACGGCTGTGGACGCGCATTTCAGTTTCACCGTGGGAGACCAAGCCGGGTGAGGCAGAACAGCATCGTACCCGTCATTGCGTACCTCGTTCTTGGCGCCGGCTTTGTGGGGATCATGGAGTCGGGGGCAGCGGATGTATTCCTGGAGGCCACGCGTCCTGATTTTCAGAAGATCCCGGTCGGGGTGCTGGAGTTTCAGAGCGTGATGGCGCCTGCCAATGCGGCAGAACGCGTCGCCGAGGTCCTGAAGGCCGATCTCCGGCGGTCGCAGATCTTCTCGGTCGCCGATCTGGTCAAGCTGGGGATCAAGGTGGACGAGAAGCTGGAGCTGCTGGACGGTGCCCAGCTGCCGCTGTTCAAGCAGGCTGCTGACAACGGGGTCGCGGCGCTGGTCTGGGGAAAGATGGCGACCCGCGACGCTAACCTCGTCTTGGACGGATATGTCTATGATGGCGGAACCGCCGAGTTGCTAATCGGAAAACGTTACGTGGGAGCACCTTCTACCTTGCGCGTAATGGCGCACCGACTGGCAGATGAGTTGGTCTCTCGTTACACCGGGGAACCCGGCATCGCGAGAACCAAGATCGCCTATGCCTCGGATCAGAGGGGTGGTCGAGAGGTGTTTGTCATGGATTACGACGGATATGCGCCTCGCCAGGTCACCGCGGATGGCTTTCTCAACCTGACGCCGGAATGGTCTCGGGACCGGCGCTCCCTGGTCTTCACGGCCTATCGCAACCGCAGAAACCAGACCATCGATTTGATTGAGCTGGCAACGGGCAAACGCCGGACGCTTGTCGCCCTGGCGGGGTTGAACATCACACCCTCCCTGTCCCCAGATGGCCGCTACCTGGCGTTCGCCACCAGCCAGGACGGCAACTCGGAGATCTACACGCTTGACACGCGGACCAATGAGCTGCAACGGCTGACGTTTCAGGCTGCAGGAGACCTCTCTCCATTCTGGTCGCCCTCGGGCCGGGAACTCGTCTTCACCTCGGATCGCGGAGGCGGCCCTCAGATCTATCTCATGAACGCAGACGGCTCGAACGTGCGTCGCCTGACGTTCGAGGGCGACTACAATGCGGCTCCGGCTTGGTCGCCCCGTGGAGACTGGATCGCGTTCGTCTGCCGGTCACAAGAGGGGCAGTTCAAGCTGTGCTTGATCACACCGGACGGGCAGAAACGCCTGCAAATCACCACAGGTCCTGGGATTGACGACTCCCCGTCCTGGTCGCCGGATGGCCGTCACTTAGTTTTCAGCTCGATGGTCAATGGCCAGAGTCATATCTTCATGATCAACAGGGACGGGACTGAGCAGGAGCGTCTGACTTCCGGCGGAACGCATCACAGCTCTCCGTCCTGGTCTCCGGCGTGATACCCTAACGTGATACCCTAAGGGCACGTCGGCGCCTGCAGGAGGCAAGTCGGTGCCACAACCTCAACAAGGAGCAGAGCAGATGGACACACACTCTCGAATGGCGGGTCTGGCGGCGGCAGTCGGGTTGCTGCTCGTGCTTGCACTGGGTTGCAGCTCGAAGGCGATTCAGACGGCCTCGGATTCGTCGACTGAACCGGGCGTTTCGAAGGAGCCTCGCGTCTCGGAGCAAGACCTCCTGGGAAAATCCCCCTCTGCGCCAGGGCAGGGGCGCCAGTCCAAGGACATCGCGGTCGCGAAGGTTGAGCCGTCCGATGCTGCCCGTCGCCATGCCGAAGACATACGGCGGGAGCGGGTTGCCACGGCCATCGCAGGGATCGAGGACGTCTTTTTCGGATTCGACAGTTGGAACATCTCTGATGAAGGCAAGCACGCGCTTGAAGTGGACGCCCAATGGCTAAAGTCCAATCCGGAGAAGATGGTCACGATTGAGGGACACTGTGATGAGCGCGGCACGCAGGCCTATAACCTGGTGCTGGGTGAGAAGCGGGCCAAGGCCGTGCGCAACTATCTCACCGAGCTTGGCGTCGGCACGGGGGGGCTGACCGTGACCTCATACGGGAAGGAGCGGCCATTCTGTGAGGGGCACGACGAGACATGCTATCAACAGAATCGGCGCGGCCATATGACCCTCCGTGTGAGGTAAGTGGAGGGTGCTCTAACGGGTACGTCGAGGGAGGGTCGGTTGGTCACACAGGGCGGGACGCGGGCGGTTCGGGTCGCGGTCACGTGTGCGCTGGGCGGGGTGCTTCTGTCCGGCTGTCTCGCCCAACAGGCGGACGTGAAACAGGTTAACCAGCGGGTGAGCGAGACCAGCGCCAAACTCCGCAGCGAGATTACCGAACTTCGGGAAGCGGATTTGTCCCGGGTCCAGGGCAGGTTGGATGAGAACGCGCATCAGATCGCCGCACTGGGAAGCCGCCTGGATGATCTGGACCATCGGGCGGCAGGCCAGCAACTCATGAAGGAGCAGTTGGATCGTATCGTCGCACGGCTGGACACGATCAGCGCCACGGTCGGGTCGGTGACGAAATCCAGCGAGATGCGTCTGGAGGAACATCAGGTCGCGATCGGTGCCGGGGAGGCGAGGACGGGCAAGCTGGCCCAGCAGCTGGAGTCTCAGAACCGCGCCCTGTCCGAACAGTTGACTCAACTCAGTCAAGCGCTCTCGGACTTCAAGAACGCGTTGACCGGGTTGGGCGAGAAGCTCGTGCAAGAAGGGCAGCGGGTGGATGCGCTGACGGCCAAGGTCGAATCGGATGCCAGTGCCACGACCACCCATCTGAACGAAGTCAACAAGAGCGTGGGGTCGGTCGCCAAGGCGCTCGAAACCGTCGCGGGCAGAGTCATGGCCCGGGTTGAGGAGCGGGATCGTCGTCTCGACGACATGGCCAAGTCCTTGCAGGCGGTGAGCAGTCAGATCAACGCGTTGACCCAGACGGTAGCCCAGATCCGAGAATCACGACTCGGGCCCGCCAAGGGCACGAAACCGGCCGGGAAGGTGGAGCAGCAACGGCTTGGTCAGCGACCAGAGCAGCACACCGAGCCGGCCGTCGGCTCTACAAAATCGGAGACAGACCGGGCCGGCCCATCACCACAGGACAGTGTCAAGCAGACCTACCAGCGAACCATGGAGAAATTTCAACAGGGTGAACTGGATACGGCCATGCAAGGCTTTTCAGAATTCCTGGTGCGCTATCCCACGTCAACGCTCGCCCCCAATGCTCAATACTGGCTCGGTGAGTGCTACTACGGGAAAAAGCAGTTTGAGCAGGCGATCGAGGCGTTCGACCGTGTGAAGCTGGCCTATCCGGCCAGCGAGAAGGTCCCCGCCGCTCTGCTAAAAAAGGGGTTCGCCTACCTGGCGCTCAATGACCGAAGTCGAGCCGTGTCGGCGCTCAAGCAGGTGGTGAATGGCTTTCCCAAGACGCCGGAGGCCGACAAGGCCTCGGGCAAGTTGTCCCAGCTCAACCAAACACGCTAAGCGCGATGGCAAAAACAATCTTCACTGCTCTCGCGACCCTGGCCGGGCTGTTCGTCCTGGCGTGGCTCGCGACCGGCTGCGCCAAGCACGCAGACTTTCTGGAAATGCGGGAAGAACTTCATGCGGTCGTTAGGGCTCAGAATCAAGCCGCCAAACAACAGGAGGCGTTGCAGCGCCGGCTCCAGTCCCTGGAGACGAAGCAGGAAGCCAAACCGGCAGCAAAACCGGCATCGGCCGCCGAAGGGGGGAAGGAATCCGCCGGCGAAGAGCAGCGGCTCGAGGAACTCAAGGCACGGCTGGCGGATCTGGAAAGACGGCTGGCTTATCTCGAGGACACTCAACATGCCGGCCTTGCGAAGCCGGACGGCCCGTCGCGTGAGCCCTCGCGTCAATCCAAGCCGGCCAGGCTTCCAGACTCTCCCAGGCCGGGGATCACGATGCCTGGCACACCGACTATCACGCCAACCTCAGCCTTTAACCTGGCCTACAATGATTACCTGGACGGCCGGTTCGAACTGGCGGTGACCGGGTTTCAGCGATTTTTGAAGGACTTTCCCACGGCCTCGCTGGTTCCGAGCGCTCATTACTGGCTTGGGGAGTCATATTACGGCATGCGAGACTATGTGCATGCGATGCAGGCATTTGAACGGGTCGTGGATGAGTATCCGCGCAGCGAGAAGGTCGCTCCGGCATTGTTTAAGCTGGGGCTGGCCGCTGCCGAAGTCGGTGACACGCAGAGAGCGCGCGGACTCCTGAAACGAGTGATCGAGGAGTTTTCACACTCCGATGAGGCCAAGCTGGCCAAAAATAAGTTGACCGAGATCCGATGACGTGCGACCCGTCGCTAGCTCGCCGGCCGTGGCGTGAAGACCTGCCCTTCGTCCTGCTCCCTCGACCCACCGACTCATCACTTGTGGAACCGGGGACCAGGCGTCCTGAGACGGGGCACGGCTGGAGGGCTGCCTGGGGCTGTCTCTTAGCCCGCATTATCCATGGACGCTTCTGCTGCAATCGCGGATTCGCTGCTGCGACAAGCCTGCATGCGGCTTCCGCGGCATGCAGGCGGGCGGGCTCGCCGCTCAGTCGGTCAACGTACTCTAGGGAGTATGCCTCCCTCCTTCGCGGCTCCACGCGCCCGTCTCGCGACGCGACTGCGCGATTTCGCTACGAACCGTCATGAATAATGCGGGCTAGGGGGAGTGGAGTGATGAGCGTCGCCGGCGTCGGCAAAATCCAGGTCCTGCCGGGAGAGGTGGTCAGCCGGATCGCCGCCGGCGAGGTCGTGGAGCGTCCAGCGGCCGTGGTGAAGGAGCTCATCGACAACAGCCTCGACGCTGGGAGTACACGGATCACCATCGAGGTCACGGACGGTGGGCGCAGGATGATCAAGGTGACCGATGACGGCGAGGGGATGGGGCAGGCCGATGCCTTGCTGGCGTTTCAACGCCATGCGACGAGCAAGCTGCGGTCTGAGGAAGACCTCTTGGGGATCAGGACCCTGGGCTTTCGTGGCGAGGCGTTGCCGAGCATCGCTTCGGTGTCGAAGGTGCGGATGGTCACCGCATGCCGGCATGAGCCCGTAGGAACCCGGATGCTGGTGACCGGCGGCACCATCACCAAAACGGAAGAGGCTGCCGCGGCTCCAGGGACCCAGATCGAGGTCACGGATCTGTTCTTCAACACTCCTGCCCGGAGGAAGTTTCTCAAAGCGACCACGACCGAGTTTTCTCATCTCTGCCAGATCGTCCAGCAGGCCGCGCTGGCGTGGCCGCGCACGCAGTTTCGGCTCAGGCACAACGGGCAGGATGTGCTGGAATACTCTCCCGTCTCTTCCCTCCGAGATCGTGTCCTGCAAATCTATGGGGCGCGATTTCTGAAAGACATCATCGCGGTGCGGGAGGAGCGACCGGGGTTTCTGCTGGAAGGTTTTACGGTCAATCCGGTTCGGACACGGGCGGGCCGGAGTCCTCAGGATCTCTTTGTCAACCGCCGGCCGGTCAAGAACGCAACCGTCGCGCATGCTGTCTACGACGGGTATGGGGGACATCTCTCGAAAGGACAGCATCCGGTGTTCGTGCTGTTCCTCGCGGTGGACCCGGACCGGGTGGATGTGAATGTACACCCCACGAAACGGGAAGTCCGGTTTGCCGACCAGGACATGATCCACCAGTCAGTTCGTCAGGTGATCCGAGGGGCGTTACGGGGTCGTTCTGAGGAGTTGGGGATGCCCATCCCCGCTGACAGCCGGGGCGAATGGCCCCGGCCCGGAAGTACGGCTGCGGGAGAGCCGCCTCATGACTCGATGCGACCGGCCGCACAGCAGACGATGGCGCATGACACCGGTCGGGACGACAGGCCGACGGCGATGGCCGCCGGGGAGCCCACGCAGACCTATCTGATCGGTCCGGGCTGCGAGGTGATTCCGATGGGGCAGATCGGTCGGACGTTCCTGGTCGCGCAGGTGGGATCGGAGCTGCACGTGATCGACCAGCACACCGCGCACGAACGGGTGCTGTACGAACGCTTGTGGCGGGCCTGGCAGGCGCGCGGTGTGCAGTCGCAGCCTTTGCTCATTCCGGAGCCGGTTGATCTGCCACCCCATGGCGCGACAATCCTGGAGGAGCATCTGGCGGATCTGGCCACACTCGGTCTGGAGTTGGAGTCGTTCGGGGCCAACTCATTCGTGATCCGGGCCGTCCCGGCGCTGCTGGGGCAGTTCGATTACTCCACCCTTGTACAGGATCTCGTCGAAGACCTCGCCCAGTGGAACGCGGCGTCGTCGCTTGAAACACGCGTCCGGCCGGTGTTGGCGTCCCTGGCCTGTCACGGGGCGGTGCGGGCCGGTCGCGCGCTGGATCCGTCGGAAAGCAAGCGGCTGATCGAAGACTGGGTGGAGGAGAGCCTGCCGATGACGTGCCCCCACGGGCGACGCGTCGCCCTGCGTTTGCCGGCGGAGGAACTGGCGCGCATTTTCGGGAGAGCGTGAGGCGTGAGGAGTGAGGAGTAAGGAGTAAGGAGTAAGGAGTAAGGAGAATGTCTCGATCCGCCAAAGTTTGGAAGAAATCCCCATGACCTACGCTCCCCTCACTCCTCACTCCTCACTTCTCACTCAGCGGCTGAAGCCGCTGGTCGTCATCGTCGGTCCGACGGCGGTCGGGAAGAGTCAGGTGGGGGTCCTCGTCGCAAAAGCGCTGGGAACTGACGTGCTCACGGCTGACTCCCGTCAGGTCTATCGGGGCATGGATATCGGAACGGACAAACCGGGACCTGAGGAGCGGCAAGGCGTCCCGCACCGGCTGATCGATCTGGTGGAGCCGGATCAGCCGTTCAATGTTGGTGTCTACCGCGGGCAGGCGCTCGCCGAGATCGAGCGATTGCACCGCACAGGACGGATTCCCCTGGTGGTGGGGGGAACGGGACTGTACGTGCGGGCGCTGATCCGGGGACTGTGGGCGGGACCGTCCGCGGACTGG
>Ga0209761_1000717_pt1 | contig 20822 bp, 17 predicted proteins | sample GraSoi013_1_40cm_4_FD_185818 | JGI IMG/M metagenome (GOLD analysis project Ga0209761, IMG submission 185818) | Grasslands soil microbial communities from the Angelo Coastal Reserve, California, USA - Sample 09_25_2013_1_40cm (SPAdes) (version 2) | ecosystem: Environmental > Terrestrial > Soil >...
TTCGAGCTCGTCCAACTGATCACCCGCCCGCTGAGCACGCTGCCCGCCGCGTCCTTAGTCACGGCGCTGAGTTGCGTCGTGGCCCCCACGAAGACATTCGCCGTGGCCGGGCTGACCGTGACCGAGGCCACCGGCACGCTGGACACCGTGACTGCTGCCGTGCCGCTCTGCCCCTCACTCGTCGCCGTGATCGTCACCGCCCCGACCGCCCCCCCCGTCACGAGCCCCGCGGCCGACACCGTCGCGATCGCCACATTCGAGCTCGTCCAACTGATCACCCGTCCGCTGAGCATGCTGCCCGCCGCGTCCTTGAGGATCGCCGTGAGCTGCACCGTGCCGCCGACGTACATGTTGGGCGCGGTGGGGCTGACCGTCACCGACGCCACCGGGACGATCGCCACGGTGACGCTCGCCGTGCCGCTCTGCCCCTCGCTCGTCGCCGTGATCGTCGCCGACCCCACTGCGACGCCCGTCACCAGGCCGCTCGCCGAGACCGTGGCTATAGTGGTGCTACTCGTCGTCCAGGTCACCGTCCGGCCGGTCAGCACGTTCCCGTTCGCGTCTTTGACCACCGCGCCGAGCTGCTGCGCCGAGCCTACTGAGATGGTCGCCGCCGCCGGGCTCACCGCGACCGAGGCCACCGAGAGGTCACTGACCGCGAGGATCGCCGTGCCCGTGATGCCGTTGGCCGCCGCGGTCACAACGTACCCACCCGGAACTGAGCCGGCCCCGTACAAGCCGGAGGACGAGATCGTGCCGCCCTGGGCGCTCCACGTCACATTCACCGCGACCGAGTCCCCGTTGTTCAGCCGCCCATAGGCGACGAACTGCTGCGCGCCGCCCGTCCCCAGGCTCACGCTGCGGGGCGCGACGGCGACTTGCGCCAATTGGGGGTTGGAGCGGACATGCACGACGGAATGACCGCGGGCGACGCCCTGGGGTGTCCCGCTGCTGCTAGCCGTCCCCGAGGCCTGGAGCACGGTGGCGGTCACCTCATAGTCGCCCTGGAAGGGCGTGGCAGTGTACAGGCCGCTCGACGAGATGGCGCCGTCCGTGGTGCTCCACAACATGGCGATGGAAACGCTGTCCCCAGCTTCGGTCCGGCCAAACACGCGAAACTGTTCGGTCTGCGAGGGTTCCAGCGTGACGGTGTCGGGAACGGTGACGACCTGCACTACGGAGTTGCTCGGCAGGGTAGGATCGGTAATCCCTCGTCTATCCTGCAGCTGGCACGCGGCAAGAACCGCGGCCGCCGCAGGGACGAGCGACGCCTTCATGAGTGCCAGGCGCTTCGACAGCTTAAACGTGAACGGCATCAGTCCTGCTCCTGGATATAAAAAGGCCGCCAGCTTCGACTCACGGTCGATTCGCTGGCGGCCCGGCGGACATGGCGACCAAGGTCGCGTTAGTCCCGTAGCTCTGCGTCACCGCCTTTCGACGGCTTTGCTCTGAGCAGCGACTTCACATTGTTCGGCGGGGGCGCCCGCGGTACTCGTTTGGAGCGGTCGAGCAACCGTACCCGTGCTGCCCTGCTCCAACGGGTGCCGCACCTTAGCAACGCCTAAAAGGCGACGCAAGTCAGGATTGACCTGACAGGGCTAAGTACCAACGGGAGCACAGGATGCATCGAATGGTTGCGCAGTGCAGCTCGGTTGGATACAGCGGTTCGGATGGACGCTACGATACTGGCCGGGACGCGCTACAAATCCTTGGGCCGTGTCGCGACCGCGCAGGTCGTGTCACAGAATGGAACAGCAGCCCTCTTCGGTGCCTATGGGAATTCGCGATCCCTACGGGTGGGACGTGGGGACGTGGGGCCGCGGACGTTCCGCCCCACGCCTTAACACCCAATCCGCTGTACGGACACTACAAGGTTGTCGAAGTAGCGCTCCTGGGCCACGGGCGACCCCGTGTTCCAGTAGTTCTCGAAGAAGACGGTGTTGATGCCATACTCGCCGAAGCCTCCGAGCCAATTGAGTCCTGTCTCCTGGGCCTCCAAGTTGTCGTTGATCCAGAACTCGAAAACGCCGTTGGACAGCCCGGTGTCGTTCAACCGCGCGTGCGCCTCCACGCAATACCACTGGCCTACATGGCTCGCGTCGAAAAGCGGGGTCACGCCCGGCTTCCTTCCGAGCCAGTGGAAGTGCGCGAAATCGTTGTACCGCGTGGTCTGGAGGTTCCCCAGCGCATCGGTGCCGGACACGGGGTCCAGCTGGAGAGCGTTCGTGTCGGGAGAATCGCCGCCCCACAGATGGGCAACCATGGCCTCCACCCACTCGGACGTCACAATGCTGCTTGCCCGTGTGAGTTTGTAGCCTGCGCCGCCCACCCACCTCGCCGGATTCCGGACGTACATCCGCCAGTACACCTCCCGGTAGATCGCCGTCCCCGCGTCCACCGTCCGGAAGTAGCGTCCGGGCACCCTCCCCATGGCGAGGTGCAGCGCGCCCGCCGAGACCTGCCCCCTAGCGAACTGCGCCCGCATGCCGTAGGAGCCGTCCCGACCTGCCCCTTTCACCCGCACAAATGCGCCATCGGGGTTGTCGTACTCGAAGTACTGGCTCAACCGATCCTGCTCGAAGTCGTCACACCAGATCCACCCCCGCCGTGGCGCCGCACACTCGTCGACACTCGCGGCAGCCGCGAGCGTGACCACGGTGCCACTGTGCCACTCGCTCGTCGCGGCGAAGGTGGCCGAGCGCATTGGGACCGTCGTGACGACGCCGCGTGAGGAGATCGTGCCGGTCGCTCCCGCCACCACGCTTGCAGCAGCCAAGCTGATCAGGAATCGCATCGACCAGTCGGCTACCACGGCCGCCGCACGCCGAACTCTGCCGTCAGCTCGTCGATCACGCGCTCCATTGCCTCGTCCCGTGGGATGCCGTCGCGGCCGTAGGCCGCGGCGTAACACGCCCGGATCTCCCCTGGGTAGCGGATCGGGTCCCCCCCCTCCACTGGGGGAGCGGTCCGCACCCAGTCGAGTAGCCCCCCGACGCGCTTGAGAAACGTCTGGCGCGGCATGAATCGCTCCGGATCGACGGCGACAAAGACATGGCCGGCGTCGATCGAGCGATCCCAGGTGCTGAACAGCGAGCCGACGTCGCGTCCGACCCCGGCCCCGGCCAGGACGCCACTCAGGATTTCGACCATCAGCCCGAGGCCGAAACCCTTGGGCCCGGCGGCGGGCAGGAGGCAGCCGCCAGCGGCTGCTTCCGGGTCGTCCGTCGGTTTCCCCGCGGCGTCGAGTGCGGACCCCGCCGGCAATCGACCGCCGGCGCCATGGATGGTGCGCACGTCGGAGCCAGCGAGTGTGCTAGTGGCGAGGTCGACGAGCAGCGGGCCTCCCGACGGCGTCGGGCATCCGAATGCAAGGGGGTTCGTTCCGAGCACCGCTCGAGTACCGCCAAACGGCGCGACCTTCGGGAAGGCATTGCTGCACGTGAAGCCAACGTACCCGGCGTCCGCTGCGAGGGCGCAGTAGTAGCCTGCGGCCCCGTAGTGCAGGCTACGCCGCACGGCGACGAGGCCGATCCCCTCGGCGCCCGCGAGCTCGAGTGCCCGTGCCATGCCGAGCCGGCCGGCGACGTGGCCGAAGCCGTACGCCGCATCCAGGCAATGCGCCGCCGGGGCGACTGCCGTCCACGCCATCGCTGCGGGAGAGCGAATCAGCTTCCGGGCGAGGCGGCGCGCCAGGATCGGGAGCCGGAGCAGGCCCTGCGCGGGCCGCGCGCGCAGATCCGCCCACACCAGCCCGTCGGCGACGGCGTCCGCGTCACCCGGCGCGGCGCCCGCCGCCGTGAGCACCTCCCGCACGAACCGCCGATGCGCCTCAGGCGCGATGGTCGCCGTCACGGAGTCCTCGAGGCAGGCCGGACCGTCGCCGTGCGAACACACCCCACAGCCGCCGGCGGACCTGGTCGCGCAGGTACCACGACGCGAGGACCGTCGCCGGCCACGGATCGCTCCAGCGAAAGTAGAGGAAGTGCTGCCAGTGGAGCAGGCTGCGTAGCCACCGCGTCCAGGACAGCTCACCCCGCCCGCGCGCCTCCCGAAACGCGTAAAAGTCCTCGCGCAGAACGAGGAACCGCACGCCCCGTCGGTACTCTCCAACCGTGGGGAGGGGCCGGTCAGTCAGCCGATTGTAGACGAGGAGCGACAGGTCGATCCCGCAGATCTGGACCATCTCGTGCAACAGCGTGAAGCGCGGATTGCACTCGATCAGCTTCAGCTCGTTGTCCCTGGGATCCCGCTTGAACTCGACGTTGCCGAATCCGGACAGGCCGACGCCCTGGAAGAACCTGAGGCCCAGCCGTGCGACCTCAGGGTTCCAGTCCGAAATGTGGTAGGTCCCGGTCCCGAACCCGTTGGGGTACTGGCGCAGCTTCCTCTTGGTGAAGTGGAACAGCGGTTTGAGCCGGTCGTCGAGGTACGTGTAGTAACTGCAAAAGCGGTCGTCCCCACCGGGAATGATTTCCGTCACCAGCATGTCGAGTCCGTGCGCCTGCACCTGCTCGAACACCGAGCACAAGTGCTCCCGGCTCGTGACCACAAACAGCTTCGCTTTGAAGAACCTCTGGAGCCGGTGTGAGTATCGCGGCTTCAACGCGCACGGGTAGCCCACCCGCTCCGCGGCGGCGAGTGCCTCCGGTAGGGTGCGAGCGGGACAGGCGGCCGGGGCGGGCACGCCCACCCGGGCCGCCAGCGCGTAGGTGGACGCTTTGTCCAGCATGGCGAGGAGAATTTCGTCGTTGCCCTCGATCAGCCGGAACCGCGCCGCGAGCCGCGTGCGGTTGCGGGCGGTGAGCTCGACGCCGTCGTCCCCGCAGGGCAGCAGCACGGCGCCCTCGAGCGCAGCACCGCCGCCTCCCAGCAGCCACTCCATCCAAGCTCCCTGGGGATCTCCGTTCTCGCGCACGGAGATCCAGCGACTGTAGCGCGAGTAGCGGATGGGCGCGGTCGAGGGGGCGAGCGCATACACGGCGATCCCGCGACGCCGAAGGGTCCACGCCACCGACAAGGCGTTCGCCGTGCCTCCCAGCAGGATGACCGGCGGTAGCACGCTCGCGCCCTTAGTCCCCACACTACGCTTTAAAGAATATCGTTGAATATCTTCGGTGCCATTCCTTGCGAACAGTCATGAACGGCTCTAGTGCGCTGTAATTCCACGGCCACCCATCGCTATACGCGTTCAATTCCCTGTAGATCTCCTCCAACTTGTATCCGGATGGGATGAGACCATGCTTCCGCGTCTGCTCCTGAAGAATATGCAGGTCCATGCCGGCGACAAACAGCACGGCTCTAGGATTCAAAAGGAGGCAAATATTTCTAAACGCCCTTTTCGCATTGTGCGCTGCTAGATGAATGAGCACATGCTGGGCATAGACAATGTCCGCTGAGCCAATGCGTTCCTTCAAGTTCGGGTCTAGAGCATCAGCGAGACCAAAACGAACATGCTTCCTCACATCATGCTTGACGACATAACAGCCATCTTCGATATCAAACGTTACGCCAACGAAATTCGCGGTTACCGTTGTGCTTCCTGACAGGTCCGTACGAAATACCTCCTCCGGCGTATAACGACCATTGCGGGCTTTCTCGATACACTCCCGGTCAATGTCATAAGCACGCACAGTAAAGACGAGATCGGGGTGCCGCTGTCGTAACACAGACGCTATCGAATAGGCCTCCGCTCCCGTGGAACATCCGATGACGGCAATATCCAAAGGCTTCGCGCTGGCGTTTTGCGCTAGGAAATCCAACACCGGCCCGGATAGTGCCTCAAACTGGGTGGGCAGCCTGAGAAAACAGGTAAAGTGACAGTTCCGCCGGGGACTGAGGGCCAAGGTGAGCCGATGCCTACGGACCTTCCACCAGGGTGTCTGGATGAGGGCCCTAATTCCAGGCAGTTGCTTGAGCGACCTGTATAGGCGTTGTGTCATTGCTGCTTCGTCTTTCATGACGGGAGCGCGACGCTGCGGCCCCTCAATCGGGATCGACCACTTCGCACCCTCCCTGGGTCAAGAGGGCGTCCACCCAGGCGTTAGAGAACTCGCCTCGCGCGACAGCCGCCACATAGTTGGCTTCGGTCTCCCGACGCATCCGCAGGCGCTCGAGCAGGCTGGCGGCGGCATCTTGGGGAATGACCACGACGCCGTTCTCGTCCCCCACGATGATGTCGCCGGGGTGAACCACGATACCGCCGCACTGAACCGGGAAGTTGACTTCCCCGGGGCCGCGGTGGAGCGGGCCGATCGGTGTCACGCCGCGCGCGTAGACCGGGAAGTCGAGAGCGACAATTCCGGGGATGTCGCGCACGTAGCCATCCACCACGAAGCCGGTGATCTTGCGATGCCGCGCCTTGGTGCTGACCAAGTCCCCCAGCACCGCGTTCATCGCGGACCCACCCGCATCGACCACGAGGATGTCGTTCGGCGCGGCGAGATCGAGGGCCTTGTGCACCATCAGGTTGTCGCCGGGAAACACTTTGACGGTGCAGGCGGGGCCGAGGATCCGCAGGTGGGGAGCGGTGACGTTTCGGATCGCGGTGCACATCGTGTACAGGCGATTCATCAGATCTGAAATCATGGGCGTCTCGAACTCCCGGAACCCCGCCACCAACGCGGGATCGGGGCGGCCGATATGGCGCCGCATCCGGAACCCGGGACCCGGATTCAACTCCGACGTCATCGGCTTGCTCACCATGGCTCCTACCTCCCGTCGGCCCCCGCCGCGCCGCTGCGCTTCCTCGGTCGGAACCACGTGCCACGTTGACATTCGATGGTTACCTCGCGCTGTGGGGCCCGTGGGAAGGAACGGATCGCAAAGGGTGGCAAGGACGATGCCAGCGCGCAGAGAGAAGGACTGCGCGGGCTAGGTGGCACCGGCCTGATCCGCAGGATGACACGCATGCTCGCGCTCAGGTGATCGATAATGAACCCAACCATCCGCTCTCCCTCCCCATGGAATCTGTGGCGCTCGCGCAACACCAGGATGTCAGGCCTGGGCAGATGGGCTCGGACTTCTGCCGCACAATCCTTGCAAGAGCGAGGGGATGCCCGTAGCCACAGGGCATCCCGGCCCCCGCGTGCAGTGTTGCTATCGTGCAGAGTGAGAGCGCTACGATGAGTGTCGACCCACGGTTACAAGCAGTCTTCGAGGCGGTATTTGGGCGGGAGGCCTCTCAGCTCTCTGAGCAAGACTCCCCAGCCACGATCGAGAGCTGGGATTCTCTCAACCACGTGTATCTCGTCCTGGCATTGGAGGCCGAGTTCGGCGTTCAATTCGACGCAGAGGAGATCGCGAATCTGATCTCAGTCGGCGCGATTCAGAGGCGGCTGGAAAGCGCTTCGGGCAGCTCGCCGGCGAGAGCTGCGTCATGACCGTGATGGTGAGGCGGTTCAAGACCGCCGACGTGCCGGCCATCGAACGCCTCAATGTGCGGCTTGCCACAGCGGGGCTGCCCCACCGGGTAGGTCATGAGGATTCCCGCCGCAGCGAGGAGCGACGCCTCGACAAGGAGTCCATCGTCCAACGTCTCTACGTGGCGGCCGCGGGTGAGGAAATCCGTGGCGGCATCTGGCTCAGGGAGCAGCTGTTTTGGTCAGCAGGGCGCTCGGTACGCGTCGGCTGGACCGTCTACCCCGTCGCCGAGAGCCTCATAGACGGGAAGGCGGCAGGCGTACCGGCAAGTCTGTTGTTCAGTCTGCTTCGGCAGCAGCCATACCTCATGGCATTGGGGATGGGCGGGCACGCTGGCCCGTTTGCCAAGATACTTGCCGCCGCGCGTTGGGCCGGCTCCTCGCTCCCCTTCTTTTTCCACCTGCGTCATCCGTCCCGGGTGCTTCGTCACCTGGCGTACGCCCGAACGACTCGCTTGCGACGAACGGTCGCTGATTGCCTCGCCGCGAGCGGTGTTGCGTGGACCGCCAACAAGCTACTGGCGGGCGTCCGCGCCGCGATGAGAGGGGGACGGGCGCGCCAATTCACATACGCGGTGGTGGACCGCTTCGACTCTTGGGCGGATGAGCACTGGGAGCGGTGTCGTGACTCCTACGGTTTCATCGCCGCTCGCGACAGCCGGGCGCTCAACGCGCTGTACCCCGAAGGCTTCACGTGTCTGACACGACTACGAGTCCAGCACAGTGGTCGCGACGTGGGGTGGATCTGCGCCCGATCCATCAATGCCCTCGGGACCCGATTGGAGCGACACTTCGGCGGCCTCCGGGTAGGGATCCTCACTGACGGTCTAGCGCAGCCTGGTGATGCGACCGGCGTGATGGAGGCTGGATTCCGTTACCTCGTCGACGAGGACGTCGATCTGATCGTGACGTACCAGTCGCATCCGGCGTGGTGCGCGGCGGCCTCTGACATTGGCCTGATGCGAGGGCCAAGTAACTGTGCGTTCTATCGGTCTCCTGCGGTTGAAGCCCTACTTACAAGAGCGGCTGCGGACAATCGCCATTGCCATCTCACGCGTAGCGACGGCGACGGCCCGGAGCCAGTCTGATGCTCGCGTCGGAAGCGGCTTCCGATTTGGCGATCCTCAATGGCACCCTGCACCATATCGGGGTGGCGACTCCGAATGCGCTACTGGATTCGAAGGAATGGCAGCTGACGTTCGGTCTCACGGCGGTATCCGACATCATTTACGACCCGATACAAAAAGTGAGAGTGCTGTTTCTGTCCGACGGCAGGAAGAATGGAACTCTGATCGAGCTGGTGGAGCCAGCCTCCGAGGACTCTCCGGTGGGGGCGTTTCTCAAGACGAAAAACCGCTTCTATCACGTGTGCTACGAGGTCGATGATCTCGAGCGAGCGCTGCGGCACGTCCGCGCCCAGGGCACTCTCGTTCTCGAACAGCCGATGACCGCCGTCGCGTATGCGGGCCGCCGCATCGCTTGGTGCTGCACGCGGGCGGGGAACTTCGTAGAGCTGCTCGAACGAGGAGTGCCACATCGCGCAAGCGCCGACCCCGGACCCCTCGTGCCATGACCTTCCTCGAGGCCCGTCAGATCGTATCGACCTTCCAGCGCGGTGACCCGCTACCCTTCCTCCTGGCCATGTCGGGTACCGCCGATCCGCTCGACCTGTTCGTGCGGGCAGCGGCCGCGAAGCGCGGGCGCGCCGCCGAGATGCGGGCACTGCCCTTCAACACCCTTGGCCAAGCGCTGCGCGCCGCTCCAAGGCCGGAAGAACGCGAGGTCTTCCTCCTGCTGCCGTGGGACTTCGCGCCCGAGGCCGACTGGCGCTCCGGCATTCCGGCAAATCCCTCGAGCGCCGCGGAGCTTCGAAGTGGCGCGCAGCGCACGGCAGACCTGCTGGTCGCCCGCCGCGCGGGCCGTGTGCTGTACGTACCGGCCCCCCTCCCGCCGATGTTGTCGGATCCCGCGGAGAACGCCTCATTCGCACACTGGCTTCTCAGTCTCGTCTGGTCGCTGAATGGGCGGGTGCTACCGCGCGACGCATTCTCACTCGGGATCTATCTGGCAGCTGGCTGCCCGATCGGGGGGGCCTGGCTCGGCAGAATCGCGGAAGCCGTCGTCGACCTGGCCCTCTCAGAGGTCGCCGCGAGCTCTCGAGTCCTGGTCACCGATCTTGATAACGTGCTCTGGGGAGGGGTCATCGCAGAGGACGGAATGGAAGGCATTGCCTTCGCCCCCGAGGGAGGCGGCTACCGGCATTTCATTTTTCAGAGTCTGCTCGCGAGACTCAAGCGCGAGGGCGTGCTCTTGTGCGCCGTGAGCCGGAACGACGGGGAAGTGGCCAGAGAGCCGCTCCGCAGCGGCCGGATGCTGCTCGGGGAGAACGACTTCGTCGCCGTACTCGCGAGCTACCACGCGAAGTCGGCCCAGATCAAGCAGCTCGCAAACCAGTTGAACCTCGGGCTCGACTCCTTCGTGTTCGTGGACGACAACCCCGTGGAACTAACGGAGGTCTCCCTCGCGCTGCCCGACGTGCGGTGCGTGAGGTTCCCGCAACACGACGACGACCTGGCCGCCTTCCTTAACGAAGTCTCGAGCCTGTTCTCTCGCCGCGCGACGACCTCCGAGGACCGCGAGCGGACGGAGATGTACCGGCGTCGTCTCGAGGGGATGGTGCCGAGCGACCTCCAGGGCGCCGACCTGACGCGCTTCCTCCAGGACCTGAAGATGACCCTGACGATCCACGACCGGGCGTGTGGGGACCGCACCCGAGCCGTGCAGCTGATCACCAAGACCAACCAGTTCAACCTCAACGGCAGGCGCCTCACAGACGTCGAGGTCGGCGCGATTCTCGATGCGGGCGGTCGCCTCTTCGGTGCAACCCTGACCGACCGCACCGGCAGCCACGGTGAGGTCCTGGCTTGCCTGGTGGCGCCGGACAGCACAATCACGTCGTTCGTCATGTCGTGTCGCGTGTTCCAGCGCCGCGTCGAGTACGCGTTTCTGGCTTGGCTGGCTGCCCGGCCCAGCCCGCCCATCGGCATGCACTGGGCGAAGGCCGCCCGTAATGCGCCGTTCCAGCAGTTCCTGTGCGAGGTCGCGGGTCCGACGGATGGCAACGGTTTGGTGCGTCTGGACCCAGCAACCCTCAGAGCGCGTTACGCGCGAGACCTGGAGCTATTCACCGTTTCTGAGGGGTGAGCGACCCGCAATGACCCCGTGCCTGCGGTTCCCAGGAGACGCGCGCTTCGCGTTCACGATCATAGACGATACCGACGATGGGACGGTGGACAACGTCAGACCCATCTATCGGCTGTTGGAATCATTGGGGCTGCGGACCACGAAGACCGTCTGGCCGGTGCGCTGCCCAGAGGGGAGCGAGGACTTCTGGCTCTCCGAGACGATGGACGATGCGCGCTACCGCGACTTTGTGGTCGACCTGCAGGCCCGCGGATTCGAGATGGCCTTCCACGGCGCAACGATGGAGACGAGCCCGCGCGAGCGGACGGTGCGGGCGTTGGAGTGTTTCCACCGCGTGTTCGGGGCGCCGCCGCGGATACACGCCAACCACGCGTTCAACCGCGACAATTTGTACTGGGGGGCTGCGCGCGTCGACGATCCGCTGCTGAGACGGCTCTATCGCTTCCTTTCCCCGCACGCGCGGGACTTCTACCAGGGGCACTGCCCCGGGTCGCCCTACTGGTGGGGCGATCTCTGCGTCGCGCAGGTCGAGTACGTGCGCAACTTGACCTTTTCGGAGATCAATGTGCTGCGCGTCAATCCCTCGATGCCCTACCGGGACTCGAAACGACCCTTTGTGCGCTGGTGGTTCTCCGCCGCGGATGCCGACGATGTCGACGAGTTCAACAACCTGCTCCGGCCTGAGCACCAGCAGCAGCTGGAGGAGGAAGGGGGCGTCTGCATCGTGGCCACGCACTTCGGGAAGGGGTTCGCCCGAGACGGCAAGCCACACCCCCACACCCGGCGTCTTCTCGAGTTGCTCGCCGCTCGGAACGGCTGGTTCCCGCCCGTGGGAGAGTTGCTGGACTGGCTGCGTGCGCGACGCGAAAGTGAGTGCCTCGCGGCGGCCGAATGGCGCCAGATGCAGTGGCGGTGGGCGTGGGACCTCCTGGCGCGCCGGGCACGCGCGCTAGCGCACCAGAGTCAGCGGCGGGCCAGGATGCTGTGGCGCGGCGGCTTGTCGCCAAACTTGCGCTCGACGTGGCGCTAACGCGTCGCCGCACCGGCCCGGACGCAGTCTTCGAGCGCATCGAACAGCACTCGAGCCTGCGCGCGCCGACTGAAGCGACCATCGGCGGCGACGCGGCGAGGGCGCACCCCAGTGGCGAACTGCGAGTAGCGCGTCCGCAGAACGTGTGAGATCCGGTCCACATCCTCCGGCTCCACGACATCCGCGGCCGTCCCCCGCAGCAGCAGCTCGCTCGCGCTGTCGCGCGTGGCCAGCACCAGCAGCCAGGCGTCGAACTGCATGTACTCGAAGAGCTTCGAGGGAATACACACCGCAATATCCTGAGGCAGGCTCAGCAACATCGTAGCCTGGGCGAGCACGGCCAACGCCTCCCGACGCGGCAACGCCGCGCGCGTCCGTAGGTATCCTGCAAGGCCCTCCTCCTGGGCGATCACATCGAGCGGTACGCCGCCGAAGCTGTCCACGGACCCGATGAAGTCGAACCCGAACTGATCGGCCGTGAGTCCCAGCTCGCGCACCACGCGAGCGGCCGCGCGGAACACGATCCGAGGATTGCGGTCGATGTAGATCGAACCGGCGTAAGCGATAGTGAAGCGATGAGTCGCAGGCACGCTGGGCATCTGCTCTTCGTCGCACCCGTTCAAGACCGCGATGATACGACCCCGGACCGTCGGGTAGAGCCTCTGCATCGCGATACGCAGCGGCTCGGTATTCGCCACGACGAGGGCGGCACGCTCGACAGCGCTGCGCTCGTACCGTGCCGCCAGCCAGAACCAGGCGGGACTCGCCACCGAGACAGGTAGTCCCGGGACTAAGCTCCACGGGTCACGCATATCCATGACGTGCGGCAACCCTGTCTCCCTTGACACCAGCCGTCCGGCCTGATGGACCATATGCGGGGGACCGCTCGTCACGATCGCCTCATGCACGCCGGGCTGAGCGAGCCGCAACGCGGTCAGGCCCGCGGCCCGGCTCCAGACGCCCTCGCGGGCGAAGTCGAGCCACGCCTGGAAGGCGCGCACGTAGTCCCGAACGGCGGTCGCGCGCCAGCGCACCTGCTGGCGCCGCACGAGTCCGGCCAGGGCCCAGACGTCGGCCCCGGAGGGGGCATCGTCACGCCGGTGGTGGGCCCGCAGGCGCGCGGCTGGCCGGAGGCGGCGGTAGGACCGCGAGAGGAGTCGCACCACTCGCTCTGCCGGGTGCACGCGCGCGGGCACGCCGAAGACGCGGATCCCGGCGGGCAGGGCTGCCAGCCGACTCCAGTCTGCGGCCGGGAGAGAAGCGGGATCGAGCGTGACCACATCCAGGCCCCAGCCCCGCTCGACGGCGCAGGCGGCGAGCTTTTCCCACCGCAGCGCCCCAGCCGCCTGCCCCGGTGGGAAGTGATAGCTCACGAGGAGCAGGCGACGACGCAGCTCCAGGACCGCGCCTTCTCGCGACCGGATCGGCTGAGGGAGTGTCGCTGTCACGGCCTCATCCGCGGTGCGAATCCCAAAGGGTCATGTGCCGGACCAAGGATCGCGCCCCGCGAGCACCTGCCGCTCATAACAAAACACTCCTCTCTCTGCCAACGCGAAGGTAGCGTCGTAAACGTCGCGTGCCCGTAGCAGGATGAGACCGAGGCGGCCCACGCGCCACTCCCGCCACTGCTTCCGTCGCTGGAGCTCCGACGCGAGGGGATTGAGATCCCGGTGACCGGCGAGGCGCAGCGAGAAGAGTCGCATCCTAGAGACCCCTACCGCACCGGCCTCGTCCTTCCAGCGCAGCGCATATCCTTCCGGGGCGAACACCGGAAATGGCATCCGTGGCTCGAGTTCCTCCTCTACGAAATGGAAGAACGTCATGGTGCTGACCGGGACTCCGGCGAACAAGATCTTCCCGTCGTACTCCAGCAGCCTGCCGTAGGGCGTGGGCCGACCACAAGGGGTCTCGGCCACGTGGTGTCCGGCGACGATCGCGTCAACGTTGTTCCCCCACACCGCCACGGAATGCGTCGGGTGCAGGCTGCGAACGACCTCGGGGCCGCGCCGGAATACCTCAGTGATGAACCCCATCCTCGAAGGGGTCCGCCGCACGTCAAAAACCAGGTCTCGCGAGGTGTATTCGATGGCGCTACCTGTGAACGGAAGCGTCGGCATCATGAGCGTGCCGCGCGGCCCTAAGACGTCCTGCAGTGCCCGAATGACCTCGACAGGACCGCCCCGGAACCCGAGGAATCGGTCAAACGAGCTGTGTACCATCAGGACGTCGCCGGGTACGACACCCAAGTGCTGCAGCGCGTTGCGGAGATCCGCGGCGGTGAACGGCCAGAACGTTCGCACATAGGCGCGCTGCAGCCGCTTGAGGCCCATTTTCGCCCCGGCTGGGAGCACGCGCGAGGCGACGGTCGCGAGGGGGTGGCGCAAGGCGGCGATCTGCACCGTTGTCCTAGGCCAGCACGGAAACCGCTGAAGCCGCGCCGCGGCCGTGGGTCTGGATCGCCTCGTGCCGCATCAGCGCATCCGCAAAGAACTTGGTCGCCCAGTTCAGGACTTCGTAGGCTCCGTAGGCACCGCCCACCGGCCACGCACCTTTGATCCCGCCCCGCACCCCCGGCTCCCGACTGCGCCGGTTCTGCGTGCGCTTGAGGAACCGCAATACGACGGGCACCGGCTCGAGCCATCGCGAGTCCCCGGTGATTTCAGCGAGGCGGATCCAATTGTTCGCCATCTGCGCCTGGCCCGTGAGACAGGACCAGCCTACGGCGGGCGACCAGTCGGGGCGGTAGCGACCGGGCATCCAGCCATCCGCCCGGACCGCCGCCATCAGAGCCCCTGCTGTGCGCTCGGCGGCGCGGAGCAGACGCGGGTCGCCGAGCACCCGTCCCCCTTCTATCAGTCCCCCGATCGTGTAGGCCAACGTGTGCAGAAGCGGGCGGTCCGGGTCCGATAGGCAGCAGTGGGGCAACCACCCGTTCGGAGCCTGCAACGCGGCAGCGGCGCGAAGACTGTGCCCGGCAGCGCCGGTAAACTTGTGATCATCCAGTCGGACCCCCGCCTCAGCGAGCGCCCAAGCGGTGCGGGCATTGTAGAGCGTCGCGTCAGCGCGGGCGAAGCGCGAGTTCCCCCTGCGCCAGTGCCCATCCCCGTCGAGCATCGCCACTAGGTAGTGAGCGGCGCGGCGCGCGGCGTCGGCGAAGCTGCCGTGCCCGGTCTCCTCAAAGGCGGCGAGCCAGCCAAGAATCACCTGCCCGGTGTTGAACACGGCCGGCGATTCCGGCTCGCCGATCACGCCGCCACGAACCGCGCCCGTTGTGAGCTGAATCGCAATCTCCCAACGCGCTGCGCGCTCGGCGCGGGCAGCGAGGTCGGGACGTCTGAGACGCCGGGCAGCAGCATATAACGTGGGGATGATGTAGCCCGTGGTCTCTGGATAAGACGGCTGCCAGCCCCGGCACGCGAAATAGGGGTGCCAGACGAGGCTGAAGGCGCGTGAAATACCGCCGTCCGGAGTGGCATCATGGGCCCGGACCAGCCAGTCGATCGCTGCCACGAGGTGGGGCTCGTGCTCGGGATCTGCGGGATAGCCTCCGAGCCACTCGCGCGATACCTCCGCTAGGGCCGTCGGGTTGAGCAGCGGATGAGCGCGGATCCTGCGCAGCCAGCGCCCAAGAGGGGCCTGGAGGCGCGCGACTGGTGACGGCTGGAATCCCGCATGTGCCGACGTCATGGAGTTCGAGGTGACTGCCCTGGGGGGCATCTCTGTCCCGACCTGCCGCGCCGCGCATCCAACAGCCCGTCCAGCAGCGGACCCAGCGTCGTGGCCGCGAGTTTACCATTCGCCTGCTCGGTCGTGTGAGAGATGTCGTCGAGAAACACGGTGGCCGTGTCGTCGTCGAACACCCGGGTCAGATTGAAGAACCGGCCTGGAGCGACAGCGGCCATCCGCGAATCGATCGCCGAGGCCGCGGCGAGATAAACAGCTCGCAGCCGCTGCTGAAACGGATCGGCTGCGATGCCGGCCCTGAGCGCCTGCTCGTAGGGCGTGAGCGGCTTGAGGCTCGTGTGCAAGGCGGGCTGCCAGAAGTAGAACGCGCAGAAGCCGTAGCGTCGCGCTAGCGCTTCCACCAGGTCAGCGGTGGAAGCGTAGGTGTCCACGACATCGCGTCCCAGAGTATCGGCGGGGGGGCCGGAAACGGCGGCGCTCGAGGCCAGGGCCGCGAGCCGTCGCAGCAGGTGCGAGCGAGCGGCAGTCGCCAACCCGAGCATCCCCAGTGCCCGCAGGTCATTGTCGGAGACGAGCACGCGCCCGAGGCGGTACTCGTCCACACGATTGGCCTCATTCTGCGGCAGCCCGGCCCCGCCGTCGAGAACCGCGGACGCTACGTCGTCGAGGCCATCCAGGAAGACCACGACATCGGGGCGCGATCCGCGCCGGAGCTCGAGCGCAAGCTCGAGCAGGCTCTGGGTGAACACGTAGCCCGTCTCCCCGAGGTTCGTGATCGCGACGTCGCGCACACCGCGCTCGGCGAGTCGCGCGGCGACCTGCGAGGGAATCGTCATCTCGTCGCGCGCGCCCGTGCCCCACATCGTAGACCCGCCGAAGAAAAAGACGCGGCGGACCGTACCCCCGCGGGCGACGCCTTGAGCAGTCCGGCGATGGCCCGCGCTGTCCACGTTGACGTAGCGGCCGACCTGTGGCTGACGGCGCCAGTACACATACGGTTCCCATTGCGTTGCGAAGCTGGCCTGCAACTCGGCCTGGTAGGCCGGCCACCACGGCTGCGGGGCGTAGGGGTGCGGCACAGTCGGTCGAGTGGCGGACGCCACGCCTTTTCGGACCCCGCTCTGGATGCGATAGGCCGCCTCAAGAGCCACCAGCAGCGCGAGCGTGACGCCGCACACCGCCCACGCCGTGCGCAGCCCCAGCCAACCGCGTGCCACCCACCGGCGAACGCGATTCGTTACCACCTCGCGCCCGCTATGGGCGTCGGTTGCCGACAAACCGGGTGGCAGCGTCACCGTGCGGGGCGCATCGACGGTTTCCCATCGGAATGGCGGAGTCTCACGCGCCGCAGGCGTTGCAACACGCATGCCCGACCAGGGTGAGCGCCGGCGTCGCGGGCTTTGGGGCGCCGCACAGGGAGCAGAACTTGAGTGGCGGGGAGAAGCACTACACTGTGGCGCGAGCGCAACATCGGCGGTCCGATCCGCGCGTCGAGTCCGGGTGATGGCAGGCGTCACCCCCATCATGCGGGGACGGCCCGGATGCGCGTCATGGCATTGGCCATGCACGGGCGGTGCGGCGGGCGAGAGCGGGGACCATGCGCATGGCAGTCATTTCCGATTCCCACTGGAACCCATTGGGTAGCGGTCGCTCATCGTGGGACATGCACCCTGCCGAGGAGGCACTGCGAGCGTTGGTCCTGGTGACGCGATGACTTCACTACTCCAGCAGTGGGTCACCGAGCAAGCGGAGCGCCGGCCGGACGCGACCGCCGTGGTGATGCACGACGCCCGGTTGACCTACGGACAACTGGAGGCCGCGAGCAACCAGCTGGCCAGAATGCTGAAAGCCGCGGGGTGCGAGCGGGGCGACCGAGTCTGTCTGGCGCTCCCCAAATCGCCCGTGGCGATCGTGAGCATGCTGGGCATTCTCAAGGCGGACTGCATCTATATCCCTATCGATCCGTCGAGCCCGGCGCCGCGAGTCGCGAAGATCGTCCAGTCAGGGGAGCCGCGGGTGATCCTGGCGGGGCCGCGTACGGCCTCGCTGCTCGACGGCCTCCTTTCGGACGAGCGGCTGGGGAAGTCGGCGTCGGTCGCGTGGATGGACACGGAGCGGCTCCCCGGGGAGCGGTTCAATCCGGCGTTCTCCCTAGGGGACGTACAGCGGGCCTCGACCAGTCCGGTCAACTATCGCAACAGCCCGGGAGACCCCGCTCATATCCTGTTCACGTCGGGTTCAACAGGCACGCCGAAAGGGGTCGTCATCTCGCACGCTAACGTGATCCATTTCGTGAACTGGGCCCGGCGGTACTTCGGACTCGGGCCCGCGGACCGAATGTCGAGTCATCCCCCGTTGCACTTCGATCTGTCTACGTTCGACGTCTTTGGCACGTTCGCGGCAGGTGCCCAACTGCACCTCGTCCCGCCCGACCTCAGTTTGTTGCCCAACGCGTTGGCCGAGTTCATCCGAGCCTCGGAGCTGACGCAATGGTTCTCTGTGCCGTCGCTGCTCAGTTACATGGCCAAGTTCGATGTGGTGGAGTTCAACGATTTCCCCACGCTGCGGCGGCTGTTGTGGTGTGGAGAGGTCTTTCCCACGCCGGCGCTGAGGTATTGGATGGCGCGGTTGCCCAACGTGACGTTTACGAACCTGTACGGCCCCACGGAGGCCACCATCGCCAGCAGCTACTACACGGTACCGAGATGTCCGGAAGATGACCGCGCGGCGATCCCGATCGGGACGCCGTGCGAGGGTGAGGAGCTGCTCGTCCTCGACGAGGCTCTGCGGCGGGTGTCGCCGGGGGAGGTCGGGGAGCTCTACATCCGCGGGGTCGGCCTCAGCCCGGGATACTGGCGAGATCCGGAGAAGACCCAGGCCGCGTTCTTGCACAATCCGTTTTCTTCAGACCCCGCTGATCGCATCTACCGGACTGGCGACCTCGCCAAGATTGGGGACGACGGTCTGGTGTACTTCCTCGGTCGCGCCGACTCGCAGATCAAGAGCCGGGGCTATCGCATCGAGCTCGGCGAGATTGAGACGGCGTTGAACGCCATGAGTTGCTTACAGGAGTGCGCCGTTGTGGCGATTCCCACTCACGGCTTTGAGGGTACGATGATCTGTTGTGCCTATGTGCCCCGCCCAGCGGTCTCGGTCACTCCAGCCGAGCTGCGTCGGGAGCTGGCCAAGGTGTTGCCCGCTGCCATGCTGCCTTCCCGCTGGATGGCGTTCGAGAGGCTCCCCCGGAACGCCAACGGGAAATTCGACCGGCGGCAGTTGCAGGAGGCGTTCGCCAATCATGAAACAGTTATCGCTCGAACGACCTGAGCTGATGGAGGCAGTGGTGCGCGCTATGGAGGCAGTGGTGCGCGCAATGATTGTCACGCTCGCGGGCGCGGTGCGGCTCTGCGAATCCGTCCCGGTGCCATGAAGGCCTGGCCCAAGGTGCTGGTCCTGGGGGCCGACCAGCACCAAGGTTTGGCGGTAATCCGAGGCCTCGGCATGGCCGGGATTCCCGTCGTTGCCTGCGGCACGAGCCCCCGAAGCATCGGCTTCTATTCGCGCTACGCAACGGAGACGTGGCGGTACACTCCGCCGTCGGACGACCGGAAGCGGTTCCTGGACGACGTCGCGGGCATCCTCAGCCGCAGCCGCCCCGGTCTCGTGATCCCCGCGGTGGAGTCGACGCTCGTCGTGCTGAGCGATGCGCGCGAGCTGGTGGAGCGCTACGCGACGCTCGCTGCCCCGGCCCCCGAGGTGCTGGAGTACGCCATCGACAAGGGCCGCACGCTCCGGCTCGCCGAGCGGCTCGGCGTGCCCGTGCCACGCACGGTGCGGGGCGAAACCGTCGGGGAAATCCTCGCGCAGGCCGGTGCGCTGCGGTTCCCCCTAGCGATCAAGCCCCGCGGGCATGGCCTCCACCTCAGCACGGCCCATGCGCTCGATTTCAAAGTCCGCTACGCGCGCGACCAGCGAGAGCTGGAGCAGGTGATCCGGCCGTTCGCGCAGGATGCGAAGGCGCTGCTGGTGCAGGAATACGTGCAGGGCGTCGGGCGCTGTGTCGCGGCCGTGTGCCGCCACGGCGAAGCCCTCGCCCTGCTCGCCTACTCGCGGGAGCGAGAGTATCCCCTCAGCGGTGGGGTCAGCGTCGTACGCAAGAGCATCCCCCTCGAGGAGCGGCTCGCGGGCTACGTCACGACCCTGCTCGGTGAGATCCGCTGGCACGGTGTCGCGATGGTCGAGTTCAAGTATGACCCCCCCGGCGATCGCCACACCCTGATGGAAATCAACGGCCGCTTCCAGGCCTCGACCGCCCTGAGTCTCGACGCCGGGATCAACCTGCCCTACCTCACGGCGTGCGTATACGGCGTCGGAGAACCGGGGCCGGCGCCGCCCTACCGGGTTGGCGTGGTAGAGCGGTGGCTGCGCGGCGATCTGTTGGCGCTGCGCGACGCGTTGACGACACGGTGGCGCCACGCGCCAGAGATCGGCCCGATCGGGGGCCTCCCGTCCCGCGCCCAGGTTGTGCGGCAATTCCTGCACGACTGCCGCCCGGGCGTGTGCTACGACGAGTTCAAGTGGCAGGATTGGAAACCCGGGCTCGTCGAGGCGGCGTCGCTGATCGCCATGGTCCTGGGATGGGCGATCCACTGGACAACGCGAGTCGGGCGCGGCGCCCTGCGCGCGCTCGGCCGGCGCTGCCGCACGGCCATCGGCTCCCCCACGCGCCGGGCGATGCGCGCGTAGACCTCGGTGAGGTGCGGGCGCTGTCGCGCGCGCGCAACACATCGTCGTAATCCCCCCGCGCGTCTGAGCGCCTCCCCGTGGCATCGTCCATGCCACCCAGCTCACCGCGACACGGCTTCGGGGACCATGCGGCTCGCCATCATTTCAGACATCCACTCTAACGTCGACGCGCTGCGGGCGGTCCTCGCCGACATCCGGGCCAGCGACGTCCAACACGTCGTTTGCTTGGGCGATCTCGTCGGCTACCACACGTTCCCGCGGGAGACGCTCGCCGTCCTCCGCGACAGCGAGATCCGGAGCGTTCACGGCAACCACGACCTGATGGCGGTCGGCCGCCTCCCTCGCGACGACTGCGGGCCCGTGGCCCGGAAGGCCATCCGGTGGACGCAAACGGTGCTGACGGAGGAAGACCGTCACTACCTCGCGAGCCTGCCCAGCGAGCTGTACCCGCAACGCTCCATCCTCTGTGTCCATTCGGCCCCTGGCGATCCGCTGGTGCGCCTCCGGACCAGTGGCCAGTTCTACGGGGAGTACCTCCGCATCGGCGAGAGCGACCCTGAGGTGCGCCTGTGCTTCACCGGGCACACCCACGTGGCCCGCGCGATGATGATCACGCCGCGCGGTGAGGTTTTGTGCCCGCTCGAGCGCGACATCGCGCTCGATCCGGCAGCCTTCTACTTCGTCAACCCCGGGAGCGTCGGGTGCCCACGGGATGGGGATTACCGGGCGGCCTATGCTAT
>Ga0209761_1000719_pt1 | contig 20802 bp, 16 predicted proteins | sample GraSoi013_1_40cm_4_FD_185818 | JGI IMG/M metagenome (GOLD analysis project Ga0209761, IMG submission 185818) | Grasslands soil microbial communities from the Angelo Coastal Reserve, California, USA - Sample 09_25_2013_1_40cm (SPAdes) (version 2) | ecosystem: Environmental > Terrestrial > Soil >...
TTTGGTGCCGTCGACCCGATTCATACGTTTGTATGATACTGGATACCGACTCAGCGTCAAGGCGGGAGGGCATTCGCTGGAGGTCGTGGTGTCGATTGTGGTGTCGATTGAACCCGGCAGAGTCCGACATTGCGAAGTGCTATCCCGACAGATTGCGCGGGCTGTCAACGAGTTAGCGTTTCCGTGTCGGACTTCCCTGTGTGCTTCAATCGCCTGATAAGCGTGAGGTCAGTGGTTCAACTCCACTCAGGTCCATTAACTACAAGAGGCGTCGCGCAAGAAGCGTCACGCAAACGGCGTCGCGGGGAATCGCAGGATCGGTTCTCCGCGACGCTTTTTTATGGCTCGGAGGGGTGGCTAGTTTCCGAAGCAGCTGCCAGAGCCGCACACGATCAGGAAAGCGGCACCCACCGCTAGGGGGCCGCCAACGCCCACGATGGTCCCCGGTACCGAAGCCAAGCGCCCGCCGGCGAAAACGGCGACCCGCGTGCTTCGGTCGACGTCGAACTGGTCCGGCCGCAGAGCCACCACGTGCATCGTCAGCCCGGCGTAGTCGGCGAAGCTCAGCCCCGCATGCCCGCTGAAGCCCGGGGCACCCGAACCCGCGACGACGATGCCGGGAGCGATGTCGATGCTGGTGGTCTGGCTCGTCCAGAACCGCAGCCTGGGGCGAATGCCGAGGGCCGCGCCCTGACCGGGTTGATCGCTACCCCACAGGATGGCTTGACTGAACGCCGCCACCCCGAACGCGTAGCGCGTGCCGCGGTTGACCATCCCACCGAGCTCCCACGTGAAGAACGCACCCCGACTCGCCCCGTTGGGATTGGACGAAATAGGGGCGGCCACGCCGAACTCGGTGAGCCAGAAAACATCGCACTGCGGTTTGGGACGCCCACGGAAGCACCAGTGAGTGGTGGACTCGGTCCCGCCAGTGGTGGGTGCCACACTTGGGTTCTGGGCCGGGAGCACAGGAGAATGGACTAGCGCGCACAGGACAATCGCCGCTACTGCACCGTTGCGAATCATGAGACCTACCTCTCGATATCAATCCCCTGCTATCTAGATTCGTCCCCAAGATGCAGGCGAGTTGAAGGCGGCGATAGTCCCGGCGGCCCAGGCCATTGCGGCGGAGTGCACCCGCCGCTGTCTTGGCCTGATAAGCGTGAGCTCAGTGGCTCAACTCCACTCAGGCCCATCAACGGTTAAGCCCCTGTCGGGACCCCCCCTGACAGGGGCTTTTCCATACCAATTTCCACACTGCCGTCAGCGAGACGATCGAACACGGCCCGAGTCGAGCGCGATCCGCTAAGGACCGGATCGCGCACTTCATATGTGATGACCGACGTTCAGGCTGTTGGAGGCGTCCATAGTCCATCCATAGAGCGAGGTCAAAAAGGGCCGAAGACGGCCCGACGTCACTTTCTCACCACTTCGTGTACCATTTTGTAGATCACCGCAGTACGGACAACGGTCGACTACGCCTAACACCTCGACCGTCGCTGATAAGCGTGAGGTCAGTGGTTCAACTCCACTCAGGCCCACTGGATCAAACAGAAGCCCCGGTAACCAGTCGCACGGTTGCCGGGGCTCTGTGGTGTCAGGTGAGGCGTGCAGGCGGTGTCAGCGGTGGTGTCAAACAAAATCTGCTTGTGCCGCCTCTGCGAAGCCCATATGTCTAGCGCCGTCCATTCAGTTTTAGGCTCCTCTCCTCGCAGAGGTGCGTATGCACAAGTGCTGCCTAACTCTCGGCGCGCTTGCTCTGTGCTGCGCCGGAGTTGCGACGGCCCGCGCACAAGACCCCGTGCAAGTGGCACCAAATGACTTCAAGGTGCTGTTGGAGAACGACCAGGTGCAGGTGCTCGACTTTCACAGCAAGGGCGGCGAGAAAATCCCGATGCATTCCCACCGGCGTATCTGACCTACGACATTTCTGGGAGCGGCACAACAAGATTCACTTCTCCGGACGGGAAGACCACGGAGTCGAAGAACAAAGGCGGTCGGACACTTCCGAAAGCCCTTCAGTCTCGAGGAGCTACGCGAGATGCTGGAGCGAGTGGCAGGAGGGTGAGGCCGCACTGGCCTGTGGCGATCAAGCTCCAGCGTTCGTTGCATCTGTGCCACAGGCCTCGCGGAATGCTCCGTGCTCGGTTCGCCAGCCCATGGCATCGTGTTTGCGTTACGAGGGGTGTGGCCAAGGATCAGCGCTTGTCCCATACTCGTCTCGTCGCCGACCTCAAGGCGTTCGTTCTCCTGCGCGAACCGTACTCCATCGTCCGGCAGGGAGAGGCCTCACGTCGGTGAGCGCGGCGACGACAGCCCCTCCCATGCGATGGGCCCGCATTGAGGACATCCGAGAGGGGGCGGAGGCCGTCGTGCGCGAGCGCATCACCGAGACGCTCGTGCAGGCGACCGCGGAGGTGACAGGGGACTGGAATCCGCTACATGTGGACGCGTCGGCGGCGCGCGAGCTGGGCGAATCGCGCCCGGTGGGACACGGCATCATCCTGCTCGGAATCGTGTCGCGGCTGATCGGGATGCAGCTGCCGGGGCCGGGATCTCTCTGGTTCGCGAATGCTGTGCAGTTCCTTGCGCCGGTGCGTCCGGGCGACGAGGTGGAGGTCCGCGTGCGCGTCACGCGCGTCTCCGTGGCCACCAACGTAGTGGTACTTGAGGTGACCGCGCATCGCCTGCCCGATACACCAGTGTTGCGGGGGACGGCGACGGTGCGCGTGGCTAGCCCAGTTGCTCACCAGGATCGCGCGATGAAAGAGTCGGAACAGACAGTGCTCGTGACGGGCGCCAGCCGCGGCGTGGGGCGCGTGATCGCTGCTACGCTCGCCACCCTGGGCATGCGGGTCGCGATCAACTACCGGGCCGACGAGCGCGGCGCGCGCGAGGCGGCGGAAGCGATCGCCGACGCGGGTGGGGTCGCGCAGGCCGTCGCCGGCGACGTCGCGACGGCCGAAGGTGTCGGCCGCGCGTATGACGAGACCATGCGTGCCTTCGGCCGCCTCGACGTTATCGTGCACAACGCCACCCCGGCGATCGTCGCGAAACCCTATCTCGAGACCACGGCCGCCGACTACCGCTGCTTCTTCGAGACATACGTCGTCGGCCTGCACGAGCTCGTCCTGCGGGCGGCGCCGCAGATGCGGGAGCGCCGGCACGGCCGGATCATCGCGATCCTCTCCTCGTCCACGGCCGAGGTTCCGTCGAAGTTCGCCGCCTACATCGCTGGCAAGCAGGCGCTGTTCGGGTTCTGCCGGGCGCTGGCGGTGGAACTCGGACCTCTCGGTATCACCGTGAACATGGTGTCCCCCTCGATGCTCGTCGGCCCGCGCACCGACGATCTCGGCGTCGGCGGCCGCGAAATCCTCGCTCGCAAGACCCCGCTCCGCCGGCTGGGGAGCGCCGAGGACGTTGCCCGGACGGTCGCGTTCCTCGCTGGCCGCGACGCGAGCTTCCTGTCCGGCGCCAACATTCCCGTCACCGGCGGCATTCTGTTTTGAGCGTGACCGCGACGCTCGGTGTCGACATCTCTCTCGATCCGACAGACAGGCCAAAGCAGTATCGGTTAGACTCGACTCGGCCCAAGAGTGCTGGTTTTGCTGACAAGCGTGAGGTTGGCTCGACCGCCCCGACGCTCCAGCGCCCGCTACCAACACGATAGTTCCGGGGTCCGGCTTGTTGCATATCATAATCTCATGAGCAGCGATCGTATAACCGACAAGGCCCGGGACCAAGCGAGGAGCCTTGTGGACTCGCTACAGAGCGACCGAGGCGTCGCTCGAGCCCTGGCGATCCTGATTATCTGCACCACCCTCGTGGTGAACAAGGGCGAGATTACGGGTTCCGATGGGCTCAGCATGTACGACGTCGGCACATCGCTGGCGGACAGCGGCAGCCTTGCCGTTCCCCCGGTCTTCGGGGTTCCTGGCCGCCACGGTCTTTACTACAGCAGGTACGGGATCGGTCTGCCCCTGGTCGCCGCCGTGGCGTACGCGCTCGTGAAGCCGCTCGCCGGCCTCGGACGGGACCCAGACGTACTGGGGGTAGCAGCGGCAGCTGCAATGATGCCGGTGATCTTCGGCCTTCTAGTCGCGGCGATTTACCGCCTTTCCCGAAGGTTGGGCGCCGGAACGAGGGCGGCGTCCCTCGCCGCGCTCGGGGCTGTCGGCGGCACCTACCTGCTCCCATACTCCAAGGAGTTTTTCAGCGAGCCGCTTACAGCGCTTTGCCTCATTGTGTCAATCGAGCAGGCGCTCGCCGAGCGTCCTGGCTCGGCAGGGGCCGCGGCTGCCGCCGCCGGTCTCACCAGACCGCAAGCGTTCGCGTTTGCCCCTTTTCTTATGTGGTGGGTGTGGAGGAGGAGCAGCTGGCCTGGGTTGTGGCGGACGACTGCAGCGCTCGCGGCGGGTGCGGTGGCCACCTGCGCCTACAACGCGGCGCGCTTCGGCGCTCCCTTCAACTTTGGCTACAGCGCCGAGATGTTCTCGACAGCCTTCCTCGTGGGTACTGGCGGACTGTTGTTTCACCCGGCTAAGAGCATCTTCCTGTTCGCTCCTATTGCCCTCGCGCTCGTCCCGGCGCTCGTTCGGCTTGCCCGGAAGGATTCCACCGCCTTCTGGTTGATCAGTTGGAACCTGGGCGTTGCCTTCTCGATGGCGGCGACATGGGAGTCGTTCGCGGGCGGATGGTGCTGGGGGCCGCGGCTCTTGATCATCGGAGTGGCTCCCGCGTTCGCTGCTGTCGCTCCCTGGTGCGAGGAATCGAAGTGGCGCCGGAACGTCGTCCGTGTCCTGTTCACTGCCGGGGCGCTCGTCTCGCTGCCGGCCACAGTAGTTCCCACCCGCGCACAGCAACTCGACCAGCCACCGCCGCCCGTCGGCCCGAGCGTTGTGCGACAGTATGAATTGATCCCTTTCACGTTCGCCTTCACCGCGCACCACCTGCTCCACGACGCAGGAGGGAGCCGGCAATATGCCAGCTTATGGCAGGTGCGCGCTGCCCGAGCACTGGGACCGCGAGGTTTGTGGGCCGGCGCATGCATCACCGTCCTGTTGCTCGCTGGAGTGGGGCTCTCAGCTCGGACCTTGCAAAGGAAGTTGAAAGCCTCCGGGACCTGGCTCATCTGAGAATCACCAGGCGACGTCACACAACGACGTCCCGTGGAATCGTGGCAAAGGGCTACGGTTTCACGTGACGTTGCGTGTGGCGCCCGCGCCACGCTTGCCCCGGGGCCGAGCGCGGAAGGCCGGTGGCATGGGTTTAGCGCGCGCCGGTCGGCTGGTATTTCGTTCCCGTTGAGTGTGTCGTGAAAGGAGGAGACCGGTGCAAGTTACCCCGCACCCCCGCTGGGTCGCCTCCCTCAATGCGACCCTCGACCCGATTCAACGGGCGATCCTCGATACGCCGGTGATCGAAGACGCCGCCGAAAACCGGCTGCAGGCCGATGGGATCCAAAACTTCCTGGTCGCCTTCTATCCCGTGGTCCGTGACTTCCCGCAATGGCTCCAGTGCTTGCTCGACCGTTGCCCTGGCGTTGGCCGCGAGTTCTTCCAAGACAACATTCGGGTCGAGCGACGCCACGACGCGATGTGGCGCGCGATGGGTGACGCGTTCGGGGTCCCGCCGGAGCGCTTCCGGGTCCAGGAGCCGATGGCCCCAAACGTGGGCTCGTTCCATGGCTACCTGACCAAGATGTGCCGCACCGCGCCGTTCGGAGCGGCGGTGTCGGCGACGAACTACGCGGTCGAGGGTATCGCGCAGAAGATCTCCGAGAAGGCGCTCCGTGGGCTCAGCCGCAACGCCAAGATCGGGCCGAAGGGGCGATGGTGGCTCGAGGAGCACGCGAAGTACGATGATGAGCATCCGGTTCACGCGCTCGAAATCGTCAAGGACTGCGTGAAGCGAGGCGAGTGTGTGAAGTCGGTGACGGACGCCGCGTGCCGCAGCCTCACGCTGATGCGGGACGCGATGGTCGCGGCGTATCGCTCGAACGCGCCAGCTATCGCGCAACGCCACCTAGCATAAAACGCGCTGCAGCAGCGACCACGCTGCGGTGCGCGAGGCCATCGCGCGGAGCGGTTCGACGCCGTGATCACGGATCTCGCCATGCCGGAGCGTGGGGGGCTGTGACTGTGGGAGCATGCGCTGGAGCTCCGGCCGGAGCTCCGCGGCCGGTTCGTGCTTATCAGCGCGGAGGCGCGCCCCGGCCAGCAAGCCATGGGCCTGTTCCTCCGGTCCGAGCATTTCCCCGTCAAACCCTTCTCGCTGGACGGTCTCCTAGACCAGGCCGAGGAGATCGGGCGCGGGGGTGGCGACCGTCCCGGCGTGCTCCCGCAGATGCCCGAACAAGTCCAGCCCGGTCTTCAGGACGACGAGCAGGGCGAGCGGCATGAGCGGTGAGCCGAGTGTAGCGACGAGGAAGCCGCCGCCCAGGATCACGACGTGGAGCACCATCACCCGACCGTAGGGACGGAACATCAGTGCCGGAACGAGCGCCGACCTGTATTCCCCGGTGCCGATGTAGTTGAACCCGAACGATACCGCGTGGCTCAACACGAGTCCCCAGGCTGCCGGGGCGATCCCGGCGGCCTGAACCGCGTGCCAGAAGGTCGTCGGCGTGGGGAATCCTCGGCCCACAGACCCTCCCCCGAACAGCGTGAGCACGAAGATCCCGTGGACGGTGACGAACATCCCGTAGTGGAACGTGAAGAACGGGATCATGAACAGCTTCGCCGCCCACATCGCGCCGCTCTGCGGCTGTGCGACGAGCATGCGCAAGACGTTGAACGCCCCCACGATCACGTTCTCGAGCCAGAAGAGCAGCAGGGTCGCGAACACGCTCCAGCCGAAGAACAGGACGCCCGCGAGCGGGACGAGGTTCGCAGCCACGAGCACGAGGGCGCTCGGCGAGAGCCGCAGGGGAGGGCGGGCGGGAACCGGTGGCGTCACGGCGCCACAACGATGCAACGCCGCCGGGACGCCGCCAAGGGCTTGCCGGTCTGCGGGTGCAGCGGGATCTTGCCGATGTGAATGACTCGAGCCGCGGCCCGGCGGCGGTCGGGATCTCCGGCAGCCCGTCCAGCTCATCCAAGTCGCGTATGCTGGTCGAATACGCGCTGGCCCGGCTCGCGGCGCTCGGCGCCGTGACCGAGCTCGTGGACCTGGCCACGCTGCCGGCCGATGCGCTCTTGGGCCGGGCTACGGCGCCCGCGCTGATCGCCGCCCTCGAGACCGCGACGCGGGCCCAGATCATCGTCGCCGGCACGCCGGTGTACCGGGCCACCTACAGCGGCCTCCTCAAGGTCTTCTTCGATCTGCTGCCGCAAGACAGCCTGATCGGCAAGGTTGGGCTACCGATCGTTACGGGCCATGGCACCGCCCACTCGCTCTCGGTAGACCATGGGATGCGGCCGCTGTTCGCGAGTCTCGGCGCCACGGTGGTGGCGAGCGGCGTGTATGCGACGAGCGCCCAGTTTCAGGACGGGAAGCCCAGCCTCGAGGTGCTGCAGGCGGTGGATCGGGCGGTACACGAAGCGCTGGCCCTTCTTCGAGCCTTTCGTTAAGGGGATTCCGTGAGGGTTCGTGCGGGCGACTCTGGCAATTGTCACTTCGGAGGCGTATAGGGAGATGGGAGCAGTTCGAGTCCTACGTGCACACGCACGGCGGCGTGGACTTCAGTCACGGAATCTGCCCGGATTGCGCGAAGGCGTGGTCCACCACAGCGCCGGAGGGCGCGCCATGAAAGCACCCCATCACCGCGGACGCTCCAGCCGTCCGAAGATCCTCGTCATCGAGGACGACCCTGTCGCTCGCGCGGACCTCGAGGCTCGGCTGGAGGCCAACGGCTATGTCGTCGCCCGGGCGGCCGACGCCGCCTCGGCCCTGACGGTCGTGAATCGCGAGCGCCCCGACCTCATCCTGCTCGACCTGGGACTCCCCGCCGGCGACGGGTTTCTCGTGCTGGAGCGCCTGCGCAAGATCGAGGCGTTCGCCGCCCTCCCCGTCCTCGTCATCACCGGCCGCAGCGATCCCGAGACGCGAAAGCGCGTCGAGGCGATGGGCGTCGGGCCGCTGCTCGCAAAACCCGTGGACACCGAGGTGCTCCTCGCCGCCATCCGGGCGGGCCTGGAGCCGGGGTGAATTTGTCGCACCGGCACCCCACGGTGCCGCAAAAACGCCCTACCCCCCTCTGCTTCGTCGCGCGATGTTGCGCAACCGACCGTGATTACCCCTAATAGAGTCATGTCTCGAGATCCGGCGGCGCTCGCCGCCGAGGAGGCGCCCCGCCTAGAAGCCGAGGTGCGACGTGCCGCGCTCCGCCAACTGCTGGCGGGGGGGCCGCTTGCCGAGGCGCTGCACGTCGTCCTCGTGCTGGTCGTGGCGGCGCTGGTGTGGGACTCCCTGCCGCTCGCGGTCACGATCGGATGGGTCGGCGCGGTGGCGGCCGCCGCCGCCCTGCGCACCTGGTGGCGGCTGGGCCTCAGCCAGCGCACGGCATCACCTGAGGAGGTGCTGCGGGGCGTGCGCCTGACCGTGGCCGGCGTCGGGCTGGCATGGGGCTTCGGCGCCGCGGCGGCGATCCCGGCGCTGGGCCTGGACGAGGCGGCCCTCATCCTCGTGGTGCTTGCCGGAATCGTCGCAGGCGCGACCGGCACCCTGGTCGGCGACCGGCGCAGCTTCCTGTACCTACTGCTGACCGTCCTGACCCCCGTGCCCGTCGGCATCCTGTTGCACGGCCACACGCGGCCACATCTCCTGGCCGTCGCGCTGATCGCGATGTTCGCCTGGGGCATGGACCGCGTGCATCGGCGTGCCCACCGCACGTTCGCCGAGCGAGTCCGGGCGACGGCGTTGCTGGAGCGATCCACGCAGGAATTGGCGCGCCAGCATGCCTATCTCGATGCCCTGATCGCGAGCACGCCCGTGGCCATCGCTGTGTTGGACGACCAGCGCTCCGTCCGGAGCGTGAATGCGGCATTCGAGGCCCTATTCGGATACTCCGCGGCCGAGGTCGTCGGGGCCGGGATCGACGGGCTGATCGTGCCGGAGGCGCTCCGCGCCGAGTCGAGTGATCTCGAGACGCGGGTCCGGCGTGGCGAGACCGTACGCGTGGAAGTCGAGCGTATGCGCAAAGACGGCCGGCGCATCCAGGTCCGGCTCTCGGCGGCCGCGGTGAAGGCCGCCGCCGACGGCGCGCTGGTCGCGCTGTACGAGGACATCAGCGAGCGCAAGGCGGCGGAAGCGGCCATGCGCGAGGCGCGCGACCTGGCGGAGCGTGTCGCCCGCGCGCGCAGCGCGTTCCTGGCGAACATGAGCCACGAGATCCGCACGCCGATGAACGCCGTGCTGGGATTCGTCGAGCTGGTGCTGGACACGGAGCTCGCCCCCGAGCAACGGCGCGCCCTGGAGCTGGTGCGCACGTCGTCCGAGGCGCTGCTCACCATTCTCAACGACATCCTCGACTACTCGAAGATCGAAGCGGAGCATCTCGAGCTCGAATCGATCCCGTTCGACCTGCCCAAGGTCGTGCACGCCACCGCCACCCTGCTCGCCGTCCGGGCACGCGAGAAGCACCTCGAGCTGACGGTGGACGTGCCGCCCGACGTCCCGCAGATGGTGCGGGGCGATCCCACGCGCGTTCGCCAGGTGCTCATGAACCTGATCGGGAACGCCATCAAGTTCACGGAGCAGGGCGAGGTCGACGTGTCCGCCGGTGTCCTTCAACGCCGCGGCGACCGGGCGGCCGTACAGTTCCGTGTGCGCGACACGGGGATCGGCATCTCGGAGGAGCAGCTGGGCACCATCTTCCAGGAGTTCACCCAGGCGGACGCGTCGATGACGCGTCGCTACGGCGGGACGGGCCTCGGCCTCGCGATCTCGCGGCGCCTGGTGGCGCTGATGGGCGGCGAGCTCGCGGTGACGAGCGAGGTGGGCCGGGGCAGCGAGTTCACCTTCGCCTTGACCTTCCCGCTCGAGGCGGGGGGCCAAGCCACGGCTCGCGCCACCGTGTCCCTCGGGGGACGCCGCTTGCTCGTCGTGGATGACAACGAAACCAACCGGCGGATCGTCCGGGACATGCTGGGAGCGGAAGGAATGGCGGTGCACGAAGCGTCCCGCGCCGACGCCGGACTCGAGGCGCTGCGTCGTGCCGCGCGAGCGGGAACGCCCTACGACCTCGCCATTCTCGACGCACAGATGCCCGACCAGGACGGCTTCGAGCTCGCCACCGCCATCCGCGCCGATGGCGCGCTGACGGAGACGCGGCTCTTGATTCTCACCTCCGCCGGGCAGCGGGGCGACGGCGAGCGGTGCCGACAGCTGGGCATCCAGGCGTATCTCACCAAGCCGATCGCGCGGGCGGATCTGGTGGAAGCCGTGGGAACCGTCCTGGCCGGCACCAGGTCGGCCCCGGGCGCGGCCGACCTCGTCACGCGCCACTCCATCGCCGAGTCGCGCCACACGCTCCGGATCCTGCTGGCGGAGGACAACCCGGTAAACCAGCAGGTGGCGACGGCCATGCTCTTGAAGCGCGGGCACCAGGTGGACGTCGTGAGCAACGGCCGCGAGGCGGTGGACGCGGTCGCCCGAGAGGGCTACGACGTCGTCCTGATGGATATCCAGATGCCCGAGATGGACGGGTTCGAGGCGACGGAGAAGATCCGCGCCCTGTCGCAAGGTCGGACGCTGCCGATCATCGCCCTCACGGCCCACGCGCTGAGCGGGGAGCGCGAGCGCTGTCTGGCGCGCGGGATGAGTAGTTATCTCGCGAAGCCGTTCAAAGCGCACGACCTGTTCGCCGCCGTCGAAGGGCGGGGCGCCCCGCCGCCCGACACTGAGGCTACGTCGTCACCTGCAGTTGACCTCGCGGGCTTCCGTCGCACCATGGAGGAAGCGGGCGCGGCCGAGGCCGTGGACGGGATCCTCGAGACGTTCGTGGCCACCCTGCCGCAACGCCTGGAGGCACTCGTGGCCGCGGCCGGCGGCACCGAGGCCGAGCCGCTGCAGCGGGCGGCGCATGCCTTCAAGTCCGCAGCGGGAACGATCGGCGCGGGCCATCTCGCCGCGCTGCTCGAAGACATGGAGCGCGCGGCGCGGGATGGCGATCTGGCCGGCGCGCGTGACAAACTTGACCACGTACGCGGCGAGGCGCGGGCCGCGCTCGACTATCTTCGGACGGCGACGAAAGGCGGGAGGGGTGCCTAACCTGATTTCGGTGATGGTCGTGGATGACGACCCCGTGTCGAGCGCCCAGCTCGGCGCGCTCGCGAAGGCGGCCGGGTACGAGGTCAGGAGTGCGCCCAACGGCCGCGAGGCGTGGGAGCTGCTTCAGCTGGCGCGCGTGCCCATCGTGATCTCCGACTGGTACATGCCGGAGATGGATGGGCCGGAGCTGTGCCGCCGGATCCGGGCCCGGACGCGCGAGCCGTACGTCTATTTCATCCTGGTCACGTCGCGCGGCGGCAAGCAGCAGTACCTCGCGGGCATGGAGGCCGGGGCGGACGACTTCATCGCCAAGCCTGTGGATCCCGACGAGCTGCGCGCCCGGCTCAAGGTGGCGCAGCGCATCCTCGGCCTGCGCAAGGAGATCGAGCAGCTCGAGGTGCTGCTTCCGATCTGCTCGTACTGTAAGCGGATTCGGAACGATAAGGAGGAGTGGGAGCCGCTCGAGAAATACATCGAGGAGCACTTCGAGCAGCTGCTGAGCCACGGCATCTGTCCCGACTGCTACACCAAGCACGTGCAGCCTCAGCTCGACCGCACCAAGCCGTCGTGACGGAACCCGCCAGCGGGGGCGGGTGGGCCCACCCCTTGCAGCAGTGTTGCGTCGTCGCATCACCCCACGCCGCTTGACAGGGGAACGGGGGGCACACACCCTGGTACCAGCGACGACAATCGTTGCGTGGGAATCACCCGGCCCCGTTGCGCCCGCGATCAGGCCAACGGGGCGCTGCGTCGTGGGAGCATATCCATGGAAGCGAAAGATCTCCTGGACAGTCTCGACGTCGGCGTGGCGGCGATCGGCCCCGACTGGAGAATCGCCGAATGGTCGGCGGGGGCCAGTCGGATGACCGCGCTCCCGGCGACCCGGGCACTCGGACAGAGCATCTGGATCGCCTTCCCGGCGGCGAAGGGGACCGAACTCGAACGCGTGTTCGGAGAGGTCTTGGCCGACGGCAAGCCCCGCACCTTCCTGGCTCCCGCCGGCGCGCCGGAGGTGCCGGGCACGGTGCTGGAGACCCGGGTGACGCGCGGGCCGATGGATCATCTCACGTTGGCCTTCCGGCCAGTGCACGAAGAGCTCGCGCCCGAGTCTCGCGCGGCGCAGCTCTTGAGCGCGCTCGAGGCGGAGCGCCGGCTGTATCTGCAACTGTTCAGCTCCCTGCCCACGCCCGCCTTGGTACTCACGCGGGACGGTCATATCCTCGATGCGAACCCCGAGGGCGCCAAGCTCCTGGGTGGGGCGGACGCGGCGGCGCTGCGCGGCCGCATGCTGTCGGAGTGGGCCCCCTCGCCGCAACAGGGCGCCCTCGCCGCGGCGCTGCGCCACGCCGTCACGCGACGGCAGGACGTGGCGCTCACCTTCGAATTCGCCGGCGAGCCGCCGCGGGAAGTGCGCGCCGTCGTCGTGAATGTCGATCCGGTGCGCGCGTCGCCCAAGCTCCTCTTCCTGGCCCTGGACGTGTCGCGCGAGATGCTGTTGCAGCAGCGGCTGCTCCAGGCCGACCGGTTGTCGCAGCTCGGGGCCCTGGTGTCGGGCGTGGCGCACGAGTTGAACAATCCACTGGCCGCGATCGCGGCCTTCGGGGAAGCGCTCGCGCTGGACCCACATCAGGCCGATCTGGAGGAAAGCGCCGAGGTGATCCGCAGCGAGGCGATGCGGGCCGGTCGGATCGTCCAGACGTTGCTCGACTTCGCCCGCCAACGGCCGCGGACGCAGACCGCGGTCGATCTCGGCGAGATCGCCGAGCGGGTGCTCGCGCTGCAGCGCAGCGCACTCAAGAAGGCGCGCATCCGCACGACCGTCTCCGTCCCGAACGACGTCCCCGCCGTCGCCGGCGACCCGCAGGAGCTCCAGCAGGTCATGCTCAACGCCGTCGTCAACGCCCGACAGGCGATCGAAGGCACGGGTCGCCCCGGCCAGATCGCCATCGCCGCGCGGTCGAGTGACCACCACGTGCTAGTGACGGTCGACGACACGGGGCCCGGCGTCCCGCCCGAGATCCTCGACCGCGTGTTCGAGCCGTTTTTCTCGACCAAGGCGGAGCACGGCACCGGCCTCGGCCTCGCGATCAGCTTCGGCCTGGTCCGGGGGATGGGCGGGCGCATGTGGATGCAGAATGTCGAGGGCGGCGAGGGGGGAGCGCGGCTTTCGTTCGAGCTCCCCGTGGATGCCGGCAGCGCCGACGCGGCGGCGCAGGCCGGCGCCGGGAAGGGCGGGCAACGGCTCTCGGTTCTGGTGGTCGAAGACGAGGAAGCGGTGCGCCGCGCCATGGCGCTCCTGACGAGGCGGCTCGGCCACGACGTGACGTCCGCGGGGAGGTTCGCCGAGGCGACCGAGCGGCTCGCCCAGGGAGACGCGCGCTACGATGCGCTACTGGTGGACGTGCATCTGGACGAAGCGCACACCGGGTTCGAATTGTTCGAGCACCTGCGGACCGAAGGACGGGGACGCGAGCGGCGCATCGTGTTCACGACGGGCGATTCCATCTCGACCCAGACCCGCGACGCGCTGGAGCGCGCCGACCGGCCGGTGTTGCGGAAGCCCTTCAGCTTGGACGAGTTGCGCGAGATGCTGGAGCGCGTGACGGCAGGCTGACCCGATGGAGGACGCTCAGGCTGCCCGCACGCGCCGCCGTTCCCGGCGGCGGGCGCGGTAGTACGCGACGGTCTGCCGCAGCCCCTCGTCGAAATCCACCCTCGGTTCGTAGCCCACGAGCTCGCGCGCCTTGTCGATCGACGCGAGCGAGTTCGTGATTTCACCGGGCCGCCCCTCGCCCCGTTTCGGCAACACCGGCACGCCGGTGAGCGTTTGGATCCGGTCCCACAGGTCGTTGATGCTCACGCTTTGCGCACACCCCACGTTGAACACCTGGCCGGCGACCCGTGCGGCCGGCGCGCACGCGGCGAGCACCGTGGCGTGCACTACGTTCGCGACGTAGACGAAATCGCGGGTCTGGTGGCCGTCACCGTAAATCGTCGGCGGCTCAGCCTGCAGGGCCGCGGCGATGAACCGGGGCACGACGGCCGCGTTCTCCGAGCTCGCATCCTGGCGCGGCCCGAAGACATTGAAGTACCGGAGTACGACGGTTTCGAGCCCGTAGGTGGCGTAGAACGCCGAGCAATACCCCTCGCCCGCAAGCTTGGACGCGGCATAGGGTGACAAGGGGCGCGTGACGTGATCCTCGGAGTTGGGGAGCGTTGCGGGGTTGCCATAGGCCGACGTGGAGCCGGCGTACACCACCCGCTGCACTCGCGCGTCACGCGCTGCGACCAGGACGGTGAGGGTTCCGGTCGCGTTCACGCGATGTATCGCGAGGGGCTCGTCGACCGAGCCCTGGACCGACGTGGCCGCGGCTTGGTGCAGCACGCAGTCCCCGTCCTCCATCGCATCGCGGCAGACCTCGGCATCCGTGATGCTGCCTTCGATGAGACGGACGCGGTCGGCGACCGCGGCGAGATTCTCCCGCCGCCCTGTCGAGAAATCGTCCAGGACCACCACGTCGTGCCCGGCGGCGACAAGGTGCTCCACCAAGTGCGAGCCGATGAAGCCGGCTCCGCCCGTAACCACGAATCGCATCCAGTCCGCTTCGTTCGGCCCGACTTTTGCCACGTTGCAGGAATCCGGCCACCGCTCCCGGAGGGGTAGACCCGCCGGGAAATTGTGGCGCTCAGGCAACACGTGTTTCCCTGTGACCTGAGGGGCAGGACTCGGGGCATGGTCGGGGAGGGCGCTTTGGAGTTCACGATTACGGCGGTCAATCCGCTCGATCACGAAACGGACATCAAGCGGCTGTTCGTGACCCACGAGCGGGCGGACTTCCCGAGCTTCTTTGACCGGGCGTATCCGGCCGGCGTCCGGGCCGGTGGTGTGAGCTGGGTCGGGCGCGATCGCGCCGGGCAGGTCGTAATGCACGTCGCCTGCTTCCCGCAGCGGTTCCGCTTCGGCGAGCGGGAGGTCGTCGGCAGCCTTATGATGAACGCCCTCGTCGCGCGGCCGTATCGGAGCTTCTTCCCCGCCCATGCGCTGATCCGGCGCGCCAAGAGAGACACCCAGGCCCGCGGTGACATCGACTTCGTCTATACCGATCCCAACGAGCAGGCCAAGGCGGTGATGGACATGTGCGGGTTCACGCGGGTCGGCACGCTCACACGATATGTGCTGCCCGTGGGTGACCGGCGCCGGTTGCTGGACGGCGTGATCCGTCTGTTCCACGCCGGCGTGCGGGTGGTGACATGGAGGCAGGGAGAGGCGGCGCTCGTCGGGCATCCGGCTGCGGAGTTCGAGCCGGCCCGGTGCGAGGCCCCCTCGGGCGACTCGCCACGGCTCAGACCATATCACAGCAGCGTCCGGTATGCGATGCGCATGGAGGGCTATCCTGCCCCCTCGGACTGGTGGTTCACGCTCCCGCGGAATGGGGACGCGGGTGCGCCTGCCGCCGGGTTGCTGGTGCGGGGGCCCAACGCCGCCGGCGTGGCGGACCTGGAGGCCGTTCACAGAGACCCCGGTCTGCCGCTGGCCGGGCTGATGCGCGGTCTCGTCGCGTGGCTACGGGCGAAGGGGTGCACCCGGCTGCAAGTGTGGACGGTGGCGGAATCGCAGTTCGCAGCGGAGCTGCGCCACGCCGGCTTCCTTCCGCGGGAGGGCGCGGCGTCGATCCTCGCGACCGCGCTGACGGCAACCGGGGAGGCCGTGCTGCGCTCGGTGCACCTGTGGGAGATTACGAGTCTGGACTGCGACCGCTAGTGCGGCCGATGAGGACGCACAGGTGCGTCGGCGCGTCGCGTCAGACGTGGCCCGACGCCGCGCGCACCGCCTCAACGTCGTGCTTGCCACTGGCCAGGAGCGGCAGCGCGTCGCGCACCTCGAAGCGCGCCGGCTGTAAATAGCGGGGAAGCTCGCGGCCACAATAGGTCCTGAGCCGCTCGAGCGATCCCTGCTCGCCGAGCACGACGTAGGCGACGATGCGCTCGCCGCGCGCCTCGTCCGGTTCCCCTATCACGACGGCGTCCACGACCTCGCCCGACCCGTGCAACACGCTCAGAATCTCGTCGGGGCCGACGCGGTATCCCATGGTCTTGATGATCCGGTCCCGCCGCCCCACGAAATAGAGGAACCCGTCGTCGTCCCGGCGAACCAGGTCGCCCGAGTAGACCACGCGCTCGGCGTCGGGGGCGCCAGGGGGGCGCTGTGGATTGGGGCGGAACACCCGAGATGTGAGCTCCGGATCGTTCCAGTAGCCCAGCGTCACCGTCGGACCGCGGTACACCAGCTCGCCGATCTCCCCAGGCGGCGCCGGCGTTCCGTCCTCCAGCAGCACGTAGACCTCGCCGCCGGGAATGGCGCGGCCCATCGACTGGGGTCGCCGGTCGAGCTCTTCGGGTGGGAGATAGGTGCAGCGCAGCGCTTCGGTCAGCCCGTACATCAGGTAGAGCCGCGCCTCGGGCTGCGCCTGCCGCAACGCTCGCACCGCCTCGGCCGGGAGGTGCCCGCCGGCGTTGGTCATCAGCCGGAGCCGGGGGAGCGGAGCCTCGACGAAGGCCGGCACGCGCAACAGCCTGGTCCAGAGCGGTGGCACGGCCGCGAGCACGCTCACGCCCTCCGCGCGGACGGTTTCGATCATCTGCTGGGGGAGTGGCGACCGCTCCACCACGAGCGCTGCCCCGGCCCCCACGGCACACAACAGCTGCCCCACGCCGTAGACGAAACTGAAGGGCAGGAGGCTCGCGATTCGGTCCGCCTCGGTCAAGCCGAGGTAGGAGACAACGGCACTGGTCACCGCCCAGAGGTTGGCGTGACTCACGGCCACCCCTTTCGGGAGGCCCGTGGACCCGGACGTATACACGATCTGGGCGACGTCGTCGGCCAGCCGGGAGACCGGCGCGAAGGGCTCGCCGCCTGCGCCAATGGCGTTCGTGTCGAGGACGACGGCGTCGGTCGCGAGCTGGCGGGGCTGCCGCGCGAGCAGGTCTCCCGCCGTGATCAGACAGCGGGTGCTCGAGTGGGCGAGCACATGCTCGATCTGGCGGGGGCGAAGCGCCTCGTTCACGACGACGGCGATCGCGCCGGCGGCGAGCGTGCCGAAGAACGCGGCGGCGGCGTCCCGACCTCGCTCGAGCAGGATCGCGACGCGGTCGTCGGGCTCGATTCCCGCCGCGCGGAGCGCCGCGCCGATCGCCGCCGCACGCTCCCGCAGCGCCGTATAGCTGACGCTGCTGCCTCGTTCCACGACAGCGGGCTGCTCGCCCCGGCGCGCGGCGCTACCCCACAACAGGAGCGCGGCGTTCACCGGAGGGGGCAACGCGCCAGGTGCTCCGGCATCGATCGACAACGCGCAGTCCCCCGTGTATGGCCTCGTCGCGGTATTGCAACGAGCATACCAGGGCAAAGAGTCCAGATACGTCTCGACGCGTCCACACCACCGCGGCAAGGCGCGTGTGGCGCGGGCGCGACACGAGTGCTCGCGATGAAACGGTGTCGCTCGGCGGAACCCGTTGACGCGTTGTCCGATAGCCGGTGTCCCCGCAGCACGGTCGGCCGCCCGAACGATGTCACTCCCAGGCTCGAACTTTGCAATTGGAGAGGCCGGCGAGGCGGAGCTTTCCCTGTGGAGGCGAGGTGCCGTGTCCACCACGATTGTAGACCGGCTGGAGCTCGACGCGGCGGCGGAGACGCGACGGATCGCGCAGACCCTCCGGGTCCAGGTCGGCGAGACGCTGCGGCGTGGCGGGATTGTCGTCGCGATGAGTGGCGGGGTGGACAGTTCGGTGTGCGCGGCGCTCGCCGTGGAGGCGGTGGGCCCCGGGCATGTCCTGGGGCTGGGCTTGCCCGAGCGGGAGTCGGATCCCCAGAGCCTTGCGCTGGCCCGTGACTGGGCCGGACGGCTCGCGATCGAGTTCCTGGTCGAAGACATCACCGCGATGCTCGAGGCGTGCGGATGCTACGAGCGGCGCGACGCCGCCGTTCGCCGTCTCGTCCCCGACTATGGCCCGGGATGGCGCTCCAAGCTGGTGCTCGACGGGGGCGGCCTCGATTCCGACCGCCTCAACGTGTGTTCCATTGCCGTGCAGCCACCGGGGCAGAACCTGCGCAAGGTGCGCCTGCCCGCGCGCGAGCTGCGCGAGATCGTGGCCGCCACGAACTTCAAGCAACGCATCCGGACGATGCTGGCCTACCACCACGCCGACCGGCTGAACTACGCGGTGCTGGGCACGCCCAACCGCCTGGAATACGACCAGGGGTTCTTCGTGAAGGGCGGGGACGGGCTCGCGGACGTGAAGCCGATCGCGCACCTCTACAAGAGCCAGGTCTACCAGCTGGCCGAGTCGCTGGCGGTGCCCGTGACTATTCGGGCGCGCACGCCCACCACCGACACGTACTCGCTGCCGCAGACGCAGGAGGAGTTCTTCTTCTCGCTGCCGTTGGGCATGCTGGACGTGGTGCTGCAGGCCCGGAACGACGGGCGCAGCGCGGCCGCTGTGGCCGCCGACTTGGGGTATCGGGTAGAGCAAATCGAGCGCGCCTATCACGAAATCGAGCATAAGCGCGCCGTCACACGTCCGCTCCATCTCACCTCGTTGCTGGTGGCGCCGGTGCCGGACGTCGGCGTCGCGGCCCGGGACGGGGGAGGGGGAGAGGGAGGGGGCTCCTGATGTGTGGCGTGGCCGGTATCGCGCGCCGGCGCCCAGTGGGCGGGGGCGTTGCGGCGGAGCTGCTGGAGCGGATGGCGTCCGCCATCCGGCACCGCGGGCCCGACGGGTTCGGGCTGCACGCCGACGACCGGGTGGGCCTCACCAACGCCCGCTTGAGTGTGATCGATCTGGCGCGCGGGGTGCAACCCATGACGAACGAAGACGGCAGCGTCTTCATCGTCTACAACGGCGAGATCTTCAACCACCTCGCACTGCGCGGCGAGCTGGAGGCCCGCGGGCACCTGTTCCGGACCCGCAGCGACACCGAGGTGCTGGTGCACGCTTACGAGCAGTGGGGCGAGCGGATGCTGGAGCGCCTGAACGGTCAGTTCGCGTTCGCGATCTACGACCGGCGCGCCGGGTCGGTGTTTCTCGCGCGCGACCGATTCGGCATCCTGCCGCTCTACTACGCGGAGCGCGACGGCGATCTCTATTTCGCGTCCGAGGTGAAGGCATTGCTGGTCACGGGCGAGGTGGAGCGCGCGCTCGATCCCGAAGGCTTGGACGAGATCTTCACGTTCTGGGCGGCGCGCCCTCCCCGCACGCCGTTTCGGGGGATCCGCGCGCTCGAGCCCGGCTGCTGCGCGCGGTGGCAGGACGGGCGGCTCGCCGTACGGCGCTACTACGCGCCCGACTACGCCGAGGGCACAACCGAGCCGGCGGACGCGCTCGAGGCCCTGGACGAGCTGTTGCGCTCGGCGGTGCGGCTGCGCCTCCAGGCCGACGTCCCGGTCGGCGGGTACCTGAGCGGCGGCATCGATTCGAGCATCGTGTGCGCGCTCGCGGCGGCGGGCTCGCCGCTCGCGCTGCGGACCTTCTCGGTGACCTTCGAAGACCCGGCGCTGGACGAGAGTGCGTATCAACGAGCGGTCGCGGCCGACGTGCGGAGCCGTCACGCGGTGCAGCGCATCGGGCGCGGCGATATCGCCCGCGTGTTCCCGGACGTCATCCGTCACACCGAGACACCGCTCGTCCGGACGGCGCCGGCCCCGCTGTACCTGCTGTCCCGGATCGTTCGGGAGCACGGCATCAAGGTGGTGCTCACGGGGGAGGGGTCCGACGAGGTCTTCCTCGGCTACGACCTGTTCAAGGAGGCGATCATCCGGCTGCTGTGTTGGCGTCGGCCGGCATCGCGCTTGCCCCCCCGCCTGCTCGACGGGCTGTATCCGGGGATCGCCCCCGCTTCGGGGAAGGGCGACTTCTGGCGCGGCTATTTCATGTCCGCGGGCTCACCCGATGATCCGCTGTTTTCCCATCTGCCGCGGTTCCAGCTCACCGCCCGCATCAAGGACTTCTACGCGGCCGAATTCCGTGCGGGACTCGGGCCGTTCGACCCGCTGGCGGAGCTGCGCGCCCGCCTCCCGGCCGGGTTCGGGGCCTGGTCGCCCCTGGCACGGGCCGCGTATCTCGAGATCACGACGCTGCTCTCGTCCTATCTGCTCAGCTCGCAGGGGGATCGCATGGCGATGGCGCACGGGGTCGAAGCCCGCGTTCCCTACCTCGACCACCGCCTCTTCGAATTCGCAGCTGCGCTTCCGGCGCGCAGCAAGCTGCGCGGCCTGCGGGAGAAGAACATCCTGCGCCGCTGGGGGGAGGCCACCGGCCTCTTGCCGGCGGCCGTCGCCCGCAGGCGCAAACAGCCATATCGGGCGCCGGACGTGCCCGCGTTCTTCGACGGGCGGCCGCCGGAGTACGTCGAGGCGCTGCTCGATCCCGCGAGCCTGCGGCGCACGGGAATCTTCAATCCGCAGGCCGTCGCTGGATTGGTGCGGCGCTGCCGGGCCGGACGCGCGGAGGGATTCCGTGAGAATCAGGCGCTCGTCGCGATTCTGTCGACCGAGTTGTGGCACCGCGAGTTTCTGGGCGCCCCCGCCCCCGCCCCCG
>Ga0209761_1000721_pt1 | contig 20785 bp, 16 predicted proteins | sample GraSoi013_1_40cm_4_FD_185818 | JGI IMG/M metagenome (GOLD analysis project Ga0209761, IMG submission 185818) | Grasslands soil microbial communities from the Angelo Coastal Reserve, California, USA - Sample 09_25_2013_1_40cm (SPAdes) (version 2) | ecosystem: Environmental > Terrestrial > Soil >...
CCACTAGGCTGGGGCTGGCAGTCGTTGGCGCTTCACGAACCTTCCGACGAACAGTGGCTCGTTCCGCCCGACACCAGCGTTGGCGCTTCGGGGGGGTAATGGATTCCCCCGCGTCGCTCAGCTACGGGCCTGCGGCTTTGTAATCGCCTATCCACGGTTCAGACCTGGTCGGATCCGTCGGCCGGCCCTGGCGCGTTCAAACCACGGGTGTTCCCATTTCGGCCTTCCAAAGCCTCCGCCCCGTTCCCGGGGTTGCCCGCGTAGCGGCTAGCGGTGTCGGGCGCGCCCGAACGAGAACGTTTGGTGACACGTGGAGCGGAGGTGGCGGGTGGTGGACGACGAAAGATCTTCTCAGGACCAGAACGAATCGACGAACCCAGCCAACAACGTGTCCCCTGGTTCGAAACGCGAGGCGCAATCCCGTTTGCGTTCTGAGGGAAATGCCCGGGGCCGGCCACCGTGTGGCGATCGAGGCATCGACAGCAACCTGTCGTCTTCTTCGAGCTCTACTGTCTCGTTTGGAACCGTCGCTCCCCTTCGCTGGCGCGTCAGGCAGCGGTTCGGTGTCCGGAGACCCCGCGACAGAACCAACTTTTTCCGACGCGGAAAGGGCCAGCGACAGCGAGGACGTCCATGACTAGGGACCGGAGATTTTTATGAGCCTTTTCGGCGACTTGGACGTCCGGCTCGACCCTTGGGACGTGGACTACGGCACCGAGCTGCCGCTTGAGGCGGAGGACGTCCCAACTGAGGCCGTCGTGCTGGACGTCGAGGTCCCGGCTGGAGAGTGGAAGCCGGTCATCCCTCCAAGGATAGTGTGGCCAAGACTGGTGTTCGTGGATGGCGTTCGACGGATCGAAGCGAGGCTGGTCGTGCGCCGTGCAGATCGCGTCGCCCACGGGCTCTTCGGCAGTTTCGCGGTCGGTTCCGTGGTCGTCTCCGACGGGGTCGCCGAATGCGGCGAGGTCAACCTCGACCGTCTCATTGCGACGGGGTCAGGGGAAGCGATCCCAGCGCCCATCGTCGTCGACCCCGTACTCACCTACCGACCGGTCAGCACGGCGGATCCAGCCCCCGACGGGCCACTCCGCAAGATCCAGGAAGAGATGCGGGCCGCTGAGGAGCGCTTCGCACGGTCGATCGCGTCCCGTGAACGAGCACTGACCGTGGTGGACGGGCCGCTCACCTTCGAGGAACCCGCCCACGGCAGCGCTGTCGGCTATATCAAGCGCCTGTTCCGACTCTATATACCTTCAGAGCACCTGTCGCTGCTGGCTAGCTTGGTGCCGGGAGCACGCACGCCCTTGTTTGCACTGCGCTCGACGAGGCGGTTCGCCCGCTACTCGTGGTTCCTGCGCTTAGCTCGCCCGCAGGCCGCTGACTCCGACCTCGCGGGAATTGTGCGGCTCGAGGTCTCGGAGTCGGTGGGCCGAGACGAGGCGCGCCGTCTGGCCGATGCCACCGCCGCCGTGCTGCCGGCATTCGCGCCGCCGCGCGCGCGTGATCCCCGTGCGCCTCAGAACCTCTTGCCTATCGGCGCTCTCGAGGCGCAGCTCCGCCGGCGGCTGGGAGATGCACGGCTGGCACGTCGGCGGATTGAATCGCTCATCGCAAGGGAGGTTGCGCGTGCCTGAACAGCCGATCATTAGCGAGCGCGTAGGGCTCGTGCTCGGGTCTGTTGATGCCACACCGCTCGAGTTCTGGGTAGGCGTAGAGGAGGGCCAACGCGTACAGCTCGACGATGCGATTCTGGTCGAGACGCAGCTACCCGATGGCGGCCACGTCCAATATTCGGAGTCGTCGACCTCGTGCGCAAGCGCTACGAGGGCGCACAGTTCGACACGGACGCGTTCCGGGCTGCGGCCGGAACGCTGCCCGTGGACGTGTCTTACGCCGCCCACGTTCAGGTGACTCGAGTCGACCCCGAGGTCTTCGTGCCGCCGCATCCCGGGGATGTCGCACGCGTAGCGCACGGCGACGATCTTCTCAGGGCGCTCTGCTTCGACCGCATGGAGCGGCGGGTCGCAGTCGGGCTCACGAGGAGTGGCGAGCCTGTGTACGCCAATCTGGAGTTCCTCGACGGAACGAGAGGTGCCCATGCATCCATTAGCGGCGTATCAGGCGTCGCGACCAAAACCTCATACGCCACCTTTCTCCTCTACTCGCTCTTCCATTCGGATGCCCTCGATCGCGACGCGGTCAATTCGAAGGCACTCATCTTCAACGTGAAGGGTGAGGACCTCCTTTGGCTGGATAGGCCGAACACGCGCCTGGACGATGCGGTGCGGGCCGAGTACGTGCGGTTGGGGCTACCAGCGGGCCCATTCCAGAGCGTCGATATTTACGCGCCAGCCAAGCGCCGGGTCGACGTGCCGATCCCCGACACCGGAACGCGGCAGGAGGGAATTCAACCGTATTTCTGGACGCTCCGCGAGTTCGCCGGAGAGGGCCTTCTGCGGTTCTGCTTCGCTGAGGAAGAAGATGCGCGGCAGGCACAGATCTGGTTGGTAATTCGAAGCGTCGAGCGGGCGCTGGACCGGGCCGCCAAGGAAGGCGCGCCCGACGATCCCGGTCTCGAGCTCGCGAGGGTGCGGCTCGACAGCTTCCACGCTCTGGTCGAGCTCTTGGACGACGACCCACTCACGCACATGGTGCCGGCATCGGTCGGCAGCAATACGCTTGACGCGTTTCGTCGCCGACTCCACATCGCCGCTCAGCACATGGGCCATTTGGTACGCGGCTCTGCCGGTGCTCGTGGCCACGGCATTCGATGGGATGAGCACCAGGTGACGGTCATTGATATCCACCCGCTTCACTCGACGGCGCAGATGTTCGTCGTCGGCGTGCTCCTCAAGCGCATGATGGAGCAGAAGGAGGCTCAGGGGACCTCGCGTCCGCTCTTCTTCGTCGTCCTCGACGAGCTCAACAAGTACGCCCCACGTGAGGGCTGGAGCCCGATCCGCGACGTACTCCTCGACATTGCCGAGCGAGGCCGATCGCTGGGCGTCTCCCTCTTCGGCGCCCAGCAAACGGCGAGCGAGGTAGAGCGGCGGGTCGTCGTCAACGCGGCCCTCAAGGTCGTCGGGCGGCTTGACGCAGCCGAGGCGGAGCGCGCCGAGTACGGCTTCCTTGCCAACAAAACGACGCGGCTGCGGGCGACGATGCTCCAGCCTGGCAGCATGATCGTCGCCCAGCCCGACATTTCGACGCCGATCCTGCTGCGCTTCCCGTTCCCGGCGTGGGCAACTCGGCCCAGCGAGGCAACGTCCCCGGGCACCGCGCGCGACCCGTTCGCGCGCTTCGCGGAGTAGCCAGTGCGAATCCTGCATACGAGCGACTGGCACGCCGGCCGTGTGTGGAAGGGTATCGATCGTCTGCCTGAACTCGCGGCGGTCTTCGAAAGCCTCGGCGACTTCATAGAACACGGGGCGATCGACTTCGTCCTGATGTCCGGCGACGTCTTCGACAGTGGGGTGCCGTCAGCTGAGGCCGAGCGACTGGTGTTCGGATTCCTGAAACGCATTGGCCGCACCGGCACGCGAACGATTGTTATCGCTGGAAACCACGATCACCCGGCCCGACTCGACGCCTGGGGAATGCTCGCCGAGTTGGTGAACGTCCATGTCGTCGGTCGACCGCGCCGCGCCGAAGCGGGCGGAGTGATCGAGGTGGAGGGCCGTGGAGGCGAACGAGCTGTCGTGGCTTGCGTTCCCTTCGCACGGGCTCGTGGCTTTGTCTCGGCCCTCGAGCTCGCCGCCGGAGACGCCGAGGCACGGCAGCGGTATGCCGAGAGTCTGAAGGCCGTTGTGGAGCACCTAGCCGAGCGGTTCCGTCCGGACACTGTCAATCTTCTTGTAGCGCACACCCATCTCGATGGAGCTGTTCTATCAGGCTCTGAGCGTCAGGTGCACATTGGCGAGGAATGGGCTGCCGCAGCTCAGGCCCTGCCATCGCATGCGCATTACGTGGCTCTCGGTCACATCCACAAGCCGCAAAGGCTCGAGAATGCACCGGCGCCGACGTGCTATGCCGGATCGCCCTTGCAGCTGGACTTCGGCGAGGCAGGCGAAGAGAAGTCATTCGTCATCGTGGACGCCCGGCCCAGGCAGCCGGCGCGCATCGAGCGCGTGCCGTACCACGGCGGGACGCCTCTGACGATTGTTCGTGCGTCTCTCGCCGATCTCGAGCAAGGCGCCGAACAGCTTCGCGAGCGAGGTTGGCTGCGCGTTGTCGTCCCGCTTACCGCCAGGGACCCGGACATCAACAGCAAAGTCCGCCGGCTGCTCCCGAACGCCGTATCGGTCTCAGTAGAGCTGCCTGAGGTCGAGGAGAAGGTCGCGACCGTTTCGGTTAAGGAACTTCGTCCGAGCGACCTCTACTGCGCGTATCACCGCTCCGAGCATGGTAGCGAACCTGACGCCGCACTGATCGACGCGTTCGGACGTCTCTGGTCTGAGGCGGAGGGAAGCTGAGGTGCGCCCGCTTCGCCTCCAGGTCGAAGGGTTCACCTGCTTCAAGGAGCGCTAGGAGCTCGATCTTGCCAGTCTCGGGCTGTTCGCGATCACCGGACCCACTGGTGCCGGCAAGTCGAGCCTCCTCGACGCTATCCTGCTCGCCCTCTACGGCGAGGTTCCACGCGTGGGGGACCGGTATACGGAGCTCATTTCGCACGGGCGCGATCGCATGGCACTGGTGCTCGACTTCCGTGTTGGTCAGCGTGTCTTCCGCGTTACACGTACACGGCGCCGCAAGGGCGCCGGCCAGGCGGAGCTCGAAGAACTGGTCGATGGGAATGAGTGCCCGCTGGCCGACGGCGTGCGTGAAATCGACAGACAGATCCAAGTCCTCCTCGGGTTGCCATACGAGGCGTTTACTCAGGCCGTCGTCCTCCCGCAAGGTGAATTCATGAAGTTCCTGCGCAGCGAGCCGCGCAAACGCCGCGAGATCCTGCGCGAGCTCCTGCGCCTGCAGATTTACGAGCGCATGCGGCAGTTTGCCTCGGAGCGTGCGACCGGATTCGGCCAAGCGGTCGCAGAACTCGAAAGGCGGCTGACGGAAGAGTACGCAGGGGTCACGCCAGAGGCGCTTGCCGATCTTCGCGATCGCACAGGTCGCGTGGCAGAGGACGCCTTAGCTCTCGAATCCAAAATCGGACGGCAGCGGCGCGCGCTGGAGGAATTGAGAGTTCGTCAGGGCAAGACCCGTGAGCTTCGTTTGAAACGTGTCGAGTTCCGCACGCTTGAGGCCCGCAGGTCCGCCGTCGACGCGCAGGAGCGTCGGCTTGATGCTGCTCGCCGCGCCGCGTCTCTGGTGGCGGCCATCCGTGCCGCCGAGGACGCTGAACGGTCGGCAGCCGAACGGTCGCGGCATCTGGTCGACCTGGAACGAGCCCTCGATCGCTCACGGGCAGCACACGATAACGCGCGTCGGGTTCTTGCCGAGGCCGAACGCGCTGCGGAGGACTTGCCGGCCCTCCGGGACCGCATCCGTCAACTGGATGAGATAAGGGGGGTCGTGCAGGCTAGAGACGCAGCCCGTTCTCGCCTTGCTGAAGCTGAGAAGGGCCACCAAAGAATGGGGACCGAGTTTGATGAGGCGACGCGTCGCGAGGCGGAGGCAAGGCGTCTAGTTCAGAAGCTTGAGCGCACGGCGGAGGACGCCAGTCGTAGCGTGACGGCGGTTGGGTACGACGCTGATTTCGAGATCAGACTTGAGGCTGTGCGTGATGTCGCTACGCAACTCCGAGCGCTCAGGGACCGTGCCGCGCAGGCAAATACGGAGCGTCAGCGGGCCGCCGAGCGCGCTACCAGCGAGGAGACTTCAGTAGCGAAGCGGCAACGGGAGGCCGAAACGGCCAAGCAGTGCTGGGAGGAGGCGCGCCACGAACGCGAGCAGGCCGATAACGCCCTCCGCGATGCCCAGCAGAAAAGTGCCGCGGCACTTCTACGCCATGCCCTGCGCAAGGGCGAGCCTTGCCCGGTGTGTGAACAGCGCGTCGCGACGCTGCCGCCTCGCGTCAGGCTGCTGCATATCGAAGCGCTTGAAGAGAAGTGCGCGACAGCGACGGAAACCGAGGAGGCCGCACGTCACGCCGCCGAGCAGGCCACTGCGGCCGCCACACGCACCAAAGCCGCCGCGCACGAGCTGCGCGCTGCAGCGGAGCGCGCGGCCAAGGACGCCACGACACTTCAGACGCAGCTCACCAGCGCTGAGCGGGCACTTGACGCGAAGATCGGGTCTGCCATCAGCAACGAACCTGGCGACACCATCGACGCTCGTGTTCTGAGTGCTGCGCAACGCATGGTTGAACTGCGCCGCCGGCACCATCAGGCGATGGGCGTGCAACAGCAGGCTGAGAAGAAGCTCAGCGACGCTCGGTTACAAGCGACCGATCTTGCGCAGCGGGTTCAGCTCATCCACTCCAAACTCGAATCACTCGCGGACCAGATTTCTGGGGCCGCCACCGAGATCGCCGAACTGGATGCGGCGATCGTGAAGGTGACTGTGGCCTCGAACCCGCTCACCGAGCGGGACGAACTGAGCGAACGTCAGACCGAACTCATTCAAGGCGTGGAGGAAGCCCGACGCGTTGTACAGGAGGCCGACACGGAGGTCGCACGCGCCATCGAGCGTGTCCAAGCCGGCCGGCAGGCCACTGAGGATGCCTCACGGACAGCGATGGCGGGCCGGCAGCGTGTTGAAAAGGCGACGTGCGCAGCCGGGCTCGCGGACGAGAAAGCCGTAATAGCCGCGACGCTGACACCAGCGGAAATCGACGAGCTTGCCGCGGCGGTCGACCGATATCGACTCGATCTTCACGCGCTCCAGCACCGCATCGCAGAACTCACCGAGGAACTCGCGAACCAAGAGGTCTCCGACGAAGAGGTCGACGCCGCCGAAGCCGCCGCCGACGAGCAGCAACGGCTTTTAGACCAAATGCGACGCGAAGAGGCCCAGCTGGACAGACAGATTCAGACAATGGCTGAGCGACTCGCAAGAGCCGCCGCGCTCGCGGAGGACCTCGCAGACCGCAAACGCGAGCACCGGATCTACCGGCGTCTCGGTGAGGATCTGCGCACCGATCGATTCCAGGCGTTCGTTCTCGACGAGACGTTCCGTGAGCTCGCCAACGGCGCGTCCATCCGGCTCATGGCGCTGAGCGGCCGATACACGCTCGAGTACCGCGAGGACACCTTTTACGTTGTCGACCACGACAACGCGCGGGAACAGCGAAGCACCGACACGCTCTCCGGGGGCGAGACATTTCTCGCCTCGCTCGCGCTCGCTCTTGAACTGAGCGAGCAAGTCCAACGCGCCTCCTCCGCGGTTCCGCTTGATAGCCTGTTCATCGATGAGGGATTCGGCACACTTGATCCGGCCACGCTCGACACCGCCGCCGGCGCGATCGAATCGCTGCAGGTTGGGGGCCGCATGGTCGGGATCATCACGCACGTCCAGGACTTGGCTGATAGGCTACCTGCCAGAGTGGTGGTCGAGAAGCGCAGCGACGGCTCGCGCATACGTGTCGACGTCGCGTGACCAGTCGAAAGCCCACTCGCCTTCCATACGTCGCTCGGCCGAAGCGCCGCGTATGAGACACGTGACTTGCTATTGAAGTCTGTCCACGTAGAGCACTTCCGGTCAATCAAGAACGAAACCCTAGAATGCGATCCGCTTACGGTACTCGTCGGTCCGAACGGCGCGGGCAAGTCGACCTTCCTGCAGGCGATACGCGTCTTCTACGACATCACTGCTCGCCTCGGCATCGAGGACTTCTATGGTCGACGGACCGAGCAGCCTATCGTGATCCGCGCCACATACGGCGACCTACGCGATGACGAGCTAGACGCCTTCAAGCCGTACGTTCAGCAAGGGTTGCTTACAGTGACGAAACGCATTGCGTGGGCCGACGGGAAGATGGAGCAGAAGTACTTTGGCTCGGCCGAGCAGGTGCCGGCATTCGCGCCGATCCGGGCAGCGAGGACGAAAACTGAGCAGATCTCACAATGGAACGAAGTCGTCGAAAGCGGCGTGCTCCGAGACATAGCCGAAAAAGCGAAGCGGGGGCAGGACGTGGAAGCGCTGATGCGGGATTACGAAACCGCACACCCAGACGTGCAACCAATCGAGAAGGAGGAGCAGTTCTTCGGACCTCGGAACATCGGCGGAGGAAAGCTCGACAACTATACCAAGTTCGTTTATCTCCCTGCTGTTCGCGACGTTGCTGAAGAGACGATGGAGGGTAAGGGCGCGACCCTGCACCAGCGTCTGGACACCCTCGTCCTTCGGAAGATACAGAGTCGACCCGAGGTTCAAGAGCTGAAGACCGAATTCACCGAACGGCTGAAGGCTATCTATAACCCGGCGAACATTGCGGAGCTCTCAGCTGTCGCAACCGAGATCTCGGCAACGCTGAAGGATTTCGTTCCGGGCGCGACTTTCCAGCTGGAGTTCGGCGACGCGAAACTTCCGGAGATCCCCGTACCGCCGGCCGTGCCGACTCTAAGCGAAGATGATTTTCCCGGTGACATAACGCGCAAGGGGCATGAGTTGCAGCGCGCGCTTATCTTCACGCTATTGCAACACCTCGCGCTAGCGCGCCGGCCCGACGGTATGCCGGCTGCGAATTCTAGAGGGGAAGAAAGCGGTGACGGTGCGCCAGACGCCGCGTCTGGGCCCGACTTGATACTCGCAATCGAGGAGCCCGAACTGTACCAACACCCCCAGCGATGTCGCTACCTCGCCGACCTCCTCTTTGATCTCGCTAAAGACCCTGAGAAGGGGCTTGGTGCCCGAAACCAGGTCCTCCACCCACTCCGCATACTTCGTCAGTCTCGATCGATTCGGTCATATTCGGTTAACGCGAAAAGTGCGGCCCACGGTCGATGAGCCGCCGGCAACGACTCTAGCGGCGTTTCGTTTGACCGACGCCGCTGCGCAGCTCGCTGCCATCACTGGCGCGGACCCGAAAGAATTTACGGCAGACCGCTTCCGGGTCCGCGCCTATCCCATCATGACGCTCATCGTGAGCGAGGGGTTTTTTGCGAATGCGGTCGGTGTTGTCGAGGGGATGACAGAGGCTGGCGCTCTATGGAAGATATCGGAAGTCCTCGGAGAGAGCTGGATCCGTAAGGGGATCGTTATCATCCCAGCGGGCGGGAAGACTGCTATCGATAAGCCACTCGTCATATTCCACGGCTTCAAGATTCCGACGTACGTCCTGTTCGATGGAGATAAGCGTCACGAGGGAAAGCCAAAGGAGGAGGAGCACACCAAGAAACTTAACCGGCACTGTCTGAAGGTAGCCGGTGTTCCCGACGCGCAGCTCGTCGACTTTCCGTCGCTGACGATCACCGAGTCATGGGGTTGCTTCGAGGACACATTTGAGGCTCATTGCCAGCAGGAGCTTGGTAGCGCGACTTTCGAGCAGTATCGGAAGGAGGTTGCGGAGGAGTTCGGCTATGACAGGCCAGCGGAAGCGATGAAGAATTTCGACGTCGCCGCGGCATTTATCGAGCGGGTCTATGCGGCGGGTCACCGCCTGCCGAAATTGGAGGAGATAGTCAAACGGATCTCGGCGCTTGCGCCCTGACCGTTGTTTCCACCTAGCGACGCGCGTCACGGCCTGACGCGAGGGAATTCAGTACCGTTCTTGCTCGATCTTGACACCATATCTGAGTAGCGCAGCTATTGCCTCGCAGGCCGACGGCACATCCGTTCCCCCAGCCGTTTCAATTTCAGCGCGAAGGCGTTCGAGCGCGGCGCGTTCGATGCCTGAAAGCGACCTACCGCCGCGAGTCGCCTCGGTCGAGATCCATTCTGCTGTCGTCCTGAACAACGCGATTGGACGTCGCAGGCGCGAGCGAAGGAACCACCAGATCCTCATGCCGCCGACGTCGGCATCCCCCCAGTGACGGAAGGACGCTTCAGTCGCACGCTCACTCAGCAGGCTGAGAGCCGCGACAAGGGCGGGAGTCGGAAAGCCTGCGGTGTAGACGGCGACCTCGCCCCTGGCGCCGAGTGCGGCCGGGCCGCCCGCCTCCTCGACGTAAGCGAGGAACGGATACTCGTTCTCGACGGTCGTCACTTGCCTGATCTTCACCTCGGCGAGCGCTTCAACCCACGCGCCCGCCCAGGAATCGGGAAGGTGTGCTGCAGGCGTGAAATCCTCTAGCCGGTAGACGGCATCGCCGACGCGTAGCATCGCCGCACCCGCACATCGGATGAGTCCAGGCTTTCGCCGTACGCCATAGGCTTCAAGCAATTCCGTCGCTTCCTCGGGAGGAACACCTTCCCACCGCGGATCGGCCCGAACGAGCAAGGCGACGATGTGCGACCGCACTCGGCCAAGCATCTTCGAGTCACGGAAGAGTCGTTCGCTCACCACCCGCTCCCATGCCGGCGTGACGCCAGCGGCGAGCGCCACCGCGGCTGTCAGCGCTGGGATCAGGTCGCGCCATTCGTGTTTGAATCGCTGTCGGGACATCCCGATCAAGGACAAATCGGCGGTCCGAGCGCTCGTGGCGACAGTCTCCAGGAACGACCGCATCCACGCGACCCCCGCCTCCGCCTGCAGCCGAGCGGCGTGTCGTTCGACTGCCGCGAGGCCAACCGCGAGCGGTTCGTATCCTAAGGCTTGGGCGGCCTCATAGGCGGGAACTATCTCGGCGGGTCCGATGCGGAGCTCCTTCGGTTCCCCAACAAGAGGGCCGCGAGCATGGCGGACAATTCGAACACACCCTGCGGCCTCCAGTTCGCCGGCTGCCGCGACCAGCGCAGCGCGCCGTTCCCGGCCTTCAGGTGCGAATGCGTCGGGAAACGTCCTCGCGTCGAGCCTGAGGATTACCTCGCGCGGCCAAGGGGTGGACCGGCCGTACGAAACGCTACGTTCGTGGCTCTCCAGTAGCCTCGCGAGCAGTTCCCTCCGCGGCGAGCGAGTCGTCGCGCTCATCGCGTGCGAACTCCTTGGTGAAGTCGAGAACTGTAGGAACGCCGCTTACGGCGTCCTTGTGGATGAGCAGACTCCGCTCTACCCTCGGCGCTACCATCTCGCTCCTCTCCTTCGGGGTTGCCAGAACGAGCTGGAGTCCGAGCCTATCGGCAAAGGTAAGCGTCGCCCCGACGCGCGACTCGTCCATCTTTCCGAACGCCTCGTCCAGCAGGACCAGTCCGCACGTCGGCCGCCCGTCAACTGAGCGGCTCCGATAGAGCCGATACATCGAGGCAAGAATAGCAATGTAGTACGGGGTCTGAGTTTCGCCGCCCGACTTATCACCGGAGACCTTGTCGTAGAGCGAGTACCCTCCGTCGGCGTGGAGTATCTTCAGGTCGTAGCGAAAATACTCGCGGTAGTCAGCCTTTGCCTCCAGCTCGGTCTTGACCTCTTTCGCCTCGGCCTCGACCAGCCGATCGAGAAGTCCCCCGAGTGTGACCTTGAGCTCGGGTGCGGCAAGTGCCGCCGCACCAAACAGTGACTCCTTCTCGAAGCGCCCGGCGTCTATAACCAAGTCATAGAACTCGCGATGCTCCGGATCCACCTCAACCGTGAATTGGTATCTCTCCGAACCAAACGGGACGTCTCGGAGCGCGCGGTTGAGTTCGTCAATCTGACGACGCACGAGCAGGAGGTTCTCGCGGAGACGAAAGACAACGTCCTCAGCCAATTGCTGGAGCGCCTTGGTCTTCGCCTCCGCGATCCTTTCTCGGTAGGTTGGGAGTTTGCTCTCGCTCCACGCTTCGAGCTCGGCGGAAAACTCGTCAAACATCGCGCCTTCGACGCTCGCTACAAACCCGCGCCGTTCAACGTACTGGGTCTTAAGCTTCACGAGCCCTTGCACTAGGTTGTTTACGCGCGTCTCTATCCGCTGGCGCTGACGCTCGAAGACATCGTGGATCTCGGCAGGGGACCGATCTTCACGTTCGCGTGTATACCGTTGCTCGTACGCTTCGAGCGTCGACGGCTCGAGTCCGTCGGCAAACCTGTGCAGTTCGCCCTCGGCCCGGATGGTCGCGTTGCGCGCCTCACCCAGCCGCACCTCCAACGTTCGTATCCGCTCCTCTGCTTCTCCGATCCGCTTCTGTCCCTTCTCCCGTTCAGTCTCCAGCTCGCTGCGTCTCCGTGAAATCTCCTCACGCGCCTGCTCGAGTTCACGGATCTCGCTCCGATCGAGCTTTTCCCTCTGCTCTGCCAGGCGTTTGGCCTGTATCCTGAGGTTCGCCAACCCATCGGCTCGCTTAACGAGGTCCGGAAGACGACGAGCCTCCGCCCGAGCGCGGTCGAGCAGCCCCACGACCTGGCTAAGCCATGAGAGTTCTCCTGCCGCCTTCACGAGCTGCCCATGAAGCTCGCCTAGCCGGGTGGCGATCTCGCCGAGCCTCCGCTGGCGCGCCGCCTCTCCGATGTAGTGTCGAGAGAATACTTCCCGTGGAGTCTGCCGAGCAACGTGGTTACGGTAGACCATTACCGTATCCGTGATGGCAGCCTTGTGCTTGCGGAGCGACTGTTCGTCGTCGACGCAAATGACGTCGCCGAGTACGAAGTCGGCGTACGCGCGCGCGTAAGCGTCGGGAGCCTCGATCTGCTCGGCGAGCGAGCGTGGTTCTGCCCGTGACGGAAGCCGCAGAATCCGCTCGATATCCACTAGTCCGACACCGCTAATGAACACGCTCCCTCGGCCAGGAAGCGGATAGTCACGTTTATGCCGCTCGTAAAGCGCGAGTGCCCGGGGGTAATCCTCCGGGGCGACGATGATGTCGAAGCGGCGGGTGTTGAGGTAACCCTCGACAGCATCTCGCCAGCGAACGTTGGGCACCTCGATCAGCTCGCAGAGAGGCTTCGGCTCACGCCGGCCCTTAAGGCGGGTGGAGAGCAGGTGCAGAAGAGCTGAAGCCCCATCGGGGTACCGCTGGCTCCCCGCCTCCAGTGTCTTCTGCTCGTCTTGGAGGGCTGCGCCCTCGGTCTTTGCCGCATTCAGTTCTTGCTCGATTACGAGCCGAGCGGTGCGCACGCGATCGGCGGCGCGGTCGAGCCGCCGCTCCCAGGTTGCAAGGTCCCGTCCAGCGAGTGCCCCTTCGGCCGCGAGCGTTGATCGAAGTCGCGTAATGACGTCCGGTGCCTCCTCGGCGCCGAAGAGATCCCAATCGAACAGGGTCGGCCGCGATCGTCGAAGCGCACGGGCCCTCTCTGAGAGCAAGGCGTCAAGAGCTTCCGCCTGCCCTTGGAGCAGTCGTCGCGTCTCCTCATCAGCCTCAGTTGCGTCGCGAAGCCTCCGCTCAGTCTCCTCGAACTGGCGCTCAAGATCTCTGAGCTGGCGGTAGATGTCGTGGCCCTCGAGAAGGCCGATCACACGCTCCCATTCCCGCGTGAGGCCATTGAGCTCCTCGCCGATCGCCTGGCCCCGCGTCACGAGCCCTTGGTGGCCCGCCCAGGTGTCGGCGAGCTCTCCTTCGACGGCTCTGACCCCCACCTCAGCTCCCTCTCGGTCAGCGCGGAGCTCCATGTAGCGATGGCTTTCCGCTGTGCGCTGCTCCGTTCGAATCCGCTCGCCCTCGCGGACGATTTCAGCTAGTTCCTCTATGCGCTTCTCGGCTTCCTTTGCCTCCCCTTCGAGCCGCTTGTAGTGCTCGAGGTTAGACTGTAGTGCGGCTGTATCGATCGGTCGCGGATCGAGCAGGTAGTCAAAGACAAACTGGCGCACCTGTCCGATCGGCTTGAACGCGAGCGCCTTCACGATGAGCCGGTGGAAGGACTCTGGGAGTACCCCGAGGCGCTGCCGAAGTTCCTCGCGGTAAGTGCCAGCGTCCGGCCAGTACTTGGCGCCACGCATCCGAAGCCAGATGCGGAAGTCACGGACCGGTCGGACCACCTCCTCGCCCTGTCCGTTCCCCGAAGACGTGACAGCCTCGACTTCCGTCACGCTGGCCCCGGGGACCACGAAGAAGAGCTTGGCCACATCCGTGTCTGCCTCCGCCGCCTCGAACCCAATCCCGCACGTAAAGGCAGCGGCCGGATCGACCTCATCGCGAAACTCAAGCATCACGTAGGATGTGCATGCTCCGCGGCCGAAGCGAACTGCTCCCGGTCGCGACTCATCCTCAGAGCCAATCTTCCATCGGACGTATGCGTACAGCGTCCGCTGGCTTTTCTCGTTGGCCGCGCGGTTGAACAAGACCTCTGAGAGGTCTGCCACGAGCGCGACTTGGATCGCATCAAGCACGGTCGTCTTGCCGCTGCCGTTGTCTCCTAGCAGGAGACAGCTTCCTGCGATCGGAAAGACATCGTTCTGGAAGTGGTACCACTGCACCAGCCGGACAGCTTCGAGGCGCCTCATCCCGTGCTCTCTTCCTCGTCGGCGCCCTCAGCGTCTACCTCTGGGTCTGACACCGTCGACCTCTCTGTGCCACGCGGGGTCATATAGGCCTTGATCTTCTGCTCGATCTCCTGGATCCGATCCGGCGGCAGGACCTTCTCGACCAGCGCCGTGACCACGACGAGTTCGTCATCGCGGGCCTCGAATCCCCGCGGGACTTGGACGAGTGAGTGCCGCGCCAGCCGCCGAAGCGCAGGCGCAAGGGCTCGCGGCGAAAGCTGGGCAGCGGGCTTGCCGGCATGCACCAACCGCTCACGCAGCGTGCCGACCGCAATGTCGCAGCGCTCTTCTTCGGTAGCGAGGCGCATCTGCTCATGGTAGTAGAGCCGAACGGCGCAGAGGAGAAGGCTCTCGAGCTTCGAGAAGCGGACCCTCTGTGCACCCGTTTCATGCACAGCGCGCGCAAGGCGCAGCCCCAGGTCGATATCGAGTCGCCAGCCACCAATCCGGAGATAGGAGTCGACCAGCTCCCGAAAGCGTTCAGCGAACCGCCAGTCGGGGTCTGGTTTGAGCGGAGATCCCGGTGTGAGGACTTCCCCCGCAAGCAGTCTCGTCACGACTTGCTGGAACCGGTCTCTCTGGCCGGCCTCGAGCTTCGGATAGTCGTCAAGGAAGTCCAAGGTCACCTCGGTGTCCGCTTTGCAGATTCGTCCGGCCGGGACACGGAAAACCTGCGTCGGCGTGCAGCGCGTTCGATGCGCCCGCCAGGGTAGCCGTAGGGTCCCCTTCGTATTCGCTCCATCGAGGGGAATAGCTTGAACGGGGATCCACCGTCGAGCCCGTAGGACGCCAAATAGAGCAACCTCACATAATCTTCATCTGCCTCGACGGGGACCTCTTCCATTGAGACGGCAGAACGCCTATCGAGCAGCGCGTCTATGAATTCCTCCAGACGCCGGCGCACGAAGAATCGCCGGATCCGTGCCGTAGCCTCCTTTCGGATTTCTTCGGTATCCACCGCCGTTCGATGTTCCAGCGCCTGTGGCCTCGCTTTTGGCCGCTCCGACGGGGGCGTATAGAGAAACTCGTTGGTGAGTAGCTCGCACTTGTAAACGTCGAACTCGAACTCCGGCACCTCGCCTTTCGACAGCGCATCCACGATGAACTGCAGCTGGCCTTCCGTGCGTCGATCTTGACGAAGAAAGTAACGGATCTTCCGCAGTGCAACGCCCGAGAACCGCGCGTTCCGGGCGTCGATCTCATCGACGATGCTCGGGATCGCATCGAACTGGGTACGGAGAAGCGCAAGGTCAGCCGCCACGGCGATCCGTGCTTCCGGTCTCGCGAAGCCACGCTGGACGCCGTACCAGTCAGCCGCCGCCTCAAGGGCTACCCCGTCCCGCTCAACCGCATCCAGCCGTTCGAGGATCGCAGATCGCTGACGATAGACGTTATCCACGGTCTTGAGACGATGGTAGTTCGCCATTACAGCCTGCTCGTAACGCTCAAGCCCCTCCTCCAGCACCGCCGCCGCCGTCGCCGCCCCTTCCAACACCCTCTGAGTGAAAAGGTGGATGTTGCGCTCGAGGATCTTGAGCTCTCGCACGAGGTCAAGCGTGTGGCGCTTTGCCTCCAACAGCGATACGCCTGGGCGCTGCGCGAACGCCTTTGGTTCGAGTAGAGCCGCGATGGAGTGGACATAGCCCTGAAATACTGGCTGCTCGTCGCGTGCGACCTTGACTAGCGTTTCGAGGATCCGTGCCGCGTAGGGATGGAAGCTCATGATCTCGCCCACCCCTGAGCGGTACTGAAAGTGGGCCCAGCCGCTTCGCTCCAGTCTCGCTATGAGCCTCCGGGCGAGCGCTCGGACGAGGTCGGCATCGTCGCCTTCCGACCCTCCCGCCGTCGCCGGCAACCCGCCGTGGCTCGCCGGGATGCAGTTCCCGCCTCCACCACGCGCCTGGTCGTCCTCCCGCGCGAGGGCCTCGAGATCCTGTCTCCTCTCGATCCAGAGTCGCGAGCCGCGGATTACTCGCTCTGCGACCTCAAGCGCCACCGAGCGGAGGACAACGAAAGGCTCGTGCTCGAACTCGTGTTGGTACAGGGACGCGAGGAGCTCCCAATAGATCTCGGCATAGGGATCTCCCAGGGGGCCGAAGAGACCCCTTGGTACGCGCTCGAAGAGGCGCGGGACGTCGTCATGCACCGGCGGAAGCATAACAGGGGCACAAGCGGCTTGGACAGCTGCCGATTTTCTCGCTTGCTCTGGTCCTCGTGGCCGATATCCGCGCCGCCGGGTCCGGACGGAGAGCCCAGCGCGAAGACCGGCCGCGTTCAGCGTCGGTAGATCGCTCCAGCAGCCGAAGACGTCGTCGTAATGGGCGCTGGGGTCGCGGCCCGGACGCCGGCTGGGCACAGTTTGGGCACAGTCGGACTCCAGAAAGCATCAAGGGCTCACAGCACGCGGCCGTAAGCCCCTGATTCACCGAATGTCGGTTGGTTGCGGGGGCTGGATTTGAACCAGCGACCTTTGGGTTATGAGCCCACGCGAGGCCCCGACTGCAACCGACTCCTGCCGATAAAAGCCGCAGAAACTCGCGCATCCCCGAGCCCGCCTCTCGGTAGCGACCGGCGTCTTTTGGAAGGCGTTCCCGCACAGTTCCCGCACAATCGAGGCTCGCTCGTGTCTTCCCGTAGAGCGACCATCCGCGAGGCTGGTCTTAAACCGGCATCTCGGCTGCGGCCGCGATCCGCGTAGCGCTCAGTTCACCTCGTTCCCATTCCTCCTCCTCCGGGATCCTGTCCCGTCAAGAACTCCATTCGGCCTGCCGTGACTGAGTTTGGACGACACGGCGACACGCTGGCGGATAGAGTTGAGGCGCAGCTCTCATCCCTCACGACCGGGAGCCGTGATGATCCTCGTCCTCGGTGTCTGGGCCTTCGTCCGCGCCCTCCTCGTCAACTCAGCCGCCGTCTCGCTGGAGAATGTCGCCCTCCGGCATCAACTGGCGGCGCTGCAGCGATCAGTCGGTCGCCCCCGGCTCCACCGGCGGGACCGGCTCTTCTGGGTAGGGTTGTCAAAGCTGTGGGCCGGCTGGCGGGCCAGCCTCGTCATCGTTCAGCCCGCGACCGTCCTTGCCTGGCACCGCCAAGGCTTCCAGCTCTACTGGCGCTGGAAGTCCCGGTGCCGCTCAGTGGGTCGCCCGCCGCTCGATCTTGAACTCCGCACGCTGATCCGCCGCATGGCCCGAATGAACCCGACCTGGGGCCGGCGCCGAATCCAAGCCGAACTCCGGTTCCTGGGCTATGAGGTCGCCGGGCTCACCGTGGCCAAGTACATGCGGCGCCTCTCGCCGCGGCCATCCTCGACGTGGCGCACGTTCCTTGAGGCGCATGTTCGCGACATTGTCGCCGTCGATTTCTTCGTCGTCCCGACCCTCACCTTCCACTTGCTCTTCGGATTCCTGATCCTCCGACACGACCGTCGAGAACTCGTCCATGTCAACGTCACCGACCACCCAACCGCCACCTGGGCCGCCCACCAACTTGTCGAGAGCTTCCTGGAAGAGACCGCACCCAAGTACCTGCTCCGCGATCGGGACGCTACCTACGGCGATGTGTTCGTACGACGCGTGAAAGGCCTGGGGATGAGCGAGATCCTCATCGCCCCTCGAGCGCCCTGGCAGAATCCCTTCGCCGAGCGCGTCATCGGGTCGATTCGACGGGAATGCCTCGATCATGTCATCGTGATCAACGAACGGCATCTCCGACGTGTGCTGCGCAGGTACCTCGCGTACTACAACGCCACCCGCCCGCATCAATCCCTCCACAACAACAGCCCCCATCCGCGCAACGTGCAAACGCCAGCGACCGGGCGCATCGTTGCGATCCCGCAGGTCGGCGGACTTCATCACCGCTATCAGCGCGCCGCCCGAGTGGCCCGGGATTCAGCGGTTGTCAGCCACGACCATCACGAGATGGCGCTGGTCCTCTTGCCCTTAGCCGCCCGTCGGTCTTCTTGACGGAACTGTTCCCCGCGGCCGCCCAGGCACGCCGACTCGGCCCACACGTTGACACCATATAGTGGTCAGGCGCGCTCGCGAATGAGGTTTGTGACCGGGACAGCCTGGATCACTTCATGATTCTCAGTGAGACCCATCTTCGCCGGCTCTTGCGTGCCTACCTCAGCTACTACAATACGGTGCGCCCCCATCAAGCGCTCGAAGACAACTCTCCACGGCCACGCGACGTGCAGCCGCCTGGCTCGGGCGGGTGGTGGCGATCCCGCAGATCGGCGGGCTCCATCATCACTACCAGCGCGCGGCCTGATCACGATCCGTCGCCCGGTCGACGCTCCCTCAGTCGCGTCACCTACCATGCCGCGTGTAGGGGTTGTGACCGTCGAACTGCTTGGCCCCATCGGAGCTCGTGCGCGGCGATCCTGATCGCAGTCGTCCCAGACGCCGGCGCAGGCCTATGCCCCCTCACCGCACGTCGTAGAATCGAGAAGGTTGGCCCGATGACGTTTCTGACCTGGACAGGTGCGCTGGAATGTGGCCGATTGCACTGCGTAGCGGGCCGTGGGTGACAATCTCGGGGACACCTCTATACGCTCGCGCCCCCGGATGCCCGGGTTCCCGATCCTGGGGCCCCGCCAGTCCTGGTATCCTAACGATCTGCGTGGGGGAATTGTTGCCAGCGGGTGATCGTCGCCATGACCCTCGCTCACTCGCCCAAGCTACGCATCACGCACGACCCCCCGCCAGGCTCGACGTGACGCTCCAGGTCCTTGGCCTGATGCGAGGCCTGGTGCGCGCCGCCAACGCATCGGTCCTCCTCGTCTCCCCGGACCTCGACGTCATCGCGCACCACCGGCTTCGCCTCCGGGCCCCTCCACTCCGTTCAAGCCCTGTGGGTGACGAGGAGCGTCTTGAGATTGGTCTTGATTCGATGTTCATCCAACCCTATATTATGTACATCAGACTCTCTCTATGAGCATGAGGCTCAAGAGTCGGGGGAGAGAAGGATGAAGGTGACCGCGTTACGGCACAAGCACGTGCAGCTCGACCAGCGGAAGCTCGATCGCGCGCGCCGGGTGCTGGGGGCTGGGACGGAGACAGAGACGCTCAACCGCGCGCTCGACCTCGTGGTGACAGAGGCCGAGATCGACCGCGCGCTCCGGGCCGCGCGCGGGAAGGGTAAGCTCCGGCGCGTCTTCTGAGATGCGCCGCCTCGTCATCGACACGAACCTCTACATCGACTGGCTGAACGCCGGGCGACATGAGGGGGTGTTGTTCCAACGAGACGCGGTCAAGTATCTAAGCGCCGTGGTCGTGCTCGAGCTCTATGCCGGGGCGTTCGCGCCTCGCGATCGACGGCTCGTGCGCGACGTGGTGGCGACGTTCGACCGAGCCGACCGCATCTTGGTCCCGTCAGGCATCGTTTATGAGGACGCGGGGCATGTCTTGCGAGCGCTCCAGGTGTCGCGCGGGTACCAGGTGGCGGGTTCCTCCTCGCTAGTGAATGACGTCTTGATCGCGCTCTCGGCCCGTTCGGTTGGCGCGACGGTGGTGACGAGCAATGCGAAAGACTTCACCGCGATTCGCGAGATCCGGCCGTTCAAGTTGACCGTCGTGTCCGCGTGAATTTCAGTCCGCTTTGTCTTGACTGAACGTAGACGCCAGTTCCCCTGGCTGACCACGTCGACTCCCGAGTCGGACTCTTAGCGTCCGGCCTGGAGGGGCGATGCTCTTCGCGAGTCGGCTGGATCACACGAGCGCAGCAGCGCAAAGGCGACCGCTTTCGACGATCCGCTACGTGCGTAAGGACTTGAAAACCCTGGTGGGCAGGGACGGGATTGAACCGCCGACTCCAGGATTTTCCCTGGTCTGTTGCGCACTACCGCGTACCAGCGGGTACGAGGAGCAGAACTATCAGCAACTTAGCGAGATCACCTACCGCATCCGATACCTTCGCCTACCCTCCGCAACACAGCCAACGGCACAGCCAGTCGCGCCCACACACCGTGAGACGGAATTCATGTCATGAGCGTTGTAGACAATACTCAGGTCATCGGACTCAGGACCGACTGCGGTGGATCCTTATGCTCACTTGCAGAGACACACCCAACGCTGTTTCGTCATCATCGCGCACGCGAACCGTAAAGTTGAATGCTCCTTCCTGATTCGGAGTGCCAGAGATAGCTCCTGTGCCGGTCAAAAAGTTCATCTGGTCCGACGGCGACTGAGGTTACACGACACTGGTCTCTTTCAGAGTAGAGTTTCGGCTGGGTCGTCATCCTCACTCGACCGGAGCCGTGATGATCTTCTTCGTCCTCGGTGTCTGGATCTTCCTTCGCACCCTGTGCATCGACGCGGCCAACGTCAGCTTCGAGAACATCGCCCTCCGGCAGCAGTTGGCGGTGCTGCAGCGATCAGTTCCTCGCCCGAAAGTCTACCGGCGGGATCGACTCTTTT
>Ga0209761_1000722_pt1 | contig 20784 bp, 21 predicted proteins | sample GraSoi013_1_40cm_4_FD_185818 | JGI IMG/M metagenome (GOLD analysis project Ga0209761, IMG submission 185818) | Grasslands soil microbial communities from the Angelo Coastal Reserve, California, USA - Sample 09_25_2013_1_40cm (SPAdes) (version 2) | ecosystem: Environmental > Terrestrial > Soil >...
CGAATCCTTCTGATAATCATTGTAACAGTCATGATAAACATGAATTGCGTGAGCACGAATCCCACGAGGATCGAGATTGCCACTTCAGGTCTCATCGTCATGATAACGATCGCGTTAGGGATTTAGAGGATCGATCTGACGAGTCAGAGAACGAGTAGTCGATATTTTTTCGGGAGTGAGGAGGACTCGCTTTCGAGTGGTTATGGAAGAAGTTGAGGAATTCAGTATTGTCGGCCATCAAAAATGGGGAGGAAGAGTTCTGCTGAGAAGACCCTGGAGACCCTGAGGGATTTTGAGACGAGCCTACTAAGGCTCAAGAATTTCTTGTGGAGTTTTTTGTTGAGCCTCCATATTACGCGATGTTAATAGGACGCATCAGCGTTATGATTCAAGAATATTCTTGGCGGCTCTTCTGACAGATCAGTTTTCTGGTCGCCGCTCACCAGAAAATTCGTGACAAGAAACTGCACAATGGACACGTGGGGGTGAAGATATGGATAGAACAGAAGGTCTTCTCGTTTTAGCACTGATAACAATCGTCGCATTGGGAGGATTATTCGCTGGCCGTGTGGTCTATGGCGCGGATACTCAGAGGTCTCAGAACCAGATTGTTGTATTGGCGAAGAATCAAGCCTTCACCACCGATGCTAATGGAAAGGCGACGCTTACGGTGGACGTGCCCTCGACAAATTTCAAAGATAGTCTGGGAGCCCTAATCGGTAACATGGACACAGGCTCGGCGGACGCGACTCAGGTAACAGTTGCGGTGACCGGGACGTTGCAGGGAAGCTACTGTGCTGACAGTCCAGCGTCATGTGTGATGGTTCCTTTGGGTGGAGGTAATGGACAATCGTCCACATTCACAGGCTTAGGTAATTCGGTCCAGTTCCAGGGAGTGCTTCCTACGATGATGAACATGATATCACTACGCGTCTCGGTCAACTGTGCAACAGCCTCGTGTGCTAACGTGGGCATGAGCTATACGCTGCTATTGGTTGGGAAGGGGAACTAGACCTGTGAGACTGATCAGGATCTGGTGGACTCATACGAGAGGCTACTGGGGACGAAACCTACGAATGATACTGGAGGCTACGGTGAACACGGTAGCCTTACTGGCGATATTCACCTTCTTTCTCGGTTTCTATAACGTGTACAACGCGGTTAGTATGGGGCTTGCGAATGGTGGAGTGATCTCGATAAATCATGGCGTCGTTATCACCTCGTTGGAATTGAGCCGGATCAATTGGCAGGATCAGAACTCTATCTATTTGACCCAGTCTGGGAAGCATTGGTTTGACATGTTGTATGACGCGTTGAAGGTCATGATACTGGTAGTGTCGACAGTTACATTGTCGAGAGAAGTGGCTTCATCGATCAATCTGAGCAAGATAGAACTTGAAAGTAGGAAGGAGGATTATCTGATGCTATTGCGGGCTACTTTCAAGAAGTCATTGTTGAAGGATCTGGTGGTGTTTCAGAGATTATTCTTGAGCACTGTGGCCATCATCACTGGATTTGTATTAACTAGGTTTCTAGTTATTCCAGTGGCGCAGGTATTGATGGACCCGGGGATTAGTGGATTGTTCACCATTGACCTTCACAACTATTACCTCCTCGTGTTTCCGTTGGCCTTGTGGACGATTGTGGGATTATTGTTCTCCGCCCACTCAGCGAATAAAATGGTCAAAACCACGTTTCAGTAGAGTGCGTTTCTAGGCCTATTTCACGAATTCCACGTTTTCGAGTCCTTTAAAGGCCTCGTCGCCTGTTAGGAACTTCATCCCCATTCGCTGTGCGACCTCATACCCTAACGCGTCTGCATAGGACAAGTTCACCTTTCTCCTCCCGTACTCCAACCTCTTCTTCATTGCGGCTCTAATGTCAGGGTCGTCGAATTCGACGTTGTACTTGCTAGCGGCCGAGTAGGCTTTCTCAGCCTCAACACTACAGGTTCCCTGCCGGCCTTTTTCACCTTTAACATGGACTTTACCAATTCCTCAACGTTCTCATCGGCGTCTTCACTGTTAAGCGACTCCGACAGTTTTTCTTTGATCATTTTTCGTATTGCCTCGTTTCGGCTCCGATAAGACTGTCGACTCGGATGTAATATGCACAGTAGTGCTTGTGGAAGGGTCGATCTTGAGCGAGTAGACTGGGTGAATTTCGGCCCAGTTGTTGTGTACAGTATCTAGAACGTAGGGTCCTGTGACAGTGATGTGCTGGCCTTGTCGCGGGATCAGAATGTTGTTGGTGTAGTTTTGGCATGCAGATACAGCGTCGGCTTGAGAAACGGGTCCCACGCAGATGATCTCAACCACAAGGTCGCCGTTCTGGTATCGGTTATTGGCATTATTGGTGAGGTTGCTGTAGGCCGGGTCAAGTCTCAGTCTTACGTGTAGATCACCGTCATTCTCAGCGAGGACTCGGTCTACGATTCCTGAGGCTGTGATGCAGGAGTTGACGAGTGTGAGTCTGGCTGGATGATAGACGTGGCTATTGATCCCACCTGGATCGGTGCATTGGACAGTTGACACGCAAGTGGGCGGGTTGGTTGCTCCGTTTGTACACTGGTTGAAGACATTACAGTTGGGCGGGTTTGCAGCACCGTTCTTACATGATGGGAACATGTTACATGAAGGCGGATCCGTCGCCCCGTTCGCGCAATTATTGCTGCACGCTCCATTGATCAACACCTGGCCAGGCGGGCAGGAGGTTGATGGCGTGGTTGTGCTGGTTGAGGATTGTAAACCGTAGAAGTTGTAGAGATAATATCCGGTTGCTCCGCCAACAAGGATCAGGAGTATCAAAGCCAGGATCGGTCCAGCTTTCATAGGCTAGAATGGAATATTGAGATGTATACGTAGGTAAAAGCTTGTGAGGAGAGTAAATCCTCCAAAAAGAGCATCGCTAAAAGCCTAAATGGACAGATGGTCTCGACTGGAATCTGATGGATATTGAAGACTGAAACGTTGTCTATTCTGACTTTTCTGATAGCTTTCCTATGTTATGGTTTAGTCGGGTTTCTCTGGCTGCTATACGACTCCGCCTTCGTCACTGCTACAACTGTTTCATCAACATCTATTCAATCTAGTTCTCTTGTATTGGCAGCGAAGATTCAGACAGTGGCCTTCCTTGCTTTGTTGGGAGCTATCGCTACTGGATTATTGGTGTACTATATAGAGCGTAGACCAATCGTCCAGCGTTCAAGTATCGGCATGCCTTGAACCACTCTGGAAATAGAATAGCCAAGATCAATACGGTCTCAAGCCGAGTCTCGGTCAAGCCCATTTTCAACACGATAGGATTGTTAGATCCATTCCACGTTAATCTCCCGTATCTTTTGGAAGTGTGGGTCGTCGGTGAAGACCATGTTCGACCTGAGTTCTATCGCGGTTGCGGCAATGATCGAGTCTGCGAGGGGCAATTGGTAAGCAGGTACCTAGTGTCGATGGTGGGGTTTCAATGACGGTCCTCGGAGCGCATCCGGTCAAGTCTCTTCTTCATCTCCTTGATCGAGATCTTCCCTGCGTCTATTCCGGCCAAGTCGGTTACTCGCGTAACTGGAGTTAATAGTATTCCTTTGGGATCGTCTCTCACGAGGATCTTCATTCCTTCCTTGATCCCGTACTTCCGGCGTTGCTCGATCGGGATCGTCACCTGCCCCTTTCGGGCCACCTTAACCAAATGGTCGGACAATTTCTACAAGTCGTACTATTGACAGAGTACTGCTTAAGGATAGAGTTCTACGGACAATGATACGCACGATCATCCTGCTCCTGAAGAATTCTGTCATTACTGGTGCTGTCATGTCCAGCCTTCCTAGTGATGGGAGGTGCCATATTGTTTCGAGCGTCTTGGAGAATGAAGCGTGACCGGCGTTGGGTGTGCACGCATTAATGGGTCTTGACGACTGAGTCGATGAGTGAATCGTTCATGCTGGACGTTTAGCGAACCGACGCCGTATACTATCAAGCGAGCTTTCGAGTTCTATGGTGCTCTATCTGGGCGTGTAGTCTCAAATCGAACCTATTCGTAAGCAGATTCTCTGGGACTCACCTTGAAGATGATAATCTCATCACGTTTCGCAATAACGTAGAGAATTCGATAGTCGCCGACTCTCAACCTGTAAGCATTTGGCGCACCCTTCAACTTCTTACAGCCTGATGGATAGGGAGTCGTAAACAACTCGGAAATCGTCATTTCTAGCCTTGCTCTCAACTCCGGCGAGGCCGCGTCGAGGAATTTTTGAGCTCGACGGGAAAGGAATACCTTCAATGTTTCCTGGTAGGGTTGAACGGGACGGTCTTGCCCTGCTTATGTTCGTTGAGTGCCTCTCTCAACGCTCTTTTATCATCTAGAGACATCTCTTCCGAGAGGACTTCTTCTATCGACTCCAACCTTTCCCGGATCAGCTTAAGCTCCCTCTCTAGTTGTGTCGTGGCCATGGTTGTTAATGTACAAGATCCTCTGACATAATTAAACGCCGCGTCCTGAGGATTCCTAAACCAATAGACTGCACCGGACTACTCCGGACTGTCACGGGAATATCGACTTGTTGCTAAAGTATGAAGATTCTAGATGAAGAATTCTGTCATTCCGGTGTAGTCCTCATATCTGGCTTTCCTAGCGTTAGAAGATGCGCAAAGCTCAGATTTGCTTCGAGGATGAGAGCAACGAGCACGGGAAAATCTGCTCCTCCGACCCTTATTGCGGAACGGCAGAAAATAGTGGCTCATAAGACCAAGACTGCCGGGATTATTGAGAGGATCATACAGACTGTTGAGGAGAGGGTGAGCAAGACTCCCGATATGAGTAAGGATGCGATGGAAGCTCATGCGGATCTTCTCAAGGCGGCCGCGGAATTGGAGAATGCTCTTCCCTCGACAACAGTCACTAGCTTTGACTTGACTCGACCCGAGCTCAAGACCATTATTGTATACGGTGCCGGGGGCCTATTGCTATTATTCACAGTCACCAGTTTATTGCCTGGCGCTGGATGGAAGGCGGATAATCTCGTCAACATATTCCTCTACTGGACCGTGGTTATGGCTACACTGCTTGGAGCTGATGCGGTGAAAGCTCTCACAAACAAGTAATGCTGAGAGCAATACCAGCGTTTGCTCGAGCCCGAATAGCGGCTACTGATTATAGGCTCAACAATTAACGAGTGAAGCGATAGAGAGCAGACTAGAGGCTCTGCAGAACCACAAAAAGGAGAAAGGAATGGGTTTGCTTTTCGCTCTCAGCACGTGAACCCGGAGGCACAGGTGCTGATGGATCCAAGTTCGTCGGAGCGTTGTATGTCGGCTATTGGACTGTAGACGAATATTGTCCCGGCTCCGTTCCCTCCCCAGAGTGTCCCTCTTAGCTGGACGTCAGAGCCGGAGGTTATCGCGAACACTCCTGAGCCACTGTCTCCAGGGCCTACGGTCGCGCTTACCCAGTCTTGGCATAACTGGACGATCTTTGATCCGGATACGCCGGTGTTGACGCATGTGTTCGTTACCTGTCCCTGGGACCAGCCGGTTGTTCTTCCTACTTTATTGACAGTCTGTCCGACCAAGGATGGACCTTCGCTTACTACGCGGAAGCTTCCGGCAATGGTGAGCGAGCCAGTATTGACAGCGTCTGTCTGTTCTATTGAGCCAAGGCTCTGTTGTACTCCATTGGCGAGTTGTTCGAAGGAAGTGTCGCTGTATCTGCAGATGTGGTTGCCGTGGATGCCGGCGGCCGTGCATGTGGCTCTCGTGTAGGTTGGGTCTGCGATCTCGGTCCCTATGAAGGTATTCGAGGCCGTTAGTGGCTGATAATACAATGTGCCTTCGACTCCACCCTGGACATCGGTGCAGTGTGATGCTGTTACGAAGCCTGCGACGCCGTTTCTAACGGCATTGTAGCTGATTGAGCAGAGGAAGTTGGAGAATTGGATCTGTAGACCGCCTTGAATGGGTCTTACCTGGTCTTGGAGCGTCACTTGAGTATAGATCGGGTCGGCCATTATAATATTGACAGCATCTTGCGGAACGCCAGCAGTAGAGACTTCATTTTGGACGGAGGCTACGAGTCCCTGATTTTCAACGGCTACTGTCAACCTGTTGGCTTTCTCGTCAATGTCTGTGTAGACGACGCCTTGAATATTGAAGACTGCTCCTATGTGGTTGTACCAAGTATGAAGTTGATGGTATCCGTAGGCGCCTTTGAGAGTCTGTACGCCGCCTGCAGGTATGCGTGCGGCACCGAATACTGCTCCGATCGCGTGCTCGGCCATGACTTTCTGGGCGGGGTCTGTGAGGTAGACTTTGAGTGTGTTGCCGTCCAAGTACATGCCGCCGAATCCGGGCACTGAGGTGGCGACGTCGTCGAACATGTCGTCCAAACCTTTGGCAGCTCGCGCATGCGTAACAGGAACAGCGTACACGGGTATTGTGGTGCTGATGAGAGTTAGTGTTAGCAGTAGTAGAGTTAGTAGTGCGACGGTTGTCGAATCGTTTTTCATAGAATTTTTCCCTAAGAAAAGATTCTGTGCCACAAGTGTTCCGTATTAAAGAGTTCCGGAACATGCTGGCAATTCATGGATATTTTCTGGTCGATATATCCAAGCTAGAACATTTCGTGATTCGATAAATTTGCGTGATTAAAAATGTGCTCGTGGGCGAAGTTCTCTTGAATCGGTCACACTCTCACACCCTCTCCACAGTTCACTCCAGACGCAACCTCACAAACTAATGAAACATCTCGATGTTCCCTGGGCTGAAGATAACTCTGAGAGATCGATGAAGAATTCTGTCATTGCTGGTACCGTCTTATCGAGTTTTCCTGTAATTGTTCTACTGCGGGGTTGTCGGGACACCTGGCTCTTGTACGAGAGGATTCTGCTTACCAATTGTCAGGATTTCGACCAGTCGAGGAATCCCTCTGAGCTTCCGCGGGAACGCGTGGTAGGCATGAACGGATTCGTTCGGAATGGGGCTTTTGACGGGTTTGCATCATGAAGGGAGGGTAGCGTGGAGTTGGGTGTGAAAGTGAATGTGTTCTGTCTGTGGCTGCAGAAAAATAATGAGGGGTGGGGATCAATAACAATTCTTAGGGGTAAATTTCAGAAATGCCTGTAAAACTTTTCTTCTAGCGAGTTTTCTGTTTGGTGGTTCGGGGAGAAGAGCGGATTTCCATGGTTATGATGCTTCGTGGTCGGTGTGAAAGTATTCGATATGTCTCTTTCACGTCTTGAAACTCTACAATCTACCCCCCCTTTTTCCAACTTAACTTTCTACTGCGCCTCAAAATGAGCGAGAACTCGCGTTAATCACTCATTATGCCAGGAAAAGCATTTTGCGGAAACGGGTTTATTCATTTAAACATAGTGGAAATTTACGAGGAGATCATCGGGGGCCTGAAATGGTGTGCTCCGATTGCTGATCAGGGCTCAAAATGAGCGATTTCGTCCCTCGGAGCTCTGGACCCCATGAAGAAAATATAATGCGGGACATACAAAGAAGTCGCTTGCACGCCGTTTCTAAGGAACGACGAAGGCGGATACGGTGAAGCCGTCGGGCGATAGGGTAACTGTTTGCTTCACGTTGTATGTCGGGAGTAATATGGTGAATTTTGCAGAGTTTGTGCCGGTCAACGTGTAGGGATAGTAGTAGACACCGTACTGGTTGGTGTAGACTGTAGCGAGCGGTTTGATTGCCTATGAACGCCATGCGGGGTCTAGGTAGCCATTGGCGAAGTAGGGTAGTGTCGCGGTGATGTCCCACATGGTTTGGTGGACCGAAGTAGCGTCTATTTTGGTGACGCGTGACCATCCGTGCTGTGTGAAGAGTGAGTCGCCTACTCTTAGCATTGTGACTGGAAGCCAGAGAGTATTGCCGTTCTGTTGTTTTGTCCATAGTACCTCTGTACGGCTAGCATCGGTTCTGAGGACACTGCCACTCTCAGTATGTATCACCAAGAGACTGTTCACTTGCACGGTGTCTGTTGACTTGACAATGGAAACGCTGTAGGAACCCGTGTTGGGATCGTATCCCACGAGTCTGTCACCCGCCTTGATGTTCTGTACGGTATTTGTGCTACCGTCAGCCATCAGTATCAGTGTCCCCGCCGCCAAACTTCCTCCGCCACCTCCGCCACAACTTGATGCGTAAGTGACGACTGTCACGCTGATTGTGACTTGATGCGTGCGGGCTGGACTGGTGCTGGTTCCGACGATAGTTGTGGCGTAGCTTCCGGGTAATGCGGTGCAGGAGTTTTCGTAAAGGGTGGCACTACCCGGAGCACTGGATGTTACCGCTACGGTTGTGGTAGGGTTTGAACCTCCGCAAACTCCGAAGCTAGCGGCCAGTGAGGGTGGAGAGTTTGACGCCGAGAGTGTCACTGTTCCACTCCAGCCGTTCAGACTGGAAACGGTGATCGTGGAAGGCCAGCACGTATACTGGACCATGGTGATAGTGTTTGGAGATGCTGACATCTGGAAATCCCCGCAGGGAAGTAGACTGACGGAAATAGTTGTGGATTCGGAAACGGTGTTCATGGCTAAAGTCGCGTCGGTCGAACTGGCCGAGATCGTGACCGTGTGAGTGCCTGAGTCGCATGCGGAAGTGTCTGAAATGGTGAGCGTTGATGTTTTGCTTCCACCCTGTGATGGTGTGATGCTGGAGGGGCTGAAATTGAATCTTAGGTTCGAGTCGTCGGAGGATGCGGTAAGAGCTACGGCGCTCGAAAATTGGTTGAGGCTAGATACGGTTATTGTTGAAGTCGTAGATGAGGTTGGATTGAAGGAAACCGATCCTGGACTTGCTGCAACTGTGAAGTCAGTGTATTTGACTGTGTAATGGGTCTTGCTCCATTGGACGTATAGGCATTGGTTATTGACAGGTTGAGACCCGGTGGGACATCCTCCGAGCGCTGGAGGTTGGGTTGAGCTGCAGTCTGAGGTGTTCTGGAAGCATGCGTAGGCTCTGGCTGATGATATTCCTAAATCAGTCGCCCCCACGTAGATATCAAAGAATACGCTTGCATAGTAATAGCCGGCAGATAGGCTCATCGTGTACTGGGGATTGTACGCACTGTTGTAATTCAGATGGTAGCTGCAATTATCTGTGCATTTTGGTGAATTATCGGAGATAATTGAGCGGGAAAATACGGTAACTGGACTTGTGCAACCTGCGACCGAACAGGTGCCTGGTTGGATTACGTCGAACCTCATTGTGAACGAGGCGAGGCTATTTCCGCCGCCTGCACAGCCGGCCACCGGTACGCATGTTGTCTGCACGTTACCGTTAATCGATCCGATGACGAAGAGACTGGGTGAGATGTCGACTTCGGTTGTGGTTTGGCCGAAGTACGGGATGATGAAATTCGAATCGGAGAAAGTTATGAATCGATCTCCGTCAATGCCGACAGGACAACAGCCTATACCAACTGCCTGCTCATACATGGTACCTACGCCGTTAGAATTAGCCTGCACGCTCCCCTTCACTGAATTTCCGGATGACAGTCCTGTCGTAGCGGTAAGGGGCACGGTGTTATAGTAATCGTTGGTCCAATCATTTGACGGGGTCCAAGAGAAGGTCGCTCTTGCCTGGGAAAGTCCGTAGGCTAGCAGGCCGATCATCATCCCCAAAAGGAGAATCACTCGGAGAAGCTTTCGGGCTCTCAACTGAACGACTTTCGGAGCCACTATTTTGATGCTAATTGAACGGATAAGTTGCATGCACGCCCATGTAACTGTTCAGCTAATAACGTGACCTTAGGTTAACCCTAGGTATACCTAGAATGGCCCGACAGCTTGGAGATTCCTATCTGCTTGGGGCCAGATCAGAATCACGTTCATACGAAAGTACCTGAATACTGTGACAGGATCTGAGTTCCCGAATCTTGTTTACCGATCGGGGCGAGACTGTGACGTTAAACATGAACTTAGATAATCTGACGACTTTGAGAACGACTCACGTACCGTTCTCTAGACGGGTTTGTTGTTGTCAGGTTGTAAAGGTGTAGGTTATGGATTGTGTGCAGCTCAATGGACGTACGGTCGGATCGCTGAAGATGATTGCTCCGGTGGAGTCTGTGATCTGAACGTTCTTGGTATTGTCGACTACAGTACAGTCCCAGTTGGCATGGGAGAAGGTGAGAGTGTTCGTTCCCTTAACGACGAAGGATGTGACGTCCAGCGTGAACGTCACGTAGATTTGAGCATTCTGCCGACTATCTACTGCGGGTAGTTGTGCGACCTGTACATTATTGAGTTTGATGGTTTCTTCGTGCCCCCCATCGTAGTCGAATCCTTGGAGGCTGAGAGTGTATCTTACCATTGTGATCGTTGCGTTTGTAATGTGTGAGAGGGTTCCGCTGGTTCCTTTTACTGTGACTTTGTAGGTGCCGGCTGAACCGTTGCAGGTTAGGGTTGATGTTGCCGAGGTTGTTAGGGATACGCTTGTTGGGTTGAGGCTGCATGTGAGACCGGTTGCTGGTGAGATCGTAGATGTTAGGGCTACTGTCCCGGTGAAGCTTCTCAGGCTGCTCAGGTTGATGGTTGTGACGGCATTAGTGCCTACGCCTGTTTTCACTGAAATAGGGCTCGCGCCAATTATGAAGTCGGATGGAAAGGCATCACTCACCTGAGTGACTGTGACCCAATCAAAATTAGTCACGGTGTCCCACCCCGGATTCATCGTAATTCTCGTGAGAGCATTTCCCGGAGGGTTGTTCGTGTTACCAAATTCTGTGTAGGAGGTGATTATCTTGCCGTCAGCAATGGCGGTAATTATTCCGTTACGCATGTCGAGTGTCAAGTCATGCCATGCGCCTAGCTGTGGCGTATAGCCGCTGACTGTCTGGACTTTGACGCCGTCGCGGAAGAGGTAGTAAGAGTTGTAGTAGCCGTCGAGATCGAATTGATACGTGTGGGTTGCCGAGGTAACGGATACCCATGTGGCACCGTTGGTGGGCGGATAGCAGCATAGTTGCGATGCGTATTGTCCTCTTGTCGTGACCGTCCAGCTTGTTACGCCTGCTGGGATGTTACTCCAACACATGTTTCCTACGTTCGTTCCATCGTTGGTCAGTGTCAGTATGCTGTTTGCGACGCTGACTTGCCCGTTCTGAGTTCCACATACCGTCCAGCCCGCGCTGACCATGTTGTTGACGGATGTGTAGGGGAAGTCGTCACGGAGGGAGTAGGGAGTTGTGAAAGTGAACGTCACAGTAGTAGTGTGAGTTAGTGGAGCGGAGTTTCCTGTGACAGTGACAGTGTACAATGTTCCGGTGTTTCCGCCATTGCACCAGAGTGTCTGACTTCCAGATCCTCCGTTGATAGTTGTGCTGCTGAACGAGCATGTGAGGCCAGTCGGGCTAGGTGATGCGGAAAGTGTCACTGTTCCAGTGAAGCTACCGCTTGGAGTTACGGTGATGATCGAGGACCCAGGAACCCCGGCCAATACTGTTACTGAGGAGGGATTGGCCGAGAGTGTAAAGTCGCATGGTATGTAAGTGGAGGCTTCTGCGCCGCCCGGGAAGTCTCGTAGATTTCCTGCGTAATCTATTGCTTTCAAGCGGAACCCGATAGTGTCAAAGCATTGCGCATTGAGCTGTGCCGAGGTCGTTGTTGATGGGACGAAGTATGAGAGATCTGTCCAACTGCCACCATTGCGTTGATACTGGACACTATACATCCAGATACCACTGCCCGCATCATTCCCTGACCATGTTGCGGTAACTGGTGTGGTGCTAGTGGTTGGTGCGGAGATTGATGCTGTCGGTGGAGTCGTGTCTCCACCATCAAGGAATCTGTGAAATACGTAAAGTTGTACGGTATGCGCAGTATTCAGGAATCTGGTTCGCCACTCGTAGGTTTTGCCTGATAATGCAGTGAACTGTTGCTCGAAGTTCTGGTAGACCCAATTGTTCACGAACTGATTGCGAATGATTGTCTGCCTGGACAACTGAGTGTTTCCGCTGTCTGTTGCAATATCAAGATTCACTATGGGATCTAGTCCTTTGAGAGCGTTATTATCGTCTATTTCCAGCCGGAAGTTAACCGAATATCGCCCTGGTGTGAGTCCTGTCTGGGTCCCGCTTTGTCCGTAAAGCTGGTATGGCCCGAAGCAAAGATAATCGTTGGGAGGGATTATGAAAATGCTGGTGGTTTGGCCCCAACCATTGTCTCGGTCTGCGGACCCTACGTTATGATGGGCAAGACATTGGTCAGTAGCAGACCACCAAATATGTAGGTACGGATCGGATCCGGCCAGTAATACGTTTCTGTCGTAGTAAGGTCCGGGGATATTTGATCCTGCCCGCTGGAATACGCTGATTGCGCCTCTGAAACTGAAAATGGAAACGACATCATTCCCGCATCCTCCGTTGTACGTTTGCCGAATGGGGTTAAATTCGTACTTTGCCCAATTGGCTGTGTCTAGCTGGCTCGACGGGATTCTGGCGATTCCCCAGCCCCAATTGCCTTTCTTGCATGGACGGTCATTCACAGGGTCGGTAACCGAATAACCTGGATCTTGTGAGCCCTCGAAGACCATGTAATAATATCCGTCTCCACCGTTAATTACTGATGCGTGTGAATTGACGCGGGCATCCCAGCTCAAGTCTCCCCTTCCAATATCCATAATGACACCATATAGTGTCAGCTGCTTGGGGTCGGTACCGGATGCCATAGCTATTTTGCTGCGGAATTGACTGTCAGCGTAGATACCAAATCCGTGATAGAATACGTAAAACTTGCTGTTGAAGTAGCCGATGAACGGGGTTCCGACGTTTATGTTCTCCCAGGATTGTAAATGGTCATAGCCGATGATAGCCAGGGCTTTACCCTGATCGCCCGCCTTGGTCCAAACCTTGCCGTCGGGAGATGTTGCCAGGTGAACCTTGCTATGATTCCCGCACCCGGGGTAGCCAGCACTTGCTCCTTCGTACACCATATAGAATGTACTTCCTACTTGGACCACGCTAGGGGAAATTACCCATCTCGAATCGGAGTCGCAATTACCCGTGCTAACCGGGACAACGGGTTTCCCGTCTTGGTATATGGAGAAGGAGTATCCTCCATCGTTGGATATGGCTAGGCCAATTTCTCCACGGTTACCATCGGTTGGAAAATCATAACTTGTGCGGTAGTAGAGATAGATCGTCGTCGGGCTGATGTCTGTTCTTGCAACGGCGAAAGCCTCATCGAAACCTTTGCCTAGAACAGTGGTTCCATCGCTAGCGAGTGGAATGTATTTGCTTCTTTCAAAGTATGCATTACCATTCCAAAGATCGCCGAGATTTCCGTCACTCTGCGGACTGGCCTGGCTTACCCTGATTGGGTAACTAGAACCGGAAGAGGTCGCATCATTCGCTGTGCTTGAGGTGGCACGGGATACTGGCGTTGAAGAACTAGGATTTGGACCGCTAGAGGGCGAAAGTGGGAGTTGGATCGGCACTAGGAAACCGATCAGAACAATGACCAACGGAATCAGACAAATTCTCTTTAGGCTTCTCGACAAATTTCTTGACGACTTGTAATATGGACGCGGAGTATTGTTATAACGTGACCTTAGGATGACCCTAGGTATACCTAGAAAGACATGGAAATCGTCGTTCTCAAGTATCGAGTCTCATCGACGAACTCGGCCTAGGCAGACCCTCGAGTTCGGCTTCACTCGGGATAAACAGTCAGAGATTGCTTGTCTGCAACGATCTTGTCTTCCTTGTCTCGCATCCACGATGCCTCTTTTCTTCCCTGATCTGTGAGGAAGTATACCTTCTGATGCTGTCTTCCTCCATCTACGAGGCCTGATCGTTCGGTTACGAGTCCTTCTTTGATCATTGGTCGGATGTATTGTGAGATGTGTCGTAGTCTGATTCCGACTGCTTCGGCGATGCCTTGCTGGCTGACCTCGCGGGGAGCTTCATGGTCCGGTTCCTGCAAGGAGTAGTTGGCTAGGTGTATCAGTATCCTTCGTCTCACAGTGGGTTTTGTAGAGGCTGTCGTCAAGAGCTGCTTGGGTTGTCTCCTAGGAAATTGATATCTCATTCCGACTTTCCATACTAAAAAAAGTATGTTCAGAACAAGGGCACTCTTGGAATCTTGAAACCGAGTAGCGTGTGTGAGAGTGTGTCTTGATCTACCGATCCGGTTGAAGAATTCTAGGCATTGCTGGTGCCGTTAGGTCCCAGCTCTTCGAGTGAGATGCCATCTAGGCGGTTACGATTCGAAGTTCTATTGAACCATCATAGCTCGAATTTGGCGACTGGATCGTCAATGTGATGCTCAGCGTTTCTCCTGGGGCGAAAGAGATCGGTGTGCTCGGGGAAATTGATATGATCGAGAATCCTGGTGTCGTTGTTGTGATCGATGTGATCCGTTCTGAATTGGGTGACGTACTGTAGAGACTGAGGGTGTCGGTGAACTGTTCTCCACCGTTTACAGTCACATATTTCACATAGGATCTTGGTGATGGGCCTAGCCAGCCATTTGTTGAGCCGTCGGGATATACAATGTTCAACGCCTCGGATGTGATGTGTACTGTTGTCCCGGTAGACGTGTCGATCTTTAGAGTGTAGACCGGGTGTATCTCAGCCCAGTTGTAATGCTCAGTATCTAGTACGTATGGTCCTGTGACTGTGATGTGTTGGGCCTCTTGTGGGAGGAGTATTTGGTTGGTATAGTTTTGGCATGAGGGTTGAGCGTCCACCTGAGATGCTGGGTTTACACAGATAATCTCGACGACCAAGTCACCGTATTGGTATTGATCGTTGGCGCTATTCGTGAGGCTAGTATAGGCTGTATCAAGTTTTAGTCTAATGTGAATGTCCCCATCATTTTCCTGAATTACTTTGTCCACTATTCCGGAAGCGGTGATGCAGGGTTTGACGAGTGTGAGTCTGGCTGGATGGTAGACGTGGCTGTTGATCCCATCTGGATCAGTGCATTGGACAGATGAGTCGCAACTGGGTGGGTTGGCGACGCCGTTGGTGCAATTATTGACGCATGCTCCATTGATCGACGCTTGGCCAGGTGGGCAGGAGGTGGATGGCAGGGTTGTGCTGCTTGAAGATTGTAGATCGTAGAATCTGTATAGAAAATAATAGCCGGTTGCTCCGGCAACCAGGACCAGTAATACCAATGCCAGGATCGGTCCAGCTTTCATAGGCTAGATTGGAATACTGGGGATGTATAGGTAGGTAAAAGCTTGTGAGGAGAGTGAATCTCCAAGAAGAGCAAATCCTCCGTTCAACTACGGGGCAGTTGGGACGCCTGGCTGCTTAGCAAGAGGATTCTGTTTACCAATTGTGAGGATTTCGACTAGTCGAGTTATCTCTCTGAGCTTCCGCGGGAACACACGGTGAGCGATGGTGAAATGTGGGATGTGGTTGGGGCGGCGGATGGGCGATTCAGTCCTTGTAGGAGAAACTAACCTTAGAAAATGGATTCGAGCTGCGAAGGCTCATTAATCCTTTCCACCCATTTGAAATCGTCCAACGTTCTCACCTTCTTGAAATCTGCGTCCAAGGAGAGAATCACGTTGATACTATTTCGCCTCATTACAATTAAAGACGTCCAGTCGGTGAGTTTTGGAATGGTTCGGGTGTGTTTTGCTAGATACACCTTGGCCGTTGCAAAATCTGTCTCGTTGACTTTTTCAAGTTTGACCTTTGCGCTGTTCTGAATTGTATCGTCCAAATTCTTGATTAATGAGAGACGGAAATCAAGCGGCAATTTTGTTGTTTTGCTCCATGCAACCGAGATGCATTCGTCTAGAATATAGTCCGAGGTGTAGAGCCAATCTGACCTTTCGAAAGCCAAGGATAGTAATTCTTTGCCGGCGGCGTGATCAGAGTCTTTCTCGTTTAGAGCTGCCACAAAGATGTTTGTGTCGACGAAGACGTTCAGGCGAACTCCTCATCAAGGTGAGAGGCATGAGTGTCTACTTTCCAGTTGAAAGGCTTCTGTAATGCTTTCCATAGAGAGTCCTGATTCCAATCGACTTTCTCCAGCGGCTTTGCGTTGGTCAGCAACTTCTCGAATTTTTCCTTGATCTTGGCCGCTTTCTCGGGTTCATTCTCGTGCAGTTCGCCCGTCCTCTGTCCTGTAATTGGACCGTGGGGCTTGGATAGAATGTAAGATTTTGAATCCGCGACCAGGAAATGATCCTTGACTTCTGGTCCGATGAACACTTTGATGCCTCTCGCTAGCAAGGAATTTGTAATATCTGGAGACGGTGTTGAGGCGTAGACTTTGACGGTTACGCCTCTTTCACGTGCTCGTTCCGCCGCCCATTTTAGATCTGGGAAGCCATAGGCACTGATCTCGCCTGTGATGACGATTATCTCGTCTTTGGCAGAGTCAATTAGCTTGGCAGCTTTGCGCCTGAAATCTTCATCAGTGGAGTCACGCTTAATCTCCTTCAGGGCTATTCTACCAATAACTTGGGAGGGATTCCGGACTTTAAAAGGCGTCCTTACGCACCCGACTTATCAACAGTAAACACCGTATGTTTTTTGAAGGTGCCCAGATTGTTTCGAGTGTCTTGGGAAACTAGGCGTAACGATAGTTAGGAGGTTGTCGTGCCCGAGTGGAGATTTCCTGTTTAGTCCTAAACTGTTTCAATATCTGGGTGGCGTTGGGACTGTGACAGATTCAGGTAGCTCTCCTTTGACGATGCGGTCCCAAACCATGTAGAAGACAAGCGCGAACACAAGTGTTGGAATGATCGTCAGGAGTTGGAGCGGGTTATGTTGAGATTGCAATGCTTGCAACGGGGCTGGATTGTATCGTCCATGGGCGAACGCCTCGTTGATTGCTCCGGCAATTCCTTGGAAGGTTACAATTGAGTTCACTATGGTCAGGGCGAGGGAGGATATGTAGGCGGCCAATAGAAGGATACGGCCTATTGATTGCTGTAGTGCGTAGGTCAGGAACACTGTGGCCAGTCCCGATAATGCGGCGCTGATTATGATGGTTATGAGAAGAATGTTGAATGCGTTGGTTATCGAGTCGGGTGTGACAATAGAAGTGTTTGAGGCGGCGTTGAAGACTGCGAGTAACACGGAGAATGCGAATATGAGTCCTCCTATCACGGACAGAACTATCGAAGTGATGAATAGGACTACAGTGATGATCGCATTCCTGGAATGTTTCGGACCAAAGCTCTCACGTCCAAGAACGACTAGGAGACCACCCAAGAGGCTAGCTAGGCCAGCGATACCACTGACAAATCCGAGAATCAGGGCGACGGGTCCGAGAATGGTCGCGAAGTAAGATGCGACCACGCCTATCGTGCTTACTCCGAAACCTATTGCTAGGATAACCAGCCCGTTCTTTGTCCAGCCCGTATCTCTCCTCCTCTTGACATCTGCCCACTCACGCAAAGTGTCGGTAGAAGTGTGAGCGTAAGTGTACTGGGGAGGGACAGTATGAGGAGATGCTTCTGGTTGGACGGTAGCAGGTGTAGATAGAATTGAAGCAGGAATGCTACTAGCGGGAAGACCCGGTTGCTGTGGTGGAGTTGTGATGGCTAGGGTCGCGCCGCATTTCCAGCAGACAGATAATGTCGGAGGATTGCCGCTGCCGCAACTGGGACAAATGGTTCTACTTGACAAGGCCCATTACCGTCTTCATAATTTATCGTCTAGCAGCTTGAAAGGGAGCCTGATGAACCTCCTGAGCCTGTTCCTGAGGATACGCCCGTTGCTGAATCGTACGTACCGTGTCGGTTGAAGTCATAGATACCGTATGTGCCATGGACTGTAAAGCTTACGTCGATTGACACAATGACGTTCTTGTTCGTTGATGAGTTGAGGGCGGAGATCTGCCCGGAAGTCATCGTGAACTGCCACCTGGGGTAGACTACTCCTTGGGCGGGAACGTGAACCGTTTGCAAGGATGTTAGCACCACACTCGCTCCAGGGTAGTTGATGGTTAGACTCCACGTTGAATCCATTGTATATCGCGACGGATTGGAAAAACCGTAGGTAAAGTAGAAGGTAGCACTGTAAGGCAACCCGGAATAATCGTAGCTGGTGGAACTGCATGTTGCCTGAAGACTGTCCACGGCACTCGACGCTCCGGCTCTATCGCTTGCCGCAGCAGCGGACTGAAAAATAGTTCCGCCTGGTTGTGTCATATCGTAGAGAAGAAAGCCGAAAACGCCGAAGAGGGCAAGAGCGACCAGAACGATTGCTATCGCAAGCCTCTTTTCTTCTCGATGCTGAACCTCAGGCGCCGACATAACAGGCGGTCCGTATCCAACGGGAGGCATTGTCGTTAGTTGGCTTCCACAGTGTGGACAGAACCTCAAGCCAAAGGCTACACTCTGTCTACAATTCGGACAAGTTGTAAACTGTGACGGAGTGTGTGGAGATACCGGCAACGGGTTATCCGACAAGGGCGATCCCTTAGTTTACGAGAGGACTCTATTCAGCTATTATGGCTGATCATTCATGTGGATATTGATATACCTAAAGACTGCTGAGAATTGAAGATTCTATCCCTCTTAGGCGTTGGATTCGGATCATACTTCAGTTATTCAAGGCACAATAGTACCACCACACATACTTCTACAGCAGAACCAGGACCTTAGGTCTTAGTCCTAAGTAGAATAGACACGATTATTCGTGTTGCCTGTACGCCCTCTAACGAGGCTAGAAGAAGAATTCTGTCATTGATGGGGCTCGTGCTATCATGCCCAGTTTTCCCGTAATCGTTCTATCAAGAGGTCGTTGGGATACCCGGCTGCTGTACGAGAGGATTCTGCTTACCAATTGTGAGGATTTCGACTAGTCGAGGTATACCTCTAAGCTTCCGCGGGAACACATGGTGTGCAATCGCGAAATCATCTCGTGTATAGATTGAGAGTTTTCTATTCATCAGGATCAGGGAGGAGACGAATATTATGATTATTACGGGTAATGATCTTGTACAGACATATCCGGTTGAGACTGATTCATCTGTAAATATTTCCTGAGAAAAAACGGTCTTGAATGTCTGATAGATCCCAGTGGTCTCGTAGGGCTCGTCGATCATGGCCTTATTGTCCCACATTGTGTTGAGTATCTGGATCATCTCCTGTGTCCCGGTCTGGTTGCCGGCTCTATTGTATTCTAGGGGTGTGTAGACGGCGATGAGTCGCCAACCCCATCTTTCCTTCTTGTTGGCAATCTACCGGTTTTGACTCGATAGGTATCTAGAGATTGCATTTTCAATATGTGTGCATCTTCTGTCCAGCAACGCTTAACATTCGTTCGTGAGGTACGAGATTGAAAATTAATTGGACAGGAATAACCCTACCACAAGTCGCCTTATTTCGATTCTGACGTTCGGTTCCCTCTTTCCAATCCTGTTCTTCAGAATCACAGATCCCCAGGGCAGAATATTCTGGTTCTATTCCGTCTTGATGACTGGGTTCATCATTCTAACTTATGTCATGACGAAGGGTTACGTTCCGAAACCTGATGTGGGCTATCGGCCCGAGGTGAGCGTGATTATTCCGGCTAAGGATGAGGAGGAGGCGATCGAGGAAACACTTGCAAGAGTCTTTCGCGCTGATTATCCAGTGTCGAAACTAGAAGTCATCGCAGTAGACGATGGAAGTACTGATCGAACGTGGGACCGACTACAGAAAGTGAGAAACCGTCTGGGCGTCGGTGATCGATTGACTCTCATCAGGAATGCGACGAACAAGGGTAAGCGGGCGGCGATGGCCATTGGGGTTAGGAAAGCCAGGGGGGAGATCCTGGTTTGTATTGACAGCGATAGTTTTGTTGATAGAGACGCAATTAAACTGTTGGTTCAACCATTCACCGATCCTACTGTGGTTGGGGTCTGTGGTCATGGTGCGGCGGCCAATTCAGATGAGGGAGTGCTGCCGAAGCTCCAGCACTATTGGTATCAGGTCATGTTCAGGATTTTCAAAGGGATGGAGTCACGATTTGCGAGCGTAACCTGCTGCTCGGGATTGTTATCGGCGTATCGAAGGAACATGGTCCTTGCTGTTCTGGATGACTGGTTGAATCAGACGTTCATGGGACGACCGATGCTTATCGGTGATGATAGGGAATTGACAAATCTGGTCTTGAAGGGGACCGAGGGCAAGTTTGTGCGTTCATCCAGCGATGGGAGGCTAATTCCAGTCTTGCCATTGTCGGCTCGAGATGCGAAGGTGGTGTATCAATCAAACGCCGTAGCATATACAATCGTCCCGACGAAATTGCCTGAGTTCTTACGGCAACAGCTTCGATGGAAGAGGTCGCACATTCATGGTTGCATTAATGCGAGCAAGTTCATGTGGAGGAAACCATTGCGTGCTGCCGCTTCCTTCTACCTGTATCAGTTTCTGGTTTACATGAGCACAATTGTAAGTGTCATCTGGCTGGTGGTGCGCCCTTTGCAGGGAGATGCTCTTTCTGGCCTTGTGTTTCTAGCGGGCAACATGTATGTCGCGTTTCTTTCAGGACTGAATGTTTGGAAGCTGTCGAAAGCGCCGAAAGAAGCGATTCCTTACACGGTTGGGTTTGTCTTCATCTCAGTATTCCTGTCTCTGACAGTATTGATCTATGGATGGCTGACACCGTGGAAGGGAGGATGGATCACCAGAACCGCTCAAGGGACAAATCCTGAGGAAGAGACCTTGTCTCATCCTACTCCGCTTATCCGAACTAATCTTTCAGGTGAAAGCAATCCGACACGTTAGAGTACTGTTTGCCTTCGGAATTCTCTCTCTCGTAATCCCGGTACACGCTTTTCTATTTGCTTCGCCTAGCCTTCCTGTTGGAATGGTTAGTTTCACG
>Ga0209761_1000726_pt1 | contig 20727 bp, 14 predicted proteins | sample GraSoi013_1_40cm_4_FD_185818 | JGI IMG/M metagenome (GOLD analysis project Ga0209761, IMG submission 185818) | Grasslands soil microbial communities from the Angelo Coastal Reserve, California, USA - Sample 09_25_2013_1_40cm (SPAdes) (version 2) | ecosystem: Environmental > Terrestrial > Soil >...
AGACTATCTCGTTTCGAAGAAGGTCCGAGCTGTCGGCGTCGACTTTCTCAGTGTCGAGAAGTTCAACACCGTGGAACCGATAGCCCACAAGACCCTTCTGGGCAACGGGATCTTCATCATAGAATCTCTGAGCAGCGCCCTCAAACAGTTTCTCGGAAAGAGAATCTTGATGATATGCATGCCTATCAAGCTGGAAGACGGGGACGGCGCGCCAGCCAGAGTCGTTGGAGTACCCATTGGCTGAACGAGAATAGGAGACTGAAGAGAGGCCGGACCGTTTTCTGGCAATCTTAAAGTCGATCATCTAATTGCTAGTTTGTCTGCTCATGAGAAAGCTCGAGGGTATCGTCGCGCCAATGGCAACCGCTCTAACCCCTGACGGCGGTATCGACCAGAAGAGGACTAGGACTCTCGTGGATTTTCTAATCGAGGGAGGGATCGATGCGCTCTTCCCACTCGGAACCTCCGGCGAGTTTGCTCTGCTAAACAACGATGAGAGGAGGACCGTGATCCAGACAGTGGTGGATCAGGCAAATGGCCGCGTCCCTGTCTTGGCGGGAGTCTCAGACACGAGTCTCGCCAATGTGATCGATCACGCAAAAGACGCCAAGGAGGCGGGCGCGGACGCGGTCGTGAGCACGCCACCCTACTACTATTCAACGGGCGAAGAGGGGCTGGTCGACTACTTCGAAACAATTGCGAGTAAGTGCGAACTGCCCCTTATTGTCTATAATATTCCTGAATGGACACACTTGTACATTCCACCCGGAGTTATCCGACAGTTGGCTGAGAAGCGGCTTATCGTTGGAATGAAATATACAGAGTATAATCTGCTGAACCTTCTCAGATTCATCAAGGTTGCTGGGGATCGGATCTCGATTTTTACCGGTTCTGACGCGATGGCTTTCACGAGTCTCGAGTTTGGAGGGAGCGGTGGAGTGATCGGAGTGGCCAACGTGGCGCCCAAGCTTGCGAGCGCGGTGTTTGACGAATTCAAGAGTGGGAATCTTGAAGCAGCGCGCCAGGCTCAGATGCGACTCCTCCCGGTGATAGAGGCGATAGGGGTTGGAAGGTTTCCTGCCGGATTGAAGGAAGCTATGAAACTAATTGGTATGCCAGTGGGCAGCGTCATGAAGCCCCTTCAATCTCTTACAACTAGGGAGAAAGAGGAGGTGGCAGGGTTTCTTAGAGACGCTGGAATGTTGAAAGTGGGAATGTGAGATACGATGGCTCGAGCAAAACCTGCGCAGGTGTCAGGGAATCGATACCAGATGTTCGTCAATGGTGAGTGGGTCGACTCAGAAAACGAAGAGAAAATCAACGTCGTCAACCCGGCCACTGAGAAGGTGATCGCATTTGTTCCGAAGGCGAGTCGGGAACAGACAAAGTCCGCGCTTGAGGCGGCGGAGAAGGCTCAGCCCAAATGGGAAGACCTTGCGCCAGTCCAGCGTGCCTCCTTCCTCCACCAGACTGCGCAGCTGATACGGAGAGACAAGGAGCGGCTTGCGAGAATCCTGACCTCTGAGCAGGGAAAACCGTTGTTCGAGGCGAGGGGAGAGATAGACGGAGCAGCCTCCAACTTCGAATACTACGCCGAGTTTGCCCGCAGGATCGAAGGCGATGTTCTGCCCAGCGAGAACCCTCGACAGTCAATCATGATCTTGAAGTTGCCGATCGGGGTGGTCGCATCGATAACTCCCTGGAACTTTCCCTCTGCCACTGTCGCGAGGAAGCTTGCTCCGGCTTTGATCACAGGGAATACCGTTGTGACGAAGCCCTCGAGCAACACCCCCCTCAGCACGATCGAGATGGTACGTCTGATGGAAGAAGCCGGCTTCCCAAAGGGCGTGGTGAATGTCGTGACCGGTAGTGGATCAGAGGTTGGTGATGAGCTGGTAACGAACAGGATCACCGGTCTGGTTACGATGACGGGCAGTACTGACGCAGGAAGAACAATCATGCAACATGCTTCGAATCATCTTCCCAAGCTTGTCCTTGAGCTCGGTGGTAAGGCCCCGTTCATCGTCTGGCACGATGCGGATATTGCCTGGGCGGTGAAGTGTGCCATCTGGGCCCGGTTCTGGAATTGTGGCCAGACGTGCATCTGCTCGGAGCGTATGTATGTAGACGAGAAGATCAAGGACAAATTTGTTCCTGCATTCGTCCGCATGGCCAAGGATCTGAAGATCGGCAATCCTCTCGAGCCTGACACAGACCTTGGGCCGATGGTCAGCAAGGAGGAGAGAGAGACGAGCATGAGCTTCGTCCAGAAGGCAAGAGAGGAAGGAGACAAGATAATCATCGGCGGCGACAGGCCGCAAACGCCAGATGAGGGCTGGTTCTTCGAACCGACAATCATAGAAGATGTCAAACAGAAATCGCCCCTTGTTCAGGACGAAATCTTTGGGCCCGTCGTGCCCATTCTCGAAGTGGACAGTTTCGACCAAGCCATTGACTACGCGAACGATTCGAAGTATGGGCTGGCTTCGTACGTGTTCACGAAGGATAGTACTCGGGTCTTGAAGGCTATGAACCGGATCAGGTTTGGCGAGTCCTACATCAACCAAGTTGGGCCGGAACAGTTGCAGGGGGCTCACACTGGATTTCGACAGTCCGGACTTGGCGCCGAGGGCTCAAGGTATGGGCTGGAATGTTATACACAGCTGAAGACGTGCTATGTGGACTGGAACGATAAACCCAATCTATCCTATCTCTTTCCCTACAAAGGTTAGCCTGACCCCTCGTCCATACGAATTGTCAGAGACAGGGAACAGTAACGAACGATCCATCGTGGGCTTGCCTATTTTGCCACAATGATCATGATGTCGTTCACATTCGTTCCGGTTGGACCGGTCATGATCAGATCTCCGAGTCTCCGGAAATAGTTGTACGAGTCATTCTTCCGGAGATAATCCTCCGCGTCCATTCCGAGTCTTTTGCCACGCTTGACCGTTGTTCCATCGGCAATGGCACCCGCCGCGTCGGTCGGACCGTCGACCCCGTCCGTAGCTATAGAACCGACTACTATGCGCTCGTAGCCAGCAATCGAGGCAGCCGCCGCCAAGGCCAACTCTTGGTTTCTTCCACCTTTGCCATTGCCCTTCACGGTCACGGTAGTCTCTCCCCCTGATGTCAGCGCGGCTGGTGGCGAAATCGGTAATCCGTTGTCATGAATGTCGGTAGCGACTGATCCCAATATTCGACCTGCCTCGCGAGCCTCCCCCACGATGCGAGTTGACAAAACCTGCGAATCGTAGCCCGCCTTGTTCAGATAGGAAGCTGCTGCGCGGCAGCTCTCTCTGTTGCATCCCACAATAACGTTGTTGACGTATCTGAACGCTCTGTCCCCTTGTTTGGGCGTTTCCGCTAGAACCCCGTTGATTCCCGTCATTATTGTTTTTCTTACGTGAGACGGAATTCTCATCCAGAGACTGTATTTTTCAAGGACCTGCTTCGCATCACTATAAGTTGTTGGGTCGGGGGCTGTCGGCCCCGAGCCTATCGTGTCGACCTGGTCTCCTACAACATCAGAGACGATGAGCGTTAGGACCCGTGCACCATGGGCCGCCTCTGCCAGTCGTCCTCCTTTCACCCGCGAAATGTGTCTCCGAACTGTGTTGATCTCGTGGATGTTTGTTCCAGATCTGAGGAGCAACGAGGTTGTCTTCCGCTCGTCTTCCAGACTTATTCCTTCCAGTGGATAATCCATGAGCGCTGAGGCTCCGCCTGACAGGATAACGACGATTAGGTCGTTCGCTGTCGAATTCTTCACCAGTCGCAGGATCTGTGCGGCCCCATCCGTATTCTTCCGAGAGGGGATGGGATGAGTACCAAGATGATATCGAATCCTATGACCACGCGGACGAGGTCGGAGATAGTCCGGGATGATTACGAATCCGTCATCGATTCTCTCCCCAAGAATCCGCTCAATCTCCTCGGCCATGTAGCCGCTTGCCTTCCCTGCACCGATGACGAAGAGGCGCTGATCCCGCTTGAGAGGAAAGCTGAGTTTGTCGACGCGGAGTGTGTCATGGTCGAGTCGCACATGTCTACGTATCATGCTGGCGGGATTGGCGGTCTGGAGAGCTTCGTCCATTGCACCGAGAACGTCATCTTGGAGCTTGTCGAGGCGTCGGCCAGAAGACAGTCGGGCGTGGACTCGAATCATCGCCGGTCACGGATAAGTAGAATGGCCATGTGTCAACTGGCTAGAACTTAACGAAGACCTAGAAGTCCTGTGCTAGTCTTTCCATGTGTCCTTGACGACCCAGACGGGTTCGTCCGGGTTGAAGTATTCCTGTCCCTCGGCTCGATGGTCCTCGAGTACCTTCTCGTCAACTTCGACCCCGAGACCTGGCCGTGTCGGGACCGTCGTGTATCCGTCTTCGATCTTCGACTGGTCCTTCACCAGTTGTCTCTTCCAGTCTGGAAAACAGTCGTAGAATGATTCTTGAATCAGAAAGTTCGGAAGCGCCGCGTCCACTTGTATAGTCACAGCGTTCTGAACGGGGCCGAAGGCGTTGTGGAATGCCATCTCCACTCCGTAGGCCTCCGCGATCGCGGCGACTTTCCGAGCGACCGTTACGCCACCGATGTTTGTGATATCAGCTTGCATGTAGTCGGCTAGATTGTTCGAGATGATATAGGCGGCTTGTTCCTTGGTGAGGATTCGCTCCCCTACGGCTATTCTCACGTCAGTAGCTTCTCTGTATTTCCGGAGCCCTTCAAGGTTGTCAGGATGGACTGGCTCTTCCATGAATAATGGATCGAATTCCCGCAATCTATGTGCGATCGCTATGGCCGAATTAGGATCGAACCTTCCATGATGCTCTATGAGGAGGTCAATCCGGCCATTCGTCGCGTCCCGTACGGCCTTTACTCTCTCATAGGCCCGCTCGATTCCGTTTCTGTCGATACTGTCGTAGTGAGATCCAAACGGATCAAACTTCAACGCGGTATATCCCATGCCGGAGAATTTCTTGGCCCGCATTCCGAACTGTTCTGGAGTGACGCACTTGTCGTACCAGCCGTTGGCGTAGACGCGAACCCTGTTTCGGTACATGCCCCCGATGAGCTGGTGTATCGGAGCCCCGAAGTGCTTGCCAGCAATGTCCCAGCAGGCGATGTCGAAGGCGCTGAGGGCGGTGGTTGACTCGAACGAGACTGGGAGGTAGAAGTCGTGCTTGTGCCACTCGTGAAGGTTCAGCTCCATATCGAGCGGGTCTCGTCCCTTGTAGACCCGGGCTACTTCGTGGAGGGATTGTATTACGGGCTGGACCCGGAGTGTTGGAACGGCCTCCCCGTAGCCGACGGTGCCGTCGGAGGTTGTTAGTTTAAGGATTATTGAGTTTCCAGCCCAAGTCGCGCTCCCGGGCGACGCTTGTTCGCCGAGCTGGTAGACTTCGATCTCCGTGATCTTCAATTTGCAAATTCAACCCTAGCGCCCATCATTTGACTTTTCGGTATGAACCTTGACCCTAGGATTCTTGGATTGAGGGTCGCGGGTGGGCGGTAGATCCGAGCCGAAGTATGGTTCTTGATCTCGCCTGCTCTTGGGAAAGAGAAAATCCGACAGTTGTTGGACGCTTCGAAATTCACAGTCGGGATTTTCGGTAGTAGGGTTTCCTCGGTTCTCGGGACTCCACAATGCAGCACCGGTCCAAACTCCAGCTCGCTTCCCCGCAAGAATGTCGACAGGAGAGTCGCCGATGTACATGGACTCCTTGGCCTCAACTTTGACCTGTTTCAGAGCCAGGATGATTCCTTCAGGGTCCGGCTTGCCGCTTCGGACGTCGTCCGCTGTGACGCGGGCTTCGAAGAATCTGGACAGGTCGAAGGGATCGAGCGTGTACTGCATCATGATCTTCTCCACTCCCGTCACGAGAGCCAAGTGTCTGCCTGACGATCGGATTGTCTTCAAGAGCGGGATCACACCTGGAAAAACTAACACTGTGCTTGGGGCAACCTTGCTATAGCATTCGTAATAGTCGGATACTGCTCGAGTCTGTAGTTCCTTTGAGAGACTGGCGGTTATGTTTGTGATGATTGTCCGTGCGGGTGGTCCAAAATTGGCAATGACATCCTCAAGTGTCAAAGGTTGGTTCTTGTATTTCAGAGAGATTTCGTTTTCGCAGTGCATGATGGTGGACAGGCTGCTGACTAGCGTCCCGTCCATGTCGAAGATGACAGCCTTGAGCGAATGTCCGTCGATCAATCTGCAAAATCCTCCAGATCGAGCTACAAGTTTCTAGGCTCGAATCCGGCAGAGGCTGACATTACTCTAAGCAATAATTATCTGGGCACTTAATTACGCCTTTTCCGAGCGTGCATCAAATAGTCACTTGAGTGAGCGTGCGGATGCTGATATTATTGAGAACCCAAAGCTTGAAGCAGAGCACCGCCAACATTTGTTCGAATGAACCCATCAGACGGTGGTGTGGCTCCGGGTTGGCCTGGTATCCAACCTAGATGGACCTCCAGTGCCAAGGAGGGTGTCGGGACCTCCGCGAGCTACCAAAGCAGGGTCTGGTTCACTATTTCCCATGGAATCCTGAACGAGGTCTACTACCCGAGGATCGACCAGGCTAACACTCGCGACATGGAATTCTTGGTCGCGGACGGAGACCAGTACTTCTCGGAGGAGAAGCGGGACACTATCAGGCGCATCTCTGCACTGGAGCAGGGAGTCCCTGCGTACAAGCTCGTCAACTCATGCAAGAAGGGTCATTACCGGTTGACCAAGACTGTCATCACGGACCCAGAACGAGACGTTCTCCTCCAGAAAGTACACTTCGACCCCGTCAAAGGTAAACTGGAAGAGTATGGCGTCTACGCTCTGCTCGCACCGCACATCGCTAACCGAGGATACGGAAACGATGGATGGGTTGGCAGCTACAAGGGTCTCTCGATGCTGTTCGCCCGGAGGGAAGGTACAGCTCTCGCGTTTGCTTCGTCTACGCCTTTCAAAAGAATGAGTTGTGGATATGTCGGATTCAGCGATGGATGGCAGGATGTCAACGCTAACAAGAAAATGACCTGGTCTTACTCGAGTGCTCCCAATGGGAATATTGCACTGACTGCCGAGCTTGACTTGTTGGCCGGTGACGGCGAGTCCGTCACCGCCATCGCGTTTGGAAGGACGCCAGAAGAAGCTGGACAACAGGCCAGAAACGCACTGCTCAAGGACTTTGACAGGGTACAGCAAGCATTCCTTGAGGGGTGGACGGAATCATGTTCCAAGACTCTCAAGCTCGGAATGACTCACGAGTCAGGCTTCGACCTCTATCGAGTCAGTAACACCGTTCTCAGGACCCATGAGGAGAAATCCTATCCCGGAGCGGTAATCGCCAGCCTCTCTATACCCTGGGGATTCAGCAAAGGCGACGATGATATCGGCGGATACCATCTGATCTGGCCGCGAGACCTTGCCCACGCGGCTGGCGGGCTCATTGCTTCAGGAGATACTTCGCACGCCAAGGAGACCCTGCTGTATCTGATGTCGACCCAGGAGGAGGATGGACACTGGCTCCAGAACATGTGGCTCGACGGTTCTCCCTACTGGGGAGGCGTCCAGATGGATGAGACAGCCTTCCCGATATTGGTAGCTGACCATCTGAAACGACTCGATGCACTATCTGGTTTCGACGCCTGGCCGATGGTACAGCGGGCGGCGGCATATCTAGCCCGGAACGGACCCGTCACTCAACAAGACAGGTGGGAGGAGGACGGCGGCTACTCGCCCTTCACGCTTGCGGCTGAGATAGCCGCACTGCTCGCTGCTGCAGAGTTTGCCGAACAGGAAGGCGACTTTGGATTGGCGAATTATCTGAGAGAGACGGCCGATATATGGAACGAGAACATCGAACGCTGGACCTACGTTGCCGAGACTGAACTCGCGAAGAAAGTGGGAGTCAAGGGCTATTATGTCAGAATCTCTCCCGCAAACGGGTCTGATTCTGACATGCCTGCGTCGGCGTTTGTCGCGATAAAGAACCGGCCTCTCGGACAGAATGTCCTGCCGGGAGAGCAGATTGTAAGTGTGGATGCACTCGCCCTGGTCAGGTACGGACTACGATCACCTGAAGATCCGAAGATTCTGGACACTGTCAAGGTCATCGATGCGACCCTGCGGAAAGAGACGAAGACGGGTCCGGTCTGGCATAGATACAGCCTTGACGGCTATGGAGAGCATGATGACGGCTCTCCCTTCGACGGCAACGGCGTGGGGCGGGGATGGCCCTTGCTAGCGGGTGAAAGAGGCCACTACGAGGTGGCACGGGGAGATCTCGAAGAAGCTGAACGGCTCCTCCATACAATGGAAGCGCAGGCGAGTCCTGGTGGTCTAATTCCCGAGCAGATCTGGGATAGCGAGGACATTCCCGAGCGAGGGCTGCGCAACGGACGTCCTTCAGGGTCGGCGATGCCTCTCGTCTGGGCACACGCGGAATACATCAAGCTCGCCAGGTCCATACACGAGCGGACAGTCTTTGACATGCCAAAACAGACTGTGGAGCGTTACCAGAAAAACAAGACAACGTCGAAACTCGTCTCTTGGAGGTTCAACCAGAAGAGCCGAACAGTGCCAGAGGGAAAGAATCTCAGAATCGAGGTACTTGCACCAGCGATGGTTCACTGGACCTTTGACGATTGGCAGACTACAAACGACTCCAAGACGATCGACACTGGACTAGGAGTCCACCACGTCGACCTGCCCACGAACAGACTTTCTCCAGATTCAAAAATAGTCTTCACCTTCTTCTGGCCCACGGTGAACAAATGGGAAGGCATAGACTTCCAGGCTACCGTAGGTCAGAGAACAACGGCCACGGTTCGTGCTGAATCGTAAGGCTTAGCCATCGAGAAACACTAGTCTATCAATGATCCTCTGACCATGGACTCAGTCGTCGAACACGAACTTCTAACCTCCTACGACATCTATCTTTTCAAGGAGGGAAAACATCAGCAGCTCTACGACAAACTGGGATCACATCCGACATCGGTTGATGGACGAGAGGGAACCCATTTCGCAGTCTGGGCTCCGAACGCTAAGCACGTCGCCGTGATCGGCGACTTTAACGAGTGGCGGTTCGGTAGTCATCCGCTAAGGCTCAGAGGCGATGGCTCTGGAATCTGGGAAGGCTTTATCCCAGAAGTATCAAGAGGCACGCTCTACAAGTATCATATCGAGTCTCGGTCACATCGCGGACGCTCTATGGACAAGGGCGATCCGTTTGCGCTCTACTGGGAGCTTCCGCCCAGAACAGCTTCAATTGTCTGGGATCTGAAACCTTCCTGGGACGATGAGGAATGGATGAGAAACCGTTCCGGAAAAAATTCGCTCGACTCGCCATGGTCTATCTACGAGATGCATCTCGGCTCTTGGAAACGCGCCCCTGAGGACAATAATCGATGGATGACGTATCGAGAGACTGCCGCTGACCTCCCAGATCATCTGGGAGAGACGGGGTTCACGCACGTCGAGTTCCTGCCGATAATGGAGCATCCTTACAGCCGCTCGTGGGGCTATCAGACGCTCGGCTACTTCTCCCCCACGAGCAGGTTCGGACTACCTGAAGACTTCATTCACCTCGTGAACGAGCTTCACAAGCGCGGATTCGGAGTCATCCTAGACTGGGTTCCCAGCCACTTCCCATCAGACGCCTACGGGCTCGCCGACTATGATGGAACGCACCTCTACGAGTATGCGGACCCGAAGAAGGGCTACCATCCCGACTGGAACAGCTACATCTTCGACTTTGGAAAAAACGAGGTCCGCTCCTTTCTGATGAGCAGTGCGCTCTTCTGGCTCGACAAGTATCACGCAGATGGGCTGAGAGTCGACGCTGTTGCCTCGATGATCTATCTCGACTACTCGCGCAAGAAAGGAGAATGGGTCCCGAACAAGTATGGAGGCAGAGAGAACCTAGAGGCCATCTCTTTCATCCGAGAACTCAACGAGGCGGTCTATCGGGCGCACCATGATGTGCAGATGATCGCTGAGGAGTCGACCGCGTGGCCAATGGTCTCACGGCCTACACACGTCGGCGGGCTGGGTTTCGGGATGAAGTGGAACATGGGCTGGATGCATGACACGCTAGAATACATGACCAAGGACCCGGTCTACCGGAAGCATCACCATGACCAGTTGACTTTCAGCCTCTGGTACGCGTTCGCCGAGAACTTCGTTCTGCCGTTGTCGCATGACGAGGTTGTGTATGGGAAGCGTTCGCTGCTCGACAAGATGCCGGGGGACGTGTGGCAGAAATTTGCGAATCTGCGCCTCCTCTACGGCTACATGTACGGTCATCCCGGGAAGAAGCTCCTGTTCATGGGTGGAGAACTGGGACAGTGGGACGAATGGGATTTCGAGAAGAGCCTCGACTGGCACCTCTTAGAAGATGACAAGCACCGAAAGCTCCGGCTCTGGCTCAAAGACCTCAACACGTTCTACCGGACAGAACCGGCTATGCACCAGCTGGACTTTGAGAGATTGGGCTTCGAGTGGCTGGATATTCAAGACTGGGAGAAAAGCATCGTAAGCTTCGCCAGAAGGGCCAGAAACCCAGAGCACGTGGTCGTCTCAGTCTGCAACTTCACACCGAAGCCACGAAAGAATTACAGATTGGGCGTTCCATCGGGTGGACGGTGGAAGGAAGTCTTGAACAGTGACGCTCTAGAATACGGCGGCAGCGGACAAGGCAACTTGGGCGGTGTCGAGGCGAATCATCATCCATTCCACGGAAGAACCGACTCTATCTCGATCACCCTCCCTCCCTTGGGCTGCCTCTTCTTCAGAAGCGAGAACTAGTGTGTTTGATCAATAATTTGGGCGAGAACGTTTGCCTAGTCTCGCTTGACAGCAAGAATGAGGAATATGATGAACGGAGCGATGGCCCATAGGAGCCCATCGAGAATTATGGCTGGCAGTGTTATCCCATAAGCAGACGGAGGAATCGAGAGTCCAGAGGATGACTGTAGAACATACACGTTTACTAATGAAAGGAATTGCGCAGGGTTCGCATAGTATGAGAGGTAGGTCGCCTGCAGAGCGACAGCAGACCCGGGCGTCCCGCCCAACAGACTCGTCAACAGGAATATTATGATGGACCAGAAGAAATCCAAAACCACGAAGAGTCCAATGCTAATCCCTAACAGAGTCCCTGTCGACCTGAATAGATGTGAGAGGAGAAAGATAAGTCCGGTAAACGCCGCAACCTCTACCACCAACCCGGCAATTATCGCCGATACGTAGCTTTGCGAGAGAAACGATCCCCCAACACTGTCCAGTATGAGATCCACAACTCCAACGGAAGCTGCGACGGCAAGCACAAACGCTATCATCGTGGAAAGATATCGCGATACCCCCAAGCTTAGCCTAGTTACTGGTCTGGCGAGTACAGACTCGAGAACTCCTGTAAGACGATCCTTCCCGTATGATGAATAAGACCCGATTATAGCCATCAGAGGTATAAAGAACCCAAGTAGGCCTGAAAAGAAACTGGCAGCGACGTTGGTCACTTCGATGGGGACTTTTGGAATCCTTAGACTATCGTAGGATGTCTCGATAATTGAGCCTTCTACTCGGGTCGTGTTTGGATAGAACAACTGAAAGACCACCATCGTCGTCCGGTCAAGCCCCGAAGGAAAGTCAGGGTAGAAGATTTGATGAAGATCAGTAAGGTTTCCAAGAAACATCATTTGGTTCTCGGTGAGATTCTGGGGAATAGGAAAACTGGAAAACCACGTGTAGTATAGCTTGTACCCTAACGGTTTGGTTCCGTAGGGGCCCGCATAGAAGACCTGAACGTCCCTCTTCGAAGCGTTTGCCTTGTCGGTCACAAATGAAATTGCCTGCGTCGACGTCGCCACCAACTGAACGCTACCAGCAGGTAAATTTGAAAGAAAGTAATTGCTCACGTACGTACGTGCGCCCGAGTATGTCTCGTCAACTGTCACAGAATAGTTTCCTGGAGACAGATTGAAGTTGATTGATGCTAGTCCATCGGAGTTCGTTACCTGCGTTTGGGAGGCTACTCGCTGATATGTTGGATAGAAGCCCGTTGAAAGAGTAATGTTTAGGAGTACTCCACTGATCTCGTCTCCATAACTGTTAGTAGAGTAGGCAAGAAAGTGATATCCGCCGTTGTCTCTATAATAAAGGACTGGTGCCTCGCGGAAGCCGAATCCTCCCATGCTTCTGATCGAACTGAGGGGAATAATAGTCAGGCTGACCATGAGAATTACCGCGACAAGGATTAGTACAGTCTTGCTCGTAATCGTCCTTTTGACATCATAGAGAAACGGTCGGATGATCATTTTCCTGCGTCCGCACTCTTGATCAGATCGAAGAAGTATTCCTCCAAGCCTGTCTTCTCAAATTTGATCTCGCGCACTGGTATCCCTTTCTTGACGAGTTCAGCATTTACCTGGGATGAGTCTCCATGGAAGTCTGAGAGGACTATTTCGTTGCCCTGAACCTTTAGGCTTCCTCCCAACGTCTTGAGATATGATATCGCGTCGTCATTGGGATTTTGAAGGATTATCCGGAGTATGCCCCTTACTCCCTCGTAGGCTCCGAGCTCTTCTCTGGTCACCGTCTTGATAATACGCCCTCTGTGAATGAACACTATACGGTCGGCGATGTTCTCGATCTCAGTCAGGATATGAGAGGATAATAGAATGGCCTTGTTCACCCGCTTCTGTCCGCGCATCAGCTCACGGAAGAAATGGATTCCCTCAGGATCGAGACCATTAAGCACCTCGTCGAAGAGAAAATTCTGGGGATCAGACAACAGCGATACTGCCAGTGAGAAACGCTTCTTCATGCCCTGTGAATATGTCCGGATCTTCCGGTTCTCGAAGCCCGAGAGTCCGACCGACGCTAGAAGGTCCTTCGACCTGCTTCTCGCTTCCGTCCTGTCTATGCCATAGAAGCCTGACAAGTATCGCATCAACGTTAATGCCTTCGCATTGGGCTCAAAGTTGGGAATCTCGGGGACCCAGCCGATACTCTTCGAGGCTTCCGCCTTCTCGTTGGTTATGTCGTGGCCGTCTATTAGCACCGTTCCGGACGTCGGCAGCGAGACTCCGACCGCGATTCTAATTGTCGTCGTCTTTCCTGCACCGTTGAGGCCGACAAAACCAACAACTTCGCCATTCTTGACGTCGAAGCTAACAGAGTTTATCGCGGGTCCATGCCTGGAGGAGAATACCTTGGTGGCCTGTTTAACTTCAATCAAAGCTCTAAGGCTTCGCAGGGAACGGTTCTAAGCTGCGATAGCGCGGATATAACAATTCGAGTTTTAGACAATACATGGGGAAGACTTGACTCAAGTGCATTAAGCCGTTGAGCGTCTAATCTGGTAGAGTCCCAGCAAGAGTAAGCCAGATGCGACGAAACCAAACACCAAGTCCGCCCACAGCATGTATGGTTGTCCCCGAAGCGTAAGAGCTACCAACATTAGCATGATAGAGGTGGCCAGCACTGCCAGAGTTATTCCGGCGACTACAAACGAGGAATGACTTGGAAGCGAGATCAATTTCGTCGCCAGGGCAAAACTCTCGTCGAGTTCTTCGACTTCGAGCGCACAGAGGGGACCCTGGAAGGGTCTCCTCCAACAGATTGTGATTAGAATCTTACCCCGCAAGATTTGGGATATCGCTTTCATGCGCGTAGTCTGTAAAAACCGTCGATTCTTCAAGACAGCAAATTCTGTGTTGTCGGCGACACGGACAATGAGAATCCCTTTGTCCAATAATCCTTACATGGTATCATGGAACTCGATGGTAGTTTACAAGGACAAGGGTTGACCGCCACGAACAAGAATGGAGACAAGAGGATTCGTGTCGGCATCATCGGCGCCAACCCGGATCGCGGATGGGCGGCGCAGGCACACATTCCTGCTTTGAAGTCGCTCTCGGATGACTTCGAGATTACGGCGCTGTCCACCAGCCGGCGCGAATCTGCCGACGCCGCCAGCAAGCTCTTTGGTGTGCCTGTCGCGTTCGACAATTACCAAGACCTCGTGAACAGGGCCGACGTGGACGTCGTCGCCATCACCGTGAAAGTGCCGTATCACCTCGAGCTTGCGACGGCAGCGCTCGACGCGGGGAGGGCCGTTTATTGCGAATGGCCGCTCGGCAACGGCTTGAAAGAGGCGCAGACCTTGGCCGCACTGGCGAAGAAAAAAGGCGTCCTCGCCGTGGCAGGACTACAGGCCCGTTCTGCGCCGTCGGTGGCTTACGTGCATGACCTGATCAAGCAAGGTTACGTCGGCGAGGTGCTCTCCACCACGTTGATCGGTTCGGGAATGGGCTGGGGGCCGACGGTGGAGCCGTACAACGCCTACCTCAACGACAAGAAAAACGGCGCGACGATGCTCTCGATCGCGCTCGGCCACGCGGCGGACGCGCTGTGTCACTGCCTAGGCGAGGTCCGAGAGCTCTCGGCCACAATGACAGTGCGCCGAAAGTCCTTCACGATCGTACAGACGGGCGAAAGCAAGCCCATGACCGCGGATGATCAGGTGTTGGTCGGCGGACTGCTCGAGGGCGGGGCAGCGCTATCGATCCACTATCGCGGCGGCGTTTCGCGCGGGACGAACCTGCTCTGGGAGATCAACGGTACCGAGGGCGATCTGCAGCTCACAGCCGCCGGTGGCCAGGCCCAGATCTTTGAGATGACCGTACTGGGCGGCAGGGACGCGCAGTCCTCGCTCGAGGTGCTGGTCGTGCCAGAGAAGTATTGGTGGTCGCCGGCGCAAGGTCCTTCCACCAACGTTGCCCAAGCGTACGCGCGTTTCGCTCGCGACTATCGAGAGGGAACGCATTTCTGCCCTACGTTCGACGACGCGGTCACGCGCCATCGCATGCTAGACGCGATCGAGACGGCCGCGGCAACCGGTCAGCGTCAAACGCTCGGATGACCCGCCGAGTTCGTGATGGACAGTCTGCGGTGCAAGACCCTTTTCTTGGAAGAACTTGACCATGCTGTCGGGGCTGTCATAGATGTCAGTTTGGGCGGACCCTAGTCGTTTCACTGCCACAGTTATTCCAGCCCTGGCATTGCTATCTCACGAATGCTCTTCGCCAGACTGGAGGGCCTCGTAGCCAAGTTCATGGTGGCCTCATACCTGTCCAATGCCATTCGCCCCGCATTTTTCCATCTGAAATTCTGATCCACTCTATACTTGCAGCTCTCCCGGATCGTTGTACCTAGCCTAGGATTTCGACCAACCATCTCCGCCACAAGCTTGATTGGTATTCTTCCGGATAGGTCGATCGAGTCGAGATCCCCGCGTTGCGTCTGTTCATCGATCTGCATTACGAGCAGGAGGCTGATCAAAGAATCAGCCAGGGCTTTGGTGTCCTCGACAGGGAATAGTATTCCTGTTCCAGCTTCGTTGTGAGTTGTGAGATCAGCAACTGTCTCTCTGATCCCTCCTATGTCGCTTCCGACAACAGGGTTTCCGGTTGCCATTGCTTCGAGCGCGCTGATCCCGAAAGGCTCGGACCGCGAAGGCATCGCGTAGGCGTCTGCCGAGAGGTGGGACATCATATAGATGGGACGGTTTTTCGCGAGGATTATCCTGACGTTGTCGGGATAGGATGAAGCTTCGGCCGTGATCGCTTTCATCTGGACCTGATCGTTAGAGGGGAGCAGGAAGAGTAGAAACTTCGCCGAGGGAACAGCCTTCGTTACGATGGGGACGGCGTCTAGAAGGAGATCTGCTCCCTTCTGGGGGCTCAGCCGGCCTGTCATCAGAACTAGGGGACCGTCCGATTGGAATGGCTCAACCGATTTCCCAACGCGACTATTTGCAGTGTCTGCTGAGAACCCCGTGAAGTTATCGCCACCCTCGGGACCACTGCGTTGAGCAATCGCGCTGGTGAGCAGCACCCTCCTCAGATCCCAACGGTTGACAGAGCCAACCGCTGGTTGGGGACCTACCGTCACCGCCTGCTGTTCTGTGAGAACTGCTGACTCGATACTCCCGTAGTTCCAGTCGCAACCGTTGTAGACGTGCCCGCTCTTGCCTTTGATCACATTTCCAAAGTAGCTTAGCACATCATGCGTCAGGTAGGTTTCGCTAACGGAGGTGACATAATCGGCCTCGTAGGAGCCGAACCTCTCTAGAGAGTTTCCGCATTGTCCCTCCCAAAGCTGTCGAGAGTTGAGCGTTCGTGTCCGTTTCTGTGAGAGTCTAACTCGGTGTGGGAGGTCCTTGATTCCGCACCAGTCTTCTGATCCGTAGTGCCAAGGGAGTGTTATGTGGCTCAAGAGGTGGACGGTGAAAACGAGGGGAATGGGTGATCCTCTGTCCCGTAAATGCTGTTTGAGGGCCACTCCTGCTGGGACCATGTGCCAGTCGTGTGCGTGAACCAGATCAGGGAGCTCTGTCTGCCTCTGCATAGACAGGAGGTATTCGGAATAGAGTTTCACTGTCCGTGCAAAGAGGGCCATTTTCTCGAAGGTGAGGTCGTGGTCGTAGAGGACTGGATTGTTGAGCCAATGGCTTGTTGGAGCGTCAAGGCCTTTGACGAGGACGAAATGGACATTGTTATGTACGCCCGTCTCTACGCCTGAGAGAAAGCGGTAGCTGACCCTGTTGACGCCCAGCCGGGACCCTTGACCGATGAACCGGGTCTCTTCTCTCAGACCGTACGCTTCCTTTAGACGAGGATCCGAGTGTCTGCCGTGACTGGGGAGAAGCACAGTCACCCTTAGACCATAATCGGACGATAGGGTCCTGGCGAGCCCGGCGACTGCCTCGCCCAACCCGCCTGCCTGGGCTATGCCTGCACACTCATACGAAAGCATCCAGACATGATCGATCTTGACACCTCTTTGCCGCGTGGGCTTGGCTTTGGTGGCTGGACTACGCAACATTTCCGAGGGACGGACGTTGCCAGGAGGGACAAATAAAGAGACTTGACAATGCCGAATTCCTAGTTTCTTATCAAGAAAAGAGTTCGAATTAGCCGTAGCCCTGTAGAAGACATGGACAAGTCGGGTCGAGCCGACCCCCTTACAGTTACTAAGAGGTCCCGATAGCGGGATTTTCCAGGTCGAGATAAGAGGAGCAAGGTTTTAGCCAGGCAAGTTTCATCTGGTGGGAAGCAAGGATAGTGAAATTGTGCCAACCAAGATGTTGAAGAACGCGGCCTCTAACCTACTCCGAAGCGTCCCACCACAGAACGCATTCTACTTCTACAGAGCAATGGGCGCACCGACGGGAGCTGCGGCTCGGAACCTACCGGACTTTCTGGGAATAATCAACACCATCGACATCACATCTCTCCAGTTCCACCTTGGAAGAGGCGACTTCGAGAACTGGGTCAAGATGCTCGGCGACAACACACTCGCGAAACAACTTGCCGGTCTCAAAGACAAGCAGCTCCGCGGAGAACAGCTGAGGTCGGAGCTGGTAGACGCCGTCAAGGCAAGACTGACCACGCTGCAGAAGACAAGCCCATAGACAGCGTCTCATCAATAACAGAAAAAGATGGGTCGGGAACGGAGTCCTAACGGAGTCCCGATAGACCAGCGGCGCTAAGCTCTGAGAGCCGTTGCTGTAACTCCTGGTAGGGCGGGTACCGTCCGTATTATCGACGCTCCGGAACCCAACCCCACTGGTAATCAGGCTCTCCTTCGAGTCCACAAGATTGGAATTGATGGAACTGACTTAGAGATCAACGAGGGTCTCTATGGCGAGGCTCCGTCTGGTTTTGATTATCTTGTCTGCGGACACGAATGCTTGGCCACCGTCGAGGCGGTGCCTGAAAACTCAGCGGGAATCCAGAGCGGGGACCTCGTAGTACCAACGGTCAGACGGCCCGACGATTGCATCAACTGTCGGGCGGGCGAGTCAGACATGTGCCTCACCGGACAGTACAAGGAGCACGGGATCAAAGGCCTCCACGGATTCTGTTCAGATTACACGATCTCAGACGTGAGTTTTCTGGTCAAGATTCCGGCAAGGTTGTCGGAGGTCGCGGTGCTTCTAGAGCCGATGAGCGTTGCGGAGAAGGCTGTTCTTCAAACTTTCAAAATCCAGGAGAGGATGGTCTGGAAGCCGAAGAAAGCTCTCGTCCTAGGCACAGGACCCCTAGGACTGCTTACAGTGATGGCTTTGAGAATAAAAGGATTCGAGGTGACCGCGGTCGCGACTAGACCCAGAGACAGCCTCAAGGCACAGCTCGTCCAGAAAATCGGCGGCAACTACGTAAACTCAAACGATCAGCCGATAAACAGTCTGGGAAAGTTCGACCTAGTCCTCGAGGAGACTGGCGTCGCCTCAGTTGCGGCCGACGCACAGGGACTACTCAACCCTAACGGAGTATTGTGCCTCCTCGGGATCTACGCTCCGAAACAGGCGAGTCAGGACATTGGACATGTCTACGCGGACATTGTTCTTGGGAACAAGATGACCTTCGGCTCTGTGAACGCGAACATACGATACTTCCAGAAGGGGCTGGAGGATTTCGCGACGATTCAACAGCGATTCCCCGGAGCGCTCCAATCGCTCTTCACGAAAGTGGTTCCGCCCTCAGGGTTCCTGCAGGCCTACAACCCAACCAAAGACGACATAAAGTCGGTGATTAACTTTGGTCTGCCATCATGAGGCGGCGTACTGACCCGTGAAGGATCATTCCTGTCATCATAGATCATTCCCCGAGCAAGATCTCACGCTCAACCCGAACCTTTCGTCGCGGATCGTCTCCAGAAGCGAGGATAATTGACCACTGGACCGAAATCATCTACTTTGATCCGTGTTCTGAAGCCTGAGGCGCTCCGGTACCGGTAGATATTGGCGCTGAGACGAGTGTATTCTTGATCCAAAGGTTGGACTGACATCTCAGGCAACTTGACCCAGGAGGCCCTAACCCACCGAGGTTCTCCTCTGCGAAGGTTCAGCCGCTTAATGGCCAACGAATTTGTTACGGGTGAGGATAGAAGGTCGACATCAGTGCAGCCTCTTAGCGTAGGCAACTCGTCGCCATCTGCCCACCAGCGATCTCTGTTGTCAACTCTCAGTGTTAGCCTATCCTCGACGCACCCAATTGTTTGTTTCAGTTCGACCTTGTTTGTCTTCCATTTCTTGTCGCAGAGGATGCGATAGGAGAGTAGGGCCGGTTGTTTCTTCTCGACTCGACAGACAGTCCCGTCAAGGGCCCAGCCTTTTGGCGTCTTCCAGACTGTCGAGTATTCTGTCCCGGGACGGTCTAATGCCTGCCAAAGGACAGAACGGAACGAATCTCTTTGTAGGTTGATTCCTCACCGCGGACCGCCGATCAGGCTACTGTCAATCTCCGAGATTGTCCGTCGACCTGTGAGAGCCATGACGGTCGCCAAGTCTGTCTTGAGGAGAGAGAGGAGCTTTGAGACGCCCGGCTCTCCGCCGGCGGCGAGGGCCCAGAGAACCAAGCGTCCGAGCCCTACCGCTCTGGCGCCAAGGGCGAGGGCCATGACAATGTCGCTTCCTCGCCTGATTCCGCCGTCAAAGTAGACCTCGAGTTCTGATCCGACCTCCTCCACGACTTCTGTGAGAGCGTCCAGGGAGGCTGGTGCACCGTCCAGCTGGCGTCCGCCATGATTGGAAACCACAACTCCGCGTGCGCCATGGTCGACTGCTCGCCGGGCATCCTCGGGTGTGAGTATTCCCTTCAAAACTAGTGGGAGGCGCGTTGTTTCGCGAAGACGATCTATGACATCCCAAGTATAGGAAGCCTCCTTGCGAATGTGAGCACGGTCACCGGTGACGTTGGGGCTTCTGAGAGGGCGAACTACTCCGCTGCCGTTTCCGAGAGTGATGGCTGAGGCTAGCGGGGAGCCTGCTTGGGTCTCTCGGTCGCGGGTTCCGGCGACCGGCATATCCACGGTCAGGAGTATGGCTCTGAAGCCGGCCTTCTCAGCCCTCTCCACCAGGCTTCTCGTCGCACTGAACTCTGGCTGAAGATACAGCTGGAACCATCTAGGACCATCAGGCGCAGCCCGTGCTATGTCTTCTAGCGAAATGGAGGAGAGGGTGCTGAATGCTGCGATAATGCCGGCGTTGCTTGCTGCTCTCGCCGTGGCCGCTTCGGCATCAGGGTGGATAAGTCCATGGCTAGCGGTTGGGGAGACGTAGAAGGGGGCAGAGGTTCTGGTTCCAAGTAGCGTCGTGCCGATTTCAAGAGTTTCAACATTCACTAGGACCCGGGGCCGAAGTGTTCTGCGATGGAATGCTTCACGATTGACCCTAAGGGTCCATTCTTCTCCCGCACCTCCCTGAATGTACGCCCACGCGGACTTGTTGGCTTTCTTCGCAGCTACTTCCTCGAGGTCACTGAGGGTTGAGAAACCGGGATTCGATTCATCTTTCATGATGCTTCCGAGCGGGGTGGCGTATTCTCTACTTTGATTTGAGCCCATCAGTCGCTTGAAATAGCCCATCAGTTGGCAGAAGGATTGATCATGGCTGCGGCTTCAGCAATACTCTTTCTTAAATCGGTAACATTCTGAGCAACCGAGCCCGTCTGATTGTAGATGCTGGACCCGGCTACCAACACCGTGGCACCAGATCTTACGGCTAAGAATGCTGTCTTGGGATCGATCCCGCCGTCAACGACGATGGAGGTTTTCAAGTGTCGCTGGTCTATCTCTCGCCTTAGACGCTGAATCTTGCTGAGCTGATCTTCCATGAACCTCTGTCCTGCGAACCCTGGGCTGACTGTCATCACTTGGAC
>Ga0209761_1000728_pt1 | contig 20718 bp, 10 predicted proteins | sample GraSoi013_1_40cm_4_FD_185818 | JGI IMG/M metagenome (GOLD analysis project Ga0209761, IMG submission 185818) | Grasslands soil microbial communities from the Angelo Coastal Reserve, California, USA - Sample 09_25_2013_1_40cm (SPAdes) (version 2) | ecosystem: Environmental > Terrestrial > Soil >...
GAGGAGTCGAAGTAATCGCGCGACGAACCAGCCATCGGGCATCGCAAGTCGGGTAAACGCGAAAACTGCTTCCACCACGACGCCTGCCAGATCGTGAAGAGAGGGAACGGTTGTGACATTCGGTGTACCGTTTGGCAACGTGGATTCCTGACAGAACGAGGGCGTGAAATTCCTTCGTTGAGTTGGGTGGAACGGTGAAGACGCCCCAATTGGTCGGGAGGCAGACAGGGAGAGCACTCGCCAGGCGAGGCGTTAGCCCGTTGGCGGTCCTCCGGACCTGCGTCGCCGTCTGCTCACGAGGAAGGCGGTAGCTGCGGCCACCAACACGACCACGACTCCAAGTCCCGCGATGAGGGGGAGAGGCAAGCCCGAAGCCCCGGTGGTCGACGTCACCACGACCGTAATGCGCGTTGTCGCCCGGTTGCCGGCCGCGTCCGCGGCTCGCACGTAAATCGTGTTGGAGCCGAGGTGGAGCGTGACGTCGGCATTCCATACGGTCGTACCCGACGCGGTCGTCCACGTCACACCGTCCGTGCTCACTTCGACCTTCGCCACGGCGACGTTGTCGGCAGCGGTGCCTGAAACAGTCACGATCGTCGACGAGACCTCCGTATTGTTCGCCGGCGACGTGATCGTAATGGTGGGCGGCGTCGTATCCGGAGGCGCGGTGGGCGTGGCCGAAGCCTCGTTCGACTTCGGTCCCTCGCCGACGGCGTTCACGGCGCTCACCTCGTAGTAATAGGCCTGGCCGCTCGTCAGACCTGGATCCGTGTAACTCAAGACCACTCCGACCGTCGACAGGAGCGTTTCGGCACCCGCGGACGTCGCTCGATAGACTTTGTATCCGGTGATCGGGGAACCGCCATCGGAAACCGGAGCCGCCCAGGTCAACGTGGCTTCATTCAAGCCGGCGGCCGCTGCGAGGCTCCGCGGCGTCGTCGGAGCGGTAGCCAGCGTGGCCGACGCCTCGGTGGACTTCGGTCCTTCCCCGACAACGTTGACCGCGCTGACCTCGTAGAAGTAGGTCGTGCCGGGCGTCACGTCGCCGTCCGTGAAGGCCAAGACAGGTCCCACGGTCGTCAGCAACGTCTCCGTCCCCGCAGACGTCCCGCGGTACACGTTGTATCCCGTGATCGCGGAACCTCCGTTCGAAACGGGATCCGTCCAACTTAACCCGACCTGTCCAGAGACGCCAGTCGCCGTTAGGGCTCGGGGCTCGGACGGGACATCCGCGGGGGTTGCGGCGGCCTCGCCTGACTTCGGTCCTTCGCCCAGCCCGTTTGTGGCGGTGACCTCATAGTAGTAAGTCTGGCCATTTGCCAAACCGGGGTCCACATACGTGAGGACGGTCCCCAAGCTGGTCAACAGGGTCTCGCCTCCCGAGGACGTGCCGCGGTACACCGTGTAGTTCGTGATCGCTGACCCGCCGTCCGACGCCGGGGCCTGCCAACTCAGAGTGACTTCGGCGTTCCCGGCGACCCCTGTCAAGCCCCGGGCCGCAGACGGAACGCCGCGGGGGGTCGCGAAGGTCTCGTTCGATTTCGAACCTTCCCCCGCCGAAGAGACGGCGCTGACTTCGTAGTAATACGTCAGCCCGTTCGTCACCGCACCGTCGGCGTACGTCAGGACGTTGCCAACGGTTGTCAGCAGCGACTCGCCTCCTGGGGCCGTGCCGCGGTAGATTCGGTAGTTCGTAACCGGGGCACTTCCGTTCGATGAGGGGGCTTCCCACACGAGCGCGACGTTGCTCTCTCCGCCCGAAGCTTGCAGGTTCCGGGGCACCGAAGGCGGGAAGGACGGTGCCGGGGGTACGTATTGGAACGCCCACGCGTCGTCATACGGGATGCCACTTCCGGGAGCCCCGCCGAACATGATGGTTCGGTCTGTGATTGGGTCGTATGCCAATGCAGAGAGGACGCGCGGCGAAGGCGAGTGGACCGGCGTGACGTCCGACCATGCGTTTGCCGTCGCGTTGTACGCCCAGGTGTCGTTGAAGTAGCCGGTTGGAGTGTTCGCGAACGTGTTCGCCCCGCCGAAGAGGAGGGCGACATCGGAGACGGAGTCGTACGCCATCGGAGCACCGCCTCGCGCCGATGGGCTCGTTGAGGCATGGGTGTTCCTCCATGTCTTGTCCGCTGTGGACAACGCCCAGGTGTCGTTCTTCCAGACAATCGTCGTCCCGAAGATGGCGCCTCCGAAGAGGAAGACCCGGTCCGCCGCCGGGTCGTAGGTCATCGAAGCAACGACGAGGGCCCCGGGTGAATTGGCATTGATGATTGTCCAGGTGTTGGACGGGTAATCATAGGACCATGTGTCGCCGTACGGGCCAAAGCTGCCGGCACCACCAAAGAGAATCGTCTGGTCCGCGCCTGAGTCATAGACCATATTGGGGAGCCCACGCGCAGCCGGCGCCGTTCCCGGAGCCCGGTTGGTCCACGTGTCGTTCGAGTAGTCGAAGACCCAGGTGTCCCCGACACTGCCGGTGCTCGAGATCACTCCGCCGAAGAGAATCACCCGGTCTGCGGGGGAGTCGTACGCCATGCCGGCCCCGGCCCGAGGGGAGGGGCCGACGCGCGGGGTGATATTCGCCCACGTGTTGTTCGCGTAGTCGTAGGACCAGGTCGAGTTCGTGAACCCAGTCGCCGTGATCGCTCCCCCGAATACAATGAAACGCTCCGCTTTCGAATCGTACACGAATCCATGACCGTCGCGACCCGGAGGTTGGGACCCGAGCAAGGTCCAAACACCGGGCGACGGCGACGCGAGAGGAGCGGAATTGGATTGCAGTGCGAGTTTCACGGGAACCGACGTTGCGAGCGACGGCTTCAACGGTGACCCTCCCACAACGACCGAGTTTACGAGGATCAAACTTGCGGCGCAAACTACGAGGAAAAGTCTTGCGATCGAGAGCCTCCCTCCCCCGACGCCCGCGATAGGCGTGTCTCACGATGAAGCTATAGGGTCGGAGCGCGAACCGACTTTCGCTTTCAAATTTGATAAGCTAGACTCCCGTCGCCGAAGCGGAATCGTATCCCTCATCTCATACGGAGATTTGAGGCGACATGTCTCCGCACGTTCGGCGGGGGACAATCGGAGAACCGGGAGTCATCGGCGCTTGGCTTGAAATGGACTTGGCTCAAGCGAGGCAAGCCATCTTGAGTCCGCTCGCGCTTTGCTCTATCTGTGGGAATGGATCCGGCGGTACGACGCAAGATTCGAAACCGAGCCCTCCTGCTATGGGCGCTGTTCGTCGGTCCATTCATCGTCTTCTCGATTCCAACCGGTCCTCCGCCTTCCCCCGAGGCCATTTTCCTTTGGTTGGCGGGTGAGGTTGTTGCCGCTCTCCTCGTTCTGCCTCTGGCGTTCGCCCTCACGTACGCCGGATACCGGCTCCGGGTTTGGCGACAGAAGCGAATGCAACCGCGGCTCGCTTCCGAACGAGCGCCTCCCGGGGTTACTTCCCCTTTCCGTTTTGCCGGCAGGCGATGGAAGCCATCGGTTGGCATCCTCCTGTTCATCCTGATCATCATCGTCCCGATCTGGTTTTTGCCAGCGCCGAGCCAAGCGATTCCCAACGCAATGGCTCAGGTGGTTCGGTGGCTCGGGTTGGCACTCGCTGCCATCGCGGTGCCCGCTGCATTTCTCGGGCTTCGCGACGTCACGTATCAAGTCGACGACCGGGGGATTCAAGTGCGACGTGCGGTACGGAGCAGGAGTTTCGATGCATCGTGGGAGACGATCAGCCAGGTAGAATCGCCGCAGCTCCACGCATTTGCCTCGACACTCCTTGGATCGTCCGCCCCGAGAATGAAGACATATGGGTTGCGAACAAAAGACGGTGTCCTCCGCGGAATCGTGAGACCGTCTGCGGAACTCGGGCCTGTCCTAGGCGAAGCATTCGAGTCCTCGTTGTTGGGTTTAGCCGCGGAGCGCGGGGTTCGGGTTGTCGAGGTACCCTGGCGAGCAACGATGAAATGGAAACAAGGTCGATGACAAGTGGCAGTCCGGCAATCCATGCGTAGAGCCAATCCCGTGCGGGATACCTAAACCCGGCGTTGAGGAAGAATTGGCCGCGCAGGATTTGTATTGCAACCTTACGGTTTACAAACGCCTAGCGGCTTTGTCCAATCCCTCGCGTCTTGAGAATAGCGTCCCCGGTGGCACGATTTTTGTTCTATGTGCACGTCATGACTTTCGAAAGGGTGTAGGTGAGCGCGACCCGACGACACCGGAAAAGGCGTTACGCCGGAGACTTGAGAAGAGTTTAGCGCGCTTGGCTTTCATCGTCAATTAGCCGTGCGATCGTGGGTTCGGGGCTCAATCAACCACACAATCTTCGAAATCAAGAATTGCCGTGTCGCCATGACGCAAGCGCCCCCCATGGAACCTCTACGACGGGAATTCCGTGTGCGCTGGCCTCCTTCAATAACGCATCCTCGATTAGAGGACTCCGAGAACGTCCGAAGTCTGACGTTGGATTCAGCAATGCGAGGATTCGGTCATCCCTGCCCCGCAGGACGAAAATTCTTGGTAAACGCCCTCCGATTCGTGAAACAAGCAAGAACGGAGGCGAAGCGACTTCGATTCGGACGACCTCATTCCAATGGGCGCTCACACTCCGGCCAAACCGCACTTCTCGGCGAATCCCCTCGGGTCCCATCTGCAGCGACTTGATCCTTAGTGACGAAAGCGACGCGCCGGTTCCCACCAGAAAGGCGCCCACAAATACCCAGCGGACCGACGTCAAATAGGGCACGTCAAGTACGAGAGGACTGAGCGCATATCCGAGGCTCGCGGCCAAGACTGAACCCATTACAAGTGGGCCGAGGACCTGTTCCCTTAACATACGGACGTACCGGACGCCAGTACTCTCATCGGCTTTCCCAGGAGCTGGCAGACAGACCACCGTCGTCCGGTTTTGTTAGGCGACGCCGACCGGATCCGGTCTGGGAGCTCCCATTCCACGACGGTTCAACATTTCGCGCTCCAGACCTCGACCAGAGGCTCATCGACCCTCAAGTATGTTGCTCACGATAATCCCTTCGGACGCCGGAAGGTTCTTTCGACATCGATCAACTTTTGCATCGTGGCCGGACGAAAAGGTCCGAATGGGTCCGTGGGTCACCGGGATCCGGGAGCATAATCGTGCTGCTCGCCTTACCCCTCGATCGACAGCTAGAAGAAACCGCATGAGGTGCCCGTATAAGCGCAGCTGTCGAACGAAAATAGGGTACATAGCAGTAGTGCCAGAAAGACTGCCCACAATGTCAGTTCGGCACAGACCTGAAAGAGTGCCAGAGAGGCCTCTACGCCGGCCCACACGCAGCCGAAGTACGCCTCCGGCCCCGCGAACAGGGTTGGGAGACAGATGAGCGCGAGCCCTATAACAAAGCCTGCCAGACAAACGAAGACCCCGAGTTCAATCGCCGGCTCGACGTTTCGCGCGCAGTTCGCAAACTTCGCGATGCTCCAGCCCCATTGGCACACGTTGGGATGGCAATGCCATGCCCCCCATTCCCAATCTTTGCCAGCTGGGTCGATTCTGTTAACGGGATTGTTATCGACGTAGACGTAGCGATTTGAACCACCGCAAGCCCCGATCGGGTCGGCGCTAAGGAAGCGCCCTTTGGCAAGATCGTAGAATCGGGCGCGATTGTAATCGAGGCCAACAGCAGCTTCGGTTTCGCGCGATGTGAATCCATATGTGTTGGTCGGCCCGGTCTGCGATCGGGTTGCACCGAATGCGTCGTACCGATACGCCGAAGACGTAGCTCCAGATGAGTCCGTGATTCGCGTGACGCTGCCGAGGCCGTCCCGTTGGTAGGAGGACCAAGTAGTTGTCTTGAAACCGAGGAGTTCGTCTGCGCTAGTCCCGTGCAGGTACGTGGCCGTCTTCGTTCCGGTCGACGCGTACTCCTCGATCGTGTCGTCCATTCGGCTGGGGCTCACGGGGTCGTTGCCGAAGTACGTCGTCGTTCCGCCCGACGCTCGCTTCAGGCGACGGCCATCCGCCGAGTACCCATACGTCGTTGTGGAGGACGAAGTCGTTACCGATGTGAGGCGGTTCTCGATGTCGTACGCATACGTCGTCGTGGCCGAGCCGGTGACGGTCGTCTTCTGATTGCCGTTCTTGTCGTATGTGTAAGTCGTCGCCGCGCCCGCAATCGCGGCTTTGAGGAGCTGGTCTTCCTTCCCGTAGGTGTACGTCGTGACGACTAGGGATCCACCCACCTTGATCTCCCGAGAAGTGAGCCGATTCCCGTCCGCGTCGTACGTGTAGCCAAGCGACCGGCCGTTCGAATAGCTTTCGTTCAGAAGCCGATATAGGTTGTCGTACCGGTAGTTCGCCCACGACCCATTCGCCTCCGTCATGCTCAGCCGGTTACCTGCTTTGTCGTACGCGTACGCGAACGACTCGAGGACGCTCCCACTCCGGTTTGTCCACATGTTCGTGACGCGGCTCGCCTTGTCGTACTTCGTCGCGGTGATGGCGCCGTTCGGATAGCTCTCCGTGATACGCCGACCGTCATTGTCGTATCCGAAGGACCACGACTGACCGTCGCTGTGATTCTCATAGGTTTGCCAGCCGGCGGCATTGTAGAAGTACGTGGAGTAGGAGCTGTCGGAGTACGTCAGACGGGTTCGGCGCGAATCCGCGTCGTACTGGTAGCCCTGGGTCTTCGTGAAGGACCCATAGTTATCGGCCGTGGACGTCGCCCGGTCGCGGGCGTCCCACGTCTCCGTCCGGGTGTATCCGAAGCCGACGACTTGGACGACATTGCTATTCGCGTCGAATCCCAAAGTCACGACGACCGAACCGGGGTAGGTGACTTTCGTTACTCGGTTCAGTCTGTCGTACGCGTACGCGGTGAGGTTTCCGTTCGCATCCGTCCGGGTCGCGATGTTCCCGTTCCGGTCGTACGTGATGCGGGTGACGTTCCCTCCGGGCGTTGTCTCGTTGGTCCTCCTGCTGTACGCGTCATACTGGTCCGTCGTCGTGAACAGACGGGGATTCGTGACGGTGACCAGATTCCCGCGCGTGTCGTAGCCGAAGAGCGTGGAATTGCCACCCGCTTCGATGGTCTTCGACGTCTTGGCCAGCGTCACGTTGATCTGGAACTGGGTCGCGAACCCGTTTGGATCGATGACCTTGGTTAGGTCGCCTCGCGCGTTGTAGACGTTGCTCGTGAAGTCGCCCATCGGGTCCGTCACTTTCGTCCGTCGATCGAGCGAGTCGTACCCGAACAGCGTGCGGAAGCCCAGCGAGGTCGTGACGTTGATTTGTCGGCCCAAGGAATCGTAGCCATACGTCGTGACGAAGCCGAGCGGATTCTTGACCTGGGTCAGCCAGCCGTGACTGTCGTACGTGTAGTTCGTCTGGTAGTGGCGGAAGTCCTGCGATGTCTTCAGGAAGCCCGACGAGTCGTACGTCCGGGACGAGGTCGAACCGTCGGGCATCGTGATCGTGATCAGGTTGCCCTTGGCATCGTATGTGTAGTTAGTCGAATATCCTCGAAAATTCGTCGACTGGATCCTCAAGGAGACGAGCAGCGTCCCGGTGTCTACGTTGTTCCACACGGACACGCTCGTGTTGCCCATCGGATCCAGCCGGCTCTTCTCGTTCCCCCGGAAATCGTAGGTGAAGCGCCATCCATAGCCTTTCGCGTCGGTCGCCACGACCTTGTTCCGCTCCGCGTCCCATTGGCTCGCCACGCTCTCGCTGCCAGGGCGACCACAACAGGCACCGGAGCCTCCCGCGAGGGGTCCGGTCATGTTTTTCGGCGTGCCACGCTCGTCGAGCGTAAACGTCGACGCGACGTTGTTCGCGTCCGTCACGGTTCGCGTGCGCGTGTTCGCGTACCCGGAGATCGTGTACCAGCGGTACTGCCATGTGATCGACGACGTCGTGCGGTTGTACAGGCCGAGGTACAGGTCCGTCACGCGGCTCGACGCGTCGTAGACGATCCGCGTCATCTTGTTCGCCCGGTCCACGACCGTTGAGATCCGGTTGCTCGCGTCGTAGATGTACAACGTCGAATTCGAGAGCGGGTCCGTGACCGACGTGAGCCGGTTCGATGTGTACTGGTACGTCCACGCTCGAAGCGTCTCGTCGCGCACCGTCGTGATCCGGCTGTTCCCATCGTACAGGAACTCGAGATACTGGCCCGAGTCCTCCGTGACCCTCGAGAGCCGGCTGCTGCCGTCGTACGTCAGCGTGAGCTTGTTCCCGTTCCGATCCGTGATGAGGGCGAGCCTCCCCGCCGACGTGAAGTTCCAGCGTTTCCCGTCGGACCAGAACAGGCTGTACGTCGAATCGCCGTTCTTCACCAGTTTCGAAGCCGAATAGCCGACAGGCGACGAGTACAGGTTGGAACCCAGAGACGTGTAGACGAATCGCGATCCGTCGCGGTCGTACATCGTGATGTCCGTCGTGCCGGAGAGGGAGACGTTGTAGTTGTGCGTCCATCCCAGCCCCAGGGTCCCGCTGTACGTCTGGAGCGAGTTGTACGCGCGGATGAACTCGATGGGGAAGCCTTTCCCATGCAACCCGAAATCACGCTCGGAGAGGAACAGATTCCCGTCGACGATGTGGGCGAGCCCTCCGGCGTAGTACTGCCATCGCTCGTAGCCGAGGACGACCGTCGGCGTGGGCGTCGTCGGCGTCCCCTCCGTCGTCGTGATCTCACTGAGCGATGGCGTGCTATCGTCCGTCGACCGGACCTCGACCTTGACTTTGTAGTAGCGGTTCTGGTCGCCCTCCGCGATCGCGTAGTCGAGCGCCGATTTCGGGCCAACCTTGACGTAATGGGAATCCGACCACGCGACGTTGTCCGTCGATGAGAGGATCTGGGAATCCGCCCAATCGAACGTCCCGCCGACGTAGGTGATGCGATCGAGCAGCGGGCGGTTCGTCGCACCGGCGTCCCGCGCCGCCGAGGTGATCGTGCCCGAGGTGGTGTTCCATACGCGGACGTCGTCCACATTAAGCGTCGTGGTCGTCGTATGAGTCCAGAATTGGATGTAGCCGCTGATCGGCTGCGCGGGCGGTGACGGATCCGTGACGGCGATCTTCCGGACGCCTTGCCACCACACTTCAAAGTAATTGACCAGGGCGACGATCTTGACCGAGTACGTCGTCCCGGCCGTGATCGTCGTCGTGAAATGGCCGAGCGTGGTCTCGACCCCGCCGATCCACTTTTCCAGCGCGACGTATCCGGTGCTCGGGTCCATGAACAGGTGGTATCGATTGTTCACGTCGATGCGCCGGAAAGCGAAGCCGGCCGTGCCGAGGGTCACGAAGTTGACCGTGAATGCGTCCCGCTGGTTGTACCACGGTCCACCCGCGTGGACCGACGAGCCGGGCGATAACTGCATCACCCCGCCCGTGAAGGCGACCGGGCCGGCATCGATCGTCCAGATCTCGTTCACGTTGTCGTTGAAGTTGTCCGCGAGCCAGCCGATCTTGATCGTGTGATCCCCTTGATCGATGACCGCATCCTGGAAGACGCTCGCGCCCCAGCCGAGGGTTGAGCTCAGCGTCCACGTCGGATCGACGTACAACGGGTAGAGCGCGTGGGCGAGCATGTCCGCATTCAACGTGACGTTCAGAATGCCATTCGAAAAGGCCAGGGACGAAACGGCTTTCGGCCACATTTGCGGGACGGGCGACGAGTCCCACGCGTGGAACCCGCCAGCCGACCACATCGTAGGGCTGCCGGTGATGCTCAAGAGGATCGTGTTGTTCGCGATGTTGACGTTCAAGGCTGTCGTCGTGAGCGCCACGGAGATCACGGACGTCGGCGGAGCCATCGGAATCGCGATCGTCTCTTTGACGGCCTCGGGCCGGAACTCGTACGTCGCGCCGGGAACCTTCGCTTGGACGAACGTCGCCCCGAGCCGGGTCACCGAGAATCGCGGCTGCGTATCCGTCAATTGGTACGGCCAATCTCCGGTCGACCGATTGAGCGAGCTGACGGGCCGCCATACGCCATCCCACCGTTGGAACGTCGGCAGCTGGTGCATCTCGACCGTGCCGTCGGGATTGACGATGCGTTCCCAGCCGGGACCGTACGTGACGGACTGTGAGGCGAGGGGTTGAGCGAGCGGTTGAACGGTCCCGGCTCGCACGTCGCGGGGAATCACCGCGAAGACGACGAAGACCATGAGCAAGGCGGCGGAGACTGCGAAGAGGCGCCGGGTTCGATACGGCCGCGAGGGAAGAGGGAATCGGTCCGAGCGGCGAGACGGTGGTGCCGGGCATCCCTCAACCGTCCCAGCCTTCCCGTTCCCGGAGGTTCCGGATTTAGCGACCACAATTCTTGACGAGCTAGCGGGGGTCTTCGAAGGAAAGTCGGTCATGGGGGGGATCCTTCAGGGGCTGCGGCGCATCAGGGTCCGAGAGGATAACCGTTCAGAACCCAGGGTCGGGACCCTGAGTCGGGACTCTGCGTCCGGACGCTACACCCCGAAATCCGACTGAAATGTCACACTAATTCTAACATGACACCGCGCTCACTCTTCTCCATCAGGAAAGTATCTCAAGAGGAAGGGTTCTACCTGCTTCTTGTAGTCCAAGCAATAGTCGTATCCACGTTTCGTGATTGCCCGATTCGCATCGACGAAGCCGAGCGTAACAAGCTCGCGCAAATGTTTCTTCAGCCGATTGTTCGGCACGCGCGCTCGATGACCGATGTTGGACAGGGTCGTCCTCTCCCCTGCCCTCTGTATGAGGTGAATGGCACTGAGGATGTCATAGTAGACCTCGATTGTCAGCCGGTCCCCCGCGACTGCAAGGATCGCGGCGAAACCGGCGATAATGAGCGCTCCATAGGGCATCGGCGGCTTCCTTCGCCCTCAGGAATCCCCGAGCCGCTACTTAATCAGAATACCTAAAACGTTCCGTTTGTGATAATTCAGGTCTTTGGGCGATGTTTCCAGAGCGATGACAAACGGACTGCCGATTGTCCTTCGTTAACCCAGTTTCGGACCCAATAAGATGGATAAAGACCCTCCGGCGGGTGTTTCACGGACGACCAGGTTCTGGAGCCGACCGCCACCTACAGCAAGAGCCGGGACTTCCATCTCATAATGTTCATCACCTTTGGAATTCATCCAGGCCATAGAGGAGCGCGTCGTTGAAGATTGCCGCCACGGCATTGGTCGTAGGGCTTGTCCTGCTCCTGACTCCTCTTCCCGACGGGTTAACGAGCGCCACGAAGACTTCGGCTGTCCTCGCAGCTGCGACCGACCTCCGAATCGGTAACCTGCAACGCGTGGAAAGCCTCAACCCATTCCGAGGATCCAACGAACCTTCTCACGAGCTGTACGGATGGATTTACGATTATCTGTTCTCGTTCGATCAGGACGGAAACCTACTTCCCAACATCGCTGTCAACGCCACCCCCGACGCCTATGGCGCCAACTGGTCCTACATCATCCGACAAGGCGTGCCGTGGTCCGACGGCACAAACCTGAGCGCCTCCGATGTGAACTTCACGATTAACTACAACATCCAGGATTTGCTCGTCCTCCGGGCCTTCGAGCCCTACGTGAATCGCATCGTCCGGTGCACCGCCTTGACCGAGCCCACCTGTGGCGCGGTCCAGACAGGCCCGGACCAGGTCACGGTATATTTCGATCGACCGTTCAGCGCCGGCAAGTCGCTATTCGTCCCAATCCTCCAGAAGGCCCAGTGGCAGGGAATATCCGCTCGGGAAGCCCAGTATTCCTTCGACAACCCGAGTCCCATCGGTACGGGCCCTTTCATCGCCGACCCAAACATCTACAATGAGTGGCTTAACGGTCAGCCGCTCCACTTGCTGCGGAACCCGAACTACCATCCTGTCGGTGATCGATCCGGGGCGGCCCAGATCGACAATTTGTATGTCCGGTCGTTTCCCGACGAGAGCGCGTTGTCAACGGCTCTCCGGGCGGGGGAAATCGACCTCGCTGAAATGACCCCGGATGCAATCGGGTCCGTCCAAGGCCAGCCGTTTATCGAGACGAACGAAGGACTCCAGGTGAACGAACTCTTCGATTATGTTGGAATCTCGCAGGCGGACGCGGCGGGGCCCGACAGCCGCCTAAATCCCGCCCGATGGGACGCCAACGTTCGCCGAGCGCTGGCCATGGCGACGAACAAGGACGAGATCCAGCAGTCGATCTACAACGGCACGGGTGTCCGCGGGGCCTCCCTCGTGTCTCCGGTCACTCCGCAGTGGTCCTACGACCCCTCCGGCGACCCTGCCGTCAACCTGACCTACAGCCTCTCGACCGCTAATGTTCTTCTGAACAATTCTGGGTACAACGCATGGTGGACGGACACGAACGGTGTCCAGTACCGGATGGCGGGGACCGACATAGTCATTAGCATCCAGACGGCCTCCTGCGGATGCCCTGATCCCGTGAATGTCACGAAGACAATCCCCGCCGGCACTCATCTCGAATTCATCGTCGCCGTCCGGGAGGAATCCGCGGAGGAACAGCTGGCAGGGCAATTCCTGCAATCCGAGTATGCGAAAGTCGGCATCAAACTCGACCTGAAAGTCGAATTGGAGGCGTCCCTCTCGGCCGACGTATACAGCGGCAATGTCGAAGTGTACATATGGAATTGGTGGGCGGACCCAGAGCCCAATTACCTCCTCTCCATCGAATCCGCGTATACTCTCGACGGCTGGAACGACAACTACTGGGACAACCGGACGTACAACGAGCTGTACGTGCGGCAGCTCGCCGCCTTCAACCTCACCCAACGAGAGGGAATCGTGCGGGCGGCGGAGAAGCTCCACTACGAAACGGCAGTCTATCTGATCTATCTCTACCCGTTCGGGGCATGGGCTTGGCGGACCGACAACCTCACGGGCTGGGGCAACTGGACGGCCCATCCGTACCGCCAACCCGACGCGTACTGGGGCGCCAACCCTCTCTTGTTTGATCTACATTCAGCCACGATGACGGTCTCTTTGTCCGGAGCGGAGGGCCGCCCGGGTAACACTCTCAACGTCACGGGCGTGATCCACGCGAAGACGAACGGCACATGGACGCTCGATTGGGGGGACGGCAACGTAACCACGGGCACGTTCCGAAGCGGCAACACGAGCCTTTCTCTGTCTCACATTTACTCATCGCAAGGAACCTACGTCGTCCGGCTGACGGGCACTACCCTGTTCGACACCGCGTCGAGCTCCAATACCGTCATCGTCGATGGCACGCCGCCCGCAACGCAAGCCTCCTTCTTAGGTGTCCTAGGCAACGGATCCTGGTACCTCTCTCCCGTAACCATTAGGCTCTCCTCCTCCGATGACTTGAGCGGCGTCGCGTTGACATCGTATCGAATCGACAACGGGACGTGGCAGACCTACACCGCGCCTTTTCCTGTCACCGCCGACGGGCGGCATGAGGTCGACTACAACTCGACGGACAACGCGGGCAACGCAGAGCCCGCTCACGCTCTTGATTTCGGCATCGATGCCGTCGCGCCGATGACAACCGATGTCGAATCCGGGACAACGGGCGCGGCCGGATGGTACACGTCGAACGTGACCGTTGCGCTCACCGCCAATGACGCGACAAGCGGGATCACCGGGATGTATTATTCGCTCGATGGTGGGTCGTGGCGCGCTTATGACGGCCCTATCCTGTGCCGGGACGGCGTGCACACCCTCTCCTACCGGGCCACGGACGTCGCAGGGAATGTGGAGGGTACGCGCTCGATCACAATCAAGGTGGACACGACCCCACCGATCCTGCATATACACGCGCTTCCTCCAACCGTAACAAGCTCCACGATTGAGATTTCCTGGAGCGGTGTCGACAACGTCTCGGGAATCGCGGGCTACTTCGTCAGCGTGGACTACGGGATGTTCCAACGCGTTGGCATGAACGAGAGCGCAAGCCTCCGGCTATCCGACGGGCTCCATGTCATCCAAGTCCGAGCGATCGACGCCGCCGGGAACGCAATCATCCAAAGCGTGTCGGTCTCCGTGGACACGAACGTCTTCAGCCCGAGCGGCCCTTACGCTGGAGCTCCTACATATACGATCATTGCCATGGCGATTATCGGCGTCGGCTTCTTCCTGTGGCGCCGGCGTGGGAGACGGCCTCCGAAGGGAGAGTGACTTGCGTCTTCCTCTTCGCGGTCGACGCCGAGAGTTTTAGGACCGGTCAAAGTCCAATTCTGTAGACTGGTTTCGAACCTTGTCGATTCGGCCGAGGGCTGATCACAATGGTCTACCGACGGCCATCGCGAAATCCGTGGTCCACTGGGTACTTCTTCTTGATGGCGCCGAACGAAGACTCAAAAGCCTCCTCCAGGTCAAAATCGTAGGCGACACAGAGCTTCAGCAAGTGGAAGAAGCTATCTCCAATGCTGTCGAGGAGTGCAGCGTTTTTCTGTGCAGTCGGGGTGGCGAGACCTCTCCGGTGCGGCTCTATCACTTTGTCTTCGAGATTGATCACAGCGCGTGCAAGTTCCCCGATCTCCTCTACTAGGTGAGTGACCAAGTAGTAGCGCTTGCCCAGGCCCGACCATGCCGGTCCCTTGGCGGTCAAGTAGGCCGCCACTTCGTCTTGGGCCTGCCGGATGGAAAGGTTCTGTTTCAAATTCTTACGCTCCCGAAGTTACGGGGGGGAACTGCATCCGTGTAGAAAAGGGCGGCGCGGTCAGTCGGCTCACCGAGTCTCCCGGTTGCGCTCGGACCCGTTTCAAATCGGAAAGGATACCCTGGGCGACACGGCCCACCGCCCAGGGATCGTCAGACTACGGATTGATGCCGAGCTGGTTCAGCAACGCCAGTTGATCCGAGTACACGGCGAGCTCGGTGAACTCGCCGCCCTCGATCTTCACGAGAGCGGCCATCGGCACCCGGACACGCTTGTTGGTGGCTGGAATCGTCCGGCCTCCGGGCCCCACTAAGGGTCCCTTATGGGTTCCTGTGAACACGCCCTCCGCGGCGACCCAGTCGCCTTGCCCAAAGCTCCGTTCCTTTCGAAATCGGATGTCTGGGAATGCTGTTGCGAAGGCTTGGTTCCACTCGCGAACCGCAGCCCGGCCCTTCTGTGGCTCGGGCTGCCCAGCGCGCAGAATAATTGATTCCGCATTCATTCTGTCGAGGCGATCAAAGTCATGGGCCTCGAGCGCTTCCATAGCCTCATCGAGCTTGCGCAGGTTCTCCTCTACGCTCGTTTCATTCACCTCCTCCCGAATCCGAGTCTTGGGTATTCGGCGCGCCCCTCCTCGGCGCCGGGATCCGGTGTTGCCCAGATCCCTTGCTAAGATATGACAGGGCGGCAGGCGCACGGCACAGGAAATACCTTTCGCCCCCGGCAGAAAATCGCAGCGGTTCCCTTGTGCGTTCGCACCGGAGGAATCCGCGTAACCGACGCCGCCGTTTTCGAGGGAGAATCGCCACGCCGCTTAGCGTCGATCACCTCTTTATGATCCGCTTGCGGGCGACGAAGACAAGTTCATCTGCGAGCGGTTTCTGCGGCGGCTTCCGCTCCCAGTCTGGATAGCATTGAATCCCTCCGAAGCCTGCGGCGCGCAAGTAGTTGGCGAGGTCCCAATAGGTGAAGAGCCGAACGCGTTCGCGGTCACGGAACGTGCGCCGGCCGTCGGAGGCTTCGATTGTGCTCGTCTCTTCGATCCAGGCGACGCCAAGGACGGGATCAACGTCACCGAGTCGCTGGATGTTCGTGATGCGGAGGCCGGGGACGCGGGACGTTTCGGTTCGATGTCCGCGTCGCAACAGGGTCGAAAGCCATCCCTTTCGAGTACCGAATGGGTTCTCAATGTTACAGACGATCAAACCGCCGGGGCGCAACGCGCGGTGGATTTGACGCAGACACCGTTGCACATCGTCGTCGTCTGGGAGAAGAAAGAGGATGTTCAGGGCAAGGACTGCATCGAACTCTGAAACAAAGCGAAGTCTCGTTGCGTCCGCCCGCTTCAACCGGACCGAAACCTGGGCGCGGTGCGCCCGTGCCTTCGCCATTTCCACGCGCTCGCGTGTGAAATCCTGGCCGACGCACTCGTATCCTCGGCGGGCCAAGCCCACGAGGTGTCTCCCACCTCCGCACGCAACGTCTAAGACCCGTTCGATCCGGCGTTGTGCGTGCGTCCGGAATGCGTGTTCCAAGAAATCGAGTTCCCGATCGGTTCCGGGATCCCGCCGCCGGCGCTGGTCGAACAAATCTCGATAGTAGGCGCGGTTCGCATAATAGCTCCGGGAAGACCGAAGGACCGCATGCGTGTCGTTCCTGGTACGTGTCATGGCTCAGCGACAAACGGCAGGTCGGTATTTGGCTCATTCGCGACCGGCTGCGGCGCCTACGATCCTCAGGGGATTCGCTGACCCGCCAACTCCTTTTGCGCCGCTCGAACGTACGCGTCCATGGTCTGTTGGCTTCCCTTCCTGGCCACGCTGCCAATCAGTCGGCCCAATAACGACAGGGGCTGGGACACGACCGTCGCCCCGACATCGGCCCCATTCGGCGACTGCGTGAACGCGTAGTGTCGCGTCTCGCGCAGGAGGCCTTTCACCCCACCGACCACATCATAGGTCAGGTTCTCGGGATGAAGGGTGATGTCGAGCGACATCTCGATCCGGCGTTTCCTCCATTGGACTGCTTGGTCGATATGGACCTGATCTCCCTCCTTCGTCACGTTTCGATAGAGGGTCTTGGCGCCTCGCATATCGACCCCCTCGCGATCCAAAATCTCGGAGTCGTCGCTTCGGAAGTCCGTATACCACCTCCAAAGTTCCTGGACCTTCACTCCCTTGGCTTCCCCCACGATGGTGTAGTTCGACATAGGCCCGACCTATACGTGAGCGCCGTGATATGTCTTTCCGATTCGTCCGTCGGGGACATTCGGTACACCGACTGTCCTCGCGTCCCGTGGAGAATGGTTCGTATTCCTCTGCTCGAACGAAGCGGTACAAGTCGCGATCTCGGGCGATTGTCAGGCGTCAGTACGATGTCTCCCAAGTTGTTTTTCCACGGATTAGGCAGGTCTGCCGAGTCCAGATCACGGCGTGGCTCGATTCGTGGTGGGCGAGCGTGGCCGCATCTAGTGTCGCGTTCGCTACGGTGGGCGGGTTCCTCACTCTCGATTGGCCACGACAGCCCCTCGTTTTCGGCGCGGGGTTATTAATCAACACACCGCTCTCGGGGTAAGTTGTGGGGAGATTGGCGACTCAACCGTGCGAGGAATTCCTCTCTCGAATTGCATCTCTCCGGAGGTGGCAACTGCTCTTCGTGCTCGTTTTCGCCGGCGTCTTGGGCGCGAGTCCCTTGGCCAGTGCTGGCGTTTCGTCTCCTTCGCCAGTGGCCGCTCCGGCGATCGAGGCGTGCCGCATTGTCCCGAATCCGCGGGTAAACACCTCCTTCGCCTGCGGTGATCTGAATGCCTTCCCAGCGTCCGTCAACGTCACCGTGACCTTCCAGGTGAACGTCTCTGACTCGACGGACAATAAGATGAGTGTCACCTTCTACTTTGATTACTACAACCCGAACTCCAGCGGCGGGCCTCCCATCGTGAATCCCGATAGCCCGGTGCGGACCTTCAACGTCTCCGCCCCCGTCGTCGGATCGATCGTTTCCGTGAACACGACATGGACGTACGAAAGGGTGTCCAATTTTTCAAGGGGTGAGTACTGGGTGAACATCTCAGTGCGCAACGACGTAGGCGATTTCGACCCGTCGTTGGGGAGTCTCCTCTTCCCGGTGATGGTGAATCAGAACGCCGCGCCATTTATCGATGGGCTCTTGTCGTTGAACTCGGTGAATCAACCGCTTCGATACCAGAACCCCGTGATCCCGCTCCTATACGAGAATGTCTCGATCGGGGACCCCGATGCAGATCCGGTCACGGTGACCTGGAACTGGGGCGACGGGACGTTGACCATCAACAAAACGACGCCGCTGACGACCCAGCTTGAGATGCATGTACCGCACCAATATCCCGCAAGTCGGTTCCCGCTCAACGAGAGCCCCCGGACCGTCGACATCGCGGTTCAGGTATGGATTGACGACGGCGTGGGCCACAACGTTTCCTACAACTCGACCGCCGAGTTCTACATCGCATTCGATGATCTTCCGCGCGTGCGCATCGACAGCCCCACCGTCGGGAGCGTCTGGAAAGTCGGCGAGGAGGTCCCGATGGCCGGCAACGTCACGGACGGCGAGGGGGACCCGATCACCGCGTACTGGGATTTCGACAACCGGACGGATAGTACGGGGGGCGGAGACCCAACGAAGAACAGAGATGTGACCGGAACAACGGCCGCACACGCATACTCCGCTCCCGGCATCTATAACATCACTCTGTGGGCCACCGACGGTAATAAGGTGCTATGCCTCGACGCGAACTGCACAACGTTCCGGATGCATTGGCAGAACACGACAACCCCGATCCAGGTCCGGGACAACCTGCCTCCATTCGTGGCCCTTTCGAACACCACCGCCCAACTCGGGCAGCCCGTCGTGCTTCGTGCGGCGGTGTACGATCCGGATGGCGACAACATGACCGTGAGGTGGGTCTTCGACGACATGAGCCCGGACGCCACGAACGTGACCGGGAGTTCACCCCGGACATCGCCCCAGGTGTTCCAGATCTTCCAAGTCCACACGTATGCGAGCGTGGGGAATCACACGCTGACTCTGTCCGTCTTCGACGGGAATGCGACCGTGAACGATTCCAAGATGGTGTTCGTCCAATCGTTTAATCAACCGCCAGTAATATTGGCCGTCCGTGTCAGGAGGGCCGATGGGACGTCGGCGGGGAACGACACGTTCCGAATCAACGAGACCGTCATCATCAACGTGGTGGCGTACGACCCAGAGAGCGATACGCTGAACGTGTCGATCGACTGGGGCGACGGCGTCTCCGGGAACCGGACGGTGGACCCGAGGACCGCATCGAACTGCTCCCTCGACAATCTCAGTCGAAACACCTGCTCGGTCTCGTTCTCGCACGCCTATCCAAGCATCGGGTCGGAGCAATTCAGGGAGTACCCGGTCCTCGTGACGATCACAGATAACCAAGTGTACCTGCAATATGATGCCACAACCGGTGTATGGATTACCCTGGACCACACGAAGAATCAGACCGTCACCCTGTTGATTACGAACTTCCCGCCTCCGCCCACGTATCAGGTGAGCTTCAGGGAGACCGGCCTTCCGACCGGGACGTCGTGGTCGGTCACACTCGGCGGCACGACCCACACATCAGCGACAAGCACGATTGTGTTCACGGAGGATAACGGGACGTACGGGTACGCGATCGGCCCCGAACCGGGGTACACCACTGCGAGCTATGTCGGGTCGATCGAGGTCCAGGGCGCCGCCGTCGCGCAGACCGTCGCTTGGACTGAGGTCACGTACCACGTGACTTTCGAGGAATCCGGACTGCCACCTTCGACCTCCTGGTCCGCAACGCTCCGAGGAACAGCACACTCGTCGACGACCACGATGGTCGAGTTCGTCGAGCCGAACGGCACCTACTCGTACACGGTGAGCTCCGTGCCGGGCTACATGGACACGCCCGCGTCCGGCACGATTACTGTGAACGGATACGACGTGACAAAAGCCATCACCTTCTCCATTGCCCGCAGCGCGCCAACAATCAGCACGTTCTCGGCCTCGCCGTCCACGATCACCCTCGGGTCGAGCGTGAGGTTCACAGTGACCGCCACCGGTGGGACAGGGGGGCTGACCTACGCCTATGCGGATCTGCCATCCGGGTGCTCTTCGGGGAACGTCTCCGCTCTAACGTGCACTCCGACGGCGACAGGGGGTTTCACGATCACAGTCACGGTGACGGACGTGGCCGGTCAGAGTGCGACCGCAACCGTCGAGCTCATCGTGAATCCGACTCCGACATCGGCGACCACGATTTTCGGACTCGATCCGCCGGTCTTCTTCGGCGCGACCGCCTTCGTGATTGCAATCGCGGTAGCCGGGGCGGTCTTGACGATTCGACGGAAGAAGCGCGCCTTCCGCTGAAGGCTTCCCCTCCAACGACCCACCGAAAAGGGAAAGGCCCACCCGGCGACACGGGTGAGCGTGAGGGACAGGGGCATGTTTGAGCAGAACTCGCACGGGGGCTGATATTCAAATTCGCACCAGTCCCATGGGGATAACTAACCCGTCGGATTTGAACAGACGTCGCTAGGGAGGGCTTCCGGCTGGTGAGCGAGCAAATCGACGGAGCAGACGAACCGTTGACGGTTGGTTGTCCGATTGTCCTCAATCAAGTCTATTGGAGTTCGCATCCATTTGAGGGAATCGAACTTACTCTATGAATTACGGGTCGCCGTCCAACTCGATTCGATGACCTCGTCGACCACGCGACGTGAAGAGGGGATTCGAGTTCAGTCGAGCCCACCCGACTGGTTCGGAAGACAAGTCGACGGTGCGAGCGCTCGGCGCGCATGTGTGTCTGGCTTCGCCTGAAAACGCGACCGAGCCCTTGGAAGCCGGAGGAAAGCGAATTCATATTGCAATCACGACATACGCTGCTCAACATGCCTTTCCTGACGACAGTCCACATCAAGAACTACAAAAGTGTGCGCGACGCCAAACTCAGACTGCACCCGAAAGTCACGGTCCTAGTTGGTCGCAATAACTCGGGGAAGTCAAACGTCATTGATGCGCTCAGCTTCTTGCACACGGCCGCGACTGGGAACTATTCTGGAGGACTTTCTCTCCGTGGCGGAT